>Ga0209624_10001429_pt1 | contig 18724 bp, 20 predicted proteins | sample JacPinW_OM2H0_O1_FD_188565 | JGI IMG/M metagenome (GOLD analysis project Ga0209624, IMG submission 188565) | Forest soil microbial communities from Algoma, Ontario, Canada - Jack Pine, Ontario site 1_JW_OM2H0_O1 (SPAdes) (version 2) | ecosystem: Environmental > Terrestrial > Soil > Boreal...
CTATCCGATCCTCTACGAAAGCCTCCTCCTGACGGTCCTCTTCCTCATCGCCCATGTCCTCGAAAAGGCGATCGAAGGACTGTTCCGGGGAGAAACGCTGACTGAGAGCATGCCCGTGCTCACCGGTGCCGGTTTGCCGGGATTTGTCAGCATCGCCGTCATTCTGTTTGTCGCGCTGATCCCGTTTTTTGGCCTCCGAAATCTGAGCCTGGCCATGGGCGAGGGAAGGCTCTACGCGATGATTTTTGGGCAACCCTCGGCGGAAGACGGCACGCGCCCCGGTGGAGCGGCGGCGCGATCCGGGTCGTCCGTCGCCTGACCAACAGACTTTATCTCTTAAGCCGGCTCGGCTAGCTTACCGGAACGTGGAATGGGGCCACAGCAACCGGGGTCCGCGTTTGCGAGGACGATAGCCCATGTGGGAAGAATTCAAGGAATTCGCGCTTAAAGGCAATGCGTTGAGCCTGGCGATCGGCGTCATCATCGGCGCGGCGTTCGGCAAGATCGTCGATGCTTTGGTCAACGACATCATCATGCCGATCCTCGGGATCGCAGGAAAGGCCGACTTCACCAACTATTACGTGCCGCTCTCGAGCGCGGTGACAGCGACCAATCTGACGGACGCCCGAAAGCAGGGCGGCGTTCTTGCTTATGGCGACTTCATCACAGTGGTGATCAACTTCCTCATCGTCGCCATCGCGCTGTTCGTCGCCATTAAGGCGATCAATATGATGACTCGACGGGCGGCGAAGGAGCCTCCGGCGCCGGCCCCGCCCACCCAGGAAGTCGTTCTCCTGACCGAGATCCGCGACCAACTCGCGCGTCGCGGCGCGTAACACCGTTACGTCGCTGCTTTTGACGCGGCCTCGTTTTCGGGCGCAGAGACGCCTGCGCTCCGGTTTCGGGCGATCCAGAAGGACGCCTGCGCCACAATGCCTGCGGCAAGAAGCACGGACGCGAAGGCGAACGCCGGGTTCGACCCCCAGCCGGCCAGCATAACCAGCGTCCCTGCGACAGCCATCTGAACCGAACCGTAAAGTCCAGACGCTGTTCCCGTGACGCGCGGGTTCACGCTGATCGCCTTGACGAGGACCGCGGGCGCCGCCGCGCCCACGCCGACGCTGAACACGAACATCGTTCCGACAATTGCTACGAGAGTCGCGCGGTCGGCGATCACAAAGCCGAGGAACGAAGCCGCAGCTACGACGCTGACCGCGTTGGCGACGACGACAAAGCGGGTCAAGGAAAAGCGACTAATCAATCGGCTTGCGAGAAGACTGCCAAGCCAAATCCCAGAGACGAGGAGGGCGAGATACAGTCCGACGCTGGCGCTGGGGACATGCAGCCGATCAATAAAAATGAAAGGCGCGCAGGCGATGAACGCGTAGAGAGAAGTCGTCGCGCAGGCGCCGCCGATGGCGTAGCCCAAGAACTGCCGGGAGCGCAGCAGGCCGACATAGTCCCGCGCATACCGCGACGCACTGACAAACAGCGCTTCAGGACGCGTCTCCCGCAGGAGAAGCCATGCCATCATGAAATTTGCCGCGCCCAGAGCGCTGAGCCCAACCAGGATCGATCGCCAGCCCCATAGCGCGCTGAGTCCGCCGCCGATGAGCGGCGCGACGGCCGGCCCCGCAGTCACAAGCAGATTGGTGAGCGCGAGACGCCGCGCCGCCTCATGCGCCTGGGACGTGTCGCGGATCATGGCGCGCGCGAGCACTAGCCCAGAGCATCCGCCGAGCGCCTGGAAGAAGCGCGCTACGACGAGCGTATGGACATCCGGAGCAAAGAGCCCGGCCACGCTGGCGATCGTGAATATCGAAAGGCCACAAGAAGCGCCGGCCGGCGGCCGAAGCGATCCGAGGCGGGCCCGTAGAGCAACTGACCGACGGCCAGTCCCAGGATATAGAGACTGATGGTCATCTCCAGGGCGACCGGCGTCGCATGAAGATCCTTGGCGGCCGCCGGCAGCGCTGGCACGAAGATGTGCATGCCGACCGGCCCACTGAAGGTGAGCAAGCCCAGGAGCCAGAGCGGAGGAACCGGGCGTCGGCGGATGAATTTCATCGGCCTGCCGTCCGTTTGCGTTGGTCCGGTTCCGCGGCCGCGAGGCCGCCGAGCCGAAGCGACTGCATCAAGTCCTCGTCCGACACCTCGCCGAGGACGAGGTCGCGAATGTCCAGCGATACGCGCTCGACCTGATCGACCGTCCGGCGCCCGCGCGGCGTAAGCACAAGGCTCTTTGCACGCCGGTCAGCCATATCCTCGCATCGCTCGACGAGACCCGAATTTTCGAGGGCGTCAAGCAGACGAACGACCGAGGACCCATCGAGTGACAAGGAAGCGGCCAGCTCATTCTGCCGCATTGGAGCTTCTGAGCGCGCGATCCGAAGGAGGGGCAGCCAAGTCGCTTCCGTGAGCCCATAGGCCTGCAAACGACCGTAAATGGCGCGCCGCCATTCGCGCGACACATGAGCGACGAGAGGCGCGAACCGAGCGCGGGCGTCTTTAGGAGCAAGCGGCATGCAGTGTGTAATAAATGGCATGCCAATTAATCTTACTGTGTCATTAATGAGCTGTCAATTATTCCAGACGGCTAACTGATATTCATAAAAATCGTCGGGCGCGCGTGGAAAAGCTACGTCTCCAAAGGGGACGCCGCGCTCGGCGCTTCGCAAGCCAACGGCCAGAAAGACGAGCGCCTTCGCAGGCTAATGGCCGTTCTTCTCGAGCCAAGCTTTCATCTGCGCCATCTCCTTTTCCTGCGCGGCAACGATGTCTGTCGCCAACTGACGCAATTCGGGGTCGGTTCCGTATTGGAGCTCAACCTTGGCCATGTCGACCGCCCCTAGATGATGCGGAATCATCATCAGAACGAAATCCTTGTCCGGCTTGCCTGTCGGCTTCACGTTCATGCCGTTCATCATGGTCTTCATCGAGGCCGCGAACGCCTTGTCGGCGGGAGAGGTCGCCGGCTTCATTGTCATGCCCTTCATGTCCTCGGCGCCGGCGCTTTGCGCTGGCGACAAGAGTGCGGACATGACCAGGGCCGCGAGGAATGTGGATTTGTTCATAATGCGCTGCTCCTAGAGAGAACGGCGGCGGAAGGGCCGGCTGCGGACAACAACACCGAGCGCTCGATCAACTTCGCAGCCCCAAATCCATGGTTCCGTCCGCCGGTTAGGCCACGGTCTGCGCGTTCGCCGGATGAAGCCGGAAGCTGCGTAATCTCAGAGCATTGGCCACCACGCTCACCGACGAGAGCGCCATGGCCGCTGCGGCCAAGACTGGCGAAAGCGTGAGGCCGAAGGCCGGATACAGAACCCCGGCTGCGATCGGCACGCCCACGGCATTGTAAATGAAGGCGAAGATGAGGTTCTGCCGGATGTTGCGCATCGTCGCTTGCGACAGCTTGCGCGCGGTGAGGACGCCGCGAAGATCGCCTCCAATCAGCGTGACCTCTGCGGACTCGATGGCCACATCCGTTCCCGTGCCCATCGCGATGCCGACATCGGCGGCCGCAAGCGCTGGGGCGTCGTTGACGCCATCGCCGGCCATGGCGACGATCCGCCCTTCCTTCCGCAGACGTTCCACCACTTTGCCCTTGTCCTGCGGCAGAACTTCCGCCTCGATTTCCCCGATACCGAGTTTGCGCGCCACGGCTTCCGCGGTCGCGCGGTTGTCGCCGGTGAGCATCACCACGCGGACGCCCGCATTCTTAAGCGCGCGGACAGCGTCGGGCGTCGTCGCCTTGATCGGATCGGCGACAGCAATTACGCCGGCGGCCTTGCCATCGAGCGCGGCGAAGATCGCGGTCGCGCCGTCGCTGCGCAATTCATCCGCCAGCCCTTCGAGCGCGCCGACGTCAATTTGCGCCGCCTGCATCATCGGCTGGTTGCCGAGCGCGACTTTGCGCTCGTCGATGATTCCCGTCACCCCTTTGCCCGAGACGCTCTCGAAGCCCTCGACCTTAGCGAGGGCGAGACTGCGATCCACCGCCGCGCGCACGATCGCAGCCGCCAGAGGATGCTCGCTGCCGCGCTCGAGACTGGCCGCGAGTTTGAGCAGCTCGTCTTCGCTGACCCCTTGAGCGGGCCGCAGCGCCACAACCTTGGGCTTGCCTTCGGTCAGCGTGCCGGTCTTGTCGACGACCAGCGTGTCGACCTTTTCGAGCCGCTCGAGCGCTTCTGCATTCTTGATCAGCACGCCCGTCTGCGCGCCGCGCCCAACGCCGACCATGATCGACATGGGCGTCGCGAGCCCGAGCGCGCACGGGCAGGCGATGATCAGAACCGAGACGGCCGCCACGAGCGCGTAAGCGAAACGCGGCTCCGGTCCCCAGATCGACCAGGCGATAAAGGCCGCGATCGCTACGGCAATGACGAGCGGCACGAGCCAGCCAGAAACCTGATCGGCGAGACGCTGGATAGGGGCGCGGCTGCGCTGCGCTTGCGCGACCATCTGCACGATCTGCGCCAGCACGGTGTCGCGGCCAATCTTGTCGGCGCGCATCACGAAGGCGCCGCTCGCGTTCATCGTGCCGCCAATGACCCGATCGCCGACTGCCTTGCCGACCGGCATTGACTCCCCGGTCAGCATGGACTCATCGACTGCGCTTTGCCCCTCGACGACTTCACCGTCCAACGGGACCTTCTCGCCGGGCCGCACCCGCAACCGATCGCCGACCGCGACCGCTTCAAGGCCAATTTCCTCGTCGGGGCCTTCGGCGTGGATGCGTCGCACGGTCTTCGGCGCGAGGTCGAGCAGGGCCCGGATCGCGCCGCCGGTCTGCTCCCGTGCGCGGAGTTCGAGAATCTGGCCGAGCAGCACGAAGACGGTAATCGCCGCCGCCGCCTCGAAATAGATGGCGACCGCGCCGTCCATTCCCCGAAAGTCCGGCGGGAACAGGCCCGGCGCAACCGTGGCGACGACGCTGTAGGCCCAGGCGACGCCCGTGCCCATGGCGATCAGCGTGAACATATTGAGATTGCGGTTCCTGAGCGACGCCCATGCCCGCTCGAAAAATGGCCAGCCGGCCCACAGCACGACCGGCGTCGCGAGAATGAGCTCAATCCAGTTCAAAATTACAGGCGAAAGCAACATATGGAGATTGGCGAGATGTCCGCCCATTGCGAGCGCAACCACCGGGACCGTAAGGGCCAGCGCAATCCAAAAGCGCCGGGTCATATCAACGAGTTCCGCGCTCGGGCCAGTCGCTTCGGTGGCGAGTTCCGGCTCCAGCGCCATGCCGCAGATCGGGCAAGCGCCGGGGTGGTCCTGACGAATCTGTGGATGCATCGGGCAGGTGTAGATCGCGCCCACGGGCGCAGGTTTTGCTGGGAGCGGCGGTGCGGGGAGGTGAACATGCTCGTCCGCGGCGACCGCCGGTGCGTGAGTTGGCTCCACAAGGAATCGCGCAGGGTCGCCGACGAACTTTCCGCGGCAGCCAGCGGAGCAAAAATAGTGAGTCACGCCCGCGTGATCGGCTTTGTGCTTGGCGGTCGCCGGATCAACCGGCATGCCGCAGACGGGGTCCCGCGCGAGCGAACTTCTGGCCTCGGCCAAACTCGTCGGCAAATGTTGCTTGTGTTCCATGAGCGGAGTGATAAACCTTCCCATCATGGGAAGGTCAAGTAGATTCACAAAGTGAACATCGGCGCGGCAGCCGCGTCGAGCGGCGTCACCACGAAGATGATCCGCCATTACGAGGCGATCGGCCTATTGCGCCCGGCTGAGCGGCGCGCGAACGATTATCGCGACTATGGCGAGCGCGATCTCCACGAATTGAGATTCATCAAACGCGCGCGGCGGCTCGGTTTTTCGATCGCGGAAATCGCCGAACTGCTTGCCCTATGGCGTGACCGCGGCCGGCCGAGCCGGGAGGTCAAGCGCATTGCCAAGGCTCACATCGGCGATCTTCAGTCGCGCGTAACCGAGATGCAAGCGATAGCGAATACTCTTCGAGAGCTCGTCGCCGCGTGCCATGGCGACGATCGACCGGATTGCCCGATTCTCGACGATCTCGCGCTCGGATCCGTCGACGGCTAAGCCATAGCCGACCCTTGCGCGCACCTGACCACGGGTCCATGAGGCCGAGATGAACGTCGCTTCGTCCCCAGTCACGAACGATTGGCCCAACCTAATCCGCCCAGTCATGCGTGATGTCGCCACGAGCGGCATCGTCGAGGTGTTCAACTATGGCCGCGAGCGACAAGGGCTCATTCCTTTATGGGTTGGCGAGGGCGATCTGCCGACGCCGCCTTTCATTACCGAGGCGACCAAGGCCTCTCTCGATCGCGGCGAAACCTTCTACACCTGGCAGAACGGCGTGCCGGAGCTGCGCGAGGCGATCGCGGCTTACATGACGCAAGTCTACGGCGCAGCCCCGGGCGGGGGCGCTTTCTCTCCCGCGAATTTCTTTGTGACGATCGGTGGCATGCACGCGATCGAGATCGCGACCCGGCTCATCGTCGGCCCGGGCGACGAGGCGCTGATCCCGACGCCCGCCTGGCCCAATTTCGTCGGCGCGCTTGAGATCTCCGGGGCTCGCGCGGTGCCTGTCCGGCTCGACAAAGGGAGCCGCTGGAGCCTCGACCCGGCCAAGCTCGAGGCGGCCGTGACGCCTGCGACCCGCCTCATCTTTTTCAATACCCCCGCTAACCCGACCGGCTTCGTCGCGACGCGAGAGGAGATCGTCGAGACGCTCGCCATTGCGCGTCGCCATGGGCTTTGGATCATCGCCGACGAAATTTACGGACGCATCACTTACGATGGCGTTCGCGCGCCCTCCTTCCACGACGTTATGGCGCCCGATGACAAGATCCTGTTCGTCCAGACTTTGTCCAAGAACTGGGCGATGACGGGCTTCCGCATCGGCTGGCTGGAGGCGCCGCCGGAGCTCGGCACGGTGATCGAGAACCTGGTCCAGTACACGACATCGGGAGTGCCCGTCTTCATCCAGCGCGCGGCGACTGCAGCGCTCGAACAGGGCGAAGCGTTCATCGCCTGGCAAATCGAGCGCTGCCGCCGCTCGCGCGACATTTTGTGCGAGGGGCTCGCCGCAACCGGGCGCGCCCAATTCTTCAAGCCAGAGGCGGCGTTCTATCTCTTCTTCTCGATTAACGGCTTCTCCGATTCCCGTGCGCTTGCGCTGCGGCTCATCGACGAAGCCGGGGTTGGAGCCGCGCCCGGCGGCGCCTTCGGTCCCGGCGGCGAGGGCCATCTGCGTATTTGCTTCGCCCGTGATCCCGAACAGATCGCGGAAGCGACGCGGCGCATGGCGCGGTGGCTTGGAGCCTGAGCCTCAACAACTATGCGCCACGCGCCGGCGACGGAGCGACGTCGTGCTGCGAGACGGCGTCAAGATCGGCGGCGGTAATCGGCTGATCGACGATGAAAAAGTACGACGCCGCCGAAGCAAGCCCGATCACCGCGCCAACGACCAACGCCGGAACGAACGAGCCGGTGTGCTGCACAATGAGCCCGGTGACTGTGGGCGCAAGCGCCCCGCCAAGATAACCACCGAAGTTCTGCATGGCGCCGATTGAAGCCGTGCAGTTTGTGGGGGCCGCGACCGAGCTTAGCGCCCAGGCGCAGGTGCTGGTGACGTAGAGGAGAAAGAGCGAAGCCGAAATGAACGCGATCGCCAGGGCGTTGCTGGTGACGAAGGCTGCGGCGAGGGTGCATGCTGCAGTCCCGCACAGAGCGATCGTGGCCGGATACCTGCGGCTCTTCACCGGCGCCACGCCGCGGCGCACGAGAATGTCCGAGAGATAGCCGCCCAGGACCCCGCCGACCACGCCGAAGGCGAAGGGAATGGCCGCGGCAAACCCTGTGAACTTGACGCTCATGTGCCGCTCGATCTCAAGATAACCGGGCAGCCAGGCAGTATAGATCCATGTCAGATAGATGCAGCCGAAATAGCCGAGGATCATGCCCCAGGTGGTTCGGAAGCGGAACAACTGCTTCCATTCCCGGAACGTCACAACTGTTCGCTGACCCGGCGGATCGCCGTGCGTGCGATAGGCTGTCTCGTCCGGCGTGAGCGGGACTTCAGTCGGATTGCGATAGAAGACATACCAGACCGCCGCCATTGCGAGTCCGGCGATGCCCATGATCATGAACATAATGCGCCAGCCGAAGCTCAGCATCAGAAACGTCAAAAGAGGCACGGCGATCGCCGTGCCCAAGGAAGACGCGCAGTTGAAGATGCCGGTCGCGAGGCCGCGGTCGCGCGGATTGAACCAATCCCGGACGACGCGGGCGCCGGTCGGAAATTGCGGCGCCTCGCCCACGCCCAAAAGGAGCCGGGCGCTGAAAAACTGACCGAAGCTCTGGATAAGTCCGCCGAGAAGCTGGGCGAACGACCAAAGTGTGAGACCGCAAGTCAAGAGCAAGCGCGGCCCGAGCTTGTCGACCATGGCGCCCGTAGGCAGCTGCGCAAAAGCATAGGCCCAGAGAAAAGCCGATAGCAAGTAGCCCATGTCCGCGATCGACAAATGCAGATCGTCACGAATGAGCAGATTGGCGACCGCCAGGGTGGCCCGATCGACGTAATTGATCACGCCGGCCACGACCAGCATTGCGAGCGCAGCCCGCTGGACCGATTTGATCCGCGCCGTCGCCGTCATCGCCTCCGATATCGCCATTTCCTCGCTCTGAATTGTCCTGTTGGCTTGTTCGCTCGCACTAAGAGCACACTATCGGCGTCGCGGTCGATGTCCCTCGTAGTGTCCTCTCGATATTGTGCTCGATCAGGCTTTAGCTGGGTTAAGCATTTGGGGGCCGGCCAAAGCACGATGCTGTCCTGGCGAAAGTCCCTCTGGCGCCGCAGCATACTTCTCGTTAAATGCGGGGAGCTAATCTCGGAAGATGTTCATGCTTGCCCGCCCGCGTCGAAGCGTCCTCTACATGCCCGGCTCCAACGCCAAAGCCTTGGCCAAAGCTTCGACGCTGCCGGCCGACGCGCTGATCCTTGACCTTGAGGATTCTGTCGCTCTCGACCAGAAAATCGCCGCCCGTGAACAGGTCGTTCGGGCCGTGCGCGCAGGCGGCTTTGGCGGGCGCGAGGTCGTCATCCGCATCAATGGGCCGCACACCCCCTGGGGAGAGGACGATCTCGCCGCCGCCGCCGCGGCGAAGCCGGACGCCATTCTCTTGCCTAAGGTCGATGGCCCGGGCGCGATTATGGTTGCCGCTCGAGCGCTGCGCGAAGCGGAGGCCCCCGAGGAAACTCGCATCTGGGCTATGATGGAGACGCCGAACGCCATTTTGAACGCGGGCTCCATCGCCTCAGTCGCCGCCGATCCGAGTTCGCGGCTGTCGGTGATGGTGGTGGGTCTGAATGATCTCGCCAGAGAAACGCGGGCGAGGCTGACTCCTGGTCGTCCGACGATGACCGCATGGCTCGCCAGCTGTGTTGTCGCCGCGCGCGCCCACGGGGTCGACATCCTCGACGGCGTCTACAATGACATCAAGGACCTCGACGGTTTCCGCCTCGAATGCCTGCAGGGCCGCGACATGGGGCTCGACGGCAAGACGCTGATCCACCCCAGTCAGATCGACATCTGCAACGAAGTGTTCGCCCCCACCCCTGCGGAGGTTGAAAGCGCCGCCGCCATCATCGAGGCGTTTGCGCTGCCGGAGAACGCCGGCAAGGGTGTGATCCAGCTCAACGGCCGCATGGTGGAGCTGTTGCACGCCGACATGGCGCAGCGGACGCTGGCGATCGCCGAGGCGATTGTAGAGCGGAGTAAGGCGGCGGCTTAGAAGAGCGCCGGCGGTTTTTATAAATGCTCCGGCGTCTCTTCCGGGGGCGCCGTTGAAAGCCACCAGCCCTCACCCGCAAGCCAGCAGGTGTCGTCCGGCTCGTCGGGCGGGCGGCGTAGGGACTTGACGGCCGTGTAGTCCGAGCGCGCCAGCGCTGCCGTCAGTCGCGTCTCGGCCTCGGCGTCGCGACCGCCCGCGCACGCGATGATCCCGACCCGCGCCGCACAATGGACCGGATAGCGGGAGCCCCGGCGCTCAACGACGAGGAATGCGCCCCATAGGTTGGCATTGGTAAGAGGAACGAGCAGCCGGCCGCCGTCCGCATTCAGCGAATCGAGCCAGGGCAGCGCAAGATGTGAGACGCCGGCGTTGACGACGATCGCTTCGACGGGCTCATCGGCTCGAAAGGCGAAGCCGTCGGCGGCGATGACGTTCGCTTGTGGCCAGGCGGTCGCGAGGTTTGCGCGCGCCCGTTTGGCGAGACTAGGATCGATCTCGATCGCGGTCACCTCGCCAGCCGATCCGACGATCTCGCCAAGAATGGCGCTGTAATAGCCCAAGCCAGCTCCGACATGGATCACGCGGTCGCCGGGCGCGAGGCCGAGTTGGTCGAAGCGGGCTGCCCACAGGCTGGGCTGTCCATTGTTGAGTCGCCGCGTCTCGTCGATGGCCACCAGCACATCGTGGCAAAGGTGCCGCGGATCGGCGTCGTCGGTCGTCCAGTAGTCGGGACCAGCCATCGGGCTTAACACCCTCCATGGTCCCGGCCCGGCGAAATGCTCGCGTGGGACCGTCGCGAAGGCTTCGACGACCGAGGGCGATCGGACATGAGCGGTGTGCCGCAGCTCCTCGGCGAACCAGCGCCGCGCCTGCGCGATGTCATCGGTCTCATCGGACGGCATCATTGCTCCGTCGAAATGTGTGTCGCGGAAATAGGAATTCTCTCCCAGCTACCCGACGGCAGCTAGCCCGTTCGCGGAAGCCCGCCGGCCTCAGCGATCAGCTCGATCGAGCGAAGTCGTTCCGAATGCTCGTAGACGTCGGAGACGACGATGAGCTCATCGGCGCCGGTTTCCTCAACCAGCGCGCCCATGCCTTTACGCACCGTATCCAGCGAGCCGATGATGGAGCGCGCCAGCATCCGCATCGCCTGCGCCTTCTCCATCGGCGTCCAATAGCTTTCGATGTCGTCGATCGGCGGCTGACTCAAACCGCGTGCGCCACGGAAGATGTTGGTGAACGACATCTGCTGAGTCGTGGCGAGCCGACGCGCTTTATCGTCGCTTTCGGCGGCGACGATGTTGACGCCGACCATTGCATAGGGCCGATCGAGTTGCTCGGACGGCTTGAAGCGGCTGCGGTAAATCTCCAGCGCGGAGATCAAATGATCGGGTGCGAAATGCGATGCGAACGCATAAGGCAGCCCCAATTCGCCGGCCAGCATCGCGCCGAAATGGCTCGATCCCAGGATCCAGAGCGGCACCTCCGTTCCCGCCGCCGGCACCGCCTGGATGCGCTGATTCGGCGCGGCCGGCGCCAGGAACGCCTGGAGCTCCATAACATCTTGCGGAAAGGTGTCTGCGGCCTCCGGCGGACGACGCAGGGCGTGTAATGTAAGCTGATCTGTGCCTGGCGCGCGGCCAAGCCCAAGGTCGATGCGCCCGGGAAAGAGCCGCGCCAGCGTTCCGAACTGCTCGGCGATGACAAAGGGCGCATGATTCGGAAGCATGATGCCTCCTGCCCCGACCCGAATGGTCTTTGTCCCTTCGGCGAGATGAGCAAGCACAACCGATGTCGCGGCGCTTGCGATGCCGGCCATATTGTGATGCTCCGCCACCCAGACGCGCCCATAGCCCAATTTCTCAGCATGAGCCGCAAGGTCGCGCGCATTGTTGAGCGCACCGCGAGCATCGGTCTCCTGCGTGACGCGAACAAGTTCGAGAATGGATAGGGGGGTCATGAAATGCTCGGATGGGGGGCGGGCACGCTCGACGGCCCTAACCCTTCATCTGGGCATCGCCACATCGAGTTAGAAGGCCTTGGATTGGGCGATCGGAGCAAATCGCCCGACTGGCCCTTGATGGAAGAAAGATCGGAGGCGTCTCGCAAAGCGAGTAGCAATGGCTGCGATTTGTTCCGTCAGTTTTTCTTCAGCCGGACAATGACGTCGATGGCCGCGACGCGCATGCCGTCAGGGGCAGGAATGTCAAACTCCGGCAGAAATTCCTCGGGGATATCGGATAGCTCTTCCGTATCCTCGCGGTAGAAGTGGTAGTGCGGCCCGGTCTTGGTGTCGTACCAGAGCTTGGCGTCGTAGATCGCGATCTCCCGGAGCAGACCACAGCGCGAAAATTCGTTGAGCGTATTGTAAATGGTGCCCAGCGTCGGTGCGAACTGGATCGACCGCGTCTCATGATAGATCATCTCGGCGGTGAAGTGCCGGTTTCCGACCCCGAAAATCGCGCGCGCAAGATCGAGCCTTTGCCGAGTCGGCCGCACGCCTGCGGCAGCGAGCCTTCGGAGCAGCACGCCGTAGCAGACATCAGGATTCGGTGCGCTCTTCGTTTCCATCGACATCGCATGCCGCTGGCTGACGGCCAGAGCCATCTTTGCCGGCGAGTTGTAAAGTTGATCGACCTTTGTAATCCGCCTCGAGCTTATCTGCAACATCAACCTTGGCGGGCGGGCGCGGAGGCTAAGTCACGACAGTCGCCCGTTCGCTGGCGGGCGCTCATGATTTCTCATATGTGTGGTCCGGGACGGTGAGAGGGGTTTTTCTCTTGGCGATCACGGGCGGATGTCTGTGCGGGGCGGTTCGGTACGAGGTCAAGGCGGAGGCGCCGCTCGGCGCGCGCTATTGCTGGTGCCGGGTGTGCCAATATCTTGGCTGCGGAGCCGGCGCAGTCGGCGCGCTTTTCCGTAAGGAAGATATCACCGTGTCCGGTCGGCTAAGCGACTACGTTTGCCGGGCCGACAGCGGTGCGACGATGCATCGGCGGTTCTGCACCCAATGCGGCACGCCGGTTTTCAGCGAAGCAGAAGAACGGCCGACGCTCACTTTCATTCGCGCGGGCACGCTCGACGATGCCGATCTGGCGGCGCCCACGGCGACCATTTGGACCAAATCGGCCCCGAAATGGGCGTGCTTCGACCCCTCTCTGCCTAAGGTTGAAAAACATCCGCCGCCGCTGGAAGCGTGACTGCGGCGCCCGGCGCGCTTTTTTGTCTGAGGTGGCCAGCGCCGCCAGGAATTTTGATTGTAACAATCAGAAATCTATGCTATAGATCATTTCTTGCCAGAAATGACTCGCTCTCAGCCGGCTTAGTCGAGGAGATGGAATGCACATCGTCTTAAGAGGCTTCGCGACAACCTGAGACGCGAACGGTGAAAGGGAGAGAATTCTTTTTGAATCAGCTGTAACCCATTGAAAAATCTCAATTCGAAAAAATAAACGCTAGTTATTTTACTGGCGTTTATTCGCATTTGAGCGCGTTTATTGGCTTTTATTGGCGTTTATTCGAGCCCCTGGACGGCCGATCAGGCGGTTCGCTTTGGGCGGTTCGAGGCGCCGTGGCCTGCCGCCGTGGTATTGCCGCGCCGGTTGAATCTTGCCCCTCTGCCCGGGCCCTGCAGTCGGTCGAAGAATGGCGCCGGTTCGAGCGGTGGAAGGGGTGGCGGCTCAGGGGAGGGCGTTATGCTGTTCATGGTCATCGAGCAACTTCCGCGACAACGATATGGTCCCGGTCTATCGGCGCTTCCGTCAAACGGGCCGATCTCTGCCGGAGGGGCTCGACTATGTCGACAGCTGGGTCGAGGCCAACTTTTCCCGCTCATTCCAACTGATGCGCTGCGACGATCTGAAGCTCATCCAGGGCTGGATTCTTGAATGGCGCGACTGCGGGGTGACGTTCGAAATCGTCCCCGTCGTCTCGAGTGCAGAGACGCGGGCGGTCGTCGAACCGTATCTCGAACCACGAGAGCCGCCTTGAGGAGCGGCGGCCGGCTGTAGGCAGGTTGATAACGTCACACTTTGGGTGCATCCATGGTCGCCGCGTCGACGTGCGGCCGAATTCAGGAGGAAATTGAAGCCGATGTCTCTTTCGCTCTATGAGAGCAGCGTCCCCGTCTACGAGCGCGGCCTCAACGCGTTCCTCGCCATTCTCGATAAGGCGGAAGAGCATGCGCAGGCGCGCAAGTTTGACCCGAACAGCTATCTCGCCATGCGCCTAAGCCCAGACATGTGGCCGCTGGTCCGCCAGGTCCAGGGCTTCTGCGATCACGCCAAGAACTCGTCGTTCCGGCTGGCGGCCAAGGATCCGCCCGTCAAGGAAGACAAGGAGACGACCGTCGCCGAACTCCGCGCGCGGATCCAGGCGACCCTCGACATGCTTAAATCGATCGACGTCAAGGCGATGGAAGGCGCGGAGACCCGCGAGATCGTCATCCCCGCTGGCCAGAACAAACTAAAGCTTCCCGGCGCCGACTATCTCTTGCATTTCGCCATGCCGAATTTCTATTTTCATCTGACCACCGCGTACGACATCCTGCGCGGAAGTGGCGTCGAAATTGGCAAACGCAGCTTTATGGGCGCAGTCCCGAACCTTGTTCGTGTTTGAGATTCGGCTTCGGGAGCTTCACCCATGACCATCGCCAGATTGCACGCGGGTCCGCGCATGTCGCAGGCCGTCATTCATGGCTCAACCATCTATCTCGCCGGCCAGGTCGCCGATCAGGCGAAGGGCAAGAGCGTCGGCGATCAGACCAAGGAGATCCTCGCCACGATCGAGCGTCTGCTCGGCGAAGCGGGATCCGACAAAACCAAGATTCTCTCCACCACCATATATCTCGCCGACATAGGCACATTCGCCGAAATGAACGCAGTGTGGGACGCGTGGATCCCTGCCGGCCATGCGCCAGCGCGCGCGACGGTCGAAGCCAAGCTCGCGGCGCCGGCCTATACTGTCGAGATCGCCTGCATCGCGGCCAAGAGCTAAGCCGCCGCGCTGCGGCCAGGTCTGAGCGCCGCCTGACGCCGCTCTTCGAGGAGACCGTTTCCGTGCTTGGCCCATCGATCGACAGCATCAAAGGCCCGTTCGAGCCCATGGCTACCCCCGGTGAGGCGGTCGACCGGCTCGTTCGCCTTTACGATGAGGCGACGCAGGCTTTGCATGGCGCCGTCGAGCGCTTTCTTAAAGAGGGCGAGCCGCCCTCGGCGGCGACCCGCGCTTTGTTCCGCTACCCCGAATTGCGCCTGACCTATACGCCCAACGGCCCGGCGCTCTCAAACGCGCGCGCGTTCGCCAAGTTCAGCGAGGCTGGCGTCTACACGACAACAGTCACCCAGCCGGCGGATTTTCGCGCCTATCTGCTCGAGCAGCTTGAGCCGCTGGTGACGGAATACGGGGCCACGATTGAAGTCGGCGTCGGCGCCCTGGAAATTCCCTATCCTTATGTGATCGAAAGCGGCGATGAGCTCACCCGCGGCGGAGGCGCCGACGCCGCGGAGCTCGCGCGATTCTTTCCCGTGCCTTCTCTAGCCACGATTGGCGACGAGACCGCGGACGGCGAGTTCGACTTCGGGCCCGAGCGGCCGCTCGCCCTGTTCGACGCGCCGCGCGTCGATTACTCGCTCCGTCGCCTCGTGCATTATACCGGCTCCGACTGGCGGGCGATGCAGCCCTGGGTGCTGCTCACCAACTACCACCGCTATGTCGACCAGTTCGTGCAATGGGGACTGAAGCAGCTCCATTCCAGAACGGGCGTCGAGAAGGTCATTCTGCCGGGCAACATCGTCATCGACGCGTCTATCTCGCCAACAGAAGCGGAAGTACGCGCAGGGGCCGTCGCCTGGCATCGCTTCCAGATGCCCGCCTATCATTGCGTGCGCGCGGACGGGCGCGGGATCAGTCTGGTCAACATCGGCGTCGGGCCCTCGAACGCCAAGACCATTACCGACCACATCGCAGTCTTGCGGCCGCATTGCTGGCTGATGGTTGGCCATTGCGCCGGGCTTCGGCAGTCACAGGTGATCGGCGACTACGTGTTGGCGCACGCCTATCTTCGGCGCGACAACATCCTCGACGAGGCGGTGCCGTTGGAGACGCCGATCCCAGCGCTGGCTGAAGTGCAAGTCGCGCTGCAGGAGGCGGTGGCCAAGGTCACCGGCGATCGCGGCGAAGCGCTCAAGCGCCGCTTGCGGACGGGCACAGTCGTCACCGACGATGACCGAAATTGGGAATTGCGCTGGTCGAAGGAGCGGCGGATCATCAACATCTCGCGCGCTATCGCCGTCGACATGGAATCGGCGACCGTCGCCACCCAGGGTTTCAGGATGCGCGTGCCCTACGGAACGCTGCTCTGCGTCTCCGATAAACCGCTGCACGGCGAGATCAAGCTGCCCGGCGCCGCAAACGCATTCTACGAGCGCGCCATCGCCGAGCATCTTCAGATTGGCATCGCGGCGATCGGCCTATTGCAGAGTCAGGACGACACCCTACACTCACGCAAGCTCAGGAGCTTCGACGAACCGCCGTTCCGGTGATGGATTAGCTGATCACCACCACCGGAGTGCCGACGTGCACGCGGCCATAGAGGTCGATCGCATCCAAGTCGCGCATGCGGATGCAGCCCGAGGAGACGTGCCCCCCGATTTCCGACGGTTCGTTGGTGCCGTGGATGCGGATCAGCGTGTCCTTGTTATCCACGAAGAGATAGAGGGCTCGGGCTCCGAGCGGATTGTCCCACCGGCCTTCGAGCGGTCCGTGCTGCTTGTAGACCTGGAACTGGGGCCAGCGTTCCATGATCGAAGCCGTCGGCATCCAGGTCGGCCATTCCTTCATCGCTCCGACCTCGGCGCGGCCGGTCCATCCCATATATTCGGCGCCGCTTGCGATGCGGTATTGGACCGCCTGGCCATGGGGCAGAATGTAATAGAGATAGTTGTTGGTGGTATCGACGATAATGGTGCCCGGCTTCTCGGGCGTTTGATACTGGACGATGCTGCGGTGGGTGGGAATCGTCCACTCGTCCGGCTCCGCAAGCGCCATCATCTGCTTGTCACGTGCTGAGAGCTGCGGGTCGGGAAGCCCGGATTGAATGACCGGCGTGCACCCGCTCGCCAAAGCCGCCACGCCCAGCACCAGCCCCACTATGACCACATTCGTTTTCATCGCCGCCCCACCCGACCACGTCGCTAATGATTTCCTTACCATAAAACGTAACGGTTTCACGAAAGTTACCAAGCGTAAGCTTGGAGGCCTGTTCACAAAACCGCGAGCGCCGCCTGAGTGGTCCCCGTCCAGGTTTCGCCACAAAGCTTCTATCGAAACCCGCCGGTTGAGTCCAAGCGATAGTTGCAAGGTCGTTTGCTGAAAGCTACCGACTGAGGCAAAAATGCGACAGTCGCGTAAATGTTCCGGCGACTCTCCTAACCCTAACGGATATGACAGATGACCGAATGGCCGGCGCGCCTCGTCCTCGTCGGGGCGGGGAAGATGGGGGGAGCGATGGCGCAGGGCTGGCTCGATGCCGGGCTCCCTGCATCCTCGCTGACGATCCTCGAGCCCAATCCTTCATCCGAGATCGCGTCGCTCGCGGCGGACCGGGGCGTTGCGCTCAACCTTCGCATCGCGGCCTCGCCCCCCCAGATGCTGGTTCTCGCGATCAAGCCGCAGAGCCTGGACCAGGTCGCCCCCCAGATCAGCCAACTCGCCGGAGAGCGCACGCTCCTGCTCTCCATCATCGCTGGCAAGACCATCGCCAATCTGACGGCACGCCTCCCGCAGGCGCGCTCCGTCGTGCGCGCGATGCCCAACACGCCGGCTGCGATCGGCCGAGGCGTCACCGCCGCCTTCGCCAACGCGGGCGTCGACGCGGAGCAACGGCGCTGGTGCGAGCGCCTGCTTGGCGCGGTCGGGGCGTTCTTCTGGCTTGACGACGAAAGCGCTATCGACGCGGTGACGGCGATTTCCGGGTCAGGGCCGGCCTATATATTCGCTCTGACCGAAGCGCTTGCCGCTGCCGCAGAAAGGCTTGGGCTTCCGGCAGAATTGTCGATGAACCTGGCTCGCGGCACGGTCGAAGGCGCGGCGGAGCTGATGCGTCGCGAAAGCGCGACCTCTCCAGCGACTCTGCGCCGCAACGTCACCTCCCCGGGCGGCACCACCGCCGCCGCCCTTGCGGTGCTTGAGGACGCGAAAGGGCTTAACGATCTTATGGCGCGGGCGACCGCCGCAGCCCGCGCCCGCGCGGCGGAGATGGCAGGTTGAGGAGTCCTCAGGCGCTCCACCTTTTGATTCGCGCGCAATGGTTTTGTAAAGGAATCGGGTTGATGCGGTTGCGCTCAGCGTTCTCGAGGGGCGGCGAAAGCGCTCGGTCGAGGCCGGGACGCTCGATTAAGAAAAATCGACAATGTCTTGCCAATTCGTCTTGCCAATTCGGCTGGGGTCGGGTATTGTTTTTCAGAAATAACGATAAGTCCGGTTAGCACTTCTCATGGGCGGCGCGACTAAGGCGTCGGCGTGAGAGAAGATTGCATTTGGGTCAACTCGACCAATCAAAGCCCCGCTGGGCTCAAGCGCGGCGGCGCGGGCGTCCGGAAGGACGCCCGTTTATAGACGGGGTATCGACCGCGTCTACAAAGCCGATTCGATGGAATTGCAATCTGCTCTGGGAACGGGGAAGGACTCGGAAATGGTGCCGCAAGCCCTTGAAATCTCTCAAAACGGACTCGGCGATCCGTGGCTCCCGGTTCTTGGGTAGGAGAATCGATCAGACGAATTCCGTATTATGGGCTACCATGTGTCGAAACGCTCTCTTGGGAACGTTGGGACGAGATTGTGCCTAAGAGTCTGTCCGCGAACATCACGTTTGAATGCATAGCTTTCGCAGCATGAGCCGGATTGAGGCGAGCCGTAGGAATGCGAGGGCCTTTCGGCTGAGACACTCCCAGTCTTT
>Ga0209624_10001430_pt1 | contig 18698 bp, 19 predicted proteins | sample JacPinW_OM2H0_O1_FD_188565 | JGI IMG/M metagenome (GOLD analysis project Ga0209624, IMG submission 188565) | Forest soil microbial communities from Algoma, Ontario, Canada - Jack Pine, Ontario site 1_JW_OM2H0_O1 (SPAdes) (version 2) | ecosystem: Environmental > Terrestrial > Soil > Boreal...
CCCAGCGACACGGTTTACGATTTGGGCAGCGGGGATGGCCGCATCGTCATCGCAGCCGCGCAAATCTATGGCGCCAAAGCGGTTGGCGTGGAATTACGTCCCGACCTCTGCGAAAGAGCCAGGGAGCGGGTAAAATCCCTTGGTCTCGATGACAAGGTGTCCATTGTGGAAGGTAACGCCCTGCATGTGGATTTGAGCGCCGCCGACGTCGTCACTGCCACGGCCCATGCGTTCGCCGAGCCGGGGCTCTCGCCGGATCACGCCGAGATCGCGTTCGTCTCCGGCGGCGACGTCTGGAGCGTCCCGTCCGGCGGCGGCACGGCCCGGCTCCTCGCGGCCGTGGGCGGTGCCGCGAAACGGCCGTTGTTCTCACCGGACGGCAAGCGGCTCGCGTTCGTCTCGACGCAACAGGGCTCGAGCGGCGTCTACGTGCTCACGCTCGACGGCGGCGCGCTGCGGCGGCTCACGCACGACGACCAAGTTCCCGATCTGAGCGCGTGGTCGCCCGACGGGCGCTACGTCTACTTCTCGTCCGCTTCGCACGACCTCGTGTACGACGGCGACGTGTACCGCGTCGCCGTGGACGGTGGCACGCCGATGCAGATCGTGCACGAAACGTACGTCAACGAGACCTCAGCGGCGCCCTCGCCGGACGGCACTTCGCTCGCGTACGTGCGCGGCGGTTTTCCGCAGTGGTGGCGGCGCGGCCACAGCCACATGGATCAGACGGAGATCGTGATCGCGCACCCGGCCGCCAAGCGCTTCGACACGGTGACGAACGGCGACGCCAAGGACCAGTGGCCGATGTGGTCGGCCGACGGGCGCACGCTGTACTTCGTGTCGGACCGCAGCGGCAGCGACGAGCTGTGGGCGCGCGGCGCCGGCGGCCGCGCGCGCCAGCTCACGTCGCTCAAAGGCGGGCGCGTGCTGTGGCCGTCCATCTCGCGCGACGGCCGGCTGATCGCGTTCGAGCGCGCGATGCGGATTTGGACGTACGATGTCGACGCCGGCACGACGCGCGAGCTCTCGATCGCGCCGCGCGGCCTGCCCGACGTCGTCACGCAGCGCCACGTCACGCAGACCAACCGCTTCAGCGCGCTCGCGCTCTCACCTGACGGAAAGAAGCTCGCGTTCGTCGCGCGCGGCCGCGTGTTCGCCGCGAGCGCGCAAGAAGGCGGCGCGGCGCAGCTCGCCACGACGCGTGACGACGCCGCATACGACCTGCCGGTGTGGGCGGCCAACAGCCGCCGCATCGCGTACGTCGTCGACCGCGGCACGGAGCAGGCGCTCGCGACGTACGATTTCCCCGACGGCCCGCAGCAGATTATCACGCCGGCGGGGCATCACGACGACTACCCGCACTGGTCGCCTGACGGCAAGTCGCTCGCGTACGTGCGCGACGGCCGGGAGCTGCATCTGCTCGACGTCGCGTCGCGCGCCGACCGCATCGTTGCGCACGGCGTCATGGACCGCCGCCCGTTCGGCGATCTCGGCGACATCGCGTTCTCGCCCGGCGGCGACTGGATCGCGTTCGTCAACGGCGAGCGCAACGGATTCGCCAACGCGTACGTCGTGCGCACGAGCGGCGGCGAGCCGCGCGCGGTGACGTTCGTGCCGAACGCCAACGGCGGCCCGCTCGCGTGGTCGCCCGACGGCACGCGCCTGTTCTACGTCACCTCGCAGCGCACCGAGAACGGCTCGATCGCGCAGATCGATCTCGTCCCGCGCACGCCGCGCTTCCGCGAAGACGCGTTCCGCAAGCTGTTCCCCGAAGAGCCGACGCGCCCCGAGCTCCCCGCGCGCACCGTCGCGACGCCCGCACCGAGCGGCGCCCCGCGTCCATTCGCGTCGTCGTCACCGTCGCCCGCCGCTTCGCCGCCGGCAGCGCACCGCACCGACATCGACTTCACCGCCATTCGCGAGCGCGTGAGCTTCGTGCAGACCGGCCTCGACGTCACGCGCGTCGTCGTCACTCCCGATTCCAAGACGCTCGTGCTCGTCGCGAACGCGGCGAACCAGGAGAACTTGTACGCGTTCTCCATCGACGAGACGTCCGACGACGCGCAGGTTGCCAAGCAGCTCACGAGCACGCCGGGCGGCAAGACCGGCGTCGCGATCGCGCCCGACGGACACAGCGCGTTCTACCTCGACGCAGGCCGCGCGTTCACCGCGGACCTCACCGGCAAGGGCGCAAAGCCGATCGGGATCACGGCCGAGCTCGACGTCGACTTCGCGCACGACAAGCGCGTCGTGTTCGACCAAGCGTGGTCGCTGCTCGACCGCTGGTACGCCGACCCGGGCTTTCACGGCGCGAACTGGGGCGCGCTGCGCGGCGAGTACGAGCCGTACGCGCTCGGCGCGCGCACGCCCCAAGAGTTCTACCGCGTCATGTCGCTGCTGATCGGCGAGCTCAACTCGTCGCACACGGGCATCAACCCGCAGCGCCCGCCCGGCATCCCGCGCTTCACCACGGGCCGGCTCGGCGTCGACTGGGATACCGACACGTACGAGCGCACCGGGCGCCTGCGCGTCGCCGCCGTCGTTCCGCTCAGCCCCGCCGCCGTCGGCGGCCACGTCACCGCCGGCGACGAGCTGCTGGCGGTGGAAGGAACGGCGCTCGACCGGACCACGGACGTCGACGAGCTGCTCGCCAACCGCATCGGCAAACGCACCGCGCTGCGCATCGCGCCGCACGGCGACACGGCGGCGGCGCGAACGGTCGTCGTGCTTCCCGTCGACCAAAACGACGAAGAGCGCCTGCGCTACCTCGCGTGGGTCGCGACGCGCCGCGCGTACGTGGAGCGCGTCAGCGGCGGGCGGCTGGGCTACGTGCACATCAACGACATGGGCCAGGAGTCGCTCGCGAAGTTCTACACCGACCTCGACGTGCAGAACCGCGAGAAAGCAGGCGTGGTCATCGACGTGCGCAACAATACGGGCGGCTTCATCGATCCGTACGCGGTCGACGTGCTGGCGCGGCGCGAGTACCTCACGTTCAAATCGCGCTTCGGCTACGATCCGCCGGAACGCTCGTCGCTCGGCCAGCGCGCGCTCGACCGCCCGTCGGTGCTGGTGACCAACGAGCACAGCCTCTCCGACGCGGAGAACTTCTCGGAAGCCTATCGGCAATTGCGCGCCGGCGCGATCGTCGGCGAGCCGACCGCCGGCTGGATCATCTTCACCAGCAACGCCGGCCTGGCCGACGGCGGCACCGTGCGGCTTCCGACCACGCGCGTGATCGCGCACGACGGGGTCGACATGGAGCTCCACCCGCGCCCGGTCGACGTGCGCGTCGCCAACCCGGCGGGCGCTGCCGAGCGCGGCGACGATCCCCAGCTCGACGCCGCCGTGCGCGAGCTCCTCAGACGCGCCGGCGGAAGGCGCTAGCCTCCGCCGTCACCCGAGCGCGCCGGCATCAGAACGCGCAGCTCGATCTGCTGCCGGATCGCTTCCTCTTCGGAGTCCGCCGCAGGCTGCGCGACGGACACGACGGCATGGCGCTGACGCCGCAGCAGTGCGGCGCTCGCCGGGCGTGCGATCGCGATCGGCTGTGCCGTGGCGATCGCAGCCGGCTGGGTGGGTGCGGCTGCGGCGGTCATGACGGCCGCAGCGATGATGGAAAACATGGTGCGCCGCTATCCTCCGCCCGTCACGGGCTGCGGTGAAAGCCGCTCGATCTCGGCTTGCCACGCCCGCGACATCTGCTCGGCGCTGAGCGCGTGCGAGTAGTCGGGGTGGAACGTGCGGTCCGCGCGCGGATCGCTTGGCGGGCGAACCGCGGTGCGCGCCGCGTTCGAGACGCCGATGACGCGCAACTGCGCGCCCGGCGGCGTCTCGCTGACAATGGATCCGACGACGCGCCCCTGCGCATCGACGATGGTGTACTCGGTGCCGGCCGCGACCAGCAGTGCGATCGCGGCGGCGTGGATGGTTGACTTCACATTGAATCTCCGGAACGGTGCACCGCAAGGTATACGCCGCCGCGAAGAGTCCGGATCGGTGCCGTTCTGGCCGACATCCACCAGCGACGGCATCGACCGCGGGCGTGTCAACCGGCAGCCTCAGCCCCGCCGGCTGTCTAACGTCTGTTGTTACGTATGATCGTTCAGCTGATTTTCTAATCGGGTCAGCCTGTCGCAAATTTCTTCAAATGTCGGAACCGCGCCAAAGAGCATAGGCCGCATATGTGCGTAGTCGCGCTGCACTTCATGGCGTCGAAATTCGGGGAACATGATGCTAATCGTTCCAGGTTTGGCAAGGTCGTAGCGCGCTCTCGCTGAAAAGAAGAAGGTCGCTTTGAATCGGGCGACTTTGTCGAGAAGCTCGGTATCAGCGATTGCCTGCGTTCCAATTTCCGTATCGGCGATCACGGCAACATCGTAGTAATGTCGTGAGAAACGATCGGGAAAGCGCACGGTATCAGGGCGACGAGCAACTTCATGCAACGCCGTTACCTTTTCCCAGAATGTGCGTCGCGGATCGAGCAAATGTGCCTGAACGGTTCCGGTGAGTGCTGCAATGGCGTTACCAATATATGGTCGCAGTGCGACGTCGAGAGCCGGCCATGGATCGGCATGCCCGAATTCTATCAGCACGTCGGGCTTAACATATCCGATTGCGCCCCGCTGCCGCGTGGGATAACGGAAACGCAGGGCCCCCGGATCAGCGTCGGCCAGATCCCATTGACTCTCTCCGATCCCTTGCTCGATCTCGGCATGTAGTCGTGGACGAATCGTATCCGAAACATATCGTCGAACTCGCTCGCGGATTGCTTCGATGCGCCGCGTCAGCTCGGCGCGCGACGGTGCTTCGTAAAAGTATCCATCATCGGGGAAGCCCAAGGCCGATCTGCTTATCGATATATCGATGTCTTCGGAAAAACGCTCTATGAGTTGAAAGCCCTTCGAAAGCGACGTCCCTCCCTTGAATGTAAACGGGCCGAGCTCTGAAGAGAGCGCGAAGAGCCGCTCGAGGAGCCAGACAACCCAGAAATCCTTTTCGACGATTAGCTCGCTGAGACCAAGCTCGGTAGCCGCGACGGTGACAAAATCCGAGCGGTCACGGACACTCGCCCGCGCGAGGTCCTGCAAGGTCATGCTGCGCTGATCGCGCGTAAGTGGGGTTGCATCCAACCCGGCGCGTCGCCTATTTGCATTCGGATTGCGGTGCGGTCAGCGGGTTCGATTGCCGAACGAATTATGTCGACGGTGCTGCTCGCGACGTTTTCGCGTCCGAGTGCCTCGAGCGCCTCGATGACAAGGGCGACCATCCGATTGCGCGCACGGAAGCGACGCGCAGGTGCGTGTTCGAGCCATATCTGCCGCTTTCCGATCTGGATTTTGCGGCTTGGGCCGGCCGTCTTGAATTCGAGCCGCGCAGGTACTTGTTGTGATAGGTTGAGCGCGTTGAGAGCCAATGCACCGCTAGGAACGACCGGCATCCCTACTGCACGCTCTACGGCGGCGGTGATATCTTCGCTGCTCGGGGGTATCGGTCCGAGCTCTTTGTGATGCCTGCGACGGCTGAAGAAGCCGCGGCTGATCCGCTCGATCTCGCCGCTTCGCACCATTCGGGACAGAACTTGATCAACGAGAGTACGGGAGACGTCCGGGGTGCTATTGAGAATATCGCGCGTCGTGAATACGGGATTCTTCAGGCGGCGAATTTGCCGCCGGATTTCATCCGAACTGGTCGAGTCCGCGGTTCGCACTGTCAGAAAAAGTAGCACCTTTTCTGACAGCTGTCCAGGGTAAGCTGTCAGAAAAATGTTCATTTTCCTGACAGCTAGGCTTGCTTTTGAATCCCACTTGTCTAGAACTAACGTACGCCAGCAGCGTGCTCTGGCCACAGCCTTCGCTTGCTAGCTTTAGCCTCTCGATATGCCGGTATAATGCGCCGGCGAGCGCCGGTGCCATCGCCGAATCACTAGTACGCGAACAGCAGCGCCGTCGAGAGCGTATTGCGCCGCGTGCCGTCGCCCGGGCCGCGGTGGAGCGTGTCGAACACCGTGAGGCGCGCGTTGCGCGCGAGGCGGTAGCCCACGCCGCCGATGAGCGCGCGCGAGAACTCGGTGTCCTGCGTGCCGTCATAGCGCGCGACCGCGAACCAGCGCGGGCTGAGCTCGTAACGCAACTGCGCGAACCCGCCGCTCGAGCGCAGCGGACCGTCCGAGCTCGCATGCGAGTCGAAGCCGTTCTGATACACCAGATCGATGCGCGCGCGGTCGCGCGCGAACGTCATGCCGTAGCCTTGCCGCCAGAAGCGGTCACTGGTTCCGTCGACCGGCCGCGATCCGTCATACCGGTACGCGCTCAGCACCACGCCGGCGCTCGCGTGCTGCACGTAGATCTGCCGGTCGATTCCGAGGGCGGGCAGCCTCGACCGCGGATCGTGGCCCTGCACCGCCGCGATGCTTGCGCTCAGGCCGTGCCCCTCGTTGCCGAGGGCGGCGACCAAGCCCGTCTTCGGATCGAAGAGCGCGAACGGGTTGTCGCCGGCCGTCTGGTCCCAGATCGCGTAGTGGTCGGTCGTCTCGCGGAATGTTTCCGGGTCGACGGGCAGGTCGAGCGTGAACTGTCCGGCGCGCAGCGTCACGGGGATGCGCGCGCCGTCCGGCGTCGCCCGCCAGCCCGCCCAGAGATCGCGCGACGCCCCCGGTCGCCCGCCGTCGACGACGTACTGCTCGGCGAAGTACGAGCCGCGCTTGCCGGCGGAGCCGCCGATCAGCACCTCGACTTCATCGACGACCGCCTTCGGCAGCCCGGCCTCGGCCTCGCTGCCGTACTGCAGGTTCACCTTGATCGCGGCCGGGAACGCCGTCCGCGGCGTGAGCGCTGCGAGCCGGTACCCGCGGGCTTTGAATTCCTCACCGAATGGCGTCAGGTGCGGCACGGCCGTGTGGCACGTCTGGCACGTCAGCCCGTAGCGGTGCGCGAAGACGGGGATGGCCTCGGCGGGACGAGGCGCGAACAGCCCCAGGGTGGCGAGGACGGCGGCAGCGGCGAGGGACCGGGTCGTCAAAGGCTCTCCTAAGATTCGAGTTAGGAGAACCTAAATCGACTTCGCATTGCCGCATCCCTCCCGGCGGGCGCACGGGACCGCGTTGCGCCCGGTGCGAACGGCGCGCTCGTGGTCACGCTGCGATTCCTCGGCACCGGCGGCGCGCGCTGGGTCGTCGCCAAGCAGATCCGCTCCTCGGCGGGATTCTGGCTGCGAACGGACGCCGCGAACATCCACGTCGACCCCGGCCCCGGCGCGCTGGTCCGCGCGCTCGCGCAGCTGCCACCCTGCGACCCCGCCTCGCTCGACGCGATCGTGCTCTCGCACAAGCACCTCGACCACTCGGGCGACGTCAACGCGATGATCGAGGCGATGTGCCAGGGCGGCTGGCGCCCGCGCGGGGCCCTTTGCGCGCCGCGCGATGCGCTCGACGAAACGCAGCAGCCGGTCGTGCTGCCGTACGCGCGGCGGTTCGTGCCGCGCGAGTGGATCGTCGAGGCGGGCGGCGGACCGTTCGCGGTCGGCGACGTGGAGCTGCGCGCGTCGCTGCGCCTGCAGCATCCCGTCGAGACGTACGGGCTGCATTTTCGCACGCCGGCGGCGAGCGTGTCGTACATCCCGTGCACGCGCTATTTCGACGGGATCGTGGACGACTACCGCGCCCACGCGCCCGACGTGCTCGTGATGAACGTGCTGCGCTACCGCGACTCGATGGACGTCGACCACCTCACGTACGACGATGCGCGCGCGCTGATCGAAGGCATTCGACCCGGCGTCGCGATCATGTCGCACTTCTCGACGCGCATGCTCGAGCGCGACCCCAAGCGGCTCGCGTACGAGCTCGAGGACGCGACCGGGATCAAGACCTTTGCCGCATACGACGGCTGGCAGTACGATGTCGCTTGATACGGAGATCGCCAAGCCCGGCGACGCCGACGCGTTCTGGAAAACGCACGACCGCGACTGGCGCAGCGAGCTGTGGAACTTCCGCGTCGTATGGCACGAGCAGACGCACGACGTCGTCGTGCGCGCCGGCGGCGAGATCGTGGGCGCGCTGCGGCTGCGCATCGCCGCGTCGCTGGGCCACGTGGAGGCGCTGTACGTGCTGCCGGCGCAGCGGCGCCGCGGCGTCGGGCGCGTGCTGGTTTCGCGCGCTGAAGAGCTGTCGAACTGGTACAACTGCCACAAGATGACGGTGCCGGTGTTCCACGACCACCCCGCGCAGGCGTTTTTTCTGGGGTGCGGCTACGCCGTGGAGGCGATCATCCCGCAGCACACGTTCAAGCTCGACGTTGCGCTGCTGCGCAAGTTCTTGCTCTAGCGCAGGCTCGCGCGAAAGTTCGGCCGGCGCGGGTGCGCGTTGCCGGCGGCTTTGCGATTGGTGTTGAACATCTGGTGGACCGCTTTCCACTCCGCGCTCGCCGCGCGGCGGTTCACCAGCGAGCCTTCGTAGAAGTAGACGTTGCCGCGGCCGCTGATCGCGTTCACGAGCGGGCCGCCGCCGCCGACGGTCGCCACCGCTTCGCCGTCGCCGTGCTGGTCGACGCTCGCCGAGCCGCGCTTGTCGAACAGCGTGTACACGTGCCCGTCCTGCGAGCGCCCCGCCAGCTGCGCCGCGGACGTGACGCCGAGCGCGATGTTGCCGGTCTGCGACTCGAAGCGCGCGAGCCCGGGGTCGAACGCGCCGCCGTCGTACACGATCGACCCGCTGATGCTGGTCGTCTCGATCTGCTTGCTGCGGCAGCGCTCGAACACGTCGTGCGCCGCGACGCCGCGCACGCGGATACGGTCGAACGTGCTGTCGGCGGCGTACAGCACGCCGTAGTTCATCTGCACGAACGCGGTGGTGGTCGCGCCGGTGATCTGCACGCGCCCCTGGTTCTGGATCAGGAACAGGTTCGCGCCGCGGTAGCCTTCGAGCGCGGTCTGGCCGCCGCCGACGCGCAGCACGAGGATCCCGGTGGACGCGGGGATCGTCAGCACCAAGCGCGAGCCTTCGGGCGCATCGACGTGCACCACGTCGTGCGGGCCCGGGCGGAACGACGCGTACGGAAACTCCTCGGGCGGCAGCGCCCCGCCGCCCGTGAGCTGGCCGCCCGGGTCGCGCATGGTGAACAGTTGCGGCGGGATCTGCTGCGCGAGCGGAAAGCGCCCCGTGCCGAACGCGACGACCCGGCGCTCGACGACGGGCGCGGCCTCGTCGGCGTAATCGACCTGCACGCTGGGGCGGTCCCAGACCCGCACCGTGACGTCGTTGCCGCGCCCGCGGACCATCAAGTTGACGACCACTTGGTCGCCGACGTCCTGTGAGGACGTGCCTGCGCCGGCCGGCGGCGCAGTGACCGTCAGACACGCGAGCAACACGCCCAGCCCCGCGGTGATCCACCGCAGGGCTCGGTTTCGGAGGACGTCCACGACGCCATCGTACGCCGGGAGCCATCCGGGCGTCATGAGCCGCCGGTGAAGGATTCCGGTTCGGCCGGCAGGCGCACGGTGAACAGCGAGCCGCCCGCCGGCCGCGCCCGGGCTTTCACGCTGCCGCCGTGGACGCGCGCGATGCTCCGCACGATGGCCAGGCCCAGTCCCGTGCCCTCGACGTTTCGGGCGTGCGAGGGGTCGCCGCGGAAGAAGCGGTCGAACAGGCGGTCGGCCTCGCCGTCGTCGATCCCCGGCCCGGTGTCGGCCACTTCCAGGACCGCCTGGCCGTCCTCGCGGCGCACCGTGACGTCGATGCTCCCCGTCTCGGTGAACTTGATCGCGTTGTCGACGAGGTTGTTGAGAAGCTGGCGCAGCAGCCCGGCGTCCGCGACCACGATCGTGCTCGCGTTCTCCGGGTGGTGCGCGGCGATCGCGAGCCCTTTCTCGGCGGCCCGCTCACGCGCGTGCGCGACCACGTCGTCCACGAGCCGTTCCAGGATCAGCGGCTCCTTGGGGATCGCGTCGCCCGCTTCGGCTTTCGCCAGCGTGAGCATCCCCGACACCATCCCCGCGAGCCGCCCGCTCTCTTCCGCGATCGCTTCGAGCGACGCGCGCGTCACCTCGGGGTCGCGGTCGCCCCAGCGCTGGAGCATCTGCGCGTTCGCGTTGATGATCGTGAGCGGTGTGCGCAGCTCGTGCGAGGCGTCGCTGATGAACTGCCGCTCGCGCGCGAACGCCGACTGCAGGCGGTCGAGCATCGCGTCGAACGCGCCGGCGAGCTTGCCGACCTCATCACGGCGCTTCCACTTCAGCCGGCGCCCCAGGCGTTCGGAGCCGATCTCCGCGACCGCGCTGGTGAGCCGCTCGATCGGGTCGATCGCCGACTTCGCGATGAAGTAGGACGCGAGCACGATCGCGATCATCGCGGCGGTCGTGATGCCGATCAGAATGGTGCGCGCGCGCGCGAGCAGCTGGTCGACGATGTCGAGCCGCTCGCCGACGTGCGCGACCGCGACGGGCCGTCCTTGCGCGTCCACCAGCACGCGGTTGAGCACGAGCATCGTGCCGGGCCGCTCGCCGCCGATGCGCAGCTCGTCGAACGCACGGTCGGTGCCGCGCGGCGGTGCGAACGGCGGGAACGCGACGCCGCCCAGGTTCGAGCTCTTGCCGAGGATCTGCCCGCGCGTCGTGTCGATCTGAATGTACTGGTTGCCTGCCGCCCAGTGATCGAGCAGCGCGCGGTCGGACAGCACGAGCGTGAGCCGCAGCGGGCCTTCGGGCGCGAAGCCGAAGGTCGTCGATTCCACCGTGGAGCGTTCGATCTGGTCCGCCGTGTCGGCCAGGTTCAGCTTCGTCTGGTCGATCAGCACGGAGCGCAGTGCGAAGTCGATCGCGACCGCGCCCACGACGATCACCAAGACGATGAGCGCGGCGTACACCGCCGCGATCCGCGTGCGAAGAGAGCTCAGCGAACCACTATTCTTTGAGCGCGTACCCGACGCCGCGCACGGTTTGGATGAGCTTGTCCTCGTACGGGTCGTCGATCTTGCCGCGCAGGTAGCGGATGTAGACGTCGATCAGGTTCGAGTCGCCGAGGAAATCGCTGCCCCACACGCCGTTGAAGAGCTCGTCGCGCGAGTGCACCTTGTTGCGGTGCAGCAGCAGGTACTCGAGCAGCGCGTACTCTTTGGCGGTGAGGTGGATCTGCGTTCCGGCGCGCGTGACCTCGTGGCGGTCGCGGTCCATCGCGAGGTCCTTGACCGTCAGCACGTTCTCTTGCGGATCGCGGTCGCGCAGCCGCGCCCGGATTCGCGCGAGCAGCTCTTCGATCGAGAACGGCTTGACGACGTAATCGTCGGCGCCGCGGTCGAGGCCGGCGACGCGGTCGGGGATGCGGTCCTTCGCCGTGAGCATGATGATCGGGACGCGCGACTTGGCGCGCACGCGCGAGGCAACCTCCATGCCGTCGAGCTTGGGCAGCATCAGGTCGAGCACCACGAGGTCGGGCTCCTTGAGCGCCTTCTCGAGGCCGGACAAGCCGTCCGCGGCGGTCTCGACTTCGTAGCCTTCGTGCTCGAGCTCGAGCTTGAGCACGCGCGTGATCTGCGTGTCGTCCTCGACCAGCAGGATCTTGTACTTGCGCCGTTCCTCCGGAAGAGCCGAGGTGCCGCCTGCGGTCATCGAATGCGGATGCGCCGCGCCGCCGGGACCGAGAGCTGCGAGACCCACCACGCCGCGGAGATGCCGACGGCGAGCCACAGGAACGTCGTGAGCGAGTTGAGCCCGCCGGCTTCGATGATCCGGTTCGTCGTGTCCACGAAACGCTCGCCGGCGTTCGGCGCACTGGCGACCAGCCAGCCGAGCCAGCCCGCGAGGGCGACGAACGTGCCGATCAGCCAGAGCTCCCACGTCGAAACCGCCGCCTCGGGCCGGTAGACCGTCGCGGTGAGAATGCGCGCGTGCAGCCCCGCGGGCGGTTCCTCGAGGGGAAGCGCCGCGAGCATGCGGTCGAGGTCGGCGAAATCGTCGTCGTGCGTCATGGGCTCAGTGCCTTCCGGAGTTGTTCCTTTGCTCGGAACAGGTGCGTTTTCACCGTCCCGAGCGGAAGGTTTAACACGCTTGCAATCTCTTCGTACTGCTTCCCCTGCAGATGATACAGCGTGATGACCGCCCGGTACTTCTCGGGCAGGGCATCGATCGCTGCGCGCAGCCGCCGGGCTTCGTCGTTCCGCTCGGCCAGCGCCGCCGGACCGGCGGACGGGTCGGCACGGTCGGGGAGCTCGTCGCCGGAGAACCGCTTGCGCTTCGCCAGCCGGTCGCAGCACAGGCGGTAGCAGATCGTGAAGATCCAGGTCGAGAACTTCGCCCCGGGCCGGAACGAGCCGAGGGCTCGGTAGGCTTTGAAGAACGCCTCCTGGGTGGCGTCCTGGGCTTCGGTCGAGTCGCGCAGCGTCCGTACCGCGAGGTTGTAGACCGCGCGCTCGTACCGCGCGACGATCTCCCCGAACGCGTCCGTGCGCCCGGCGAGGACAGCTGAGATGAGCGCCTGGTCGTTGACGACCGGCGCCGCTACCGGCGGGTCCACCGCGAGTGCAGCTGCCATGCTGCCCCCATGTACGGCCCAGCGGCCCGGCGGTTTCGGCGGACGAACGGAACGGGGGCAAGCGACCGTGTCCGAAACCTCACGGCCCCCGGGTCGTACATGGGGCATGATTTCCCGCTCGACCCTCATCGGCGCCTTGGTCGTCGTCGAGCTCGCCCTGGTCGGCGCCTCCGGCCAAGCGATCGTAGGCAGCCCGCCCATCGGTTTCGGCTCCGTGACGAAGCCGCCGTCGCTCGACAGGACCCTCTTGACCGGACCGTCACCGCACGTCGTGCTCGACGTCCACGACATCGACGTCGTCATCGACGCGCGCGCCTCGCAGCCGGGCGTCCACGCCGCCGAAACGCTGAGCGTCACCGGCTTCGCGAGCGGCGCGATTGCGCCGATGCTCGCCGTTTCGACGCCGGACGGCGTGCGCATCACCGCCGGTGACGGCGACGTCCGCTTCATGATGGGCTGCCTCAAGCGCAGCGTGCGCGTGACGGTCCCGGCCGATGCGCGCGTCGAGATATTGACCGCGGGGCGCATCGACGCGGCCGGACTGCGCACGAAGCTGGTCGCGCACTCGCCTGACGGCTCGGTTCACGTGCGCGATCATCGCGGCGATCTCGACGTGAGCACGAGCTCGGGCCGGATCGAGCTGGTCGACGTGCAGGGCGACGACATCGCGGCGAACACGCACGAAGGCCGGTTGTATTTCACGCGCGTCGGCGCGGAGCGCATCGACGCCCACAGCAACTATGGCCGCATCTACGCCGTCGACCTGCGGGTGAAGAACGGCGCGCTCAACACACATTCCGGCCGGATCAGCGCGTCGTTCACGGGCGACAGCGACGCCACGGTCAACGTGAGCGCCGGCGACGCGAAGGTCACCGTTGCGGGTTTGCCTGCGACGCAAACCGCCGATGATAAGAGCACGGTGAGGCTGGGCGCCGGGAACGGCCACTTCGAGGTCAGCACCGACGACGGTGCGGTCAACATCTCTCAAGGAGCGAGCGTCTAGCCATGAACGACAACCTGGTCGCCTTCATCGTCATGTTCTTCGTGTTCGGGTGTCCCGTGGCGGCGTTCATCATCACGCGCGTCCTGCGCCATCAAGAACGCATGGAGCTCTTGCGCCGCGGCATCGTCCCGCCGCCGGACCTGCGCGACAAGCACTTCAAAGCGTGGAGCCAGTCGGCCGCACCGTGGCCGCAGCCCACGGTCGTGCCGGTGCCGCCGCCGGCCAACTGGGCGCCCGACGACGACCCGCAGCGCGCGCTGTACCGCGGGATTCGCACGGCATTCATCGGCCTCGCGATCCTGATCGGGCTCTCGTTCATCGGAGGCACGCCGGGCTCGAGCGAGTTCCACGGCGGCCCGTGGCTCCTGGGCGGCCTGATCCCGATGTTCGTCGGGATCGCGCAGGTCATCATCGCGCTGCTCTCGGGCGCCGAGCTGCCCGGCGTCCAGTCGCGCGGGCGCTACATCCCGCGCCAGGGGGCGCCCGGACCGGGCGTGCCGCCTCCACCGCCGCCGGGCTTCAACGGCAGCACCGCGCCGCCGCCCCCCTGGGCCGAGCAGCCGGGCCGCCAGCGGTTCGAAGAGCTCTCCAAACCGGTGCCGCCGCCGGACGCGCGGTGAAAAAGCAGACGGGCCGCCTGAGCGGCCCGTCTCTTTTTGTGGGCAACGGACTCCGTTCGCGAGCGGAGCGTCAGCGGCAGGTCACGATGGCCATGGCCCAGCCGGCAGCGGTTCGCGTGCGAACGAGATAGCCGTGGTCCGTGCGGTCGTAGACGTGATAGCCCGCTCTGAGCGCGTCGGCCAGCGTCTTGAAGACCATGATTCCGGGCATCTCGTTCTCCTTTCCGGCCTCGTTTCCGAGCGCCGTATACACCCTAACGTTCGGCAAGTACGCGAAGTTCTTGATACCGCATGAGCGAAGCATGAGGCCAATGGCTCCACGACTGGTCGTCGCGCTCGACGTTCCTTCCGCCTCACATGCGACCTCGCTCGTCGAGCGCCTGGCTCCGCTGGGCGTTTTGTTCAAAATCGGTTACGAAGCGTTCTACGGATACGCCGACGAGATTCGCGCGGCGCTCGCTTCGCAGGAAGCCGGCTACGCGCTCGACTTGAAGCTCAACGACATCCCGCGCACGGTCGAAGCCGCGGTGCACGCGGTGGTTCGCCCCGGGGTGCGACTTTTGACGGTCCACGCGCTGGGGGGCGCGCACATGCTCGAAGCGGCGGTGAAAGCCGCCGAAGAGCGCGCCGCGGAGCTGTCGATGCCGGCGCCCGACGTGTACGCGGTGACGATCTTGACCAGCATCGGCCCGGCCGATCTGGGCGAGTTGGGCCTGGCCGGCGGGCCCGGCGAGAACGCGATTCGGCTTGCCGCGCTGGCGCGCGACGCACGCTGCGCCGGCGTGGTGTGCAGCGTGCACGAGGTCGCCGACCTCAAAGCGTTCTTCGGCACGACGTTCGGGACGTTCTGTCCCGGCATCCGCCCGAGCGGAACCGCGCACGGCGATCAGAAGCGCGCAGCGACCCCGCGCGAAGCGCGCGAGGCCGGCGCGGATTACGCCGTCGTCGGGCGGCCCATCACCGAAGATGCCGATCCGCTGAACGCAGCGCGCGCGATCCTCGCGGAGCTGCAAGGGTGAACGACGCCACGGCGGCCGGTCTGCTGCGCGAGCTCGAGGCGCGCGGCGCGATCCTGTCGGGACATTTCCGGCTCTCGTCCGGGCGGCACTCGAACCTCTTCGTGCAGAAGTTCCGCATCCTCGAAGACCCGGTGCTTGTCGAGCGCGTCGCGCGCGCTTTCTACCAGGTACAGACAACGACCAGCGCCGGCGGCGGCTACTTCGAAACATTCATGGGGGATGACGGTACCATCAAAATGTCAGAAGATCCGTCGCTCTGCGCCATTTATCGCGAAGCTCGCGCCGATGCGGTCTCATGGGACGACTTGGCACAGAAGGGCTATGTGCGTGCAATTCAAACATCCGGCGATGCCACCAAGGTAGACGTGCGGGAAACTGCGCAACTTGCACAATACGAAATTCCTGTGTTCTTCAATAAGCCCCCGCATCAATCGCACCTGGAGAACTTCTTCAACGCGATCCGGGGAACGGCGAAGTTGAATTGCCCTGGCGATGAGGCTTTCACAAGTGAATACGTCATTCATAAAGCCAACGAAGCGGTGGGGGCCGAGAGGAAGCTTTTGATCACTAGCGAGGAAGTGAAAGCCTGAAATGATGAAAACTATCCTTTTCCGTAATTGCTCTCTTGTGGCCGCGTTCGTTGTCGTTGCTAGTGCCGCTCTGTCGCAGGACAAAGTCCCGCTGAAGACCCAACTGCCTCGTCCTCTGTTCGTCGGCACGCCCGTTCCGCTCAATGTGCCCAACCTTGAGCCGCCGATGAAGGGCAGGCGCCCGGACTTCATGGTTCCTGCGGGCACTCTCAATCTCGCTAAGGGGAAGAAAGTTGCGTCCAGCGACAACAATCCTGTGGTCGGAACGCTGGACCTGGTCACCGATGGTGACAAGGCCGGCGACGAAGGCTCGTGGGTCGAACTCGGGCCGGGCAAACAATGGGTTCAGATCGACCTGTCGAAGAGCGCAAATGTCTATGCCGTCCTCCTCTGGCACTTCCATTCCCAGGCGCGCGTTTACCGCGATGTAGTGGTCCAAGTGTCCAATGACCCCTCATTCAAGTCTGGTGCGACCACCGTCTTCAACAATGACTTCAAAGGCGAACTTGGATTAGGCACGGGTAAGGACTTGAATTACGTTGAAACCTACCAGGGTAAGTTGATCGATGCCAAGGGCGTGAATGGCCGTTATGTTCGCCTTTACAGCAATGGAAATACGACTAACAAATTAAACGACTACATCGAGGTTGAAGTGTGGGGCAAGCCTGCCTGAATTTAAACGCCGCGGCAGCGGACTAATGGAGAACGCGGCTACTTCTTTGCGTTGGGCTCGCTGGGTGGCTTTCTTCATCGTCGCGCTTATCGGTCTGGCGATTCGCCTCCCGAAGCTGGATGCGCGGCCGATGCACACGGACGAAGCCGTCAATGCCTACATCGTTGGACAATTGCTTGCCAAAGAGCCTTTCATCTATGATCCGCAGGACCGCCACGGTCCTGCGTTGGCGGCCCTTGCTCTGCCGATAGTCAGGATGCAAGGAGCGAAGTCATTCACTGACCTGACGGAACCAGAGTTGCGGGTCGTACCGGTCGTGGCGGGGACCATCACAATTTTGCTTTTTGGCGCTGGCGTTGAAATGTTCGGCTTCATCCCTAGCCTGCTCGCAGCGATTCTGTTTGCCATCGCTCCGTTGCCTGTCTACTACGACAGGTACTTCATCCATGAATCGCTGTTCTGTGCGGCGACGTTCGGACTGATCCTGTCTGGTTGGCGGGCATCGCAAACGGGCTCTGCTCGCCAGGCAGCGCTTGCAGGTGTATGTGCTGCTCTCATGCTGGCTTGCAAGGAGACGGCGGTCCTTCACTTTCTCGCTCTTGCAGCCGCTGCGATTGTGTTCGGGTTCAGAAACCTACGCGGAACAGGCCAAATGCTATGGATTCATCGGAAGACGATACTTGCCGCGGCTCTCTCTTTTCTGCTGCTCAGCGCAGCCTTATTTACCTGGTTTGGCAGAAACTGGAAAGCTCTGCCCGCGCTCTTCCATGCGGCGCCGGATCTCTTTGCACGCGCGGCGGGTGAAGGTCACGAGAAATCCATCTGGTATTTCTGCCGGCTTCTCACTGGCGGCTGGTCCGGTGGACTGCTAGTCGCCTTTGCCTCCCTCGGGCTCATCATTATCTTCAAAAGACGTGATGCTTCACCCTATCAGTGGCTCGCGTACTACGGATTGTTGATCGCCGTTGTCTACAGCCTGATTCCATACAAGACACCATGGCTGGCGCTCAATCTGTGGCTTCCGCTGACGTTATTCGCCGCGAGCGCGGTCGAGTCGCTCTGGCGGTGGGGCATAGCGAGATTCAGTCAGCGCTCGACTGCTCCAGCATTCTGCATTCTGGCAGTCTTGATTGGCGTTCTGATCGCTCACGACACGCGCCAACGCGTCTTTCTTTATCCTGCGGACGAGAGCAATCCGTACGCCTATGCCCACACTTCGGAAGACATTCTCGGCCTTCCCGGAGAAATCGCAGATTTGGCACGCAGGAATGGAATAACCACGCCACGCATTACGGTGATTGCTGCCGATCCCTGGCCTCTTCCGTGGTACTTACGGCACTTTTCCGAAGTTGGCTTCTGGCGGCCGGGCCAGCAGGTGAAAGACGCGAATTTCTATCTCACTTCCACCGAGGCCGCAGATCAATACGCCGATCAACTTAAGAGTTTTCGTCCGGAATTCTTCGGAGTTCGTCCTGGCGTGCTCATCCTCTTGTGGTCGCCCGCACCAAAATGAATTCCTATGAGTGATATCCATCAATTCAACCACGCCGCCATGGCGACCCATTTTCAGGCGCGCATCAATTTCGATGAGAGAATGTACGCCGCACAGGCTGCACAAGCCGCATTTGATCTGGTCGATTCGATCGAAGCGCGCTTGAGCCGCTTTCGAAGCAACAGCGATATTACCCGTATCGGAGATCTGGCGCCCGGCGAGAAGATGCGCTTGAGCGAGCCGGCTTTTGCCTGCCTGCAAATCGTGGAGCGGATGGAGCGGGCGACACGCGGCGCATTTTGCGCGACTCCCGCGGCGCTGAAAACTCAGTTCTCTCCTCCCCAGTGGGGCTTATTGCCTGAGGAGCAATCAATTCTCTGCTTGAGCGGCCAGCTCCAATTCGATCTAGGCGCCATTGGCAAGGGATTCGCACTCGACCGTATGGCAGAATTGTTGTGCCAATGGGATTGCCCCTCATTTTTGCTGATCGCCGGTGGCAGCAGTGTTCTTGCGGGAGATCCGCCTGCAGAAACTCCAGGGTGGTCCTGCGGCCTTGGTGAAGATCACGCATCGCAAAGGTTCCTCCTGACTCACGCTTCATTGAGCGGTTCAGGGTTGGCGGTACAGGGATCTCACATTCTTGATCCCCGAAACGGGTGCCCGGCATCGCGGCAAAGGCGGGCGTGGGCTCTCGCCGATACTGCTGCTGAATCTGATGGGCTCTCCACCGCGTGCATGGTTCTCAGCGAGCCGGAACTTGAAGAGGTACTTGCTCGGAACC
>Ga0209624_10001431_pt1 | contig 18688 bp, 15 predicted proteins | sample JacPinW_OM2H0_O1_FD_188565 | JGI IMG/M metagenome (GOLD analysis project Ga0209624, IMG submission 188565) | Forest soil microbial communities from Algoma, Ontario, Canada - Jack Pine, Ontario site 1_JW_OM2H0_O1 (SPAdes) (version 2) | ecosystem: Environmental > Terrestrial > Soil > Boreal...
CTGCCGCTCACCTTCATGGGCGGGTGGATCAACTGGTTCATCGACCAGGATCGCAATCCAGCCTTCGACCTCCCCGACGTGTCGAAAGACATTCCTTACATCGGCGCGCTGGGCGGCGCGCCAGTGCAATGGCGGTGGTACCAGAACGGCTACGATCACGAGCCGACTGATACGGGAAGCGACGCCTCCCACCAGAACTATGTCAGCCACCACAATGGCGCGCAATATTTCGGCTATATCGCCAACAATCCCGCCGAGCAGACCAATCTGCGCGGCGAAGGCGATTTCTTCTCCGACATAAGGAAGAACGTCTTGCCCCGCACGGGCGGCGTTTTCTATATCCGCGGCGGCTATTACAACCTCAAATATCCGAACGTCACCGCCGTCATTCAGAACCCGAACTACCCCAACAAGAACGGCCTCACGCCAACGGAGCTCGCCGCGATCAAGACGGCGAAGTCCGGCGACGACGATCATCCGAGCTATTCCGACAGCCAGCTCTCGGAGGCTATGGCCGCGCGTGTCATCAACGCGATCGCCGCCAACCAGGACATCTGGGAGCACAGCGCCATCGTCATCACCTATGACGAATCCGACGGCCTTTATGATCACGTCGCGCCGGAGATCCTCAGCTACGGTCCCGACGGCCTGCCGCTCGCCCGAGGCGTCCGCATTCCGCTCTTGCTCATCTCGCCTTACGCGTGCGTGCACGCGGTGTCGCACGCCGAGGGCGACCACAACGCGGTGATCGAGACGATCAACGCGCTGTTCGGCCTCCCGGCTTTGTCCAGCCTGCCGGATGAAAAAGAGGCTCTCGCAGCCGGCGACTCGCCCAAGTTCAACGCCTTCGGCCCGCCCGGCTTCGAGCAGAAGTATCTGGGACCGCGCGATACGGAATCCCCCACGACCGCAAGTCTGCTGTCCGGCTTCGACAAGGCGCGGATCACCGGCGCGCTGCCGACGCTGCCCGGCTCTTACGCGATGATTCCCAACGCCGACATCGACACCTTTCCCCATTACGGCGGCAAGGGGTGCGCGGCGATCGGGATCACGCCGGAGGACGTGCGCCAGGGTATTCAGAACGTGATTCCGGAGGGATTCAACTCTCTGCCTGTAACGTTGCCGGCGTACAATTGAGCGCACGCTTGCCAAGGGCACGCTCTCGAGCATCCTTCGAGACACGATGCTTCGCATCGCTCCTCAGGATGAGGCTTGAGGTTAGCGGGCGCGGTCAAAATCTTCGTCCTGAGGAGCCCGCGACGCGGGCGTCTCGAAGGACGGCTCTAGCGTGGAGCCTCAGCATCGCAATTGTGCTAGCTCTATGCTCATCCACCCACGCCGGCCCGATCGTCGATCGCATCAAGTCTTCGGGCGTCATTCGCTGCGGCGGCGCGCCTCGTCCGGGGCTGGCGGACCAGTCACCGGACGGCGCGCCCTCAGGCCTCTATCTCGATCTTTGCCGCGCAATCGGCGCGGCGTTGCTGGGGCCCGAAGGTAGGATCGAGTTCCACCCCTATGATTCCGACAAGGCCTTCGCGCGTGTCGCGACCAGCGCCGACGACCTCTTGTTCCTCGACGGCTCGGACATCGCCGATCGTCGCCTTGCCGGCGCTGTGGCGCTCGGGCCGGCCGTCTATTTCGTCGCCACCGCAGCAATGGTCCACGGTGACTCTGCCGTCCGTCAATTGAGCGATCTCGAAAGCAAGTCCATCTGCTTCTACCAGGGCGACAATGCGCACCTGAACCTCGAGGCGTCGATGGCGGCGCGGCGACTCGATTTCGTCCGCATGGGCTACATGGAATATGGCGAACTTCATGACGCCTACAACGCCCGGATTTGCGAGGCTCAAGTCGGCGAGAGCGGGGTTCTGGCGGCTGTTAGGCTTGAGGAACGCGGAGCGCCCCCGAGCCGCGTCCTGACCGAGCCGCTTGCGACTTTCCCGCTGTTCGCCGCGACTCCGGCAAGCGACCCGCAATGGTCGGCGATCGTCGCCTGGGCGATCTACGCCGTGCAACGGGCCGAGCTCCCGCCGACGCCCTGGGTGGCGGCGGGCGTTACGTCGTCCAGCGTCGAGGGGCGAGACCTCGGCCTCGCCGACGATTGGGCCAAACGCGTCGTCGGCGCCGCCGGCTCCTACGCCGACATTTATGCGCGAAATCTCGGCGAAGGCTCGCCCCTCAAGCTTCCGCGCGGCCCCAACGCGCCGGCCGAACTCGGCGGCCTGTTCGTCACGCCCTATCGGGAATAGGGAGCGCCATTTTTGAGTCCGTTTTGCGCGATTCCAACGGGTTGTGGCCCTTTTCCGAGTCATATCAATTTTTATGCATACTGTGCATGTTATTATGTATCGAAGCGATTGGGTTCCCGACCGGTCGACGTTAGAAAGAGCCGCGCGCCTCATAGCGAATAGCAGGGACGCGAACCCAGGACGATGACGATGGCCAAAGTGAGCGCTGGCATCTTGCTATTCCGCCGCCGCGCGGCGGGCGTGGAGGCCATGCTCGTTCATCCAGGCGGCCCATTCTGGGCGAAGAAGGACTTGGGCGCCTGGTCGATTCCCAAAGGGCTCGCCGATGACGGCGAGGATCTGCTTGACGCGGCCAAGCGCGAATTCCTCGAAGAGACCGGCATGGCGGTCGACGGCGAATTCCTTGATCTTGGCGCGCACAAGCAGCCGGGCGGCAAGACGGTTGTCGCCTGGGCGTGTGAGGGGGACTTCGATCCAGCAGCGCTCAAGAGCAACACGTTCACGCTCGAATGGCCGCCACGCTCGGGACGGACGGCCGAATTCCCCGAGGTCGACCGAGCCGCATGGTATTCGATCGACGAGGCGTTCATGAAGATAAACAAGGGGCAAAAGCCGATCATCGCGGCGCTGGAAGCCTCGATTGTTCGATCGAGCGGTCAATAGCGCTCGGGACAGAGCGACCGACCTGCGGCTTGCCATTCGCTCCCCATCGTGAAACACGCGCGGCGAGACCTTTCGTGAACGGACCCACGCATGGCGTTTTGGTTGGATATCGCCGCCTTTCTTCTCAAGGCCCTGATTATCGTCGCAGCGTTCGGCGGCTTAGCCGTGCTGATCGCCCGCCTCGCGCGCTCGGGCGAACCGAAGGACCAGGAGATCAAGGTCCGCTCGCTCGACGAGCGTTACGACGACATGAGCGACGCCATGAACGGCGCGCTGCTCGACAGGAAAGAACGCAAGGCGCTCGCCAAGACGCGGAAGAAGGAGGCCAAAGCCGCCGGCAAGGCGCGCCGCAGAGGCGAGCCGGGCAAACGCATCTATGTGCTCAGCTTCAAGGGCGACATGCGCGCCAGTGCGGTCAAGCGCCTCGGGGCGGAAATCGACGCCGTCCTCATCGCCGCCCGGCCCCAAACCGACGAAGCGGTGATCCGGATCGACAGTCCTGGCGGCACGGTGACCGGCTATGGTCTCGCCGCGGCCGAGATTCTGCGTCTCCGCGACCGTAAGATCAAAGTCACCGCCTCGGTCGATCAGGTGGCGGCGAGCGGCGGCTACATGATGGCTTGCGTCGCGGACCGCATCGTCGCCGCCCCGTTTGCAATCGTCGGCTCGATCGGCGTCGTGGCGCCGGTGCCGAACCTCCATCGGCTCTTGAAGAAAAACGAGATCGATTTCGAGGAGATCACCGCAGGCGAATTCAAGCGCACCGTCTCGGTCCTGGGCGAAATCACGCCAGCAGGCCGCGAACATTTTCGGGAGAAGCTCGACACGACCCACCAGGCGTTCAAGACCCATGTCGCTGAGTGCCGCCCGAAGGTGGACATCGACCGCGTCGCCAATGGCGACTATTGGCTGGCGCGAGAAGGGCTGGCGCTAGGCCTCGTCGACGAGCTCTCGACTGGAGACGACCTCCTGTTCCGCGCCCGCGACAGCGCGCGCCTCTACGAAGTCTCGACCGAAGCGCGCAAGACCCTGCTGCAGCAAGTCCTGAGCGGGATTGGCGGCGCGGCGCAGAGCGCGGTGGATTTGGTTATCGCGAGGCTCGCTGCACGCTGATCGGCGCCTTCACTTGAGCTCGTAGCAATTGATGATCGTGCGCGGATTGCGCGTCACATCGTAAAGAACGCCGCACTGGACAAGCGCATTCACGCCCTGGTGGCGGAACAGCATGAGCGAGGTGCGGTTGTCGTAGCCGCTCGCATAGCCGGCGATCTCCCAACCTTGCGCGAGCAGTTGATCGATCGTCAGCGGCGCCTCGGCGGCCGCCAAGCGGGACGCCGCCAGCATTGTTGCGAGGCAAAGTATTGAACGCACTCAAGGCTCTCCTAGCGCGTGATGCGATCGACTAGACCGCGCTCGTCATTGCGACCCCCGGGCTTTGGGACCCGGGGGGAAGCAATCCAGGAGGTGAAGGGCAGGAGCGGCGGCTCTGGATCGCCACGTCGGCCGATAGCCCGTCGAGAAGAAGACGGGCGTCGCTCACGACGCCCTTTGGGCCTCCTCGCGATGACGTTCCAGGCAGCGCGCTCCAACGTACGGCGCCCGTCCGTCTCTTTAATCACGTCCCGCGTTTCCCGCAATTCAATCCTGCGCGAGCTCATGGTAAGTCGCGCCGAATAGCCGCGAGTCCATTCGTTCTTTATGCTGGCGCGCCGGCGCGGCGGCGAGCGACGATCAACGCCAGACGGCCCTCGCGGCGGGAGACGAGCATCGCATGACGGACGTGAAAGAGAGCCCAGCGCCGGAAGATCGCGCCAAAGCCGAACCGCAGCGCGAACGGCCGACGGGAAGCGCGACGGCTGCCGCGACCATCGTAACGCTCATTGTTGCGGGGATCGTGGGCCTCTCGGTCTGGTATCTGGCGCGGCCTCAGCCGCTCATCGTCCAGGGCGAAGCCGACGCGACCCGCATCGACATCGCCGCGCGGGTAGACGGCAGGGTCGGCAAGCGTCCCGTCGAGCGCGGCCAAAGCGTCGCCGCCGGGCAATTGCTGTTTGAGATCGACAATCCGGAGCTGGTCACCAAATGGCGCCAGGCCCAGGCTGGCGTTGACGTCGCAAAGGCCCAGCTCGCCAACATCCTGGTGGGAACGCGCGCGGAAATCGTTTCTCAAAAGAAAGCTGCGCTTGAGAGCGCCCAGTCCAATTTCCAACTCGCCGACAAGACCTACGCCCGTATCAAGGACCTTGCCGGCACGGGCAACGCGCCGCTGCAACGGCTCGACGAGGCGACGAACTCGCTCGAAGTCGCGAGGCGGGGGCAGGACAGCGCCCAGCTGGCTTATAACGAGGCCGTGAATGGCGCGACCAAGGAGGAGCGTGAGATTGCTCGGACCAATGTGCTCCAGGCGCAAGCGAGCGTCGACACGATCAAGGCCGACGTCGACGAGCTCACGGTCAAGGCGCCGATCGCCTCGCAGGTCTATCAGATCGGAGCGGAGCTCGGGGAATATGTCTCTCCCGGCGTACCGCTTCTCTCGCTATACGACCTCAACGACGTCTGGCTGCGGTTCAATCTCCGTGAGGATCTGGTCAAGGGGCTCAAGGTCGGCGACAGGTTCAAAATGCGCGCGCCCGCGCTCGGCGACCAGGAAATCGAAGCGGAGATCAAGCTTATCGAGACTCGTGGCGAATATGCGGGTTGGCGCGCGACGCGGGCGACCGGCGACTTCGACCTCAGGACCTTCGAGGTGCGCGCCTATCCCGTTTCGCCCCTCCCCGCCCTTCGGCCGGGCATGAGCGTTTACGCCGAGTGGCCAACGGCTGAGCACAAGTGAGAGCGCCGCCGAAGCCCGGACTGCTTTTGGTCGCAACACGCGAGCTGCGCTGGATGCGGCGCGACGGCGTGGCGCTCGTTCTGGCCGTCTTGGTTCCCTGCATCGCCTTCGCCATACTGACCCTGACATTCAGCAATGCGGTCATCCGCAATCTTCGGGTCGCCATCGTCGACGCCGACCGCTCCGCGACTTCGCTCATCTATGTGCAGTCGATCGCCTCCGCGCCGGGCGTCACCGTCGCCGAGCGATCGAGCGACATGAGGAGCGCTATGGAGGCCATCCGCTCCGGCGATGCGATTGCGGCCGTCTATATTCCTGAGAACTTCGAGCGCGACCTGCTCGCCCGGAAGCGGCCGCAAGTGGTGTCGCTCTACAACCGGCAATACTTTACCCCTGGCAACAACGCGGCTTCGTCGATCTCGAACGCCATCTCGGCGGCGACCGCCACGTTGCCGCGCGAGGCGGACGGCGGGGGATACAAGCCGGGAGTCCTCGTCGCCGAACAATACGTCCTCTCGAACCCGGCGCTGAACTTCGCCCAGTTCCTGCTGCGGGCGGTTCTGCCGACTGTGCTGCAAGTCGTGGTGGGAATCGCCGGCTGCTACGCCGTCGGCTCGGAATTCTCTCAGCGCAACAAGCGCGCCTGGATGCGCGTCGCCGGCGGCCGGCCGCTTGTCGCGCTTATAGGCAAGTTCCTGCCTTTGTTCGCCATCTTCCTGATCATGATGGTGGTGGACGCAGCCATCATCCACGTTCTCTACGGAGTGTCCTTTCGAGGCGACCCGTTGCTCGTTGCGGCGGCAGCCTGCCTCCTCCTCATCGGCTATCTTTCCTTTGGGGCTTTGCTCGTCCTGCTGACCCAGGCCCTCCCGATCGGACTGAGCCTCGTCGCAATATTCTGCAACCCCGCGTTCGGATTCGCTGGCGTGGGATTCCCGGTTGTGGCGATGGGGACTTTCCCTCAGGCCTGGGGCTCCATCCTGCCGCTTCGCTGGTATCTTCAGGTCCTGTTCGACCAGGCGGCGCGCGGCGTGCCGACTTCTGACTCGGTCAGGCCGTTCGTGGTCCTTGCCGGCCTCGCCTGCCTCTATTTCGCGCTCGCCTGGGTGAGATTGCGCGCCATCGCCAATGCGCCGCCGAAACGTGAAGAGACGCCCGTGATCCGCCAGCGGTACGGGCGAGGCGTGGCGATTGCGATGGGCAACGAGATCCAGCGAGTTCTCTCCGATCGTGGGGTGCTCGGCCTGATCGTGCTTGCGCCGCTCCTCTACGGGGCGCTTTATCCGCAGCCCTATCTCGGTCAGGTTCTTCGCGGCATACCGGTTGCCGTCGTCGATCAGGATCGAACAGAGCTCAGCCGCGACCTCGTGCAGGCGCTGGACTCCGACGAGGCGCTCAAGGTGGCTGTGCGGGCGGACACGCTCGCCGACGCCCAGACTGCCCTCGACCGCCATGACGTCTTCGCCATTGTCGCGATCCCCAAGGACACGGAGCGATACGTCTTGCGAGGCCAGCAGGCCCGCATCGCGGCCTATGTCGATGCAGCCTATTTTCTTCTCTACAGCCGCACCTTGCAGGGCATCTCGGAGAGCGCCGCGGCCGCCTCTGCCGAGATCGCAAAGCGGGGCGCGCGCAGCGAGGGAAGCCTCGTCTACGCGGCGATGACCCGTAGCAGCTCGCCGATTGATTTCCTGTCGCAACCGCTGTTCAACCCGACCGGCGGCTACGCCAGCTACGTCGTGCCAGCCGCCTTCATCCTCATCCTTCAACAGACGCTGCTGCTCGGCGTCGCGTCGCTCGGCGGAGCGACTTACGCGCTCGGCGGGCCGGCGAACCGGCGGCTTCGATTCGGCCCGCGCGCCGTCTTCGGCCAAGGGCTCGCGCATCTCTGCCTGGCGCTGCCGGGCCTTGCGCTCTATCTGATCGTCCTGCCGCGGGTCTACGGCTTCTCGACGCTTGGCCGGCTCCAGGATCTTATCCTCATGGCGGTTCCTTTCGTGCTTTCCGTCAGCTTCCTCGCCCAATTTGTGAGCGCCTGGTTTCGCCGCCGCGAGACCGCAATCCTCCTGTTCATCGCCGTCAGTCTTCCGCTGTTCTTCCAGGTCGGCGTATCCTGGCCGGTCGAAGCCCTTCCTGATTTCATCCGGGCGGCAAGCCGTGTCTTTCCCAGCACCTCGGCCATCGACGGATTCGTTCGCATCAACCAGATGGGCGCGAGCGTCATGGAGGTGAGGCGCGACTGGACGACCTTATGGATTTTGACGATCGTCTACGGCTTGCTGGCCGCCGCAGCGACGGTCTTCGTCTCACGCAGCGAGCCTCGCCATGAACAATAGGAGCCGAGCGGTCGCGATCCTCGGGCTCGCCGTCGCCATCCTCGGCGGCGCGGCGGCCCTGTTTCGGTTCGAGACCCAGCGCAAATCGACGCCTCCGCTCATCGGCGTCGTGCACGAGACGGAAATCCGCATCGCGCCCGAAATTTCGGCCCGGCTCGCCTCCCTGCCGGTGAAGCCGCTGCAGTCGGTGCGTAAGGGCGACGTCGTCGCGGTGCTGTCGAGTCCGGAGGTCGCAGCCTCTCTGGAGGAAGCGAAGGCCAACGCGGAATCGGCGCGCGCCAACCTCGCCAACGTCGTAGCGGGGGTGCGCCAGGAAGAACGCGACACCGCGGCGCAGAATGTCGCGATCGCCGCCTCCAACGTCACGCTGGCCAAGGAGCAATTCGCCCGGGTCTCGGTGCTGGCGGCGAAGAACTACGCGAGCCGGCAGCAGTATGACGAGGACGCCGCCGCATTGGGCGAGGCAGAGGCCAGTCTCGCCCTCGCCGAGGCCGCTTTGGCCCAGAGCAAGGTTGGACCGACGAAGGAAGAACTCGACATCGCGCAGAAACAGGTCGCCCTCGCTCTGGCGACGGTCGCCGACCTCGAGGCTCAACTCGCCAAGACGACGCTGACATCGCCGGTTGACGGGATAGCGCGCCTGCTCGTCGCTGAACGCGGCGAAGCGATCTCTCCGGGCCAGCCGGTCCTGACGCTCGCCGTCGCCGGCGACCGCTGGTTCACTTTCACGATCCGCGAGGACCGTCTTCAAGGACTGGCGATGGGCTCGAAGATCGCTCTCAGGACCGCCGCCGGAGACCGTTTCGAAGCCAAAGTCACCGAGCTCAGGCCGCTCGGAGAATTCGCTGTCTGGCGTGCAGCGCGGGCGGTCGGCGACCACGACATCAACAGCTTTCTCCTCCGCGCCGATCCGATCGGCCCGGCGCCGAAGCTCGAGCCGGGCATGACGGTGTGGATCGACGAGGGACAGGCCGGCTAGAAGCGAGTAGGGAAAATCGTCGCCAGGAGCGAAGCGACCCGGCGATCCAGGAGTCTCGAGGCGCCCTCCGTTCCCCTGGATGGCTTCGCCCTAGCCCGTCCGGAAGGACGGGCGTTTTTAACGCCCTATGGCTCGCAATGACGCCGCTGGTTCGACCCAAATGCAATAGGCTCCAGTGCCTGCTTGGGCGCACTCTTGACCAAAATACCGACCGGTTGGTATGGTGAGCCATGACCGAATCGCGCTATCGATGGGTGATCGTCGCGGCCGGCGGCCTTCTTGGCTGCGTCGCGATCGGATCGATGTTTTCGCTGCCCGTTCTCCTGCAGCCGATCGCCCGGGACACCGGCTGGTCAGTGACCGGCGTGTCGAGCGCCATGACCATCGGCTTTCTCGCCATGGCGTTCGGGAGCATGGCCTGGGGCAGCCTCTCCGATCGGTTCGGCCCGCGCGCAATTGTCCTGACCGGGGCGATCATCCTGGTTGTCAGCCTGGCTCTGGCGTCCCAGGCGACGTCGCTTCTCGCGTTTCAATTGATCTTCGGATTCCTTGTGGGCGGGAGCGCGGCGGCCATCATCGTGCCAATGATGGCCTGCGTCACCGGCTGGTTCGACACCCATCGCAGCCTTGCCGTGTCGCTCGTCTCGGCGGGCATGGGCATGGCGCCGATGACCATGGCCCCCCTGGCCGCGTGGCTCGTTTCAGCCATGAGCTGGCGAAGCACGCTTGAGATCCTCGCCGCGGTCGCCGCACTCCTCATGATCCCGGCGGCCCTTCTGGTGCGCCGGCCACCGGCGCTCCTCAGCGTCAGCTCTGCGTCGGAGGCCGAGCCGCAATCCGGCATGTCCGTCGCCGAGGCGTTGCGCTCGCCACAATTCGTCGTGCTGGTGCTCACCAACTTCTTTTGCTGCGCCACCCATTCCGGGCCGATCTTCCATACGGTGAGCTACGCGCAAACATGCGGGATTCCGCTCGTCGCAGCAGTTTCTATCTACAGCGTCGAGGGCCTTGCGGGCATGGGCGGCCGCATCGGCTTCGGCCTCCTCGGCGATCGGCTCGGCGCCAAGCGCGTTCTCGTCTCCGGGCTGCTTCTGCAGGCCTTCGGCGCGCTCGCCTACGTCTTCGCCCGAGGCTTAGGCGAATTCTATACCGTCGCGGCGATCTTCGGCTTCATCTACGCGGGCGTCATGCCGCTCTATGCGGTTTTGGCGCGCGAAAACTTTCCGCTCCGGATGATGGGAACCGTGATCGGCGGCACCGCGATGGCCGGCAGCCTTGGCATGGCGCTCGGACCCCTGGCCGGGGGGCTCATCTACGATGCGCTCGCCAGCTATACGTGGCTCTACGTCGGCTCCTGGGCGATGGGGATCGGCGCCTTCCTGATCGCGTTGACGTTCAGGCCGGTTCAGCAGGCGCAGCCGGCGCTCGCCCCCGCCTGACCGTCGGCTTCACCCGGAAATCCACGGTGGCAAGAAATTTTCGCGACATTTTCTTGCAGAAAATCAGAACTTGAGTTATGGATATTCCCTCATTCACTATCCAGTGACGGACCCCTCATGACTGAAGATCAAGAAGCGCAATCCGGGCGCACCCGCGAACGAAGCGCGGCGAAAGCGCGCAAAATGGCGAAGCTCGCCTGGAGCCAGAACTCGTTCGACCTCCTCGCGTCCGGCTACACGCCCGAACAGATCGCGGAAGTCCGCAAGGTCAGCGTTCGGACGATCCGGCGCGAGATCGATGCCGCCATCGCCCGGCGCCGCCTCGACGCGCCCGAGCGATATGTCCACTTGCAGGTCGCGAGGCTCACCAAGGCGCTGCGCTTCGCGGACGCTGCGCTCGAGCGCGGCGACTTGAAAGCCGTGCGGGCGCTCGTCCAGGTTGTCGCCGCGATGGATCGCTATCATGGGTTGAGCGAAGCATTGAGGGATCGCGCCAGCCCCAATCCATCGGGTCCGCTCGAACTCCAGGCCACGGCGGCGCTCCCGCCGCCTCTCAAGCTGTTCCATGCGGTTTCGCCGCCCGAAGAGGTTCTGGCGGAATCGGAGACGGTGACAGTTTTAGGCGCCTAAGCGATTGAAAACAATCGATCCCGACCAAAGGCGCGGGCGGCTCGGCTCGGCCTAGCCTTCGAACCGATTGGTCTTCGGAAAGCCCTTTGGCGGCAGGCGTCCGGCTTCGGCGCGGTTGCCGATCCATTCCTTGAGCTCGGCCTTTGCGACAGCGAAGGTGCGCCCGGCCGAATCGCGCCAGGTGAGACCATCGGCGATGGCGAAGACCCTGGCGTCGGACAGGCCGCCGTCCTTATAGCGCTGAAGCCGCGTGCCCTTGCCGCGCGCCATTTCGTTGAGCTGCGTGAACGGGAACACAAGGAGCTTACGGTTCTGCCCGATGATTGCGACATGGTCGCCGGCGGCGGAAACGATCAGCGCCGCGGTGGCCGGGCTCGTAACGTTGAGCACCGCCCTGCCCTTGCGAGTCGAGGACAGAAGCTCGTCCTCGCCGACGATGAAGCCGTTGCCGTCGCTTGACGCGATGAGACGCTTAGCGCTCGCCGAATAAGCCCAGACCGCGACGATCGAAGCGCTCTCTTCGATGTCGGCCATGAGGCGGATCGGCTCGCCCTGCCCTCGTCCGCCCGGCAGCTTGGAAGCCTCGAGCGTGAACACCTTGCCGTCGCTCGCCAGCACGAGAATCTTCGAGGTCGTTTCGGCGAAGAACGAGATCTTCAAGCCGTCGTCGCCTTTGAATGTCGCCGCGGACAGATCGGCCACCTGGCCTTTCATCGCGCGAATCCAGCCCTTCTGCGAGACGACGATGGTCAAGGGTTCGCGCTCGATCATCGCCTCCGCGAGATCGGCGACGATGACGTCGGGCGCCGCTTCGAAACTGGTGCGTCGCCGGCTGAGCTTGGTGTCGGGGCCGAATTTCTTTTTGACGTCGCGGATCTCGACCGCGATCATCTGCCATTGCTTCTTTTCGCTGGCGAGCAGCGCCTCGATCGTCGCCTTCTCTTTGCTCAGCTCATCCTGCTCTTTGCGCAGCGCCATTTCCTCGAGTCGGCGCAAGCTTCTCAAGCGCGTGTCGAGAACGTAGACGGCCTGCAGCTCGGTCAGGCTGAAGCGGAGTTTCAGCGCCTCTTTCGGGTCATCGTCCTCGCGAACGATGCGAATGACCTCGTCGAGATTGAGGAAGACGATGATCATGCCGGCGAGCAGTTCGAGCCGCTTGTCGATCGCCGCTAACCGGTGACGCGAGCGCCGGACCAGCACGGCGCGACGATGATCGAGCCATTGCTTGAGCGCTTCGCCAAGCGAAACGACCCTGGGCGTGACGCCGTCGACCAGCACATTCATGTTGACGGAGACGCGCGCCTCGAGCTCGGTCAGCCTGAACAGGGATTCCATCAGCGTTTCAGGCTCGACCGCGCGGGTGCGCGGCTCAAGCACGATGCGCACGTCCTCGGTCGACTCGTCGCGGATGTCGGCGAGCAGTGGAATTTTCTTTTCGTTGAGGAGATTGGCGATCTGCTCGATCAGCCGGGACTTCTGCACTCCATAGGGAATTTCGTTGACGACCGCGACCCAACCGCCACGGCCCATATCTTCCTTCATCCACCGCGCGCGCACACGAAAGGCGCCGCGGCCGGTGCGGTAGGTTTCGATGATCGCGGACTTGTCGTCGATGACCACGCCGCCGGTCGGGAAGTCCGGACCGGGCACGAAAGTTGAGAGCGCCTGGGCGTCGGCGTCGGGGTGGGCGATGAGATAGAGCGCGGCGTCGCAAAGTTCCGCGATGTTGTGCGGCGGAATCGATGTCGCCATGCCGACCGCGATGCCCTGCGAGCCATTGGCGAGCAGGTTCGGCACCGCCGACGGCATGACGATCGGCTCTTTCGTATCGCCGGAATAATTGTCGCGCCAGTCGACCGAGTCTTCGTCGACGCCCTCCATGATAAGACGCGCGACGTCGGTCATCCGCGCCTCAGTATAGCGGTAGGCCGCCGCGTTATCGCCGTCGATGTTGCCGAAATTCCCCTGTCCCTCGACCAGCGGATAGCGCGAGACGAAATCCTGTGCGAGGCGCACCAAAGCCTCGTAGATCGCCTGGTCGCCGTGCGGATGGAACGAGCCCATCACGTCGCCGACGATCTTCGCGCATTTCTTGAAGGCCGTGCCGGGGTCAAGCCTGAGAATGTGCATGCCGTAGAGAATGCGGCGATGCACGGGCTTGAGGCCATCGCGCGCGTCGGGAAGCGCCCGTCCCATGATGGTGGACAGGGCATAGGCCAGATAGCGCTCCTCGAGCGCATCGCGCAGGTTGATGTCGATCGGGACCGAAGGCGGGGCCGGAGGTGGGGGAACGGGTTTGGCCATGGGTTGCGGGTTACTCCGCAGCCTGAGTCGCGGCAAGGCCGGGCTTCCGGGATTGGAAGCCCTCGACCCCTGGCCAGGCGCGAGGGGGCGACCTCCTCACATTTGTTGTGAAGTCCAACTTGCCAACTGGACGGCCGCGGAAGCAGCATTACATCAATGAGTCGTGGCGGCGGCATGAGATTTGCTGCGGCAAGAGTGGTTCAGCGTGGACTTGGGTTGAAGGAAGGAAGACTCCCAGGGATTCGGCATCATTCCAACTTGGAAACCCGCAAAGGGGACTGAGATGATTGCTCGAATCGCCGTGCTATTGTTTGCTTTGTCCGCTGGCGGCGCGGACGCTCATGACTACTGGTCGGACGGGAAAGCCGTTCCCGACTGGGTGAAGGCTTCGTGCTGCGGGCCGGCGGACGCCCATCATCTTCGTCCGGAGCAGGTGCATCGGATCTCTGACGACTATTACTCGGTCGACGGCTACATCCGGCGCATCCCCGTGGGTCAGGCGCTGCCCAGCCAGGACGGAGACTATTGGATCTTCTACCGGGATGACGGGACGAACGGGCAGTCCGGCGTCTACTGCTTCTTTGTGCCGATGGCCTTCTGATTTCGGGTTCGTTTCGAGCTGGAAGCCGGAGGCCGTTGGCGCCGCGCGAGGGAAGGCTGGTGGCCGCGGTAGTTGGAGCGTAGTCGCCCGACTTAGAACGCTTTCCTGAGCGCTGTGCGCGCCCGGGGGGTGACGCATGGCCTCCATGCGCCTACATATCGGGCTCGCGGCCGGATGAGGTTCGCGGCCCCCGGCCCGCGCGCGGCGCCGTCGCCGCCCTGCTAGCCGCGCCCATGAGCGCGCCTACAGGGGGAGAACGGCGATGCCGCCGATGATATCGATCGCCGCGGTGACCAAACGTTACAAGTCGGGGCTCGTCGCGCTCGACGCGGTCGATCTGGAAATCGCCAAAGGCGAAATCTTCGCCCTGCTGGGCCCGAACGGCGCCGGAAAGACGACGCTGATCGGGGTCGTCTGCGGCTCGGTGTCGATGACTTCGGGTAAGGTCCTGATTGACGGTCATGACGTCGTCTGGGATTATCGCGGTGCGCGGTCGATCGTCGGGCTCGTGCCGCAAGAGATCGCGCTCGATATTTTCTCCACCGTTTGGCGAGCCGCAACCTTCAGCCGCGGTCTGTTCGGGCGGTCGCCCAATCCCGCCTATATCGAGCAATTGCTGCGCGACCTTTCGTTGTGGGACAAACGCGACACGCGGATCGTTGAATTGTCGGGCGGCATGAAGCGGCGGGTCATGATTGCAAAGGCGCTGAGCCACGAGCCCGACGTGCTGTTCCTCGACGAGCCGACCGCCGGCGTCGACGTCAACCTGAGACGCGACATGTGGGCGCTCGTTCGGCGGCTGCGCAGCCAGGGCGTCACCGTCATTCTCACCACCCACTATATCGAGGAGGCCGAGGAGATGGCGGACCGGGTCGGCGTCATCAATCATGGCCGCATCGTGCTGGTGGACGAGAAGGCGGCGCTCATGCGCAAGCTCGGAAAGCGCCGACTGACGCTGTCGCTGCAGAAACCGCTGCCGACGCTGCCAAAGGAATTGGCTGGCTGGCCGCTCGAACTCGAGGACGACGGCCGGCGCCTCTCCTATCGCTTCTCTGCGGGGGCCGAGGATACCGGGGTGCCGACGCTTTTGCGCCGCCTTAACGAGATCGGCGTCGATTTCAAAGATCTCGACACCAGCACGACCACGCTCGAAGACATTTTCGTTGATCTGGTGGGGCGCGCGGCGTGATGGTTTCGGCGATCAACCTTAACGGCGTCTGGTCGATCTACCGCGCAGAAATGCAGCGGACGCGGCGCACAATCCTCCAGAGCGTGGCCACTCCCGTGATTACGACCGCGCTCTATTTCGTCGTGTTCGGAGCGGCGATCGGCGGACGTATCCGCGAAGTGAGCGGGGTCAGCTACGGCTCGTTCATTGTACCCGGTCTCATGATGCTCTCGCTGCTGACGCAAAGCATCTCCAACGCCTCGATCGGCATCTACTTTCCCAAATTCACCGGCCAGATCTACGAGCTCCTGTCGGCGCCCTTGTCGGCGATCGAAGCGGTCTGCGCCTATGTCGGCGCGGCGGCGACCAAGTCGATCGCCATTGGCCTTATCATTCTTATAACCGCCGCGCTCTTGGTGCCGCTGCGCATCGAGCACCCCTTTTGGATGATCGCCTTTCTGGCGCTGACCGCCATCGCCTTCAGCCTGTTCGGCTTCATCATCGGCATCTGGGCCAGAAATTTCGAGCAGCTTGCCGTCATCCCGTCGCTGGTGGTGACGCCGCTGACCTTCCTAGGGGGCGCGTTCTATTCGATCGACATGCTGCCGCCGTTCTGGCGCGCGGTCAGCCTTTTCAATCCCGTGGTCTATCTTATCAGCGGGTTTCGTTGGAGCTTCTACGGTCAAGGCGACGTCAGCGTCGGCGCGAGCCTGGGGTTTACGGCGCTGTTCATCGCCGTTTGCCTGGCGATTCTGGCATGGATCTTCCACACCGGATGGCGCCTGAAGCCGTGAAAACGAGGGGCCTACGAAATTCAGAGAGCACCGTATTGATGGTTGCTCAAGTGCTTTCGTTCGCTGTTGCAACGTGGGTGAATTGGGCGCGCGTTGGCACCTGCAGAACTGCCACCTTGCGCTTTTTCAACGATATGATCTGATACAATTCCGTTCACATGCAGCAATCCACCGCACAGTCCGCACCTCGGCGCGATGGGCAATGCTTCTTCTAAAAACGCACCTGACTTTGCCGCACGCGAGAATCCTTTGCCGGCGGCTCCTTCGGATTTTCTTTGTTGCTGTTCCTGCTCATCGGTCAGGAGAAATGCAAAATCAGATTGTCCAGTCATTTCGGCCCATACTTTAGATGGATCATCGCCGGCTAGTAACCGATCGAGCAAGCCGTCGTATAACGTGACCATGCGCCTACGTGTGCGGCCGCCACTTCCGAGCCTATGCGTGGCCGGCTTGCCGAGTACCGGATGATCTAAAATCATCTGTTCGAATTTTCCACGTACTCTTAGAAAGTCGACAATCTTTCCACTTTGCTCTAGCTGTTTGATCCAAGCATAAACATTAAATAGTGCTGCGGGCTGGAATGCACCACCAGAAGTATAAAAATATAGGGCTGGATGCAAACCAAGTGATGGGCTCCGCGCGGACAGCAGCAACTCGGCTCCTTTTTTAGTCTCCTTCAGATAATTGACCGCTTCCCCTCCATCTAGATCGTCCGGAAGTTCATCTTTCACCTCCCTCTTTTTTGTCGTTGAGTCTGCCACGCTCAATTCATTGGCCGCGCTAACAAAATCGAACGAGAATGGAAGCACGCCCGCGCCATAGCCAAACCTAGCAAGCGGCAAGTCAAGAGTCTTAAGTGGAACCTGAAGCGATGGATTGAATAGAAGTTTGCGGATTTCGCACCAAGGCTCTCTATTTCTTGCCTTATGTGAGGCTCAAATTTCCCCCAATATGTATGCCCTGTGCCCCCGCGGGCGATTGCTCGCGAGGTTATTGCTAGTGCAGAATTTCTTGCGCGCAGAATTCGTGTCTCGGTAGCGTCAATTTCCGTGCCGCCCTGATTAATCCGAAAAAATGCGCCACGCGCTTGTTCAATATCCGCGTTCTTAATCCACTGAACGTCGATCCCTTTGAAACCAATTGTCGCTGCCCGCTTAAGCAGAGAGGGATCATCCGCTTTTTGGAACTGCGCTGCCAATTCGTGAGCGGTATATGATCCAACTCTCTGCTCCACGAGCTTCTTCGTTACATCGTGCATCGAGCGCTGATTATCCGGGACCGAATTTTGATAGAATTTAGCGGAGAGTGTTCCTGCACCATAGTCGTCCTGCGCCCAGGCGATTAGCGCGCTGAGGCGATGCGCCCCATCGATCACGAAGACTCGCTGGCCATTCTGCCAGAGAATAATCGCGGGAATGATATTCCCGTTCGCAAACGTCTCGATGAGCCCCGCAACCTGGTCCGGAGTCCAGTTAGCTGTCTCTCTTTGGAAATCGGGCTTTCTCAACCAACTGTAGATCAGGCCGGGCTTGAGATCGCCGATTTTCAGGCCGTGAATGTCCGCTCCACCATCAGCAGGGGCGGATAGATCTTCTCGCGGAATTAGCGCGTCTAGGTTGACCTGATTGCGTGCAGCCACGGCGCTATCCCTCATCCTCAATCAGCGACTAGGATATCCGTCCGGATGTGTTCAGTGAACGTGATATTACTTGCACGAGACTCTACGCGAGCGGCGTTCGTTAGTTTATGGCTGTTCGTACACGAATGGAGAATTGCGAATGCCTTCAGGTCTCATCATCGTCACCGGAGGTTCGCGCGGTATTGGCGCAGCCATCTGCCGCCGGCTCGCCGCGGACGGCTATGCGGTCGCAGTCAACTACACCGCCGACGCCAAGGCGGCTGAGGCGACCGTCGCGGAGATCAAGAAGTCAGGGGGCCGCGCGCAGGCTTTCCAGGCCGATGTCGCGGACTCAGCTCAGCTTCATCGTCTGTTCGAGCAGGCGACGAAAGCGCTGGGGCCGCTCGCCGGCCTCGTCAACAACGCCGGCGTCTCCGGGCGCTTCGTCACGACCGACGAGCGAGAGGCAGCTGAACTGACGCAGCTTTTTCAGATCAATGTGATTGGAACCATCCTCGCCTGCAAGGAGGCCGTGCTTCGGCTCTCGACCAAGCACGGCGGGAGCGGCGGGTCGATCGTCAATATTTCGTCGATCGCCGCGAGGCTTGGCGGCCTGCCAGGACTGGCGTCTTATGCCGCGACCAAGGGTGCGGTCGAGAGCTTCACCAAGGGCCTTGCGATCGAAGTCGGGGGCGAGGGCATCCGGGCCAACGTGGTCGCGCCCGGCTTCACCGCAACCGACATGAACCGCGACTTGCTTGCCCAAGCGTCCTTCCGCGAGCGCATCGAGGGGATGACTCCGTTGCGCCGCGTCGGCGCGCCCGAGGAGATCGCGGAGGCCGCGGCCTGGCTCATCTCGCCAGCGGCGGCCTTTGTCACCGGCAGCGTGCTGACGGTCTCCGGCGGACGCTGAGACGATTCACATCGACGATAGACCGCTGCTACTCACCCCGCCGCGCCGCCGCGGCCCATTCCAGAGCGCCTTTCTCATCGGCGCGAGCGAACAGACGAATGGGCACCGGCGACGCCTCGAAGTCGCTGCCCCTGGCTTCGTCCATCCGCTCGGGGTCGGTC
>Ga0209624_10001432_pt1 | contig 18661 bp, 12 predicted proteins | sample JacPinW_OM2H0_O1_FD_188565 | JGI IMG/M metagenome (GOLD analysis project Ga0209624, IMG submission 188565) | Forest soil microbial communities from Algoma, Ontario, Canada - Jack Pine, Ontario site 1_JW_OM2H0_O1 (SPAdes) (version 2) | ecosystem: Environmental > Terrestrial > Soil > Boreal...
AGCGGTGAGATGGGTGAGCCCTGCGGGATGCCGCGCCGCTTGTCCCGCGCCTCGGTCGTGCGTGTCTTCCGTCCTCGATCGTCGGTTTCTTCCACGGGGCAATCCAGCCAGATCTTGATCAGATGCAGCACGCGCCGATCGACGATCCGGCGCGATACCGACTTCAAAAGCTCGGCATGGGGAATGCTCCCGAAGTAGTCCGCGAGGTCGGCGTCCACAACTTCCGGATGGCCGCGAAACAGCAGCTTTTCCACCTCGACCACCGCCTGTTGGGCGTTTCGCCCGCGACGGTAGGCGTAAAGTTCCGATGGAAGGTCGGCTTCGAAGATCGGCTCCAGCACCAGCATCGCTGCTGTCATGCAGACTCGATCCCGCAAGGTTGAGATGCCCAGCGGCCTGAGTTTGCCGTTGGCCTTCGGTATGAAAACGCGTCTGATAGGGTCCGGTCGGTAAGTCTCCTGCCTGAGCGCAAGCGCCAGTTCGCTATACGCGGCCTGAGTGTTCACGCTGTGACGTAGATCACGCTCCGACTGGTTGCCTTGCGCGGCTATCGCCGCGCCTGCTTGTCGACTTTGGCCGGGACCTTGAGAGAATGATCTGCGTCCATCTGGTGCCGAACTCCGCGCCGTCAGCCTCGGCGACTTGGATTTTTTCGACCTGCCCCCCGCCCGGGTTTCGTACCTACCTCCCCCGCGTAGCCTCCAAACTCGCGAGGCCGCAACGATTACTTAACTATCTCCGCATGCTGACGGCAACATCGAGGTAACCCTAAAAGTTGTTGAACCAACACAATCGAGGATCTACCTATGAAAACGTTGCTAATATCCACCGCTTGCGCAATCTTTATCTGCGGAACGGCTTGCGCTCGTGAAGTAACACTTAGCCCGACGCCCACCCTAAATGGGTCAACCATCTCTGCCCCACGTCACGTCGCTCAATCAAACGTTGCCGTCGGCCCGACAGGCGAACTCTGCACCGCGGAGTACGTTCCAACCCGGGATGACAGGGGCTGGTACGTTCGTCGATCCGTAGATTGCGAAGATTGAGGCGAGGAGGCGCACTAGGGTCTGTTGAGATTCCTAGGCAGTGCGGCTCCATCCTCGCCATTGGGCGTCGATCAGTCTGAATGGCACCATCAAAGCTTGAACCACGACCAGGATGCGGCTGGAATCCCGCCTTCGTCTGGACTGCGATTCGGGCTAGGCGTATGGTTAGGCACTGTATGCTGGTGCCGTGCACGCTCGTGATTAGGAGCGGAGGCCTCAAATGAAAAAGCTGCAACTCGGGTTAATTTTTTTTGCGGCGTTTGCCATCGCTGCACCGGCAATAGCACAAGTTATCGAGCCAGATGGAAAGCCAGTCACATTTGAAGGCATGCTCAGCGATAGCCTGCAAAAGACCTGGATGGGCGCCGTAGGAGTACGACAACTGGCGCTGGCTGAACAGCGGGAAGTCGACCTGGCCGAAGAGGCGCTGCGTAGTTGTGACGGCTGCGCACAAGAACCGGAGCTAGAGCGTAACCTGGCGAAATTAAAAGCGGACAGGGAGGCAAATCATCAGACGGTTGACATTATCGCATTGAAAGGGGGTGCTTCTATGGCCGAGCTTAAGCTCCTTCGCTGGCTTTTAGACCCGGAGAATCGTGAATGGAAGGAAGTTCAGGCGGCGAACCGGCTGCATGACTTGATTGCGAACTTCTGCTACGTCGTGGGGGAGAAGGACGAAGACAAGCAACTGGATTGTAAGGCAGCAATATCACCAGACCTCATCATCAAAGGAAACAAGGCTGCTAAAGGGGAATGTTTCGCCAAGGCCGCGGCCAAGTACAACGTTGATTTTTCACTTGCGAAAACTGACAAAGAGTTCTATCACCAACATCGTGAGGCCTATAGCGAGGTATATCAGTGTTTGGATACTGCGGGACCGACTAACATCATGCTCCAAGAAATTAAACGTCGATGTGGGAAAGCTATTCCTATCCAACGATTTGAAGAGTTTACTAATGAATGTAATCCCGTTCCGGGCAGTCCCGATGACTCGTCGTGGGTGATGGAGAGTAAAGGTTATGCCCTCGAGTTCGGGCCGGAGCGGAGCCCGGAGGCCGTCAGGTGGTATCGCATGGCTGCCGATCTCAATAATGCAACGGCTCAATACTTGTATGGTAGCGCTCTCGAGCGGGGATTTGGCGTCAACCAGGACTTCCCAAAAGCACGACGTTATTACGAAAAATCGGCACTTCGTCATAATGGCGATGCTGCGTTCGCCCTGGCTAAGATGTACTTAGAGGGGTATGGCGTTTCTTCTGACGAGGCCGAAGGTGTTAGGTGGTTGCAAGTTGGCGCTAAGTTTCTCGGTCTCGCTAAATATGACAAGACCCTTGCGATAAAAGATTTGGCAAAACCGTGCGAATCCAAAGACGCACGAATTGCGGATGAGGCAAAGAGCCTTCTTCGCACAATAGGATCCGAATGCCCCACCCTGCCAGCACGGTGAACGACTTGGCAGGGCGCGCATCGTGTTCCATTCGAGCCAGGAGGCTCACAGTTCGTTCGATCCTGAATCTCAACAGGCCCTAGGCCGTTGGCCTAGTGCTCATGTGACGCACCAGATTGGTCGTTTCCCGCCGGGTCACGGGGATCGCTACGTTTGATCGTTTCCAAGGGAGACGGCCATGACAACGAAGCCTGATTTTAAGTTCGGCGACCGAGTTATTCATATTGGCGAGCGCCAAGAAGCGGGGTGTTGTGAGCCGCGTCTTTCGGTCAGGCGGGGTTTGGTGGTTAGCATTTGAGGGTGATCCGAACTGGCGGCGGTACTCGCCGAGGTACTTCAGGCGAGTGGCTTCTAGAGGAAAGACAGCCCCGCTTCGTGACCGCCGATGCCGGCTAAGCCAACGGAGGGCATCGCGAAGCTCGTGGTCAAGGGCGAAGTGGTCAGGGTATGGTAGGCGATATCGGCGGTGAGCTGATGCGCCATGGCGGTCGGATGGACCGAGTCAAAGAAGAGATAGTCTTGATAGTGGGGCCTCAGACTCCCGGACGAGGAGCTGGTGAAATTGCCGGTCCAGCCGGTGTCGGTTACATCTGTGAAGCTAATGCCGTATTGGGAGTGGAAGTAGGAAGGATTGCTGGCGACCAAATCGAGGTCAGCGTAGGTGGGCACGTCGAACACCTTGAGGCCCAGGTGTTCGAGCGGAACGAGGTCGGAGAGCACCGTCTGATTGAACGACTTCGCAAGGCCGCTGGCGAGATTTTGCCAGGCCGGTCCTTCGGCGCTGAGATGAGGGGCCAGCCCCAGGTCCGGCACCTCGTAGAACAAGAGATTGCGCGCGCCGAGGGCAAACAGCGTCTCGACGGCGTGGACCGTGTTGGCCTCGGCCTGGGCGATGGCCGTGCCGGCCGTGCTGGGGCTGATCTGGCCCGCGTGTAACTCGTCGAGCGCCTTAAAGATGTCGTTGCCGCCGATGTCGAGCGTGTAAAGCGCGCCCCCAACCTGCTCGGGATGCAAGGCGGCGTATTGCGCGACCTGGAAGAGCAGGTCGCCGGGATTTACGCCCTCAATGGCGGTCGGGCCGGTCTCCGCGCCGCCGAAGGCGAAGTCATTGCCGCCCGCGAGGCTCGGCTTTAGCGTCCCGAGCCCGAGCATATGGTAAAGATCCTCGACCCAAGTCAGCCCGTTGCTGAAATGCCCCCGGTAATAGGGAGAGACGGGATCCGTGTGTCCGTCGACGATCCAGTCATTGCCCGCGTCGGACAAGCTATCGCCGAACGCAAACAGCGCCGTGTAGGCCATTGCACGTTCTCCCCGCTTTTCGAGCGAAAAAACCGTTACTGCCGAAGTTCCCAATCTGAAACTAGTTATTCGTGATAAGGTTCCGCTTTCGTCAGGCCCGCGCGGACAGGCCGCCGATTGATGCGGCGGCGTCGCCATTGTTCGCGGCTGACGGCCAGCTCATCAGCAGCGTCGGCGCAAGTCCCGATTTCAGGCGAAATGCGAAATTTTCGTGCGGGTACATGGCACGTGCGGGCGCGCCTAGATCGGGGCTGGTGGACTCGCCGCCGCGCGTGAGCGATCATCCTGCCAGCCATGTGAGGCGCGGCGATGGATGTCGGCGGGTGGCTTCGCGGTCTTGGGCTCGGCCAATACGAGAAGAAGTTCCGGGACAACAAGATCGACGCGGACCTGCTGCCGCGGCTGACGGTTGACGACCTCAAGGACATTGGCGTTTCTGTTGTTGGCGATCGAAGACGGCTACTCGACGCAATCGCCGTAATAGCCGGCGCAGGTCCTCCTGCGGACGTTCCCGCTCCCCCGACGAAGTTTGCTCCACCCCCGGGCCTTCAGGCATCGGCCGAACGCCGCCCGATCACGGTGATGTTCTGTGATCTCGTCGGCTCGACGAGCCTAGCGGCGCGGCTCGACGCGGAGGACTGGCGCACTCTCGTCAACGCCTATCTCGACGAAGCCTCGGCGGCGGTGACCGGCTTAGGCGGGCATGTGCTGAAGAAGCTTGGCGACGGGTTGATGGCCCTCTTCGGCTATCCGCAAGCGCAGGAGAACGACGCCGAACGTGCCGTGCGGGCGGCGCTTGCGATCCAGCGTGCGCTTTCCGACCTCAACGCCAGAAACGCCAGCAAAGGCGCGCCGGAGCTTTCGGCGCGCGTGGGCATTGAGTCCGGGCCGGTCGTCGTGGAAGCCAGCGGCGAGGTGTTCGGCGATGCGCCCAATATCGCCGCGCGGGTGCAGGCGGAGGCCGAGCCCGGCTCGGTCCTCATCACTCTGAATGTCCAGCGACAAGTGGCGGGGCTCTTTGTCGTCGAGGAGCAGAGCGCGCGCGAACTCAAGGGCGTGTCTCGGCCCGTCCAGCTCTTCCGCATCGTTCGCGCCAGCGGCGGCGGCCGAAGAGGCGGCGGGCGGGCGCTCACGCCGCTCGTCGGCCGCGAGGAAGAACTCGGGCTGCTCACGCGCCGCTGGGAGCGCGCTCGCGCGGGCGAAGGCCAACTCGTGCTGATCGTAGGCGAGCCCGGCCTCGGCAAGTCGCGGCTGATCGAAGAGTTCCATTCGCAGTTGGCGGAGACACCTCATACCTGGAGCGAGTGGAGCGCCTCGCAGCTTTTGCAAAACACGCCGCTCCATCCAATCGCCGAATGGGGGAGGCTCCGTTTTAGTGCGGATGCGCCAGCCGAGCAACGCCTCGCCGACCTCGAAGGCACGTTGCGTTTGACCGGTCTCGACCCAGCCGAACATGCGTCCCTGCTCGCACCGCTCGTTGACATCCCGCTGCCGCCTGACCGCGCCACGAATCTCCCGCCGGAAGAGCTGCGGCGAAAGCAACTGGCGGCAATGACCGCCTGGGTTCTGGCGGGGGCGCGGTCCCAGCCGCTTGTCCTCGCTTTCGAAGACCTGCATTGGGCTGACCCAACGTCCCTCGACCTCTTACGCGCCTTCGCCGACCGCGGTGCGCAAGCGCCGCTGCTCGTGTTGGCTACGACCCGTCCTGAGTTCCGTGCGCCTTGGAGCCTGCGCTCTCACCACAGCTTGATCTCTCTGTCCCCGTTGGATCGCGCCGGCGTCGCGCGTATGGTCGGCGAAATCTCGACCCGCCATGCACTGTCCAAAGAGCTGATCGAGGGGGTCAACGAGCGCACGGGCGGTGTGCCGCTGTTTGTTGAGGAAGTGACCCGGCTGCTGGTGGAGCGTGGCGCGCAAGGCGGCGTACAAGCCATCCCGCCGACCTTGCAGCAGTCTCTTGCTGCGCGCCTCGATCGGCTAGGGCCTGCGCGTGAGGTCGCACAGGTTGGCGCGGTTCTTGGATGCGATTTCGTCTATGCGCTGCTGCGCGACATCGCCGAGATTGATGAGCCGGCGCTTCAAGCATCATTGGATCGGCTTGCCGACGCCGACCTTCTGTGTGTTGAGGGCGCTCCGCCGCAGGCCAGCTACCGCTTCAAGCACGCGCTGATCCAGGACGCCGCGTACGAGAGCCTGCTCAAGAGCCGCCGCCAGGCGCTACACCGCCGCGCAGCCGAGGCGTTGCGCGAGGCGAACGCTGAGCCCGAAGCGATCGCCCATCATTTCACCGAGGCCGGTCTCGACGACCTCGCCATCGAATGGTGGGGCAAGGCGGGCGACCAAGCACTCCGCCGCTCGGCATTCCAGGAGGCGATCGCCCATCTCGGCAAGGCAATCGAGCTGGCCGATAGGGACGGACGCGCCGTCGCGCGGCAGCCGACTGTCAGCGCGGCCGTTCCGAACCTGACTCAGTTGCACGCCGCCCAGGGCGTCGCGCTCTTCGCGGCTCGGGGCGGCGGTGCACTCGAAACGACGGAAGCCTTCGCAAGAGCCCGCGAGTCAGCGTCGCGCGATGAGGACGCGCCGGAACGGCGGGCGGCCGATTACGGCCTATGGGTCGGCAGCTACGTGCGAGGCGAGCTGCCATCGATGCGGGCTGGCGTCAGAGCCTTCCTTAGCGACACCGAGGCTAGACCCGATTCACCGGAGGCCGGCGTCGCACGTCGCGCGGCCGGGCTCACCTGTTGGTTCGCCGGCGAGTATCGTGAGGCTCGGGATCACTTGGAACGCGCACTCGGCTTGTTCCTGCCCGGTCGTGACGACGATCTCGCCTTTCGCTTCGGACTTGACCCGGGCGTCGCCGCGATGGTCAATCTGGCGGCTGTCTCATGGTCTCTCGGCGAGGTCGATAACGCGATTTCGCTTATCGAACGCATGCAGACTCGGCTTGCCGGCTTGACCCATGTCGGCATGCTCGCATTTGGAAAAATGCATTCGGCCCTGTTTGATCTGATGCGCGGCGACCATGCGCGCGCGACGCCGAAGACAGTTGAACTCGCCAGCCTCGCCCGTGAGCACGAGCTGGCAATGTATGACGCATTTGGCGCGTTTCTCCATGGGTGGACTACCACTAAGAGCGGTACCCTCGCCGCAGGGCTCGAGAACATGCGCCGCAGGGCTCGAGAACATGCGCCGCGGGGTCGTCCTGCTGCGCGAACAGAATATTCTCTTGTTCGATGGGTTGTTGAAGATTGCGCTGGCCGAGGCTGAAGCTGCAGCGGGCGATCTCGATCGCGCTCTCGCGCTCCTCGATGAAGGACTGTCGACTGCCGATCGCCTGGGCCATCGCACATTCGAAGCCGAACTGCACCGGGCGCGTGGCGATATCCTGTTGCAACGCGACCCCGCCAGCCCAGCGCCTGCGGAGGAAGCCTTCCAGTCCGCGATCGCGGTCGCGAGCGCGCAGGAGACGCGCAGCTTCGGTCTACGCGCGGCGCTTGCCCTAGCCAGGCTCTATGAATCGACCCGCCGTCCCGTAGAAGCGCACGCCGTCCTCGCGCCCGCGCTCGAAGGCTTTGCGCCGACCCTGGAAATGCCCGAGATCGCCGAGGCGGAGGCGCTGCTAACCGCGCTCGCAGCGACCGACGAGGTCAAAGTTGAGGCCGCGCATCGGCAGCGACTGATGCAGCTGCGTGTCGCCTACGGTAACGCGCTCTTCGCGGCGCGCGGGTTCGGCGCCCTAGAGGTAACGGAGACCTTCGCGCGAGCCCGCGAGTCAGCTTCGGGCGACGCAGACGCGCCAGACCGGTTGGCGGTCGATTACGGCTTATTTGCAGGCAGCTACAATCGAGGAGAGTTGCCATCGATGCGGACACTCGCGGCAACTTTCCTGAGCGACGTCGAGGCTCGGCCGGATTCGCCCGAGGCGGGCGTCGCCCATCGCGTCATGGGGATGACTTGTTGGTTCGCCGGTGAGTATCAGGAGGGGCGGGATCGCATCGAAAGGGCGCTCGCCTTGTTCCAACCCGGCCGCGACGACGATCTCGCGTTTCGGTTCGGCCTGGATCCCGGCATCGCGGCCATGTCCTATTTGGCGATTGTGTCGTGGCCTCTCGGCGACGCCGATCGGGCGTATTCGCTCGTTGATCGTCAGCATGCGCGGATGGCATGCGTTACACACATTGGCTCTCGCTGTTGGGGAACTATGCTTTCGGGTCTGTTCGATATGATGCGCGGCGACCATACGCGCGCTGCGCCAATGGCGTTCGAACTCGCCCGCCTCGCTCGCGAGCACGAGCTGACTATGTATCGAGCGGTTGGTGCGTTTCTGAGGGGTTGGGTGACCGATGCGGGCCACGCGCCCGGCGACGGACTCGAGGACATGCGCCGCGCCGCCGATGAGCTGCGCGAACAAAAGGTCTTGATATTCGACGGGCTCATAAAAATTACGCTCGCTGAGGCCGAGGCCCGGGCGGGCGATCCAGGCCGCAGCCTTGCAATCCTCGACGAAGCGCTGATGACGTGCGAACGCACCGGCGGCCGCGCGTTCCAGGCAGAACTGTATCGCGGCCGCGGCGATATCCTGTTGCAGCGCGACCCCTCGAACCTCGCGCCGGCGGAAGAGGCTTTCCTTACCGCCATCGCCGTCGCAAAGCAGCAAGGCACGCGCAGCTTCGAACTGCGCGCCGCGCTGGCGCTGGCGAAGCTGTACCAATCGACCACGCGCCCAGTCGAGGCGCACTCTGTGCTTGCGTCCGCGCTCGATGGCTTTTCGCCGACGGTGGAAATGCCCGAGATCGCCGAGGCGCAGGCGCTGCTGGCGGCGTTGGCGGAGACGGAGGAGGTGAAGACCATCGTCACCCAACATGAGCGTCGGCTCCGTCTTCAGGCGGACTATGGCCGGGCGGTGATGTATTCCAGAGGCTTTGCTGCCGCGGAGACCAAATCGGCCTTTGCGCGCGCAATGGAGCTCGCGGCTAGAACCGATGACTTTTCGGCACGCTTCTCAGCGTTCGACGGTCAATGCAGATCGGCGATTGTCCGAGGGGAACTGCGTTCGGCGTGGGAGCTGGCATCGTCTTTCTTACGTGAAGCCGAGGAGACCGAGCGACTACCAGAAACAGCCGCGGCTCGACGTAGCCTCGGCCTGATTGCCTACTTCCTTGGAGACTTTGTAGCTGCAAGGGCTCATCTGGAGCAGGCGCTTCACGAGTGCGGCACTGAGCACGGCGAGGAGACATGGGAACGCTTTGGCGACGACACCAGTGCCGTTGCGATGTCCTACCTCGCCCTGACAACCTGGCAATTGGGCGAGGTTGAACGCGCGCGGGAATTGATCGACACGGCGAACCTGCGCACGGCAAAAATCGGGCATGGCCCGTCAAAGGCAATTCCGCTCTATTGGATGTCATATTTGGAAATCCTACGCGGCGACCCAAAGGCCGCGCTATGCACGGCTGAAGCTTTGGTCGCCGTTGCGCAGGCGCATGCGATGACGCACTTTTCCAACATGGCTGAATTGAACATCGCGTGGGCGCATGGTCGGCTTACGGATCCCACAGTCGGTCGCTCCCAATTTCAAAAGGCATTCAAAGCGCACCTCGATCACGGCTTTAGGATTGGCGCGGGCTTCTACACTGGATTGCTCGCGGAGCTCGAGACTGAGACGCTTGGCGCGGAGCGCGGGCTTGCGCGAATCGATGAAGCGCTCCTACTCGCGGATCAGGTCGAATATCGATGTGACCTCGCTTTTCTCCACCGCCTGCGGGGCGAAATTCTCCTGAGGGTCGATCCCGGCAAACCCGCTCCCGCGGAAGAAGCTTTCCAGACCGCCGTCGCCGTCGCGAAAAAGCAAGGCGCTCGCAGCCTAAGCCTGCGTGCGGCGCTTTCGCTCGCGAATATGTATCAGTCGACCGCCCGCCCCGCCGACGCGCATGCCATTCTCGCGCCCGCCCTCGAAGGTTTCGCGCCGACGGACGAGATGCCCGAGATCGCTGAGGCGCAGACGTTGCTGGCGACGCTGGCGGAGATGGAGGAGGTCAAAGCCGCTGTCGCGCAGAGGAAACGTCGGCTGCACCTACAGACAGCTTATGGTCACGCGATGATGTGGTCCACCGGCTTCGCTAGCGAAGAGACTAAGGCCGCTTTTGCACGCGCGACGGAGCTAGCTGCAGGGGGCGACCATTCTCTGGAGCGTTTGGTGGCCGCCCATGGTCAATGGGTCTTAGCAACCGTGCGCGGTGAATTGCGTGCGACGCGCGGGCTGGCATTGACGTTCCTTCGGGAAGCGGAGGAGGCGGGGCGCGTCATGGAAGCTTGCGTCGTTCACCGCAGCCTTGCGTTGATCTCCTACTTTTCCGGGGATTTCGCCGAGGCGGGGTCCCACTGCGAGCAGGCGCTCGCCGCCTGCGAGCCCGAGTGGGATCTGGAGGTCCAGGAACGTTTTGGTGACGGCATCAGCGCTGTAGCGATGTCATTCCTTGCCTTGACGGCCTGGCAACTCGGGGACGTCGAACGCGCGCGCGAGTTGATAGAATCGGCAAACCGGCGCGCGGCTGAGTTCGGCCACGGCCCGTCGATGACCACGCCACTCTACTGGAAGTCTTACTTCGAAATCCTGCGAGGCGATGCCTCCTCTGCATTGACTGCGGCGGAGGCCCTAGAGGCTATCAGCCGAGACCAGGGAATGAGTTTTTGGGGCGTCATGTCCAAATTGAACGCCGGTTGGGCGCGTGGTCGCATCAACAACGCCACCGCAGGCGCGGCCGAACTTCAACAAGGGCTGACAGCTTACGCGAATCACGGAGCCAGGCTCGCCGCGGGATTCTACACCGGACTGCTCGCCGAATTGGAAGCAGAGACCTTGGGCGCGGAGAGCGCGCTTTCGCGCATCGACGAAGCGCTCGCCCTCGCGCTTCAAGTCGACCACCGTTCGGACCTCGCCTTCCTTCATCGCCTCCGCGGCGATATCCTGCTCAAGCGTGATCCAAACAATCTCGCTTCCGCGGAGGAAGCCTTTCAAACCGCCCTCGCCGTCGCCCGTCAGCAGGGCGCTCGCAGCCACGGCCTAAAGACGGCGCTTGCGCTCGCTAAGCTCTACCAATCGACCAACCGCCTGGTCGACGCTCAAGCGGTCCTCTCCCTTGCACTCGAAGGCTTTTCGCCGACGCCGGAGATGCCGGAAATCGCTGAGGCGCAGGCGCTGTTGGGGGCTATCGATGCCAGCGCGCAGGTGAGGCACCAATAGACACCGCTAAGGGCTGGCTTTCATGCTATTCTGACTGACGCCCAGAGGGTGCGCCATGGGGGAAACGCACAAGCTCGCTGCAATCCTGGTCGCCGACGTTGTCGGGTACAGCCGACTCGCTGCGTCGGACGAGGATCGGACCCTGGCGCGCCTGCGGGGCCTCCGTAGCGATCTCATCGATCCCGCCGTCGCTGCGCATCACGGGCGTATCGTCAAGCGCACGGGCGACGGGCTCATCGCCGAGTTCCGCAGCGTCGTCGACGCAGTGCGCTGCGCGATCGAAGTCCAGATCGCTATGGTCGAACGTAACGCAGGTGTCGCGGCGGACAAGCGCGTTGAGTTCCGGGTCGGCATTCATTTGGGCGACGTCGTCGAGGAGGCCGATGGCGACCTGATGGGCGACGGCGTCAATATCGCCGCGCGATTGGAGGCGATCGCTGGGCCTGGCGCGATCTGTTTATCGGAGGACGCCTACCGCCAAGTGAAAGGGCGGCTCGAACTCGCGGTCACGGATCTCGGCCTGACTCAGCTCAAGAACATCGCTGAGCCGATCCGGGTATATTTGCTTGAAGTCGGCAAAGTAGCGCAGGTGAAACCCGCGCCCGCCCCAGCGCCGGAAAAATCCGCCGCGCCGCGCCTCTCGATGGTCGTTTTGCCGTTCGCCAATATCGGAGGCGGCGCGGAGCAGGAGCATTTCGTCGACGGGGTCACGGAGAGCCTCACGACCGATCTTTCGCGCATGCGGGGCGCTGTCGTGATCGCCCGCAATACGGCGTTCACATACAAAGGCAAACCACTCGACACGAAGACGATTGGGCGCGAATTGAACGTCCGCTATGTCCTTGAGGGGAGCGTTCAGCGCGGCGGAAATCGCATGCGCGTCAATGTGCAGCTTATCGACGCCGAAACAGGCAATCATCTCTGGGCCGAGCGGTTCGATAAGCCGCTCGCCGATCTCTTCGACATGCAGGATGAGATCGTCTCGCGTCTGGCGAACGCGCTGAACGCCCAGCTTGTCGCCGTCGAGGCGAGACGCGCGGAAAAGGCTCCGAACCCCGACTCGATGGACCTCTATTTTCAGGGTTTGGCTTGCTTCAATAAGGGCATGACCCCTGACCATGTCGCGCAAGCGCGGGGCTTTTTCGATCGCGCGCTCGCCGCCGATCCCGACAACGTCGAGGCGCTTATTGGCTCGGCGGCGGCCGATGTGCGGGACGGAGGAAATTCTTATGTAACCGACTCGATCGCCGCCCTCGCTGCGGCCGAAAGGAAATTGACAAAGGCGTTGTCCTCGGTCCCAGACCATGCGCGTGGCCATATGTGGTTAGGACTCGTCGACATTATGACCAGGCGCGCCGCGCAGGGCATCGCCAAATGTGAACATGCCTTAGCGCTGGATCGAAATCTCGCCACCGCCTATTCCGCTGTCGGTTTTGGAAAGATTTTTATCGGCCGCGCCGAAGAAGCGGAGGCTCATATTGGCGAAGCCCTGCGCCTCAGTCCGCGCGATACGACGGCTTATGTTTGGATGAATATGGCGGGTCTGGCGAAGCTTCACTTTGGAGATTACGAGCAGGCAGTCACCTGGTGCCGACGGTCAATCGAGGCCAATCGAAATTTTCCATCTGCAAATTTTGATTTGGCCGCCGCTCTCGTGCTGCTTGGTCGATTCGACGAGGCGCATGCCGCTGTCAAGGCTGGTCTCGCGCTCAACCCAATCTACACCGTCTCCCGCGTTGGGGCTGCCTGGACTGCGATGAGCGACGACCCAACGTATCTGGTCCAGATTGAACGCACTCTCGAGGCTCTCCGCAGGGCCGGAGTCCCCGAGCAATGATCGCCGTCCGCCGGCTCGCAGATCCTCGTCGCCGACGTTGACGGCTACTCGCGTCTCATAGGTGGCGGAGACGGCGAAGGCGGTGCGTGAACGGCTTGAGGCGGCGCGGCCGATCTGGAGCGACCTCGGCGGCCGCATCGTCAAGCCACCGGCGACGGCGTAATGCTGGAGTTTCCCTCCGTTGCTGCAGCGGTCGGATGCGCAAGGCATTGCTCGGCTCTTTAGTCGGGCGACCGCTCAGGCCGTGATGTAATTGTTTAGGAACTGCGCCGACCCGCCGGAGCCCACAACGTGACTAGCGGTCGCTTACTCGATCCCGACGAAGCGTTTCGCTGTCTCGAGACCCGACTTGGGCCTTTGCACGCACGGCTTCGCCTCGGAATCGAGCGCGAGCACGAAGCGCAGGCCTTCGGCCAGGGGCTCAGTTTTTTGCATCTGGAAAACTTACCCCTGATACAAGTTATGATTGAAGTGGCGCTTCGCGTGACAGGAACTTATTGGTGGGGCCGCCGGGCAAACGCCGGCAAGGTGGAACTGAGGCGCAACACTGTCCGCCTCCCAAATCTGCCAAGTGCTTTCGATGGCTTCACCATTCTGCACCTGAGTGACTTGCACGCCGACATAAGCGGCCCCGCCATGCGCCGGACCGCTGAACTCGTGCTCGACCTCGACTATGACCTTTGTGTGCTGACGGGCGACTACCGCGGACGCACTTACGGCGATTGCATGCCCTGCCTTGAAGGTGTGGCGCGGTTGCGTCAAGAGTTGCGTGGCGACATCTACGCGGTGCTCGGCAACCACGATTCGATTGCCATGGTTCCCGAGCTGGAGGCGCTCGGCATTCGAATGCTGCTCAAGGAATGCTTCGCCATACAGCGCGGCTCGGCTTCAATCTATCTCGCTGGGGTGGACGACGCGCATTTTTATCGCGCCGACAACATCGAAAAAGCGGCAGCGGAGATTCCTCAGGGTTATGTCTCTGTCTTGCTATCGCACACTCCAGAAATCTACCGGCAGGCCGTGCATGCCGGTTTCGCCCTGATGCTGAGCGGACATACGCACGGCGGGCAGATCTGCTTGCCTGGCGGCATTCCCATCCTGCTCGAAGCCAATCTGCCGCGCGCTTTCGGCGCTGGAGCATGGCGACATGCGGGCATGGCGGGTTATACCTCAGTGGGGATAGGCTCCTCCGTAGTCCCCGTCCGCTTCAACAATCGGCCAGAGATCACGCTGCACCAGCTTGTGCGCGGCGTCCCTCAATAGGGACGATCCCGCAGGCCGACGGCGAAGAAGAGCCGCGACATCGCCTGCTCTCCGACGGAGAACACAAGCACGATCACGGCGATGTCGAGAGGACCAAGCGGCCGGTCAGCCCTGCAAGCGACCGCAGGAAACAGCGATTCAGGGATCTGATCGAGGCCTAGCATCATGCTGCTCGGCTCGAGCCCGAACCGCCGTTTGATGAAGGCGAAACGCAATCGCCGGCCATGGCGCACGCCGCAGCGACCGTACCCACCGGCCATGGGAGACCGACGAGGACGGCGACGCAACGGAAAGAACAAGCGCGCCGCATCGCCTACCTCGCAGCCGCGGAAGTCCGCTAGCTGATCCTTCGTCGTATAGGGTGAACCCATGGCTCGCGAGGCATTCTGACATGGCGGACGCGGCTCAAGGTGTACGCGATTTAACCTGTCGGAAAGTTGAAGATCTGGATGCAGCTATGAGATCTTGCGGCACTGGGGCGACGGGGATCTCGCTCAGCGTTACAGGGGCTGGCTAGCGCATCGCGTGCCAGAGCACACCTAACGATTTTTGGTAGTCCCCCGGAGGTGTGCGCAATGTTGGAACAGGAAGCGGGCCGAAAGGCCCATCGCACGTTTGCTGCGTCTTCCGAGATCGACACGGGTCTTTCACAGATCAATGATCCGAAACAAGGCGCGCGGCTCGTCCGGGCATTCTTACGGATCACCGACCCTATGGTTCGTCTGGCGATCGTTCACATGGTCGAGAAGGTTGGGTCTGCTCCCGCGGATTGTTAGGCGGTCGCGTTCGAGCGTGAGGATCGCTCGCATCGCGCGAGATTCGCACCCACACGCCGCGAGCGGCGGCCTCGCGCAACGAGAAGTCGCGGCGGGAAGGCCGGCAGTTGCGGAACAAGGGTAGCAGCGCCGACCGGGCTCGTCGCTTCTAAGTGACGCTCATCACACCGCCCACGTCCCACACAAGTCTGCGCCGTCACTCGCCCCATAAGAGGATTTGTTCATGTCCACCGACATCGCTAGTCTGGAATTAGGGCCGGGAGAGCGTTGGTTTGTCGCGCGAGTGCTCGCTCATCAGGAGAACCGGGCGCAACTCAATCTCCATCGGTTGGGCTTCCGAAGTTTCATGCCGAGATTGCGGCGTACCGTTCGGCACGCGCGCAAGTTGCGGGATACTCTGCAACCTCTTTTTCCCGGTTATATCTTCGTTGTCATCGATCTCTCCAAACATCGCTGGCGTAGCATCAATGGAACATTTGGCGTCGCCTCGTTGATCATGGGTGCGGAGCAGCCCATGCCTGTGCCGCCGCATGTGATTGAGGCGTTAGTAGCCTCATGTGAAAGTCGTGGGGTCGTTCGCCTTGAGGACAGTCTCGAGATCGGCCAAAAAGTGCGAATATTGTCAGGACCATTCGCGGAGACCCTTTGTCGTCTCGCGCATCTGGACGACCGCGGGCGCGTTCGGGTGCTACTCGAAATCATGGGTATGGAAGTAGCAGCCCAACTTGACCGTTCCGCAATCGCTTCGGCGGCTTAGTTGTTTTTTGACCTCGATTGAGCCATCCGACTCAGGTAGGCTAAGCGCCAGGGTCGGTAACCCGCCGCTGGTTCGAGCCCATCAAGTCCGGCAAGTTCGCCGAGATGTAGGTTCGCGCCGAGGTGAACCCGGACGCGGAATATCCCACGCCGCGGAAACGTCGGTCGAGCATAGGTGTCTGCCCGCGGACTTAGCGCGCTCGTGCGCCACCATGCGCGCCTCGTCGCTTTCTCGTTACCAGTAGTGCGTCGGTTGCTCGAGCGGCCGACGTCTGCGCCTCCCGACCTCCGCGTAGTGTCCGACCACGCTTGGTTGAACACTACGCAGTCAACCGATCTCGGGAGTACTCTCACGATGGACCAGACAGCGGCGACGGTGGCGAACCTGATTCGCTACCGGTTGCCGGAATATCCCAAGGTACTTGATGTCGGCTGTGCAGGCGGAACGCTCGCAGGCGAACTGCCACCATCCGTCCACTATCTCGGGATTGACGCCAGTGAAAGTGCCATTGAGGCGGCGCAGTCTGTGTGGGGCGGCGACGACATCCTTTTTGCGGCGCGCGACATCCGCGAGTTCGACCCAGTGGGCGACTGGGACGCAATCGTCTTTTCCGAGATCCTCGCCTATCTGACCGCGCACGAGGCCATCGCCGAAGTCCGCCGCTACGCCAGGGCGCTTTCACCAGAGGGCGTAGTCGCCATCAGCATGATGAACGACGGAAAGAGCCGCGCGATCTGGCGCGCGTTGCGCCAAGAGTTTCGATGGATCGACGGCATTCTCTGGCAGCAAAAGGAGCCGTGGCCCTCCTATCGGATCAGCGTGAGCCGCCGGCACCCAGGGTATCTCGTCGGCGTGCTCGGATTACAGCACTAGCTCTGAAGGCCGCCGCGTTGATACGGAACTCGCGCTCAAACGCCGCGGCGAGCAAATTCGGCGCGTGGGAGGCGGAGTGTCTGTTGACATTTTCGAAATGCGGGTTTGCCAGACGACTCCGTGAATGTGGAGATGGGCATCGGACATGTTGTCAGCACCTCTCACGGATATTGCAACGAACTTTAAGCCCTGACCCTCGCGGAGCCCACAGCGCTCGTTTGAAGTCAACTGCAAGTCAAGACTTGGGTCGTAAAGCGATCGTAAAGGGACTGCTTCGCTACGCGGGCGGGAAACTTGGACCAGCCCCCGCGTGGTCGATTGAGTGTTTACCTCTCCTTGAGGAACATTGACGTAAGATTACTCGTCCTGGCGGCATGAGGATGCCAGCTGGTAGTTCGCGTTCAATGAGGATCAAATGGGTGTTTCCGGGTTCGGACCGGCCCCACAAATCAATCCGGGCGAGTTTGAGCGCCGCTTGCGAGAAGGCGTGCATAGGACAGGCCCAAACGATGCGCCATCCAAGTTACCGCGCACAACCGAATCCTCATTACCGCTTCCGCATCCGGCTCTGTCACGGCGCGCTCCGAACGCTCTAGAACGCGCCCGTACTCGTAAGGAATCAACCGAACCGCTCGATGTCAGGTCGCCGCCGGAATTGCACGTGCCGCCTGGCAACGGGACCCCGATCGTCGATGCCGAAGACCCGCGAACCCTTGATGTCGATGACTTTCGGAGATGGTGGCAGCAGAGGTTGGCCGGGGAGGCGGCACAAGACCGTTCCCGAGGACGGAAACTGCCGCGCATGGCGATCGCATTAACCGGGTTCGCCCTAATCAGTTCCGCTCTCGTGCTCAAGGGTGGCGTGCCTCCGCTCCTGAAAACGCCGCCCGTCGCACCCCCCGCCAACGATATTGCCAGGGCGCATAATTCTAGTGGCCAGACCGCCGATGCGCCGGCAGACATCAGCACGATGCCGCCTGCTGGGGTCTCGGGGACGACGCCGGTTGCGCCTGTTGTGGACGCTCAGGCCGTAGAGGGATTGGCCTCCCAGGCTTCGGAGCAAACTACCGATCCTGAACCTGCTCGAAGGGTGCCCGTGCGGCCGGAGGGGACGCTGATCGCTTCACAAGTCTCCTCCGCTGCGGAGCGCCGGTCTGCAGCCAGCGCGCCGAAACCGCCCGCAAAGCCAGCGCCGGAGCCGATGAACGGCACGGCTGGGACAACACAGCCTTCGATCGATTTGCCTGCGCAACGTCGTGGCAAAGTTACCGCCCGGGTGGTGGTCGGCAAGACGGCGGCGGCCATCTCGAGCGCGGCGGTGGACACGCCGAGCCCTCCGCTTCCGATTGGGACGCCGGTAAAACCCGAGAGAGAGGTGAGCGGAGCCAAAGCGTTGCAACCCATAACCGAGTCCGTTGCCGCTCCAGCGACGCCCGCCGAGACCGCAAAGCAGTCCCCTAATCCCCTGGTGCGCGCCTTGAGCAATCTATTTGGCGCGCTGGCCTTGCCAGCCCGGCAGTCCATTGATCCCGCCGCGGTCGGGTCGATTAGCTTGGCCGTTCAACTGGGAGCCCCAAGATCGGAGGCCGAAGCGAAGAGGGATCTCAAGCGACTCAACACCAAATATGGGTCCGCGCTCAGGGGATCGACCGCGGGCCTTCGCAAGGTTGTCGTTAATGGCGAGACCGTCTACCGACTGCAGGTCGTCGGCCTATCGAGAGATGAAGCTGCGACGCTTTGCTCACGAGTGAAGGGCGACGGTGGCAGCTGTGCCATCGTGAGGTGAATAAGGCGCGTCTTCGAGTGTCGACCAAAGTTGGCTGACGTACGGCGGGCAACCGGCGCGGCGAACGGCCGCCGCCGCCGCTCAGCGTCGCCAAACTGACCGCGATCGCTCCCGACGCTTGCCGGCTGCACTGACCTTAACGGCGGCGACTGACCGTAAATACCGGCCAACCTCGTCTTGCGCCGGCCTGTTTTCCCGTCTTGCGGGAGCGCTGATCGCTTCACAAGTCTCCTCCGCTGCGGAGCGCCGGTCTGCAGCCAGCGCGCCGAAACCGCCCGCAAAGCCAGCGCCGGAGCCGATGAACGGCACGGCTGGGACAACACAGCCTTCG
>Ga0209624_10001433_pt1 | contig 18660 bp, 18 predicted proteins | sample JacPinW_OM2H0_O1_FD_188565 | JGI IMG/M metagenome (GOLD analysis project Ga0209624, IMG submission 188565) | Forest soil microbial communities from Algoma, Ontario, Canada - Jack Pine, Ontario site 1_JW_OM2H0_O1 (SPAdes) (version 2) | ecosystem: Environmental > Terrestrial > Soil > Boreal...
ACTGCCAGGGACGTTTCTGCAGTTTATCGGCGTGATGGAAGTGCTTGGCGGGATCGGACTGATCCTGCCGGGGATTCTGCGCATACGGACGTTTCTGACGCCGCTGGCGGCAGCCGGGCTCGTCATCATCATGATTGGCGCGACCGTGATCATGTTTCGAGTGAACGGAGCTGTGCAAGCGCTAACGCCCGCGGTAGTGGGAGTTCTGGCGGCGTTCGTTGCGTATGGACGGTGGGGATTGGCGCCGCTTCGCGAGCGTTCCACCGGGAAGTAGTCCAGAAGGCGGAAGGCATGAAGGTAATTATTTTTGGCGCAACCGGGATGGTGGGGCAAGGCGTGTTGCGCGAATGCTTGCGCGATAGCGAGGTCGAGCGCGTGCTCGTGGTGGGGCGCAGCTCGATCGGGGGTCAGAATGAGAAGGTGCGGGAAATCGTGCACCGGAATTTTTTGGACTTTTCGAGCATCGAGGATCAGCTCAGCGGGTATGACGCGTGTTTCTTTTGTCTGGGCGTGTCATCGGCGGGGATGAGAGAGCCTGAGTACACGCGCGTGACGTATGACGTGACGATGGCAGCGGCGGAAGTGTTGGCGAGGAAAAGTCCGGGGATGACGTTCATATATGTCTCGGGGGCGGGGACGGACAGCTCAGAACGCGGCCGGAGTATGTGGGCGCGCGTGAAGGGCAGAACTGAAAATGCGTTGCTGAAAATGCCGCTGAAGGCCTACATGTTTCGACCGGCATATATTCAGCCGATGCACGGAATTAAATCGAAGACGAAGTTGTACGGCGCGATGTACGCGGTTGTTGCGCCAATATATCCGCTATTGCGAAGGCTTGCGCCGAAGTATGTGACGACGACCGAACAATTAGGGCGTGCAATGATTTGCGTAGCCAAGCGCGGCGCGCCGAAACGAGTGCTGGAGAGCGACGACATCAATCGGTGTTGCGATGAGGCGTCGTAAGCGGAGCGCGGGTCGCTTTACTTTAACCTCGGTACGATAGGGCGGCGCGCGGGGATGCGCCGGATATAACGGATAATTATGGCTGTGATTATTTCAATGCTGCGCGGGGTGAATCTTGGCAAGCGCAGGGTAAAGATGGAGGCCCTGAGGGCGCTGTATGAATCGCTGGGGCTGCGCGACGTACAGACTTTGGTGCAGAGCGGGAATGTTGTGTTCAAGACCGAGCAGAAGGGCATGGCCGCGCTGGCTAAGAAGATTGAGAATGCGGTGGAGCGGGAATTCGGGTTCCACTCCGATGTTATTTTGCGTAGCGCTTCGGAAGTGCGCGAGGTGATAGAAAGAAATCCGCTCGCCAAGCGGTCCGATTTGGAGCCGAACAAATTCTTGGTTTGGTTTTTGGTAAGCGATCCGGGGGAGGAAGTTCGAAAGCGGGTTCGCGCGGTGAATACGGAGCCGGAAGAAGTGCATATTGACGGGCGCGAGGTGTATATCTACTTTCCAAACGGGATGGCGCGTCCGAAAATGAAGTGGCCTGAGATTGAAAAGATACTTGCCGTTCGCGGGACCGGAAGAAACTGGAACACAGTTAAAAAATTACTTCAGATGGCGGAGGCGCTAGAGGGTTCCAGATGAAGGACTCAATTTAAGAGGTAATTGTGCCTAATTTTGAGGAAGCTTGGGCCGCTGTTGCGGGACCCCACAATAGGGAACCACTCTCGCAGGAGCTGCGCCCGCTGCTGCAAGACGTATACGAACAGGGTTTGTCACAGCATCTTAATGTCACGCGATTCAAGAGAAGCCTTGAGGCCTTACTCGAGTTTTTGAATGACAAGGGACGCACTAATGCTAATTGTTGGGCAGTCGATTCATTCTTTTGTGTCGGTCAGGGTTGGGAGCGAGATTGGGCAGACCGGATTTTTCCGGAAGACCTCCAGGGTATCCTTGCCAGAATTGGGGAAGCATTGCATGACACTGTTCAGTTCCCCAAAATAGCAGAAAACTTCGGGTGCTTGCCGGAGCAGCTACTTGAAAGTCTTAGGAAGATACCGGACGGTTCGTCTTACCAACTATTGCCCGGGTCGCCGGGCGCGAAGCTTTTTGTGGGACCGAAGCATCTGATGCGGCATCAGGACATGAGCGGGCAGTCGTCTTAAAGCAGGTCACTTTCGTGGGACAAACAAGTTTTCCGGGCCAACAAACTTTATAAATTAACGAGGAGGCGGACGATGGCAAAGAATGATGCGACGCAACTGAAGGGGCGAGAGAAGGAAGCGTTACAGACTCCGACCGATCTTGCTCGCAAAGGCGTAGAGGAGATCACGATCGAATTACGAAAGCTGCTGGCGGATACGTTCGCGCTTTATGTGAAGACTAAGAATTTCCACTGGCACATGAGCGGGCAGCATTTTCGGGACTACCACTTGTTGTTGGATGAGCATGGGGATCAGATTTTTGCCATGACGGATGACATCGCGGAGCGCGCGCGGAAGATTGGGGGAACGACGATTCATTCCATCAGCGAGATTTCGAAGAATCAGCGGATTAAAGATAACAACGAGGAATTTGTTACGCCGAGAGACATGCTGGCGGAACTTTGCGACGACAACCAGCAGCTAACGCGGTCGTTTCGAGCGGCGCATGAAGTTTGCGATAAGCATAATGACGTGGCGACGACCAGTTTAATCGAGGTTTGGATCGATCAGACGGAGCGGCGGACGTGGTTCCTGAACGAAATTGTGAATGCTCCGGAAGCGGAGAGTGTGCCGCTGCGGAAGTCGGCGTCGGCGTAATTAGCAAGATGTTGCGCTGAAGGTCGCGGCGCTACATTTAAACCTAAGGCGCTTGCTGTGGGCGGCGCGATGTTAATACCTGAAAATCCTCGGGAGCGCGGGCACCGCAAGTTCGGCTAATCGGTGGATTTGCGGAGTAGCTCTTTTAGGGCGGCTACTTGCTTTTGGGTGAGCTTGGCGCGGAGCATGTTTACTTTCATTGGATACATGGAGCCGTACTCGGTTTGTTTATTTTTGGCGGGGTACATGGCGGCGATGTAGGCGTCGCGGTAAACGAGCCAGGCCTTTTGAGCGGCTTTGATTTTTGCCAGGGCTTCGGGCTGAGATTCGGTTTTTGAGAGCAGAGTGTTGTAGACGTCGTCCATCTGGGCTTCCACGCGTGCTAGTTCGGCGCTCGCGCAGGCGTTCATTTCCGGTTGAGTCTTGGCTTTTTCGTTGCAGGTGCGAAGGGTCTGCGAGTTTTGAGCCAGGCAGGGGAATGCGTTTGCGGCGACGAAGAGTGCAAGCGCCAGGTACTTCCGCAAAGCTGTCCTCCGCGTCGTGCTTAGTTTCCTAAGAAAGCGGACATCGCGCACATCGAGTCGCGGGCGCGAGATTAGTCTTCTTCTTCGGCGGCCTGAGCTTTTGCCAGGCGGTCGATCACGGTCAGGTCTTCCAAGGTGGTTGTGTCGCCGGAGATTCCACCGCTCTGGGCAAGTTCGCGGAGGAGGCGGCGCATAATTTTTCCGCTACGCGTTTTCGGAAGGCCGTCAGCGAAACGGACGTCCGAGGGACGCGCGATGGAGCCGATGTTTGAACTCACGTGATCCATTAGCGCGGCCTTCAGTTGGGGGTTTGGAGAATGTCCGGTGCGCAGCGCGACGAAGCAAATGATGGCTTCGCCTTTAATTTCATCCGGGCGCGCGACTACGGCAGCTTCGGCTACGGCGGGGTGGCTGACCAGAACGCTTTCGATTTCCATGGAGCTTAGACGATGGCCGGCGACTTTGATGACGTCATCGACGCGGCCGAGAACCCAAATGTAGCCATCTTTGTCACACTGGGCGGCATCGCCGGCGAAATAGACGCCGGGGATTTTCTTCCAATATTCTTTCTCGTAACGTTCGTCGTCGCCGTAAATGGTGCGAAGCATGGATGGCCAGGGCTTTTGGATGGTGAGGTAGCCGGTCTCGCCCGGGCCGACAGGTTCGCCTTTCATATTCACAACGCGCGCGGCGATTCCGGGAAGCGGCAAAGTGGCGGAGCCGGGTTTTGTGGGCGTGGCGCCGGGCAGCGGAGAAATCATGATCGAACCAGTTTCGGTCTGCCACCAGGTGTCAACGATGGGGCAGCGATTTTTGCCGATAGCTTCGAAATACCATTTCCACGCGGCGGGATTAATGGGCTCGCCAACGGTGCCGAGAAGGCGAAGGCTCGATAGATCGTGCGGCTTGATCCACTCCATGCCCCAGGCCATGAAGGCGCGGACGGCGGTGGCTGAGCTGTAGAAGATGGAAACTTTGTAACGATCGACAATTTCCCAGAAACGATCGCGGCGTGGAAAGTCGGGGGCGCCTTCGTACATGACGATGCTGGCGGCGTTGGCGAGCGGGCCGTAAACGACATAACTGTGGCCGGTGACCCAGCCGATGTCGGCGGTACACCAATACACGTCGTCATCGCGCAAATCGAAAATCAGCCGGGTGCTCCACATGCATTGCAGCAAGTAACCGGCGGAGGTGTGCAAGACGCCTTTGGGCTTGCCGGTGGTGCCGCTGGTGTAAAGGATGTACAGCGGATGTTCGGAATCGAGCTCGATGGCGGGGAAGTCCTTTTCGGCTTTTTCTTCCAACTCGTGCCACCACAGGTCGCGTCCTTCTTTCCAAGCGACTTCTTCTTTGGTGCGTTGCACGACGATGGATTTTTCAATGGTGTAGCATTTTTTCAATGCTTCGTCGGCGGTTTCTTTCAGCGGGACGATTTTTCCGCGGCGATAGCCGCCGTCAGCGGTGATCAGGATTTTTGCCTTGCAGTCGGCGATGCGGTCGGCAAGAGCGTTGGCGCTGAATCCGCCGAACACGACGGAATGCACGGCGCCCACTCGTGCGCATCCCAGCATGGCGATGGGAAGCTCGGGAACCATGGGCATGTAAATCGCAATACAGTCGCCGGGCTTGACGCCGAGCGAGGTTAGAACGTTCGCGAACTTGCAGACGCGTTCGTGCAGTTCGGTGTAGGTGTACTGAACGGTGGAACCGTCTTCTCCTTCCCACATCAATGCGGGCTTGTTCGCATTCTTTTCCAGATGGCGGTCGAGGCAGTTGTAAGAGACGTTAAGCCTTCCGCCGGTAAACCATTTTGCGTGCGGCAAGTTCCATTCGAGGACTTTCTTGGGCGGCTGGAACCAGTGGAGCATCTTGGATTGCTCGCCCCAGAATTCTTCGGGGTTGTCCACGGCCTTCTGATACATCTCTCGATAGTCTTTGAGCGATTTGACGCGAGCTTTCTTGCTGAAATCGTCGGGCGGAGGAATGGGCTTCTCTTCCAAAACGTGCGGGTCGAATTCTTGCATGGTTCCTCCGGTGGCCGGGCGCGCGCCGAGAGCCTGCCGCGGCCGTGGCAGGGGTCTTAAGAAGGCCGCTCGCCCACCCCTACGTTATTGAAGAGCGGCAGTTTGGTCAAGAACGGGGAATGCTGTAGGGCGGAATCTGCGGGCACGGACGGGAACCGTGCGGGACAGGGAATCGAGGGGAAATCGTTAAGATTTGGGAACTTTTCGGGCTGGGGGAGGGAATATGTAACGAGAGCTAGCGCAGGCCGTCCAATTGGTGAGATGAAAATCGAGACAGATTCGATGGATGACGGTCTGTTGCTTCGGCGGGTGATTGCCGGCGATGAGGGGTCGTTTACGCTGCTTTACCGCCGCAGGCATCCGGCGATTTATCGTTTCGCGCTGCATATGAGCGGGAACGTGGCGGTGGCGGAAGACGTGACGCAAGAGGTTTTCATGACGTTGATTCGAGACGTGAAAAAATTCGATCCGGCGCGTGGCACGCTGAGCAGTTTTCTTTTTGGAATCGCGCGGAACCATCTGCGCAGGCGGTGGGAACAAGACCGGCACTCCGTAGCTCTTCCAGACGATGCGGACGAGCTCGAGACGCTCTTAGCCGCCTGCGCAGGGGCCGGGAAGGGTACTCCTTCGAATGGAAACGGTAGGGCGCATGCGCCATTTTTGGTGAGGCGCGATGAGTTTACTTCGCTGGAAACAGTGGCCCGGGTTCGCCAAGCGATCGCGACGCTTCCGGAAAATTACCGCGAGGCGGTAGTTCTCTGCGAGCTGGAAGAGATGAGCTACGAGGAAGCTGCGTCAGCGCTGGATTGTCCGGTGGGGACGGTGAGGTCGCGGCTGCATCGCGCGCGGGCTTTGCTGGCAGAAAAATTGCATGACGAACAGCCATTGCGGCGGGCTTCGGCGGTGGGCGAATGAAAGACGAGGCAAAGCTGATGGATTGCACGGAATTCAAGGAAATTTATCAAGAGTTGGATCGGCCCGGGACATCGGGATACAGATTTCGCGAACGTGCTTTGTCGCACGCGGAAGCTTGTCCCCGGTGTGGAGCGTTGCTCACCGAGGGCGAAGCGTTAGACTTTGCTTTGCGGAATTTGGCGGAAAGCAGCGCGCGGTGGGAGGCATCCCCGCGGATTGAAGCCAATCTGCTTCGTGCGCTTCAACAGGCGAAGCTTGCGGGATCGAGGCAGAGAATTCGCAAGCAGTTTGCAATTCTTGGCGCGGCGGCTGCGGTCTTGCTCGCGCTGGGGATCGGCGTGCATCAACGGATTACGTCACGAGCGCGGACCACCTCGCTGGATGCCGCTAACGTAGCGGGAAGTCCTGAGGCGGGGACAACGAACGATGAGGTAGCTGTTAGTTCGGCGACTCCGGGTGAATCCACTTCGGTTGCGAGCGCGAATCAAGCCGACGAAAACGAATATGCAGAAGAATTTGTTCCGGTTCCTTATGCGGACGATCCGGCTGCGTTGGAAGGTGGGGCGATTGTGCGAGTCACGCTGCCGCGTTCGGCGCTCGCTTCGTTTGGGCTGCCGATTACGGAGAGCGAAGGGACAGATAGAGTTTCGGCGGACCTGATTGTGAGCCAGGACGGGACGCCGCAGGCTATCCGGCTGGTGTCGCAAGAGAACGCGAATTCGGATTTTTGAAAGAGCTTTAGAAAAAACTATTTGGAGGAAGTTCAAATGAAAATCAGCAGAAAGGTTTTAGGTGTTGCTGCAATGATGGGATTGTTTGTGATGACGAGCGGTAACGCGTTGGCGCAGTCTTCGGATCAGACAGAACAGGCTCCGGCGCCACCGTCTCATGGTGGCGGGCACATGTTCGAGCGAATGGGTCCCATGGGATTCGATGGTATGGGATTCGTCGGCTTCCAGGCTGGTCTGGCAGGGAAGACGGTGACGGGCGCGCCTTTTTCGGCGAGCATTTCAACGCAAGAGACGGAAACTCTGACGGATGGAAATAAAATCGAGCGCAGCTCGACGGGCTCGTTCGCACGCGACACGCAGGGCCGCACTCGCCGCGATATGACGCTTCCGGCAATCGGGCCATGGGCGGCTTCGGGCAAGACTCCGCCGAAGATGTCATTTATCAACGATCCCGTGGCGGGAACAGGATACGTACTCGAGGCGAACACAAAAACGGCGCGCCAGATGAAAGGCCACAATCATACTGCCAATGCGGCGAAGGCAACGAGCATGGCGGCTAAGTTTCAGAAGAACACCACTACGGAATCACTCGGCACACAGACGATCAACGGAGTCGCGGCGCAGGGCACTCGCACAACGCGCACGATTCCTGCGGGCGAAATAGGCAACGAGAAGCCAATCGTTATCGTGACTGAGAAGTGGTACTCGACGGATTTGCAGGCTGCGGTGATGATTAAACGCACCGATCCGCGCACGGGCGGCGAGTCAGTTTTTCAGTTGACGAATATTCAAAAGCAGGAACCGGCTGCCACGTTGTTCCAGGTGCCGGCCGATTACACGGTGAAGACGGGACGCGGCGGACACAACCCGCCTGCGGCAGCGCCAGCGCCGGCAACCGAACAGTAACAGCGGCTGCTTGCGTTAACGAATAACCACCCCGATGCACTGAATACTTGCGGGCGGAACCCCAAACACGCGCCGCCCGCAAGCTTCTCTTCACCTAGGCCTCTCGTTCCAAAGCTAAAACTCCGACTTAAATTGATTATGATGAAGTGCTCGTCAGGATTTGGCGAGGGCGCGGTCGAGGAGTTCCACTACGTGCAAGACTTCCTGGCCAGTCTTATGAATCGCTGCGCCTGCGCGAAGCTGGAGCATGCATCCGGGATTTGCGGTGAGGATGGCTTGCGCTTTGGTGCGCTGCGCGTGGGCCATTTTGTCGGACAAGAGATCGAGCGCTGCTTCGGGTTGGGTGACGTTGTAAACGCCGGCGGAGCCGCAACAGAGATCGGAGAGCGCCATTTCGACGAACTCGACTGATGGGACCGCGCGAATCAGTTTTCGCGGGGCTTCGCGAATTTTCTGTCCGTGAACGAGATGGCAGGAATCCTGGTAAGTAACGCGCATCGGCAACGGGCGGAGCGGAGCTACCAGGCCGAGGTCGGCGAGAAATTCGGAAATGTCGCGGACTCTTGCCGAGAATTTGCGGGCGCTTTCATGGTCAGCTTCGTTTTCCGGAAATAAATGCGAATATTCTTTTAGCGTGGAGCCGCAGCCGGCGGCATTGGTGATGATGGCGTCGAAATCGTCTGCGTGAAATGCGGGGAAGTTTGCGCGCGCGAGATTGCGGGCCACGTCGCGGACGCCGGCATGTGACGCAAGCGCGCCACAGCAAACCTGTTCGGCGGGGACTACCACTTCGCAGCCGTTTGCCTGCAGCACGCGGATGGTTGCGCGATTGAGTTCGCTGAAAGTAACTTGAGCCACGCATCCGGCGAAGAAAGCTACTCGAGCGCGTTGGTGTCCCTGAGCAGGAAAAGTCTTGCCTAACTCGGTGAAGAAAAAATTCGAGTCGATCTTTGGAAGCAGGCGCTCGCGGTCCTGCAGCCCGAGCAAGCGCAGGATTCCCGTTCCGCGGGCCAGCGATTCGAGCCCCGAGCTTTGATACACGCGCAAAAACCTCGCGGCGAGAGCGATTCTTTTCGGGTGCGGGAGCAGACGGCGATAGACGAAGTCGCGCAGAACACGCGAAGCGAATGGCCGTTTGTATTTTTGTTCAATTTGAGCGCGTGCGAGCTCGAGGATCTTGCCGTACTCCACACCGGAAGGACAAACGGTTTCGCAATTGCGGCAGTTTAGGCAGCGGTCGATGTGGGTGACGAAAGTGTCGCCAATTTCCAGGCGGCCCTGATCGACCAAGGCCATTTGGCGAATGCGTCCGCGGGGGGAATCGGCTTCGCGTCCCCAGAGGCGGTAGGTTGGGCAGTTGTTCGAACACAGGCCGCAGTGCACGCAACGCGAGTAGTCTTCGTACTCCGGCTTGTCGGTGGCGGAGAATCCACTGAGCGTGAGAGCGAACTCGCGTTGAGCATCTTCGTGAGATTGCGGAGGATTCGCAGGCATGATTTAGATTCCTCCGACGAAGCGGCCGGGACTGAAGATGCCGGCGGGGTCAAACACTTTTTTTAGCTTTAACATTTGCGCGAAGTCGGCGCGAGGAAGTCCCCAGACCTTCAACTCGTTTTTCCACTGGGTGGGGCACCAGGGAATGGTGGCGTGTCCGCCGAGAGCGGCGCAGGCGGCGAGAATGTTGTCCGCTGCCTGGAGGACTTGCCGCTTGGTTGCGTCGTTGGATTCCGTGGGGAGGATGGCGAAATAGATCACGCCCAAACCGCGAGCCATTGCGGTCCAACGCAGGCGATTGTTATCGGCTTCCCGCGAAGCGTTTGCTAAAGCTTCCGACATTTGTCGGGGTAGAACACTGATTTTGAGAATTGTGGCGGCCGGAGAAGATTCCAGCGCAATGGGGATGAATTCACGCTTGAGCGCGAATGCTGAGGTGAGTTCAGGGCCTTCCAGAACGGTCGCATCCACGGCGCCGCATTCTTCCGCCATTTTGCGAAGCTCAGTCTCGTAGCGGGTCAGCGTGTTGGGATTTCCGGAGAATCCGGAAGTGAAGGTCCAACGCGTCTTGGAAAGTAAATCTTTCGGTAATGAGGTTGGTGCGACGCGCGACGCCGCTTCGCTGGAAAACAGATCGGCGACGCCCGGGCTGAAAATTTCCATGGTGACGGGTGTGAGGTGCGATTGCGATACGCGATTGCGCATACCACAGGCGCGTTCCACGGTTTGGAACGTAGCCATAAACGCGCGGATGGAAGTGAGCATAGGAAACGTCTTGAAATTCAGGCGTGTGATCACGCCGAGCGTCCCAAGCGCGCCGATCATTAATTTGTGAATGTCGTAGCCGGTGACGTTTTTTACCACGCGGCCGCCACTTTTTGCGGCGACGCCTTCGCCGGTGACAAATTCCATCCCGAGCAAGTAATCGCGCGCGGTGCCGTAAAACTGGCGAAGCGGGCCATCCACGCCGGAGGCGACGGCGCCTCCGATGGTAGTGTGATTGTAGTAGGGCACCGCGAGCGGCAGAAATTGATGATGCTCGGCAAGAATCGCGCCGAGGTTGTGAAGCGGCATTCCGGCTTCCACGCTTAAGGTCAAGTCGCCGGGGTCGTAGGAAACCAGGCGGTCGAGACGAGTCACGTCGAGCGCGATATCGTACTGGCGCGGCGGCAGGCCCATGCCCAATTTTGTGCGAGCGCCGGTTGCAACGATGGCCAGTTTTTCTTTCACCGCGAATTTCACGAGGTCAAAAATTTCCTCGGTGGATTGGGGTCGCGCCGCTGCGGAGGGAACTTTCTTGTCGATCGTGTAGGCGGCGAGCTGAGCAGGATCGGTGATTACATTCGACGGGCCGACGATATCCGCCAATCTAGATCCATGGATTGCGCTCGCCGTGCTCATGCGCGGGAAGCACCAACCGGCGTTGGGCGCACGCGAATTTCTCCGCAGCCCTTGGTGCTGGGGAAGATTTTGCCGGGATTCAGCAGACCTGTGGGGTTATATGCGTCACGAACGCGCCGCATCAAATTCAAATCGTCTTCAGTAAACAAAAGCGGCATGAAGCGATCTTTCTCCATCCCCACGCCGTGCTCGCCGGTGATGGAGCCGCCCATTTCGATGCAGAAGCAAATGATTTCTTCGGCGGCAGCCACGGCGCGTTGAAATTGTTTTTCTTCGCGGGCGTCGAACAAAATGATGGGATGCAAGTTGCCGTCGCCGGCATGGAAAATATTGCCGATTTCGAAATCGTATTTCTTTCCGATTTCGTTTATGCGGCGCAGCGTCTGCGGCAACTTCGTGCGCGGGATGACGCCGTCTTGAACGTAGTAGGTTGGCGAAAGGCGTCCCACTGCGCCAAAGGCATTTTTGCGGCCTTTCCAGAGCAGTGCGCGCTCGTGCTCGTCGCGCGCAACGCGAACTTCGCGAGCATGATGGAGACGGCAAACTTCCGCGACATCCTCAGCGTGCTGTTCGACTGCTTCGCGCAGGCCGTCCACTTCCAGGAGCAGGACCGCCGCGCAATCGATGGGAAATCCGGCGTGCACGTGAGCTTCCACGGCGCGTATGGTCCAGCCATCGAGCATCTCGCATGCTGCGGGTGTGATTCCGCGCGCGGTGATGTCCACAACCGTTTCGGTGGCATCGTCCACTGTATCGAAAATTGCAAGGAGCGTTTTCACCGCTTCCGGAAGGCGCGTGAGCTTTATGGTGACTTCCGTGACGAGCGCGAGGGTTCCTTCGGAACCAACGAAAAGGCCGGGAAGATCGTAACCTGGCGAATCTAAAGCGGGGCTTCCCAAGCGGACGAGTTCACCGGTGGGCAGCACAACTTCGAGCGAGAGGACGTGGTTGGTGGTGACTCCGTAGGCCAGCGTGTGCGGGCCGCCGGAATTTTCCGATACGTTGCCGCCGATGGTGCTCGCTTTTTGGCTGGAAGGATCGGGAGCGAAATGAAGGCCGAGATGGGCGACTGCAACGCTCACGTCCGCATTCACAACGCCAGGCTGGACGATGGCGCGCTGGTTCTCTGCATCAATTTCCAGGATGCGATTCATGCGCGAGAAAGCTATGAGAACGCCGCCTTGGCGAGCGAGCGCTCCGCCCGAAAGGCCCGTGCCGGCGCCGCGGCCGATGATCGGCGTTTGATAACGATTCGCAATTTGAACGATACCGACGACGTCTTTGGTGTTGCGCGGAAAGACCACGCAATTCGGGCGCGCGTTTTCGACCGATCCATCGTATTCGTAGAGCAGCAACTCTTCGGGACGATGCAGAACCGCGTCGGGTCCCAAGAGCTTTTTTAGGTCAGTGATGGCGCGAGTGTCCATATTTTGGGCTATAAGATGCGTTGCGACCGTTCAACGTCACTATAGACGCGTGCGTGTGCGAATTCAACGTGAGCGACGCAGGCGTCTGATGGGTTTGGGCGAGGGTTGAACCGGACCAGAACATTTTGAGCGAGCTGCTATTTTCGCGGGGACCCTTTGTCGGTGTATGCTACTCGTCGTGCACAAATTCGTCGTGCACATAAATTTTTGCGAGGTGTGCAGTGAGCAAGCCGGCAATCCTTTCCACGCGGCCGTTATTTCCCGCCGCTCGTACCATCCTTGACCAACATTTCGATGTGGACTATTGGAAGCCGTCCGAACGCATTCCGCGCGAGGATTTGTTGAAACGCGTGGCCGATAAGGAAGGCTTGGTCTGCTTGTTGACAGAAAAAGTTGACGACGAATTGCTCACTGGGGCGCCGAAGCTGCGAATCGCGTCCACCGTTTCGGTGGGTTACGACAATATTGACGTGGCGGCGTGTACCAAGCACAAAGTGGTGGCGACGAATACGCCGGGCGTGCTCGATGATACTACCGCCGATTTTGCCTGGACGCTCCTGATGGCAATCGCGCGGCGGCTGCTCGAAGGCGATGCCTGGATGCGGTCCGGCACGTGGCCCGGATGGGATTTGGATCAACTGGTGGGCGGCGATGTTTGGGGAAAGACGCTCGGCGTTCTGGGTTTTGGGCGTATCGGTCGCGGAGTGGCGCGGCGCGCGCAGGGTTTCGAGATGCGAGTGCTTTACAGTGACGCCGTTCGCGCATCGGCGGAGGTGGAAAAAGAGTTGAACGCGGAATTCGTTGACCGCGACCGGCTGTTTCGCGAATCGGATTTCATTAGCGTGCACGTTCCGCTGCTGCCGGATACACGGCACCTGATTTCGAAAAACAATCTCGAAAAAATGAAACGCACTGCGTTTTTGGTGAACACCTCGCGCGGGCCGGTAGTGGATGAAGCGGCGCTCGCGGAAGCGTTGGAAAACAAAAAAATAGCCGGCGCGGCGCTGGATGTGTTCGAACACGAGCCGAAAGTGCATCCGGCGCTGCTGATGCGCAAGGACGTGATCCTTACTCCTCACATTGCCAGCGCTTCGGTGGAAACGCGAACGAAAATGGCCGTGATGGCGGCGAATAACGTAGTCGCGCTGTTCGAGGGGAGGCGTCCTCCTAACGCGCTCAACGCAGATGCTCTTGGTATGAAATAACGCCTTGTGTTCGATTAAGGGCGGTACGATTTTCCGCGAATAGTAGCGATCGAGAACCGTGAAAAAAGTAGCGCAACACCTATTTCTACGAACACTCACCGAAATTCAGATTCCGATCATCCTTGCGCGAAAACTTAATCGCGAAGGGTCCATCATCCAGGCTGGGGGCGCCACGATTGATCTCCAGGATTTTCGCGAGATCGTTGCGATTTCATTCGGGAAGGCTTCGTTTCCAATGGCCGAAGCTTTAAACGATGTTCTGGCGCCGGAATTTCCAGTTGAAGGAATATTGGTCGGGCCCGAATCGCCGCCGCGTGCGTTTCCGGGATGGAAGACGTTTGTTGGGGGCCATCCGTTGCCCACGGAGGAAAGTTTTTCTGCGGGCCGCATGATTTTGGATCGGTTGGCGCGTTGCGGCGAGCGCTCACTGGTGTTTTTTTTGATTTCGGGCGGCGGATCGGCGATGGTGGAGCAGCCGCTGCGCGATGGCATCACCCTGGAAGATTTTCAGAAGTTGCATTCGGCGCTGGTTACCTGCGGAGCCCCGATTGAAGAAATCAATGTGATTCGAAAACATTTGTCCGCGACCAAAGGCGGACGCCTAGCTGCTGCGGCTCCGCGCGCCATGAAAATCACATTCGCGATCAGCGATGTTCCTGAAGGACAAGAATCAGCTCTGGCCTCGGGACCGACATTGCCTGACCCTTCAAGCGTACAGGACGCAGAGAGAATCGTACGCGCGTATGATTTGCTGCCAAAGTTGCCACCATCTATTTGCACATTATTAGAGCGACGAGCGCTGAGCGAAACCCCCAAGCCCGGTGAACCTGCTTTTGCGCGTTCACATTTCGAATTGCTCCTGCGGATGCACGATTTGACGCATGCATGTCATCACGCTTGCGAAGGAGAAGGATTTGTTTGTTTGGCCGACAATTCCACAGACAACTGGACGATCGAAAAGGCTGCCGATTATTTACTGGGGCAACTTGACGTGTTGCGGAAAGACAACCCTGGCCGGCGCGTGGCGCTCCTCGCAGGCGGGGAAGTGAGCAGTCCGGTGACGGGAGAAGGAATTGGCGGGCGCAATTTGGCTTTTGTGCTGGCGTGCGTGCCGAAAATTGCGGGGAAAAAGATTACGGTGTTAAGCGCGGGGACGGACGGGATTGATGGAAATAGTCCCGCGGCCGGCGCGGTAGCGGATGGTGACACGCTGCAACGAGCGCGCGCGGCGAATCTGGAGTCGAGCGAATTTTTTCGTCGCAGCGACGCTTACAATTTCTTCAAACTTCTTGACGACGTCATCGTGACAGGGCCTACCGGAAATAATCTTCGCGATTTGCGAATTCTTCTCGCCTACTGATTTTTTGCGACTACGGAATTAGAGCAGACCCTTCACAAGCCCGCCGTCAACCGTGATCGTGGTGCCGTTGATGTAGCTCGCGCGCTCGGAAGCGAGAAACGCTACCAGGGCTGCGAACTCTTCAGGACGGCCCAGGCGGCCAGCGGGGACTTGTGCGCTCATATTTTTGAGCGCTTGCTCGCGGTCGACGCCCGCATCTTTTGCGCGCTTTTCCACTAGCTCTTCCAGACGATCGGTTAAGGTGAAGCCGGGGCACACGTTGTTTACCGTGATGCCGTCGGCGCCGAATTCATTGGCGAGCGTTTTGGCCAATCCGGCGACTCCGGCACGCAGGGAGTTGGAAAGTAGAAGCCCATCGATGGGCTGTTTGACGGAGACAGAAGTGATTGTGATGAGGCGGCCCCAATGGTTACGCTGCATTCGTGGCAGAACCTCACGTGCGAAATAGACATTGCTGAGCAAGGTTAACTCGACAGCTGCGCGCCAATCTTCCAGGCTAATCTCGAGAAACTTTTTTGTCGGCGGGCCACCCGCGTTTGTGACGCAGATATCGATGCGTCCGTATTTTTTGTCCACTTCGTCCACGAAAGTGCTTACAGCCTCGGTCTTGGATACGTCGAGAGCGCGCCAAAATATAGCGCGACCGCTGGCCTTCCCGATTTCGTTGGCTGCGCGCTCGAGATCCGCGGGGGTGCGGGCGCAGATGGCCACTTCGCAGCCCTCTTTTGCAAATTCCGTAGCTACCGCGCGGCCCAATCCTTTGCTGGCTGCGGCAACAATTGCGACGCGTCCTTTCAATCCGAAGTCCATGAGTTACTCCTTGACCGCGCTGCCGCGAAGATACGCGTCGTCCTTGCTAATCCAGTCTTCACGGCGCGGCGCGAAGAAGTCGATGTCCACGGTATCTTCCAACGCTTCAGCTTTGTGCGGCACATTGGCTGGGATTAGCACGATTTCGCCGGCGCGCAGGACGAATTCGGAGTCATCGAAAATAAATTTCAGCGCGCCCGATAAGATGAACGAAAATTGCTCGCTGCGATGCGAGTGGCGCGGCACGATGGCTCCGCGCGACAAAAAGATTCGCGCGAGGGTGGCGTCCTCGCCATTCAACATCTGGCGCGTAATGCGGTCGCTTAATTTTTCCAATTCGACTTTTTCAAACGATGTGGCTGCGGGCATTGGTCCTCCTTAGGGCTTTTGGTTCGGGAAGAATCGTCCACCGAAATGGAGAAATCGTCAATGCTTGTCCGGCTTGAAGAGGGGAGTGCGAGGCAGCCAAGTTGTCTCACCAAGTTGTCTGGGGGTTCCGATGAAAAAACCTGGTTCTCTGAAGTGACTGGTTCGACTAAGATGCGCGCGTGACGTTCCTGGGCTGGATTGCGGCGGTGATTCTTTTTCTGCAACTGCCGATCCCGCTTTATTGGTTTGTGATGCACCCGCAGGTGGATTATTGGCGAAGCCATCGGAAGGCCGGTTACATCACCGGGCTGCTATTATCCTGGCTTCCGGTGAGCGTGCTGCTTGTGGTTTTTCGCCGTGATTTATTTCGTGCAACGTGGCCGCCGGTTTGGGAAATCGCTGCAGGGTTCACGCTGATTATTTGTGAATTGTGGATTTTCCGGCGCGTGCACAAAGATCTGGGTACAAAGCGGCTGATCGGTCAGACGGAGCTTTCCGGCGGCGGGCAAATCGAGCATCGCGGAATCTACGCGCGCATTCGCCATCCGAGGTATATTGGCTCGTTTTTAGCGATACTCGGCGCCTGCTTTCTGGCGGGGACGCGCGCTATCTGGGTTGTTGCAGCCGTATGGCTCGCGCTCACGCGAATTGCGATCGCGTTGGAAGAGCGCGAATTGCACAACCGGTTCGGCGTATCTTATGAAGAATATTGCCGCCGCGTGCCGCGGTTCGTTCCGTCGTTTGCGAAGGCGGCGGAAACGGCGGATGGTGAAAAGTTTAGAATCGAGTGAAGCGAGGGGGCGATGATGCGACGACTTATGATTCTTATTGCGTTCTTGCTGGGTGTTGCGGCCACGGCGCCGGCTCAAATCGGCAAGAGCGTTTCGGTGTCCGCGGGGACTCCGGAAGATAAAGCGCTGACGGAAATTTACGGCGCTCCGGACGGGCCCGAAAAAGTGACGCTGCTGGATAAGTTCATGGCGGACTTTGGAAAAGGCGATATGGAATTGCTCGCGGACCAGCTTTACGTGCAGACATATCTTGCGCAGAAAAATTATGCGAAGGTTTACGAGTTCGCGTCGAAGGCTCTTGCACTCGACCCGAGCAATCTTTCTGCGGCTGTGAGCATGGTTCACGCGGCGGAAGAACAAGGTGACGTGAAAAAGCTATATGACGCGGGCGACAGGGTTGCAGAGATTATCGCGCAATACAAAAATTCGCCGGCACCGGAGGGGACTTCTCCGGAGCAATGGGCGCAACAGAAGGCCGCGAATCTGAATAATGCGCAGGGCGATATCGGTTACGTGCAATACGCGCTTGTCGGTGCAGCATATAAAACAACTGCCCCAGTTGCCCGAGCCGCGCTTTTCGAACGTTATGTGACTGCGTTTCCCGAGTCTCAGTACACCGCCGCGGTTCGAGAACAGACCGCCATTGCATACCAGCAGGCGCAGCAAATTCCAAAAATGCTGGATACGGCTCAACGAATTTTGGCCGCCGATCCAAATAATATTTCCATGTTGCTGCTACTTTCCGATTACTGGACTGACAACGGGCAAGAGTTGGACAAGGCGGCAGCTGACGCACAACAAGCTCTCGATCTGTTGGCGCAGGCGAAAAAGCCCGACAATTTGAGCGACGATCAGTGGCAGCAGCAAGTGACGGTGGAGAAAGGGGTGGCGTATTCTGCGATCGGCGAAGCCAACGTCAATAAAGGCCGCTACCAGCCGGCCGTGGATGCCTTTAAACAGGCCAGCCCTCTGCTGAAGTCGAACACGGTTGCCTACGCGCGAAATTTGTATCGGCTGGGATTCACTCTCGCGAAAATGGAGCGGTTTCCGGAAGCGCGCACGGCGCTAACCGAAGCGGTATCGATCAATAGTCCATATAAATCGAAGGCGCAAGAAACGTTGAACAAAATAAATGGGACGGCAGGCAAGACGAAAAGCAAGAGTTCGTAAGAGACGAGTCATTCTTTACCGTGTCTCGCCTGTAAAACAGGAGAAAAACTTGGCTGGTCTAGGTTGGTGTGACTCCGAAGGTCGTTTCAAAAATCCTCGGTCGATGGGGACTGCCAGGAAATTCGTTCTGGTTGCCGGTATTTTAGCTTTTGCGTCTATATCGCTGCACGGGCAAACAATACGCGTGGATGCGGCGCCGGAACATTCCACGAATTCGATTGTTCCTTCGCGCGCGCTGGGTGCTGGAATTGACCGGCTCCCTTACGGCGCTGCCGATAAACTTTTTGTCGAGCCGATGGTGAAAGAAGTTCTTTCCGCGGGTTGGGGAACTGTTTCGTACCGTCAAAATACAGAGTTACACATGGAAGCATGGCACTGGAATCCTGTGGGCTCGTGGAGCGATCCCGCTGGGAAGGGTTATTTTACGGGAAGCGCGACTCCCGGTGATTTCGTGCGCCATTCCTACGGCTATCCGCTCCCGCATCGCGGCGTGACGCACGATGATGGCACGGACATGGTCGGATATTCGCGGCTCACTGACGGCGACACAAACACGTATTGGAAGAGCAATCCGTATCTGACGCAAGCGTTCACCGGCGAGGACGATTCTCTGCATCCACAATGGATTTTTCTGGACCTCACTAGCCGGCAGGATGTGAGCGCGATTCGCATCGCCTGGGCCGAGCCTTATGCCAAGAAATATTTGGTGCAGTATTGGACGGGGGAAGACCCGATCAAGAAGCCGACGCTCGGCGTGTGGCAAACGTTTCCGGCAGG
>Ga0209624_10001434_pt1 | contig 18656 bp, 17 predicted proteins | sample JacPinW_OM2H0_O1_FD_188565 | JGI IMG/M metagenome (GOLD analysis project Ga0209624, IMG submission 188565) | Forest soil microbial communities from Algoma, Ontario, Canada - Jack Pine, Ontario site 1_JW_OM2H0_O1 (SPAdes) (version 2) | ecosystem: Environmental > Terrestrial > Soil > Boreal...
AAGCCTCGACCTTTCGAAGCTCCCGGTATGTAGAATGGAAGCCCATTGAGGGCGGGTATACTTCCCGCGCGGAGAGAACATGGGCCAACTCCGAGTCAAGCGGGTCGGCATGAGTAAGCCGTTCTGCATTGGTGCAGCCCTGCTCCTTTGTGTCTCTGCTCTCGAGTTTGCACAGCAGAAGTCGCGTCCCGCGGGAGATGCCGCGTTGCCCGCTACGGTGTCCTCGCCCGCAACAATCAGCACGACGGAGGGCGTAATCAAGCTCGACGTCGTGGTGACGGATCAATCGGGAAAATCGGTTGCTGGCCTCAAACCCTAGGGCGTTCGGGGTCCAGTTTGTTGATCCGGGTCTTGGGATCGCGTTCCCCGAAACTTAGGCTTGTGTAGCGGTTGACGATTCGCTTGCTGTGTTCGCGACCAATATGATTGGGGACAGCATCACCACTGGCTGGTTCGCGCAAGAAGCGCAACGCCTCCCCCGCTGTGCGGTGCGGTTGGGTCCATAAGACTTTGCCGTGCGTTGGGCGCATTGGCGGAACGAGATGTCCGTCACGGGAGCCGATAAAGAAGACTCGTTCGCGAAATTGCGGTATTCCGAAATCGGCGACTTGGTAAGTGTGCGCGGATACCGTATAGCCGCAACTTGTAAGCTCCTCAATAATTTGCTTGTAGAGTTCGCCGCTGTGGATTGATTTGAGACCCGCGACATTCTCGAACAGGAACGCTTGCGGTTGTACTTCTTGAATAATTCGAAGGTATTCCCAGACCAAGTTGCCTCGCGGATCGCCTAAGCCCTTCCGCCGTCCAAACACAGAGAATGCCTGACAAGGTGGGCCGCCCAGGACTATATCAATTTCACCGGGGTGAAGGTTAGCCTCTTTCAGCAGTGCTAGGCCGGAAACCTTCCTGATGTCTGTCGGAATAGAATGCGCGTTCTTATAGAAGGGCTTCCTGCCGCTATTGAGTACCAGAGTTTTACACGAAAATGGATCAATGTCACTGGAGCAGCCGACCCTAAACCCCGCCGCGGAAAAGCCTAGATCGAGGCCGCCGCCACCAGAGAACAGAGACAATGCCGTAAGCGTCTTGGGCCGAATGCGTCGTTTTTCCTCCCGCCTAAGCACAGCCGCCACTGCTGGCAATGCTTCGGTCGCCGTCATGGACTCTGAAGAATTAGGCACTCTTAGGCTCTTCCTTTACGCATATAGATTTGATTATGGGGTGCCAACCTGAACCCTGCAATCGCGTAATTGTGATCATGTGCATAAGCGGGTACCAAATTGAATATCCCCTTCGTCCTTTGCCCAATGTAGTTATTTGTCATCGTCCGGTCGCCTCCCTTCGAGTTTCTGATATTGCTCGGGGGTCAACTTGAGGAACAGGCACCGCGTCCTCCGCGTATTGCTGCCTCGATTGCCTGCTTGTCGGCGAGTTCACCCAGGGCTTGCCCACGCTTGTCGAGTTCGTAGAGCTTGTCATCCTCTTGCAGGATCAACTCACGCCCTAAACGACGCTTTGACGCACTATCGAAGAAGACCACATGCCACACCGCCTTGCGCTCAAACGCCGCGTAAACGACTTTGAGGGAAGGTCTGCAACGGTTGCAGTACGTCTCCCGTCCGGTATGTGGAGCGGGTAAGGAAGTTTTACACGAGCCAAAAATCTTGCCTTCGAGTCGCAACCGCGATGTAGAGCCACGTCCAGCCATAGGCGAATAATAAGCGAAAATAGCTTGTGGACGCGAGGAAATCTGTCCGACCAGTCGAGATGCAGGGTGTAGTAATGCTCTTGTCGCTTAGTAATGCAAAACAGGGGTAAGAGCCTTACCAAGAGTCACAAATGACACGAATTACACAGGTGGTTATTCGTGTGTAAGTGGCTTATTGTGAGCTAATTAGCTTTGTCTTCAAGAAGATGGGGAGGGGGAATGGCGGAGAGTGAGGGATTCGACTCACGCCAATCAGTAAGTGTAACTTTATCAACTACATAATCGCTAATCGTCAATGATGACGCAGGTACCAGCGATGTTTGATGTTATCGAAGCATGACGTTCCATGTCATCCGATATGCCAAAACGATAACAGAATTGGTAGCAAGTTGGTAGCAGAATGACGCAGGGTCCCTGAGGCTATAACGCCGTCCAGCGTCCCTCTGATGTTTACAAACAGTGGAGATCCACTGTTGCCTCATCGATGCTGGCCCAACTTACTGTCTCTCGAGCCATCTGTGACGTCGTCGTCGTCGAGGAAGTTTATCAGGACCGGTCCTCGTCCATCATTCCTCATTGTGGCATAAGTCGTTCTGAAAGCACTCCCGTTCTAGGTTAAGTGTTCCCGCAACCGTTGATGCCTATCAGCTTGTATATCTGTCAAACTTCAGTCAATTCTTCGCCCTACTTGGATCGGTTTTCGGAGCTTCAAAACACAGTGGCACATCCCCGCGTATGTCTTGGACGTGCTGTAAGAGCGTTGAAAAGGGAAGCGCTGCCCAATCAGAGAACACGGGACGACTAGGAAACCAATGCTTACTAGGAGCCAACGTGCTAAATTGGCACCCACCCGCAGCGGAGGCGGCAGTCAAGGCCGCGCGTCTTTTGCGCGTTCATCGGAGCGCAGCGCAGAGCCTTGACGGACGCCGGAGCGGAGGGTACTTCCACGGCTGCTCAGGGCTTCTTGCGGCCTCGCTTTTGCCACTCCTGCAACAGCTCCAGCCCTCGGCTCGATTTCCGGTTTTTCACTTCCGCCTCGATCTTCTGATACGTCTCCAGCGTCATCGTCTCGCCTACCGCCAGCTTCGGCAGCACGTTGATGACTAGCAGCCGCAACGCCGTGATCTCCTCCAGCTCTACGCTCGGGCGCGGCTCCGGCGCAGGCTGTTTGTCCTGCTCGATCTCGCGCAGCACAAGCCCGCGTATCAGCTCCGAAGGCGACTGCCGACGCCGCTCTGCCAGCGCCTCGAACGCGTGCAGCTCACCCTCGTTCAACTTCGTGCCGACATGGTTCGTGCGGTGCTTCGCAGCTCTTGCCCGCTCCGCTACCAGGTTCGTTTCGTCCAGCAACGCCATCGCTTCACCCCTCTCGGAACACCGCGTATTCGCAGGGATTCGCAGGTTTCCCCACGGAACCCCGGATTCCTCTATCTCTCAGATGCGATTCACGTTTACCACGAGCAACCCCAGGTTGCCCCACGGTTCCCTACAAGGGGTGGAGTGTCACCCTCCAGCCCATGCGAAGCATGGCGTCTTTGCTTCGGTGAGGAGATCAGTGTTCGGTGACCGCCGCAGAGCCGCTAGACCGTGAAGCAGTCACCCACCAGCGCCCGCTCACAACGACGTAGATCAGAGCGAGAAGCAGGTAGGCTCCATCTAGCGGACTCCTCGATAAGGCGTCAACGAAGGACCGGTGTTGACTCTGCATCTGGATAAAAACGACGCTGTACAGCCAGTCGATTATCCCCGCAGCAAGCATCAACAACCCGGTTCTCCGTGAGATTCCGAGTCCGACGAACTTACAGATCAGCACAAGCCATCCGTATCCCAGACCACGAGGCTCAGGCCCTCCCTGCGTAAAGTCGGTTCCGAACTGACCGAGGCAGAGTATCAGTGTCTCGAAGAGCGTCAATGCTCCGAGCAAGATCAGAGTTATCCACTCGACAGCTTTCTTCATCGGATCGCCGTTCCGGGGGCCAAGTTTCCGTCCACTCTGCCGCCTGTCACTTTCCAGATTTGGTCGCCGTGCTTTAGCCATTCGAAGACACGAGTCGAGCCGGGGATTCCTGGATTCTGAGCAGCTACCCCCGACAGAGCAGCGTTACAAGCCTTTGCAGCCGCCGTCTGTTGCGCATTCATACTCCCACCGTTGGCATTATTCGCCGCCGAGATGCCAGCAGCATCGAAGCACTGGTCATGCGCTTTGCAGCCAACGTCGAGAGCGTTCGTCGGGACTCCTCCTCCTCCTGGTCCACACCAGTGAGTGCCGAAGAGACGAGTCGGGTAGGGATCGGAGGTCATTTTGAAGCCGGGAGGGACATAACCCTGATAGCCCATTTGACCGAAGCTAGCCATGTCCGGGTCTTGAGCATCCGTACTCTGCTGATTACCGTAGGTGGCGCTGGTCAGCGTCCCGTCGTCCTTCTGGCCGCTCAACCCCACATCGTTAGTATTTGTGAAAATGGTTAGCTGAGTGGCCGTCCCGTCAACCCAATATCCGCCCGAACCCTTGTTGTCCTTGCCGTCTCCCATGCACTCGGTCTTGCTGCTGTTCGCATCGACCGATTCGGCTCCGGTGCCAGCATCGTTTAGGTAGACGCAATCGTAACCGTCGGGATCGACGTTACTCATAGGATTATTGAGCACATAGCTGTACAGGTTCCAGCTCTGCGGATTCTCAAGATGAGTCGCAAACATCCACCCAGGATCGGGCGTCATAAAGCGCCCCATATTGCTTCCGAAGTAGCGACCACCGAAGTAATCCAGACCCGATTCTGAGTCACGTTCTTTGCCTGTAAATTTGTATGGGTCTGGGCCGTTAGACTGCACAATCTCGCCGCCGTAGGGGTAGAAATCTTCGTCGCTCAGGATATTACCGAGTCCGTCCACGGTCATGCGCGTCGTTCCTAGATGGTCATAGATGGGATAGATGACTTGATTGATTACACCATTCTGTTCCACGTACCGTCCAGCCATCTGACCATTGAAGTACGTCATGTCCACCGATGTGGCGTTGTTGTCGTTGTCCTCGTGTCGCACCTTCCCGTCAATTCCATAGTAGTAGTACGTTTTTAGGCCGCCGCCCATATCAGCCTTCACTACGCGTTGCCCATCCCCGTCGTACATATAGATGTAACTATCCACGGACCTCAACCGATTCTCGGCGTCGTAAGTGTAGGAGTGAATACCATCCGATAGAACACTGCCCATCTCGTCGTAATTGTATCCGTTCAGACGGTTACTTCCTGGAACGACAGACGTGCTGAAAATCGGTTGTGACAATTGAACCCCAGCGATCGGATTCCGTTGGGTCAGGTTCCCAAAGCTGTCGATCGCATAAGTTTCGCCCCATAGCGACCCAGAGGTACTGCAAAGCGATCCGTTATTAGGTGGCGCCCCATTGCAACTCCTGGCGCCGGAGAGGCGGTTCAGTGAATCGTAGTTAAACTGTTGGCTCCTATTTGGGTGTATGCCATCTGTGATCGAAACGATATTTCCGTTGCCTGCCGAACTGTACGTCAACTGCTGCACCGCTGTGGCGGGTCCGGTTGCACCCTGAATTGTTGCCGTGATCTGCAGAGGCAAAAAAAGATTGGTGTACGTATAGTTGACACCTATCCGACCGGCACTTGTCGGATAGGCTGCGCCCATATTAAAGTTGCCATTGAGTTGACCCGCAAGATATCGGTTCATGGATTGTGGGGAACCGTTAAAGGTATACGAAACCCCGTCCACCCCCCATCCGCTAATTGGCCTCTCAGCTCCATCATAAGTGAAGGCTCCATCGGGCGAAGTCATGACATCACCGGCAAGATCATAGGTATAGCTATAGGTCTTACCGAGGTCCTGGGTTAGGCGAAACGTATTGTTCACCCTCCCCATCGGGTCGTAGCTCCACGACCCGCTCCCGGCCTCGTCGCTAATGCCTGTGCGTCGTCCGATACCATTCGAGACCGTTTGATTAACAGTATTGTATCCATCGTAGTAGTAAGCGATCGGAGCTGTTGTCTGTGCGATATTCAAGGCTACACCGTTCGTGCTAGATGCGGAATAGGATTTCGACGTCAACCGATTCAATGCATCGTAGCCATAAGTCGTGATGACGCCCCGTGAGTCAGTCCTGCTCGTCATATTGCCGTTATTGTCATAGCCGTAAAGCGAACTCCAATTGGAGACACCGTCACACAATTGACCGGTTGGAAGCATCTCAGGGTTACAAGATTTCGTAAGACGAGACTGCGAGTCATAGACAAAACGGCGGGTGACGGGCACTTCGCCAGCCGAGGGATTACCTAACTGCTGAACGGTTACCAAATTACCCAATGCGTCGTAGGTATAGTCCGTCTCTAGATTAAGAGTGACACCATCCATAGGCATACCCAGCTCGATAAGCTTTGTGACCCTCCCGACTGCGTCGGTCGTATATTGCCGTTCTACCCATTGAGGATCTGTTACGGTAGTTATGTTGCCACTGTAGTACCATTGATTGACGCTGACGCCATCTGGCTCCATTTGAACTATCTTTCGACCTAGCGCGTCATAAAGAATACCAGTCCATGCGCTTGGAGTTCCGCCCGAACCATAGGGATTCGACGTTTCGACCGGATTATCGAAACCATCGTAGTTTACGGTGGTTACGGCTCCATTCGGATCCGAAACCACCTCATATTGGACCAATCTACCAAGACCATCTAACTTCTCTTGGACAATGTTACTCTGTTGAGCACTCATGAGTATCGTAACGGTAACGGTCGAAGGGGATGACGCACCCTGTGACGGCACATAATGGATTTGTTTCTGGCCGCCATCGGGATAATTAATTTGTTGCATTCGTTGTAACGCGTCGTACCCAGAGACCTGAGTATAGTTCTGATTTGCGTCCCGATATTTCGACGCGGTTCCAGTGCAAGAGTTATACCATGCATTCGTGGTTTGATTTAATGCGTTGGTAACGGACGTTGGATAGGCCCAAGTGGGCACCCCTCCCACGCAGGAGGAATCGCCCCACTGATCTGCATACGAAGTGGTCGTTGAGTATCCACGACCATCAATCGTCTTAATTACGTTTCCGGCATAGTCGTAATAGCTATAAGTAGATATGCCGTTTGTTGTAGTCATTGTGGGGTTACCCGCATTTGTCACGGCAGGGTCCCGATTTGTGAGCGCAGCTGGAGACATACCACCTTGCCGTGAATAATTGTCATATTCAACGGTAGTAGACGAACTGTTTCCACCGCTTCCTGTAATGCTGATAGAGTTTACTCGATCAGTAAACGTTGGATAGTTCCAGTAGCCATAGGTAGTATTTCTCAACAAACTACCGTCGTAACCATATTCTCGGACGGCTGCTGGAACGCTCGAACAGTCCGACATCAAATCGGTCTGCACGACACTTGTTGATTGAGCGCCGGAGTCAAAGTCTTCCAGAGTCGTGTCAACCTCTGTAGGAACACTTCCACAGGAATGAGCTCCACTATATGAATAAACAATTTTTCTAAGAGGATAGCCGGAGCTCGCATCTGAGATATCAGTCTCGACTTCTGCTGTCGCCACCGCACCGGAATTCGGTACTGCTCCACCAAACGTATGAAGTGTGTCTGTAGGAGACGTAGTATATCCATTGTCACTAGGTTGAAAGTCAAGGACATTACTGCTCGTCCCGTTAAAACTATACTCCCACACTTCCATAGTTTGGTTAATATCTATATCAGTAGAGGCTCCGTAGGCGTTCTGCACAGGGTTCGTTCCCAACACAGCGCTGTAGCTTGTATCGATCTGACTCACGCCTGGTTGGTGCGGATGGAGATAATAAGAACCATTAATTGGGATGGAATTAACATATCTATCGCTGACCTCTCTGATATCTACAGTACAGTAATCGATCCTCCCCGGATAACTAGCGCCGTCGTAACCAATCGAACCGCCGTCCGGAAGATCGACTTCTGTGATTTCAATACCATTCGACCAAACTGTATAGGTTCTGGCCACGCCATTAACCTGCTGCGTGATCGACTCGCTCGTCCACCCAGTGCCACCTCCATATGGAATTTGAATGGGAACCACCTGATTGTTGTTATTAACTGTTTGGCATTGTGCATTCAGTTGTGGATTTGGGACGCCTCCTCCTTTCGTGGCGTCAAAACCTTGACTGGTGCTGATTGTTTGCAAGGATCCGTCGGAATTATTAAATGTGATAGACGGAAATGAGCTTGGAACCTCCGGCGAGCCCCAGTTAACGGTGACCTTGCGATTGAGCGTATCGTAAAAGTCGGTTTCTGCTAGGTACGTGATCTCTGGATCGGACGTACTGATTGGGAGATGCGTGTTTGATACTTGGATGTAATTTCCGTTGGCGTCTTCAATTTTATTGAGATCTGTTCCCTGTCCATATACAGCGCCGCCAAAATGAAACTTCTGCCCGCTAGGTAAGTTGACGATTTGATCGTTAGGGTTACTTATATCAAGTGTAATGTTTGACCCGTCTGGACCAGCAGTGCCTGTATTTAGATTCAAGGCCGTACCCGTGAGTTGATCCCAATCGTGGATCGGTATTGGCCCAGATGGTGTATATTCCAAGCAATGTCCGCGCACAAGAAAGCTATGTGGTGTCCCATTACCTTCCGTAAAGACATAGCTAACGTCGCAGTACACGGGGTAGGCGTCTCCGGCCGAAGCAAAATAGGAATTCGCACTGGTCAAGGAGGGAATTGTAATCATTCCCTGCAGCCCAGAGGGTTGTCCAGTGCGGATAGGATCCCACTCAGAAATTGCTCCCGTCGTATTACCTTCGTCGTCGAAGGTCGGGAACGACGAGAAGGCCATTTGTTTTGAGTTGTATGCCATTCCTAGGTCCAAGTCTAACCCCGCCCGTCCCTTAAGGTGGACAAGCGGGATCGTGAAGCTCGCGTTGCCGTTTATTAAATTCACATTGTCCTTGACGCCATCCATCGGCATCAATGGCGGAACACCTTGAATGATGGCAGGATCAAGGATCGAGTTTTGCGCATAGATGTCCGTACGGAAAAGGGCGAGGCTCAGGACTGCAGCAATAGTTAGGATTGTCTTCATGGAATTTAACTTTCTCTAGTTTGCAGTCTGTGGCGGCTGAATGCTGAGCGAAGTAATCGTCAAGGTTCGGATAGTCACGCCATTGCTCGTCTCCTTTATTGTGGCCGGAAAGAAGACACCGGACTGCTCCGCGTAGTTGCTAAATTCCCTCTTGACGATCTGTCCCCGGGGTGCAATCTGATCCACGGTTGTGTTTCGGCCAGGAGCCATTTGACCGCTAGCTCGGTCGCAGGACTCGGTGGCGGTGATTTCGCTGGTGGCAGAATCGATCCATACTCGAACTTTGCTTATCTCGAATCCTTTTGCTTGTGGATTCGGCAGTTTGCTGAAAATATAAACATCAATGATCGGATGGGCTGTATCGACGCTGTAAGGAGACACTAACGCGATCTTCTTTTCCTGTCCTCCAAGCGGCCCCAGAAAGGGAAGAAATCCGAAGCGTTCAATTCCAATCCCGGGTAGATCGTAGGTCGACTTTCCGCTTGAAGTGATCTTCGCAAACCCATTTGCGATCGTTACATCGCGTTCCCCTCCCTGAGACTGCACCGTGAAGGATCTACTAGTAGAATTGTTCACCGTAACCGCAAATGGTAATTGCTTGCCCAATCGTGTGAGGATTGTTCCCGAGGCTGCAAGGCTTGTGCCCGCCGACAGCCCGCTCCAGGCGCGGGTAGCACTGTTCAAGGCGGTCGTCGCAGCTTCCCGATCTGAATGAGCCGCCGCGAGACTTTCTGCCACGTCTCTTGGACTCAATTGCTTGCAGACCGACGTTCTCGGGGCTTCAAGACGTGCGTTTTGGGTGGGATTGAGGCCAGCCGTTTGAGCCGCGACTAGGACACTCTCACTCAGAAGCACCGACAGCGCACCCCACAAAATGCGTCTCGCGTTCGGAGTTTTATGCCTAACTGATTTATCGAGGAAATTTCGGCCTAACAGGCGTACAAGATGACAAATATCTCTAGGACGGGGCAGTCTTCTCACCATCAAACCTCTGCTGTGCAGGTGTATACAACTTACTATTCGAGTGAGAATAGTAAACACCGAGCTGCGTGTCCAGAAAAAAAAAGTAACCGACTATATTTATCAAATAGTACCGGCTAATCAGCAAGGCGGAACTGATAATCGCTCCTTCGCGACGAGTCGGCTGTAGCTTCGACTCTTTCCTCTGACTGGTGGGTAATTCACTTTGAGATCACCGGACGCATAGGCAATGAGGGTAAGCTCGCAGCGTAAGACTTCCCGAACGCTTTGTTATCAGGGAGCCGATGCAAGGCCCACCTCTAGGAACCAAGCCTGATTTTTCGAAGAAGCCGGCGCCCAATGTCAAAGTCAAAGGCATCTTGGATGCGGCCCGGAGAAACGCTGGCGAAGCCGCGAGAAGGTTCATTGTTAGCCCCCTCGACAAGCGACCGAATGCCATGCTCCACGCACAATACGACAAGCCTGGAACACCCGGCCCTCGGTTGCATGCAATCGTTCGCCAGTGGCAAATAGAAGGGGATGTCAGGTATAGCCTGGAAACAAGCCGTCGCGACGAATTCGTGGGCAGTAAGGATGACGTTATCTCGGTGTTTTTCGGACTTCAATCGGAAGCTGATGAAGGAAGGCTACAAGCGCATGAGCTTCATGCCCGGTCCAGACGCCGATTTCCAGTCCCTGTGATGGCGGTCATTGTTGTTAAAGCGGTTGTGACCCTACCCCCTAGATGAGCGTGTTGGGATCGAAGTTCGGCCCTGCAAAGGCTACCTGCATTTCGGACGCCTCCCACGTATTCACACAGAAATAGTGTCCCTTAGCGAAGCGATGCCCGAGGTAGTTGCGGCACATCGGAATGCGATAAGGAATGCTGTTGAAAAGTGCCACCTGTATCTCCAGCGCTCGATCCATTGGGCGCCCTTCAACAGTCAGGACATGCCCATCTGTAGTTCGTTCCCCGCTGATGATTTCCTGCGCAATGATCGCCTTTCCCTTTACGAACACGCGACCGCTCTGACTCCCAACGTCATCGCGAATAAAAGCACGCATCTCGTCGAATTCTCTTGATAGAGCGAACGTCTCGCCGCATGTGAAAGCCATATAGTTGAAAGCAATCTTGCAGAGGCATCTGGCCACTGTGCGGTTGTTTTGGTGTTCCGCGTGAATCAAAACCATTCGATCAGCGCTAAATGGGGGACTCAATTCGCCTCCATATACGAAAGTCGGACAGACCTCCTTCAACTTTTCGACCAACCGCTTGTTATCTTCCGAATTTCGGCCTCCAACGATTCTGAATTCGCTCCCTTTCGGATATTTGTCGGCAAACTCTTTGGTTAAATCTTTTTCAAGACACCACTCGAAAGGCTCCGACGCGCTGCGCCTTGCTCCCACCTGAGGCAGAACGGCTGTGACAGCGTTTCCTTTCCCGTCGGGTTGGAGGGTGATCCGCGCACCCTTCCAGTCTTCGCCTTCGCCGACGACCGGGGTAACACCTCTCGTGCCGACTCCACCGACTTCGCCAGCTCCCAAACCAAACTGGAACCGACGCATGCCTTCAAGGCTTTCATTTCGCATCGGCCATTCAAGCTTCGAGCCGAAATATCCATTACAGGAGCTACACACGCAATCAAGAGTAAGATCAGGCGTGAAGACTCCGAATCCCTGCGGAATGATGTGCTCCGGCGGAACCTTAGCTGGTAGTTCAGAGCGACAGTAGATGCAGTTATTCATAGCACCCGGTCGCTACGTTCGGGCAGCACGGAGTTCACGGATTTGCTTTCTCTGGATTTGGATATAGGCCTTCACAATGCCCGTCGAATCCTTGGGCATAAGCTTGTTCACCTGAAGATTGCGGCGTGCCGCTGGCACTTTCTTCATCATGCCATACCGGAAACTCTTGGTGTCGTGCAGTGTCATCGCGTAATCGAAGCAGCCCAATCCTTGCCGCGTCACTTCGTCATTTGTCAGGCCGCGCAGACGCTCTACAAGGTGAACGAGGATTCTCCTGTTCTGTGCGGGGCTGAGCATGCGAACGAAAGTTCGGAACGGTAGATCGCATCGGCTCGAATTGCAGCTTCGACAGGCAAGCACAATGTTCAGCGGCCATCCGCCTCCACCCGCCGTCAGAGCCAGCAGATGGTCCTTGCTGGGCACCAGATCGGGACCGAAGCGCCGATTGCAATAGATGCACCGGCCCTTCTGCTTGGCGAGAATGTCCCGAATGTCCTGATTCCGGTGTCTGCCACCGGCGTCTTCGAGCATCATCTTGCGACGGTATGGCTTGGCGTTCTGCTCCATCACGTTAAACGCCACATCGAAAGTTTCATACGTCATGCGCCACACAGGATACCCGCACTCGCAGACGAAGTAACGCCGACGCATATCAAGCTGGTCGTCGAACTGATGAATAATGCGCGTCTGGAATGACGTCATTTTCATGCCGCATCCAGCGCAATTGGCGAAGCCAAAGAACCGGCGAGCAAGGGTCGATTTCACGAAGGACGGAAACTCAACATCCGGGGGCGCCCAAAAGACGAAGTGCATCGGCTCATCGCGCTTGACCGGGCAGCATGTATGACGAACAGGGCCGTACTCCCGCGACCAACCCTCGAACTGGCTGAGATGCCATAGCCCTTTGCCGTGGAGGCTCTTCATCGCATCAAAGGCGGTCTGGTGGCCGGAAGTCAGATCACCGTTATAGGCAGTTGCATGCCACTGCTTGTCCTTCTGGACGAGATGGACGCCTGAATAGTGGGTGTAGCAGCCAGGTCCGACCTGTACCCACGCGGCATCGTCGTCAACTTCCCAACGAACTTGCGCACGGACTGGCATGGCGATGAGTTTATCAGGATTCAGAACGGTTCGATTTTGCTCGGCGAGATCACATAATCGGTGGCGGGTCGCTTGAATATTTCCCGCACATGAGCAAGCAGAGTTGGATCAGCTTCTGCCGTTCCAACGTCAAAGCGAGCGGGACTACCGATGAGGCACGCTTGCCAACAAAGCGGAAACCATACCGTTGTCTCAGGACGCGTCATGGCGGCGACTGTGTTCGGTGCTGGACCCTCAAGAACGAGAGGCTGCGTACCCGTCACGAATGGATTATTCACATCCCTTGTGTAGCGCAGGCACCAGTTGTAATTCGACATCCACTCCGAACCGTTCTCGATTTCCTGACGCATCTGGCTAATGACGCCGTTCCGAACAACGCGCTCAGGGAGGGGGCGCAGTTCGAGCGAGTCGACTGTGAACTTCTCTTCAAGGCGAAGTGGATCTTCGATCACGGCGAAGACCCATCATCCATCTATGTCCTAGTTTCTGATGATGCCGGTGGCACCAAGCCTAAGATCAGCACTACCAGCGGAAACCCTATCTCTGTAGGACTGCTTTCTCTTGCCAAAAAGCTGGTCGAAGACAAAGCATCCGGGGTTGAGCAAGGTTGTTACGCGAACATTCTTTCTTTGGTTGAGATCAGAGACAACGCCGCGCATTTCTTAAACAAAGATCAATACCTTACGCGGCGCGTATTAGAGATTGGGACTGCTTCGCTGAAAAATTATCTACTGCTTGCTACCGAGTGGTTCCATCTCGATTTAAGCCAGTACAACTTCTTTCTGATGCCGTTGTCTTTCTTTCATGGCTTCGAAGCAGCGGAGCCAGCAACGCGTGCGATCTACCCCGAGCAAATTCAAAAGCTTCTTTCGTACTTGGACAAATTGGACGAATCGGAAGACGATGCCAACACCACCCAACACGTCGCAATCAAGATTCGCAGCAGTTTCGTAAGGGCAAAAGACCCCACGGCATTTGCCTTCAGGATGTCATCGAACCCGGACGATCCCGCCATGAATCTCAGAGAGGAGGAATTCCTTGAGAACTGGCCGATGATCTATAAACAACTGGTCGACAAGCTCCAGAATCGCTACTCGGATTTTATGGTCAACAAAAGATTTCAAAATATCCTTCGACCGCTCCGAAACGACCCGAAACTTTCCATGGAGCGTCTACTTGATCCTACAAATCCAATGGGAACTAAACAGCGACGCTATAGCACTAACATTCTGAAGGAATTCGATAAGCACTACACACGTCGTTCTAAGGCCGCGCTACCCGCCAAGCCGAAGCTTCCTGATATTGCTGAAGCTGCCAGCTAATCGCTTGAACCTGTTTGCGTGATCGGCTATAGACCTTGCGCTTCGGTTTCCGCTCCTCCTCGCATTTGGAACAGAGGGTTTCTCTTCCGCTCCACGGCGTCGGAAGTGCCCGCCCACAGACGCAACAGGCTCTTCCACCCAGGCATCGCAGTAGTCGCCGATGCTCTCTTACCACCCACGGATGTCAGTCTAGCTTGAGCTTCGCTTTTAATTTTGCCCAAACTGTAAACTTGTTCTGTGAAAAACGAGCAGGCGAAGATTTACCACCATCACACCCCGATTCAATATCTGCTGCCCTGGGCGGATTCAGATAAGCGCATCGCTTGGTACGGGTATGGCAAAGTGGAACGGTCCGGCTTGACCGTAGTGGGCGGAGAGGACAATTTCTACAAGCTGAAAGAGTTGACGATCCCTGATATCGATTGCATGAAACTGTTCATCGACGGTCTGCCGGAGATAGGGAGGAAAGGTCACAAACGCTTTCTGCAAATGTACGTTTTGCCAACGCGGCTTAAAAGGCACCTGGAGAAGAGCGGCAATACGAATCCGGATGCGATAAAGCAGGTCGATGTCGTTCGCTCAAACTTTATCGAGGATTATCATGCGTCCATCGAAAAGGAATTTTGGCCCTATTTGGACCTCATCAAGGCCGGCGACTACAGCTTTATCGAAGATCCTAACAAAGCAGCAGAGTTCTTCCATGGTCTTTCGGTTCAGTACCTGAGAACGAAAGCCGTGAAGGAGCGTGCGCTCCAGAAGACGAACGCGCTGTTCGAGGATGTGGAGCGTGTGTGGGACGTGTTGAGCCACATTACCGCTGTCGAGACAGGCAGATCACTCTTTGCGGACCGCCGTAACTTTCAAATTCTGGTTCTCGATAACGACACGCAAGTCCCCTTCATAACCTCGGACCAGCCGATCATCAACATGCGAGCGGACGCAGAGAGCTGGAATGCCCCAGAGAAAATGGAGCTTTACTACCCGCTCAGTCCCACGCAAGCGATGCTGTATTTGGAGAAATCGACTCCGATTGGCGGTATCAATCAAAATGTGTCGATCGATGAAGCCCACCGATACAACCTGATGATGCTCGACCACCGCGCCTTTCGCGTATTCTCGAATTCTGAGGAATATCTGAAACTCCTCGAGCAGTGCGCTGTCCTCGAGGCATAATTTCACCATGTGTGCTTGCGACGCTAGATTACGATCGACGAATGACGTTTTTATGCCGCAAAATACGCTTTTCAAATCACAGATTCGTGGCTGCTTCTTGCAGAATGTCACACATAGTGAGCTTTCGACCACAAGAGGTCTACCTTTGGGGCTCAACAGTTCTTTGTGCAATCCATGCCTGAATTGATCTGCGGTCGAACCGGTAGCTGTTGTCCGGCATCCGCATATGTGGGAGCAGGCCCAAGCGGCAATACCGACAAAGGGTGGCCCTGTTAATACGAATCAGTGACATGACTTCAGTTGAGGTCATCATAGATGATTGGATAGTCGAATCATCTGCTCTCATTGCGTTCGGTGTTGTTTGGTATCTCGGCATGAGAGCTAATACCCTGCGACAGGCCTCGACCCCAATTATTAACGCAGGAAAGCTGTGGGTTTACCCATAAGGCTGAAGTTTGGCCCAATAAGCTGAAGTTTTGGCCTCATAAGGCTAAAGTCGACATCCATAAGGCTAGAGTCCAGAGGACGCCATATGTGAAAAGGCCCGCTGATTTGCTGGCCTTTTTAACGGCAATAATATACTCGCCATACCAAGGCCCGAGGGTGGTATGTGTAAGATGAATACCTCTATCCTCGGGAGAATTTTGATGGCTGGTAGCGATCCACACTCAGGCGGAAAACTTTGGGTAATGCCAGCAATTTTGGAAGTGTTTGGGTTCTCTTCGGTCCTTAAGGCTTACGACACCTTCGATGCAGGCAGGCCGTGGTTTGTGTGGTTTGGGTATGCGGCGACAGGTACGGTTTTTCTAGCCGGGGGGATACTTTGGGCCGTCTTTAGGAAAAGGATCGCAGAATATTGGCCGTGGCATCAGTTGCGAGTTGCGATAGCAGAATTAGCTAAGGTGCAGCAAGAAAACTTGGAGCTTGCCAATTCTCTCAACACAGCGAGAGAGCTGATTCCTGCACAGCAGCCGTCAAAACTGACAATCCACTCTGCCCTATATAGAGCATTGGTGCCAGGGGGCAAGGAATACGATGTGACCGATTGCCTGCGGAATATGATTGCGGGCGATAGCCTAGTCCTTCAAATCCAAAACGGAAACTTCTGGATTGGCAATATAAATTGTGTGCCAAAAGACCCATTTGAGGGGCAAAAGAAATGGCTACAAGTCGAATATTCATTCGACGGCGGACCAACATGCAAGATCGAGCGGAGAGAGGATTATCGTTTAGTTTTGCCGGAAGACACAGCATTGAAGACTGAACTAGCGGCGCTGAAGACGGGGAAGCTAGTAGCAACGTCTCGTCCAGTTGAAACGATCTACATGGTTAGCTTTGACTACCTTCCACTTTCTCCTCTTGAAAAAGGATGGACGCAGGTATACAACCCGGACGGTATGGCTGAATTCGGTACTGACCCTGATATTCCCGGAAGCCTACGAATGAAAATACTAAAAAGTGAGGTAGCAATACATCACAACCTGCCGCCGCACGCTGCCCTAGCTGATCACTTGGAGTTCACGGCCAAGTACACAAATAACACTATGATTTTTACGCGGTTGAACGTTGGCACCAAAGACGGGTCTGTTCAAAAACAAGTGGACATTAAGTACTACTACGGAGAATTGCATACCGCACCCACCAATCCGGATCCTGGATGTGACCCTAATAAGGGTCTGCCGGAACAGACAATATACTGGCCCGCTCAGGTGTTGTCTGGGGGAAGATTGGCCTTCAATATTGATCTGCGAGAGGCTGTCAATTTATCTCTTGGCGCTCAAGGATGGGTTTTCAAATCAATTAGCGGAGTACGATTACGCGGTAATCTCTCCATTTCGCCCCTCGTGTTGAGCAAAATGCAACAGACATGATCTACTTTCGCTTACGCGTCTTCGCTCTCTTCCGGAAAAGCGCACTGCGGTTGCCGGTAAGCGCCCGGTGTTGGCCCCGTGTACGGGGTGGAGTTGAGCGGTGACGATGTGTGGATGGTTGACGTAGATCTGAGTGGTGGGGTGGGGGCAGGGCCTCGTCGGCGTCGTAGTGCGGCAGAGCGTCGCCGGGTTGTGGAGGAGACGCTGAAGCACGATTGCTTTTTGGCGGGTTACATGAGGGAGATCGGTCTTCATGTGCCCGGCTCCGCCCACCCCTTTGCTTGATTCCGCATCCAAACAGGGGGATGTGCCAGATCAGAGCAAGCAACTTGCTACTTGCAGGTATTGGGATGGGTGCAATTCTTTACCTATGCTTTGTTTATGAGCCAACCTTGCAACGGGAAACTGAATTTGACGACGTGGAAGACGCTGCGAACATGGCGTCGCGATTGGTGACGAAAAAGCGTTTCAGTGCGGGAGCCGACACCCTCGTGGGTAATGTGAAGGCGTCAACTGACGACACTGTGGTGGAAGCTATAGACGAAGGCTCCGCCGCTGGCAGGCAATTAGGCTCTATGCATCGCCGCTTTAGGCGTCCATTTGGTTTCCGGCAGCGTGGCACTCGTGTTCGCAAAAGACAAACTGCCCATCCTCCGTCTTCATGAAGCCTGGGCAGGCAGTGCAACCGTACACGCTGCAAAGATCATCGGTTGCAACTTCGATGTTGACGGTTATCCACTCGCCGGAATCGCTCATATTTGGGCTCAGACTAGCTGAAATCTACCGTTGAGGGTCTGTTGCGGCACCTTCGGCTTTGAGTGCAGGCGGTGAAATCTAGGAACCCACCCACCGTCTCTGTTGACAGGTTTCACAGGTTGGTCACAGAGAGCGCAATAGGAATCACAAAAATCTGGCCCGTTCTGCTCAATAATTTCCTGCGCCTCTCGATCAAAGTATCCAGGGGCAGTGGTTCTATGTTCCATGACAGGAGCTTAACCCAATTTGGCGATTTCGTTTTTGAAGGTGACCCTCTCTCATATTCAAATGCCCATGGGGCTTAGCTGCACGTTCTCGAAGGCAACCAGCAGGTGGGTCCGATCCGCCGGTATAGCGACCCAACCCGCATCTATGACACCGTCACGGCCTACCCGGACGAGGTGCTTCTTGTAGCTGTACAACTGAGCCGCCAAGTATGAGCGAATCATCTTAAGCTGACCCCGGCTCTTGGCAACTGACCCCTTCCTCTTCTGGTGATCACCCCAGAGCCTATCGATCTCGTCCGCCAACTTGATAGCACCCTCTTCAGAGAGATTCTCCTGCTCAGCTTCGATATCTTCTTCCCGACCGAATACTGGTGCGTGAGCGAAGCGGACCAGGCCTTCGATGGCGTCACTCTTTATCGTGGTGCCATTGATCTGGACGTCCGACTCAAGGGCTACGGTCGGTGGCAGACTAGAGCTCTTCTTAGCGCCGGTCTTCCGTTTTGCGCTCGGGATTGGCAACTCGCTTTCTCCGAGGTCGTTGATCGGGTTGTCGACCGAGGCCGTTGCGAGGTCACGATCCTTGATCAACAGATCGTTATTGAGAGTCGTGGCAGTTGCGATCAATGGCGTCATTGATTCGCGGATCGGCTGGGTTGCATCGACAGAAGGGGTTGGCTTGGTGGCGACACTGACTTCCATGGACATGTGTTTCTCCGGTAGTTGA
>Ga0209624_10001435_pt1 | contig 18643 bp, 16 predicted proteins | sample JacPinW_OM2H0_O1_FD_188565 | JGI IMG/M metagenome (GOLD analysis project Ga0209624, IMG submission 188565) | Forest soil microbial communities from Algoma, Ontario, Canada - Jack Pine, Ontario site 1_JW_OM2H0_O1 (SPAdes) (version 2) | ecosystem: Environmental > Terrestrial > Soil > Boreal...
CCCGGCCGCCGTCGAGCGGCGGAATGGGCAATAGATTGAACACCGCAAGAACCACGTTCACCACGATACCCGCCTGCGCCATGTACGCGATCCAATAGTCGAAGGTCTCATTGCCGTTGACCCGCGCAATTACTGCCAACACGCCGCCCCACCCCACCGCCATCAACAGATTCGCGGCGGGGCCCGCGAGGGCCACACAGACCATCGCTCGGCGCGGATTGCGCAATGCGCCCGTGGCCACGGGCACGGGCTTTGCCCAACCGAACATTGGCCCGCCGAACAGCAGCAGCAGACCGGGTACGGCCACCGTGCCGATCGGATCGATGTGGCGCAACGGATTCAAACTCAAGCGTCCGAGCATCTCAGCGGTACGGTCTCCGAAGTATCTGGCCATCCACCCGTGCGCCACCTCGTGCAGGGTGATGGCCAACAGAGTCGGGATTACCTTGATCGAGACGTTCTGAAGAAATGCATCTAATTCCAATGCTTACACTCGTTACTTAAACTAAATACGAGCGATCGTGCTCGCATTGCGCGGGCATTATACGGGGGCTGAGGTCGCAAAGGGGCTCAACGATCCGCGGCCCGCGCGCACCACGATGGCGCGGTCGGTCGACAGATCGATCACCGTGGTCGGGATCAGTCCGCAATTGCCGCCGTCCAAAACCAGATCGACGCTGTACTCGAGCTTCTCATAGATCTCTTTGGCATCGGTGCGCGCGAGATCTTCGCCGGGCAGCAGCAGCGTGGAACTCATGACCGGCTCGCCCAATTCGCCCAGCAGCATGGCGGTCACGGGATGGTCCGGAACGCGCAATCCGATCGTGCCCCGCCGCTCGTGCTTCAGGCGCCGCGGCGTCTCGCGCGAAGCCTTGAGCAGGAAGGTGTAAGGACCCGGCGTATGCGCACGCAGCAGGCGGTATTGCCAGTTGTCGACCATCGCATACTTGCCGACGTCGGCGAGGTCGCGGCACACCAGCGTGAAGTGATGATTCCGATCCGTCTGCCGAATGGCGCGGATGCGTTCGAGCGCCGCCTTGTCGCCGATGTGGCAGCCGAGCGCATAGCACGAATCCGTGGGATAGACGATCACCCCGCCGCCGCGCAGCACTTCGACGGCTTGGCGCACGAAGCGCCGCTGCGGGGACACAGGATGCAGTTGCAGGTAGATACTCACGGCGTCGGCTATGATACGCGGATGAATCAGCTACTCGAGTTGTCGCCCCTGATTGTTTTCTTCGCGGTGTTCGAATGGAAGGACATCTACTGGGCAACGGGTGCGTTGATGATCGCCTGCGTGCTCTTGATGGTGGTGCACCGGCTGCGGACCGGAAAATTCAAGACCATGCACGTGGTCACGGCCGCGGTCGTCCTGGTTCTCGGCGCCGCCACGTTGTGGCGGCACGACCGCAGTTTCATTCAGTGGAAACCCACGGTACTGCTCGCGCTGGCGGCGGTCGCTTTCCTCGGCAGCATGTTCATCGGCGAGCAGCCGTTGGTGCGGCGCATGCTCGGGCCGGCGTTCGACGACACCGTGCAGGTCTCGCCGCGCGCTTGGGCCGCGATCAACTCCCTGTGGGTCGGCTGGTTCGCGCTGCTGGCGGCGGTCAATATCTACGTCGCACGGAACTTTACCGAAAGCGCATGGGTCCACTTCAAGGTGATCGGCATTCCCGTCGCGATGTTCCTGTTCATGCTCCCCCAGATCTTCTGGCTGAGCGGCAAGGCCAAGCCGGCCCAGCCGGATCCGCCCGGATGAGCAGCCGCGAGGACCGGCTTCGCCGGCGTCTCGAGAGCCATTTCGCCCCCCTGCTTCTGGTGATCGAGGACGAGGGCCATTTACACGCCGGCCACGCCGGAGCTGCGCAAGGTCACGGGCATTTTCGCGTGACCATCGTGGCCGAGGCGTTCCGCGGCATATCCCCCGTGGCCCGCCATCGCCTGGTGTACGCCGCCGTCGATGACCTTCTGAAGACCGATATTCACGCCCTGGCGATCGATGCCTCGCCCCCGCCGGTCTGACCGGAGGGGGCGATTCGTCAAGATTTGTCGATAATTGGAGAGATCGCGCCGTAAAGGCTAAACTGCGGCCCCCGGGCGCGTGGGCCATGTCGGCCAGAGCGGCCTTTTTCTAGTGTAGAGGAACCAAATGACGCAATTTTTTAGCCTAACCTTGACGCGCGCGTCCACCCTCGCAGCAATCACCCTACTGCTGGGTGCCTGCGGCAAGGGACAGCAGGCCGCGGCCCCCGCGGTCGCCGACAAGCCCGTCTCCGCCCCGCCTGTCGCCGTAGTCGACGGCACTCCCATTTCGCGCGACGCCTTCGAGGATTATTTGAAGGGTCTGCTGCGCGGCAAGCCGGAGACCGATGTCACCGCGGAAGAGAAGGACAAAGTCCTGGATCAAATGATCAACATGCAGCTCATCGCGGCTCAAGCCGAGAAAGAGGGCTTGGACAAGGATCCCGACACCGCCACCCGTCTCGCACTGGTGCGAACGCAGATCCTCGCCGACGCCGCCGCGCAGAAGTACGTGAAGAGCAACGAGCCCACGGACCAAGAGCTGCACGCCGCGTACGATGCCGCTGACAAGACGGAGTTTCGCGCCTCACACATCCTGGTGCCGACCAAGGAAAAGGGCGATCAAATCATCAAGAAGCTGAAGGGCGGAGCGAAGTTCGAGGATCTCGCCAAGGCCGAATCCACCGACAGTTCGAAGGCGAATGGCGGCGACCTCGGCTGGTTCACGACGGCCCGGATGGTCAAGCCCTTCGGCGATGCGGTCAAGGGCCTGAAGAAGGGCGATACCACGACCGAGCCCGTCCAGACCCAGTACGGCTGGCACGTCATCAAGCTCGTGGATACGCGCGATGCGCCGTTCGAGCAGCTCAAGGGTCAGCTCACCAGCGGCCTCATGCAAAAGAAATTTCAGGACTACATCGACAGCCTGAAGAAGAACGCGAAAATCGAAAAGAAGCTCTGATCGACCAATGGTACCGGGAGCCTGTCTGAGCAATCAGGCAGGTTCCCGCTTCCGCTAGGCCTTGAGCAGCTTCTGGAACGCCGCCTCGTCGAGCACGGCGATTCCCAGCGATTCGGCCTTCTTGAGTTTGGAACCCGCGTCCGCTCCGGCGACGACATAGTCCGTCTTCTTCGACACGCTGCCGCTCACCTTGCCGCCGAGCCGCACCACGGCCTCCTGCGCCTGCTCGCGAGTCAGCGTCTCCAGGGTGCCGGTCAGCACGAAAATCTTGCCGGCCAATTCCGCCCGTTCCGCGATGGGCGCCGGTGCGGGCCAGGACAGGCCGGCGGCGAGCAGCCGGTCCACGATGGACGAGTTCTCCGGATCGCGAAAATAGTCCGCGACACTTGCCGCCACCACGGGTCCCACGTCCTCTACGCGCTGAATCTCCTCCGCCCCGGCGGCGCGCAGCGCCGCGAGCTCCCGGAAATGCTGCGCGAGCGCGAGCGCGGTCGCCTCGCCCACGTCACGGATGCCGAGGGCGTACAGGAACCGGGACAGGCTGGTGTGTTTCGATGCGTCGATGGCCGATCGCAATTTCTGCGCGGATTTCTCGCCCATCCGCTCGAGCGTCTCGAGCCTGTCCTGCTCCAGGGAGAATAGATCCGCCGGCGTGCGTACCCAATCGCGGTCCACCAACTGCTCGACCAGCTTGTCGCCGAGCCCTTGGATGTCGAGCGCGCGCCGCGAGGCGAAGTGCTTGATCTCCTCTTTGCGCTGCGCCGCGCATATTCGGCCGCCGGTACAGCGGGCAACCGCCTGGGTTTCCTCGCGCACCACCGGCGACCCGCACACCGGACACCGGGTCGGCAGAGTCACGGGTTCTGCACCGGCGATCCGGCGCTCGGGCAGCATTCTCGCCACTTCGGGAATCACGTCCCCGGCACGGCGAATGACCACGGTATCGCCGACCCGCACGTCCTTGCGGGCGAGCTCATCCATATTGTGCAAAGTCGCGTTGCTCACCGTGACTCCGCCGACGAATACCGGCTCCAGCCGTGCCACGGGCGTCAAGGCGCCGGTGCGGCCCACTTGAAATTCCACCGCACGCACCGTCGTCAGCGCTTCTTCGGCCGGGAATTTGTGCGCCACCGCCCAGCGCGGCGCGCGCGAGACGAAGCCAAGCTGCCGCTGCAGCTCCAGATCCTCGACCTTGTAGACCACGCCGTCGATTTGATAGGGCAGGTTCGGCCGCAGTGACCCCATCTCACGGTAGTAATCGAGACAACCCTCGACGCCGTCGACGACCCGGGATTGCGGGCAGATCTTGAAACCCCACTGGCGCAATGCCTGCAGAGTTTCGCTGTGGTGCGCGGGCAGCACCCCGCCCTCCACCACCCCCAAGGCATAGATGAACAGATCGAGCGGACGCGCCGCCGTCATTTTGGGATCGAGCTGGCGCAGGCTTCCCGCCGCCGCATTGCGCGGATTGACGAAACTCTTCTCGCCGCGAGCGACCGCCTCCCGGTTGAAACGCTCGAAGCCGGCCAAGGGCATGAACACCTCGCCGCGGACCTCGAGCAGTCGCGGTGCCCGATCCGCGCGAAGTTTGAGCGGCAGGGCTTTGATGGTCCTGAGATTCTGCGTGATGTCCTCGCCGGTTTCACCGTCGCCGCGCGTCGCGCCCTGCACGAACACGCCATTCTCGTAGAGGGCACTGACGGCCAAGCCGTCGAGTTTCGGTTCCGCGGAGTAGCGGACGGGCTCCTCCCGCCCAAGCCGTTCGTGTATGCGGCGATCGAAATCGCGCACGTCCTCCTCGCTGAATGCATTGTCCAGCGACAGCATGGCAAGGCGGTGCTTCACGGCGCCGAAGGCCGCCACGGGGGCCGCGCCCACCCGCTGCGTGGGCGAATCCGGCGTCAGCAAGCCGGGGTGCTGCGCCTCCAGATCCTTGAGTTCGAGCATGAGCCGGTCGTATTCGGCGTCCGGAACTTCCGGATCGTCGAGCGCGTGGTAGCGATAGTTGTAGCGATCCAGGGTTTCCTTGAGCAGAGCGACCCTCGCCGCCGCGCTCTCGCCCGGGCCCGCTGCTTTCTGTGCGCACATCGGAGGCCCTTACCGCTCCGGCAACGAGGCCTGAAACTGCGCGACATCCTCGCGCAGAGAGGCCGCGCGCTGCGGCGACATGGGCATCCCCTTGGCGTCCTGAATCATGCCGGACAATTCCTCGGCCAGGCCGCGCGCCGTCCGCAGGAGTTCATCCACCGTGTCGATGGGCGCGGTCGGCCCCGGCAGCACGGCGAACAGGGTGACGCCGCGAAACTCCTGGCTCCCCATGACCGCCATGTCGAAAGTCCCGGGCTCGATGAGGCTTGCAGCGCAGAACAGGCTGCGGCCGTCGACGTGCTTGCGATGAAATACCTGGTAGCGCCCGAATGCCAGGCCGTGCAACTCGAGCGCGTCCATCAATTGGGGCCCTGACCAGCGCGTCTCGCCCACGGCACACACACGAATGGTGACGATCCGCTGCAGCTCGGCGGCATTCGGGGGCGGCGCCGACGGCGCGGCGAAGCGGTCGCTGTTGTCGCCCACAGGTCCCGTGGTCGACTTGGAATCGCGGCCGGCGCCCGCTGCGGGCGCGACCGGCAACACGGGCGCCGCGGCCGGGGTGTGCGCCTCGGCCGGTGTGTCCATCGCCGGTGAGTGTGCCATCGGCGGCGGGTGTGCAATCGCCGGCGCGCGCGCAACCATCGGAGGGTGTGCCAGGGCCGTCGAGCGCGCGGGCGCAGGTTCGGGGTGGACCATCATCGGACCATCCAGCACGGGCACCCGATCGAATTCGGCGGTACGGATATTGAGCGGCTCGAAGGGCGGCACGCCCCAGTCGCGCGGCTCGGACGGCGCCCTTGCGGGAGCCTCGCCCGCATCGGCATGCCTCGGATCGTGGGCGGGAGGCGACTCCCGCAGCTCCGCGTTACCCGGCGTTTGACCGGCCCGCCGCGCGGTCCACCACCAAATGAAGGCCAGCAGCGGCAAGCTCAGCCCCAGCAATATCCATCGAAGTTCGGCAGCCAAGGCTAGCCCCCAGCCCTACATCGCCGCCATACGCACGGCCTCGTCGACGTCGACGGCCACCAAGCGCGACACCCCGGGCTCGTTCATCGTGACTCCGACCAATTGCGAGGCAAGCTCCATCGTGCTCTTGTTGTGCGTGATGAAAATGAACTGCACATTGCGCGACATGTCGCGCACGATGTCGCAGAAGCGGCCGACGTTGTTCTCGTCGAGCGGCGCGTCGACCTCGTCCAGGAGACAGAACGGCGCGGGGTTCAAATCGAATATCGCGAACACCAGCGCCACGGCGGTCAAGGCCTTTTCGCCGCCCGAAAGCTGGCTGATGGTGCTGTTGCGCTTTCCCGGCGGACGCGCCATGACGGACACGCCGGCCGCCGCCCCCTCTTCGCCCGTGAGCTCGAGGTAGGCATGGCCGCCGCCGAACAGGCGCGGGAATTTTTCCTTGAGGCCGGCATTGACCTTCTCGAAAGTATCCTCGAAGCGCGTGCGCGTCTCGCGATCGATCTTGCGCATGGCCGACTCCAGGGTCTCCAGCGCGTCGGTCAAATCCTTGCATTGACGGTCGAGGTATTCCTTGCGTTCGGATTGCTCCTTGAACTCGCCGATGGCCGCGAGATTCACCTGGCCCAGGCGCTCGATCTTGCCCTTGGTTTCCTCCAGCTGCGACTCCCAGCTCGCGACCGTCGCCTCCGGCGCGAGGCCGCCGATCAGAACGGCGAGCTCGAACTGAGTCGCCGCGAGCTGTTCCGCGACGCTCTCGCGGCGCACGCGCACCTGCGATGCCGCCATTCGCGCCTCGTCCAGACTGGAGCGCGCCGACTCGAGCCGCTGCTCGATGGCGGCTCGGCCGGCGTCCCGATCGCGCAATTCGGCGTCGAGCTCGTCGCTGGCGATCTTCGCGGCCTGCAGCTCGCCCTCGATCTCCGCGCGCATGCGCAATGACTGGTCGAGCCGGACATGCTCGGCGGCGAGAGGCGCTTCGCCCTCGGCGAGCTGCTTTGCGAGTTCGTCGCGCCGCATCCGAAGCCCTTCCAACTGGCTTTCGATTCGCGCCAGGGTGGTGGTCAAGGAGGCATGCGAGGAGCGCCGCGACTCCACCTGCACCGCCAGCTCCCGCGCCTGCTGTTGCGCGCCCGCGGCCGCCGCGCGTGCCTCGCCCAACCGGTCGCGCATGCGATCGCGTTCCTGCTCGAGCGCCGCCCGCTCGGGCTCCAGAGCGGCCAGCTTGTCGATGGCGACTTCCATGAGACCGCGCGAGGCGCGCAATTCCTTGTCCGTGCGTTCGATCTCGAGAACGACGTCGCCGAGTTCGGTGTCGAGCAGAAGCATCCGCCGCGCCGCATCGACCTTGCGCGCCGTAGCCGAATCCAGCTCGGCGCGCCGATCGAGGTGTTCGCGATGCAGGCGATTGACGTCGGCTTGGCTGTGCTCGCGCTTATCCTCGAGATCGCGCAGGCGCTCGCGGGTGAGTTCCAGCCGGCGCTCCATGTCCTTGACCTCGTCCGCAAGTCCGCTCGCCTGCGCCCGGATCTCGCGCAGAGTCTCCTCGCGCTCGATCACGCCGGTGCGCGGATCGGCGTCGCGCGACACGCGCAGCCAGTCCGGGCCCAACCATATTCCATCGCGCGTCACCACCGATTCGCCCGAGCCCAAACCGCGCTGAATCTTGAGCGCCTCTTGCAAATTCTCGGCGGTGTACACCGGCGCAAGCACGGAGGCCGGTACCGCGGCGCCCTGTACTTTGGCGAGCAGCGAGGCGGTATTGCGGGCAATGGCGGGGGTGCCGCCCATGCTCACCACCGCCAAATGGCCGCCGTCGAAGCCGGCCAAAAGATCGGCGACGCCGTCCAAACCCTCGACGCACACAGCCTCCAGGTAGGATCCCAGCACCGTTTCGACCGCGCGCTCCCAGCCCCGATCGACGCGCAACTGCTGCGCGACGCGCGGTTGCCGGTCGAGCGACTTCGACTTCAGCCAATCCGTGACCTTGCCGGAAGCCTTTCCCAGCGCCGCCGTTTGCAGCGCCTCGGTCGATACCTGCGAGCCCAGCGCGTCCTGCCAGCGCTTCGACAAGGCACCCTGGGCCTGCGCCTCGACCCGCTCCCGATCGCGGGTGACCGTGATCTCCGCCAACAATTCCTGAAGCTCGTCAGCGGCGCGCCGTCCGGCGTCGCCCGCGGCGTTCGCGCGTTCCTCCAAGCCGTCCAGGGCCATGGCCGGCTGCAGTTGCGCAAGAGCGGAGCGCTCGCCCTCTTGACGATCTTTCTGCAGCAGCAGCCGCCGCTGCTGGCTCTCCAATTGCTCGATGCGCGCGCGTTCGACCCCCGTCTCCCGCTGCCGGAGCGCCACTGCCTGGGCGTGCGCCTCCCAGGTTTGCTGCCACGTGGCCAGCGCCTGCTCGCAGTCCTCCAAGGTGCGCGAGGTGCGAACCTCCTCCTCGTGTGCGGCGTCCAGGCCGGGCACCATGGTTGCGAGTTCCAGGGACAGCGACTCGAGCTGGCCGCGATCGCGCCGCAGAACGTCCGTCAGTTCGGCGACTTGAACCTCGGCTTGCTCGAGGTCCGCGCCCTGGCGCTGGCGCATCTCGCGCGTGAATTGAATGCCCTGCTCGATCCGCGTGACCTCGGCGCCCGCCTCATAGAAGCGGCTCTGGATCGAACCGAGAGCATCGCTCTTGGCCGCTTGATCGGCGCGCATGCGCTCGATTTGCGCCTCGACCTCCCGCAGGTCCGCCAGCACTGCGTGCATTGCGGTCTCGCAGGTCGCGGCGGCGGCGTCGCGCACTCCCGCTTCGGCGTCCAGGCTCTGCATGCGCAGCGCCAACAACTCGGCCTGCAGCTTGCGTTCCTCTTCTTTCAAGGTTTGATAGCGCCGCGCCGTCGCCGCCTGGCGCTGCAGATGGCGAATCTGCTTTTCCACCTCTTCGCGCAAATCGTTCAGCCGGTCCAGATTCTCGCGGGTGTGCCCGATGCGGTTCTCAGTCTCGCGGCGACGCTCCTTGTAGCGCGAGATTCCTGCTGCTTCCTCCAGGAACGCGCGCAGATCGTCGGGCCGCGCTTCGATGATGCGCGAAATCATGCCTTGCTCGATGATGGCGTAGCTGCGCGTGCCGAGTCCCGTGCCGAGGAAAAGCTGAGTGATGTCCTTGCGGCGCACCTTGATGCCGTTGATGAAGTAGTCCGAGGTCCCGTCGCGGCTCACGGCGCGGCGCAACGCCACCTCGTTGTAGTTCGCATACTCCCCGCCGATCTTGCCGTCGGAATTGTCGAACACCAATTCGACCGATGCGGCGCCCAGCGGCTTACGTGCGGCCGAGCCGTTGAAAATGACGTCCGCCATCGATTCGCCGCGCAAATGTTTCGCGGAAATCTCGCCCATTACCCAACGAACCGCATCGATGATGTTCGACTTTCCGCATCCGTTGGGTCCCACGACTCCGGTCAGACTGCTCGGAAAAGTGACCGTCGTCGGGTCGACGAATGATTTGAATCCGGCGATCTTGAGTTTCGTTAAGCGCATTATGTAGGTGAACCTTAGGACTCTGTCTGAGTGTTCCGCGTGGCCGTCGATGAGGCGCGTAGTGTAAAGTAATCGTCACTTTCGTAAACCCTCAAGGTTGCCGCCTACTCCTTCATGACCGAACCTTCCACGTCCTTGGAAACTTTCGCAAACCCTGCGCCCGAGCGGGACTACACCATACGCATGACCATTCCGGAGTTTAGCTGCCTGTGCCCGAAAACGGGACAGCCTGACTTCGCCACGCTCAAGCTCGACTATGTCCCCGACGAGCGCTGCATCGAATTGAAATCCCTGAAACTCTACATCTGGTCGTTCCGCAGCCGGGGCGCGTTCCACGAGGCCGTGACCAATGAGATATTGGGCCACCTGGTGGCGGCAACGGCACCTCGATTCATGCGCCTATTGGCGGAATTCAACGTCCGGGGCGGCATTTATACGTCGGTGACGGCGGAACATCGGCAGCCCGGCTGGACCTGCGCCGCCCCCATAACACCCCCGTAGACGCCGGAAGTCCGAAGGCGACGCCCCCCTGGGCAATTGGGGGCTTACGGATTCGCTTCTCAATCATGGACTTAAGATAGCAAAATATGTTCTGTCTATGGTCTGTACAGGCCTGAATGCGTCGGTATAATCGCGCGCTCTTTCGTTAGGAGGCGGAGACTTCAAATGCCCTCGAAGAAACCCAATAAAGCGGCTAAGCGGCCAGGCAAGGCGACACCGAAGAAAGCGGCTCACAAGGCGGCCGCTCCCAAAAAGGTGGTACGTCCGCCCTCCAAGCCCAAGCCATCGCCTGTCACATCGAAGGTAACAGTGAAACCCAACAAGCCAGCCCCCAAACCCGTGATTGCAAAGCCTGCAGCAGCACCCAAACCGGTGGCGCTGAAGGCGCCGCGAGCTACACCTAAACCCGACAAAGCGAACCACGAGAAAATTGCCCCGATCAAGTTCGATACCCGCCCGCTCGTGCTGACCCGCATCGCGCAAAACGACGAAGACGTCGACGGCGAGACCGCCGCCTCTGCCAGTTTGTTGGCGGGCCCGCGCAATGTGAAACCGTACATCGCCCGCCGCGGCGAGCAGTACATGAACAAGGAGCAGTTGGAGCACTTCGCTCGGATACTGCAGAACTGGAAGCGCGATCTGATGGTCGAGGTCGACCGCACCGTGCTGCATATGAAGGACGAGGCGGCCAACTTTCCTGACCCGAACGACAGAGCCACGCAGGAAGAGGAATTCAGCCTGGAGCTGCGCACGCGCGACCGTGAGCGCAAGTTGATCCGCAAGATCGACGAGGCACTGAAGCGCATCGAGGACGGCTCGTACGGCTACTGCCTCGAAACCGGCGAGGAAATCGGCATCAAGCGGCTGGAAGCCCGGCCGGTCGCCACCCTGTCGGTCGAAGCGCAGGAGCGGCGCGAGCGGCGCGAGAAGCAATACGGCGACCGCGACGACCGGTACCGCTGAACCGCCGCCTTACGTCGGCCGATTCGCCCCGACGCCCTCGGGCGATTTGCACCTGGGTTCTCTCTATGCGGCGGCGGCGAGTTTTCTCGACGCCCGGGCGCACGGCGGACGCTGGCTGGTACGAATCGAGGATCTCGATCGCCCGCGCGAAGTCGCGGGCTCCGCCGAGCGCATCCTGCGCACTTTGCAGGCCTTCGGCTTGGAATGGGACGGCGAGGCCGTGCGCCAGCGCGACCGCATGGAACTCTATGTCGCTGCATTGGAGAGCCTGCGGGCCCGCAATCTGACCTTCGAGTGTTCCTGCAGCCGCTCGCAGCTCGAGGACGAAAACCTCTATCCCGGAACTTGCCGCATGCGCCCGGCGGCCGCGGGCGCACCCACCGCCACTCGCCTGGCAGTGGATCGCGGCTCGATCATGTTTTCCGATCGCATCCAGGGCACCTACCGCCAAGACGTGGCCGCCGCGGTGGGGGATGTCATTCTGAAGCGTCGCGACCAGGTCTTCGCCTACCTATTGGCCGTGGTCGTCGATGACGCCGAACAGGGCGTAACGCACATCGTTCGCGGCGCGGATCTCTTGGACAACACGCCGCGCCAAATCTATTTGCAGCAGCGGCTGGGTCTGCCCCGGCCCGAGTATGCGCACGTTCCCGTCCTCACCGAATCCGACCACAGCAAACTGGCCAAATCGAGGCGCAGCGTGAGCGTGGATCGGGCAGCCGCACTGCCGCAGCTTTTGTCCATATTCGCCATGCTGGGGCTTGGCTTTCCCCCCGCCCTCGCCCGCGGAACCTTGGCCGAAGCATGGGACTGGGCCATTGGAAATTGGGACATCAAACGAGTCCCAAACCGGCTGAACGTGCGCGTAACTGATTAAAAAATAAGCGAATAAATGCCGATTTGCCTTCGCGCTGCATTGCGCTATCCTAAGGTTGCCATCCTGCGGGATTGGTCACGCGTGGTCTGGCACGAACCGGCATCTTCCGGCGTCGCGTCGGCCAACACGAGCGAGGAGCCCTATGAGCGAACCGCGAGTGATAAAAAAATATCCGAATCGTCGCCTATATGACACTGTCGAAAGCCGGTACATCACATTGGCGGATGTCAGGCGCTTGGTGGTCGAGAGGATCGAATTCGTCGTCGTCGACAAGAAAAACAATGCCGATATCACCCGCAGCATTCTGCTGCAGGTGATTGCAGAGCAGGAAAATCTTGCCGAACCCATCCTGAGTCAGGAATTCATGGTCAACGTCATCCGCGCCTACGGCACGAGCTCGCATGGGCTGGTGAGCGGTCTGTTGGACCAGAGCCTGAAGCAGATCATGAGTCAACAGCCAACCATTCGACCGCCGCGGATCCGTTCCCCGGCGGACGATTCGTTCAAAGCGCTGTCCGCGATGCGATCCGGCGAGAAGGATCGAGACGAACACGTCGACGTCAAGTGAGTGAGGCGTTGATGCTGCAATACGCTCGCGCGCGCGGGCGGTAGAGAGCTGCGGCCGTCACCAGATGACGCAACGCTCGCGTTTGACCATCGGACTTCCGGCGGGAATCGCAAAGGCTGCCTGAAATTCGGGGACGTTGGCCAATGTGCCGTTGGTGCGAAATTCCGCGGGCGGATGCGGATCCGTGGTCACCAATTCCTGAGCCTGTTCCGGACGCATCTGCCCGGCCCATGCATGGGCGAAGGCAATAAAGAACAGCCGATCCGGCGAGGCGTCCTGCGCGCCGGCGGCGGTCTTGGGCGCAGTCAGCGCATGCAACGCACGCTGCGCCAGTATTAGGCCGCCGAGATCCGCCACGGCTTCGCCGGTGACCAAGTCGCCCTGGACGTGCAAGCCGCCGGGCACCGCATAGCGCGAGAATTGCTCCGATACACAGCGCGTCGCCGCCTGAAATTTCTTCAAGTCCGCCGGCGCCCACCAATTCTCGAGATTGCCGTGTCCGTCGAACTTCGCCCCCTGGTCGTCGAATCCATGGGTCATCTCGTGGCCGACGGTGGTCGCGCCGGTGGCGCCGTAGTTGACCGCGTCCGGCCAACCCGGATCGAAAAACGGCGGCTGCAGAATGCCGGCCGGAACGTTCAGGCTGTTCATCGAAGGATCGTAGTAGGCGTTCACCGTCTGCGGAGTCATCGACCATTCGCTGCGATCGACCGGCTTGCCGATCTTGTCGAATTGACGGCGCTGCTCGAACTCGCGGGCGCGCAGCACATTGAGCGCGTAGGGGCCGCGATCGATCTCGAGCGCCGAGTAGTCGCGCCACTGGTCGGGATACCCGATGCGCAGCTCCATTTGCGCAAGCTTCTCCAGGGCCGCTGCGCGCGTGGCGGGAGACATCCACTGAAGCGTGCGCAAGTCCTCGCGCAGAGCGTCGCGAACGTGCTCCACCATGACGACGGCGGCGCGCTTGGCCTCCGGGGAGAACTTGCGTGCCACGTACATCTCGCCGATCGCGAAGCCCAGCGCCTCGTCCTCCGCCGCGAGCACGCGCAGCCATCTCGGCTGCAGCTCCTGCGCGCCGGTGAGCACCCTGCGCATGCGGAAATCCTCATCGGCGAAGGCCCGGGGTAGATAGGGCGCGTATGCATCGATGAGCTGCCAGCGCAGGTACGCCTTCCAGTCGGCGAGCGTGGTACCCGGCACCTCCCGGTCCAGCGCCTTGAAGAATTCCGGCGTCGCCACGTTCAACGACGCGATCTCGGGATGTCCGACATTCTTCAGCAACCCGCGCCAATTCAAGTGCGGCGTGAGCGCCGCGGCGCGCTCCAAAGTCATCGGATGATAGACGGCTTTGGGATCGCGCTGCTCCACGTCGGACATCGACGCCCGCGCAAGCCGCGTTTCCAATGCCATGACGGTTTTCGATTGCCGATCGGCCGCCGCGGCCGGTTCGCCCGTGAGCTCGATCATGCGCGCCACATGACGCAGGTATTCGGCGCGTGCGGCGGCGAAAATGGGCTCGCTCTTCAAGTAGTAATCGCGGTTCGGCAGCCCGAGGCCGCTCTGCACCACCAGGGCGATCACCTGCGTACTGTCCTTGAAATCCTGCATCTGGCCGAATTGCAGCGGCGCGGCCACGCCGATCATCTGAAGGCGGGCAAATTCGGCCTGCAACTCGTCGGTATCGGCGATGGCCGCAATTCGATCGAATTCCGCCTGCAGGGGCGATATTCCGGCTGCCTCGATGCCCTGCTCGTCCATGCCGCTGGCGTAGAAATCGGCCAGCTGGCGCTGCACGCCCGCGGCGGCAGCGCCGTCCCGGGACAGCGATATCAACAAATCACGGATGAAGACCTGGTTCTTCTGCTCCAGCAGGGTGTCGACTCCCCAGTAGGCGCGGTCCGCGGGAATGGGATCGGCGTTGATCCAGCCGCCGTTCGCATGGCGGAAGAAGTCGAGTCCCGGAGGGACCGAAGAGTCCAGCCATTCGGGATACCGGCCGTCTGCGCTGGCGAGGGTATCGACGCCGACGAGGCTGTCTACGCCGGCGGGGCTCTGCGCAGCGCCGACCGGGGTTGGCGTGTCCGCCTCTCGAGTGCCGGCGACCGCGAAAGCCGCGGCGCCGATCGCCGCCGCGAGGGCCATCCCCCGCAGCGTGCCCGCTCTAGGCGGCGTCCACATTGCGCATCGACAGACGCACGCGCCCTTGGCGATCCACCTCGAGAACCTTGACCCGAACCACATCGCCTTCCTTCAGCTTGTCGCCGACGCGCTCGACGCGCTCTTCGGAGATCTGCGAGATGTGCACCAGGCCGTCGCGGCCCGGAAGAATGGTCACGAAGGCGCCGAAGTCCATCAAGCGTGCGACCTTGCCCTCATACACCCGGCCCACCTCGACGTCCGCGGTGATCAATTCGATGCGTCTCTGGGCTTCGCGGCCGGCGGCACCCTGCACTGAGGCGATCTTCACGGTGCCGTCGTTCTCGATGTCGATGGACGTGCCGGTTTCCTCGGTGATTTGCCGAATGACGGCGCCGCCCTTGCCGATCACGTCGCGGATCTTCTCCGGATCGATCTTCAACGTGATGATGGTGGGCGCCCACTCCGACATGTTCTCGCGCGGCTTGGAGAGCACCTTGTTCATCTCGCCCAGGATGTGCAGGCGTCCGTCGCGTGCCTGATCCAGGGCCACCTTCATGATCTCGCGCGTGATGCTCGTGATCTTGATATCCATCTGCAGCGCGGTGATGCCGTCCTTCGTGCCGGCGACCTTGAAATCCATGTCGCCGAGATGATCCTCGTCGCCCAGGATGTCGGTGAGCACTTGGAATCGTGCGCCTTCCTTGACCAGTCCCATCGCGACGCCGGCCACCGGCGCCTTGATCGGCACGCCCGCGTCCATCAATGCGAGGCTGGTGCCGCACACCGAGGCCATGGAGCTCGATCCGTTCGATTCGAGAATTTCCGACACCACGCGGATCACGTACGGGAATTTCTCGACGCCCGGCATCACGGCCTTGACGCCGCGCTTGGCCAGATTGCCGTGGCCGATCTCGCGCCGCTTCGGCGATCCCATCATGCCGGTCTCGCCGACGCTGAACGGGGGGAAATTGTAGTGCAGCATGAAGGGCTCTTTCTTCTCGCCCATCAGGCCGTCAATGATCTGCGCATCCCGCCCGGTTCCCAGCGTCGTCACGACCAGAGCCTGGGTCTCGCCGCGGGTGAACAGGGCCGAACCGTGAGTTCGCGCGAGCACGCCGGTGCGGATATTGATGGCGCGCACCGTCTTGGTGTCGCGGCCGTCGATGCGCGGCTGACCATCGAGAATTTTGCCGCGCACCAATCGATATTCCAGATTGGAAAACTCGGCGCCCACTTGTTCGGCGGTAAATTTCGGCGTCTCGCCCTTGGCTAGAGCTTCGACCGCTGCGGCTTTGACCTCCTTGATCTTGGCGTAACGCTCCATCTTTTCGGTGAGTGTGTACGCGGCGGCAACGGCCGTCTCCGCGAATCCGCTGACTGCGGATTGGAGTTCCTTGTTCGGCTCCGGCGCGACCCATGACCACTTCGGCTTGCCCGCTTCCGCGGCGAGTTCGTTGATGGCCTTGATGGCGATCTGCATCTGTTCGTGGCCGAAGGTTACCGCGCCGAGCATGACTTCTTCATTGAGGCCGGCGGCTTCCGACTCCACCATCAGCACGCCTTCCGCGGTGCCGGCTACCACCAGGTCGAGCTGCGACGCGGCGAGCTGGGTGCTCGTGGGATTCAGAATGTACTTGCCGTCGATATAGCCGACGCGGGCGCCGCCGATCGGCCCCAGAAACGGCATGCCGGAAATGGCCAGCGCCGCGGACGCGCCTAGAAGCGAGGCAATATCGGGATCCATTTCGCTGTTGACCGAAATGACTTGAGCTACGACTTGAACGTCGTTGATGAAACCTTCCGGAAACAGCGGGCGGATCGGCCGATCGATGAGGCGCGAAGTCAGTGTTTCCTTTTCAGTAGGACGTCCCTCGCGTTTGAAGAAACCGCCGGGAATGCGTCCCGCTGCGTACGTTTTCTCGATGTAATTCACGGTCAGCGGAAAGAAATCACGGCCCGGTGTCGCCTTCTTCAGGCCCACCGCGGTGACGAGAACCACCGTGTCGCTCATGGAGACGAGAACGGCGCCGTCGGCCTGACGCGCGAGTTCACCCGTCTCGATGGTTACGGTGTGATCCCCATACTTAAAACTCTTTTTGATAGCGCTCACTTAGAGCCCCTTTGCGGTGTCGGAAAAATGTATAGACGCAGACGCATGCAATCGAGCACGCGATCTGCAGCGGCGCCCTTAGCGGCGTAACCCTAAGCGTTCGACCAATTGCGCGTACTTGTCCGGAGTCCGGCTCTTCAGATAATCGAGCAGCTTGCGGCGCTGATTGACCATCTTGAGCAGCCCGCGACGCGACGCATGGTCGGCCTTGTGCGTGGTGAAATGCTGGCTCAAGCCGTTGATGCGCTCGGACAACAAGGCAATTTGAACTTCGGGGGAACCGGTGTCCTGCGCGCTGCGCTGGAATTTACCGACGACGCCCGTCTTTTCTTCTCGAGTAAGTGGCATTAATCAAACCTCAATCAATAACTTAGACCTTTTAAGAAGGCGCGCATTGTACGCGTCGCGGCATCCGCCCTCAAGCAGGGATTCTCCGCGGACCAATCGATACCGACGAAATAAGTCGCAGCGGAACCAAGCGGCCGGAGGCGTCGACCTCTCCCAAACCCAGAAATCCCAGTCCGGCCGCGTAGATACGCACGGTTCCGGGCGGTTCGACGGGCATCGACACGGCCTGTCCCTGACGGAGCGCTCCGACCCCGCTTTGGCTTAGATCCAGCCGCCGCCGGCTCATCAGCGCCGCATCCACCGGCAGCAGCACCGCCTGGCGCGCCTCCAGGCTCATCGATTCCAGGGCCTCGAACGTCCATTGCCGTTCTGCACCAAATGGCGCCACGCCGATCCGGCGCAAAGCCGCCAGGTGCGCAATCGTTCCGATTTGCGCGGCGAGGTCCTCGGCCAGAACCCGGATATAGGTGCCCTTCGTGCAGCGCACGTCGAATGACAAATCGGGCGGCTGCCAATCGAGCAGGCGCATCTCGTGGATGAGAATGGAGCGCGCGGCTCGCTCGCGCGTAATTCCGGACCTCGCGTACTCGTACAACGGCCTACCGTCCTGCTTGAGCGCCGAATGCATGGGCGGAACCTGGGCATATTCACGCGGAAAAGCGCCTAGGGCCTGTTCGAGTTGCTGCCGCGTGTAGAGCGGCAGTTCACGCCTTTCGATCACTTCGGATTCGCGATCGGCGCTGGGCGTGCGCTCGCCGAGGCGGACCGTGACACGATATGTCTTGTCCGCGTCCAGGAGCTGCGCCCCGAACTTGGTGGCCTCGCCGAAGCAGACGGGCAGAAGGCCCGACGCCAGCGGATCGAGCGATCCGGTGTGGCCGGCCTTGCGCGCATCGAACAGGCGCTTCGCGCGGGCGACGGCGCCCGCCGAGCTCGAGCCCACCGGCTTGTCGAGCAATAATATGCCATGGATGTCGGCCGGCATCAGGAGCCCCTCAACCCTCGTCGATCACGTGGCCCTCGTCGGGCGAGTCCGCCGCGGGCGAGTCGCCATCGGCGCTCACCGCCCGCTTGCTGACCGAATCGATCAGCTGGGTCAAGCGCACACCGCGTTCGATCGAGGTATCCAGTTCGAAACTCAACGTGGGCGTGTGGCGGATCATCAAGGACTTGGACAGTGCGTTGCGCAGGAATCCGGCGGCGCTCTCGAGCCCCCGCTGCACCTTGGGGTCGGGGCCGTCCTTGCCGAAGACCAGGTAGTACACCCGCGCCGTGCGCAGATCGCCCGTGACATTGACGGCCGTGATGGTCACATTGCCGATGCGCTCGTCCTTCACATGGCGGCGCAGCAGATCCCCCAGCTCGCGTTGGATCTGCTCACCCAGCCGGCGCGCACGCGGATTGTCTTTCGGCATGTGGCGCCTTTAAAGAGTACGGGCAACTTCCACCCGCGAGTAGCATTCGATCTGGTCGCCTTCCTGCACGTCGTTGTAGTTCTTCACGCCGATCCCGCACTCGGTTCCGGCGCGCACTTCGTTGACATCGTCTTTGAATCGCTTCAAGGATTCCAAGGCGCCC
>Ga0209624_10001437_pt1 | contig 18618 bp, 17 predicted proteins | sample JacPinW_OM2H0_O1_FD_188565 | JGI IMG/M metagenome (GOLD analysis project Ga0209624, IMG submission 188565) | Forest soil microbial communities from Algoma, Ontario, Canada - Jack Pine, Ontario site 1_JW_OM2H0_O1 (SPAdes) (version 2) | ecosystem: Environmental > Terrestrial > Soil > Boreal...
CAGGCTTGTCTTCGCTTCGCTGTATTCCTCTCTCTAATTGGTTTGTGCCATTCCTACTCTGTGCTGTCGCACGAAGAAGTCGTCGACCTCGCTTGGAAAGACGATCTTCAGCCGCTGCTGCTCCAACGCTTCCCAGGTTCGACCGCTGATGATCTCAAACGAGCGCATGCCTTCGCCTACGGTGGATCGCTCGTGCAGGACATGGGCTATTACCCTTTCGGCAACAAATATTTCAGCGATCTGACCCACTACGTGCGCAGCGGTGACTTCATCGTGAACCTCGTCAACGAATCGAGCAATCTGGAAGAGTACGCCTTCGCGCTCGGAGCGCTCGCCCATTATTCCGCGGACAATATGGGGCACCCCACGGTGAATCAGGCGGTCGCGCTGGAATTTCCGAAACTGCGGAAAAAGTTTGGCAAGGAAGTGACCTACGAAGAAAATCCCAAGGCGCACATCCGAATCGAATTCGGCTTCGACGTAACTCAGGTGGCAAAGAACCGCTACACGTCCGACCGATATCACGATTTCGTCGGCTTCGAGGTTTCCAAGCCTGTGCTGGAGAGGGCGTTTCAAGACACCTACGGCGTCCCGCTGTCACAAGTGATCTCAAATGAGGATCTCGCGATCGGTACCTTCCGGCGCGCGATCAGCCGTGTCCTTCCTGAGATGACACGAGTCGCCCTGATAGCCCGAAAGAAAGAGATTATCGCCGACACTCCGAATTTCAATTCTCGCAAGTTCCGCTATTACCTCTCGCGGGCAAACTACAATCGCGAGTGGGGCAAGGGCTATCGCCGACCGGGAACTGGAACGCGCATTCTAGCGTTTTTTCTAAGGTTCATGCCGAAGGTCGGACCGTTCAAGGCATTGGATTTCAAAATCCCGACGCAGAAGACCGAAGACTTATATATTGCGAGCGTCGACCACACCATCGAAAACTACAAAGGCCTTCTTGCGGAAGTCCAAAAGAAAGATCTCGCTCTTACGAACACCGACTTCGACACGGGGCGCGTAACCCACGCCGGTGAATACGGACTGACCGACAACGCCTACGCGCATCTTCTGGATCAGTTGGCTCACGACAACTTCGACGAGATCACTCCGGAACTTCGCGACAACATTCTGGCGTTCTACAGCGATCCCAATGCCCCAGTGAAGACGAAACAAAATACTGCCGCGTGGACCAAGACGCAAGATGAGTTGCAGAGGCTGAAGACACTCGCACCCAAGGACACTCCGAAAGTGCAAATCTCGGAGACCGGTGACTAAATCGGTATAGCCCTCCATTTGCCCCAACCCCGGGGAGACATTCCAGCAACTAAACGAAAGCTGCTCTTACATCATGCAAGTGCGCCGAGACGCGCAAAGGGAGGACTATTCATGGCAGACGATATGGAAAAGAATCGCCAACAGGGTGGACAACAGAGCGGGCAATCCGGCCAACATGGTACCCAGTCCGGTCAGCAGGGTCAAAAGGGCCAGACCGGTGAGGGCGCCCAGCAGAGCGGACAGCCCGGCCAGCAGAACCAGCAGAACCAGCAGAAAAAAGGCGGCCAGAATCAGGAAGACAACGAGAATCTGGACCGTCAGCGCCGCGCCTCGTAGTTCGCTGCACAAGTACGAAGAAGTCCCGGCTCCGGCCGGGACTTTTTCTTTTTGGCTCATGCCGGACGCGCGGGTCGCCGAAGACTGTTCGCGCTAATTTCGGTCTTCATTCGCGGAACCGGAGTTCTTCGATCCATGAAATTGACACCGCATCTGTGCGCTCCGTCCCGTGCTCAACAATTCCCCTGTAAAATTAAAGTTAGAACTTTTCGGAGCAACTCCCTCATTGTCATTTCTTGACCAACTGAATCCGCAGCAGCGCGAAGCCGTCGAAACCACCGACGGACCCGTGTTGATCCTGGCCGGAGCCGGGAGCGGGAAGACGCGCGTCATCACCTACCGCATCGCCTATCTGATTGAGCACAAAGGCGTGATGCCCGAGTCGATCCTGGCAATGACCTTCACCAACAAGGCAGCCGCCGAGATGGGCGAGCGCGTCGAAAAACTGGTGGGCGGTTTGAGCATTGCCAAGCCGGTAATCTCCACTTTTCATTCTTTTTGCGTGCGCATGCTGCGCCGGGATATCGAAGCGCTCCGCATTCCGTCCGCAACGCCCGGCCAGCCGCCGATCGGACACACCAAGAACTTCGTCATCTACGACGAAAGCGATCAGCAGTCGGTGATTAAGGGATTGATGAAGCGCTTCGGCCTCGACGACAAGCAACTCACGCCGCGGACCGTACTTTCCCGCATCTCGTGGGCGAAAAATCACATGCTCGACCCGCAAGAGCTCTACCTCCAGTCAGCGGATCCCAAGACGGAGCGGATTGCGCATCTGTTCGAGGAGTATCGCAAAGAACTTCGCAAAGCGAACGCCCTCGATTTTGATGACCTGCTGTTAGAAGCCGTACGCGTTCTAAAGTCGGCGTCTCAAGTGCGCGAATATTACAACCGTCGCTTCCAGTATTTGCTGATCGACGAGTATCAGGACACGAACCGGCCGCAATACGAGCTCATGCGCATGCTTGCGGGCGAACATCACAATGTCTGCGCCGTGGGCGACGAAGATCAATCCATCTATTCCTGGCGCGGCGCCGACATCCGCAACATTCTCGAGTTTGAAAAAGATTTTCCAGAGGCTAAGATCATCCGCCTCGAACAGAACTATCGTTCGACGCAGAACATTTTGCAGGCCGCATCCGCCGTCGTCGCCAATAACGTCCGGCGAAAGGGCAAGAACCTTTGGACCTCGCGCCAAGGGGGCACGAAGATCGGCTATTACGAGGCTCCGGACGGAGAAAATGAGGCACTCTTCGCCGCCGACCGGATCGCCAAGTACTTTCGGGAAGCCACGGAGCATGGAGAAACTCCTCGTGCCGCGGTCCTCTACCGCACAAATTCGCAGTCGCGTCTGTTTGAGGAGGCGATGCGTCGCTATGGCTTGAAGTATCACGTGGTCGGAGGGTTCTCGTTCTACGAGCGCGCCGAGATCAAGGACATGATCTCGTACTTGAAAGTGATTCTGAATCCCGACGACTCAATCTCGCTGCTGCGAGTCATCAATACCCCGGCACGCGGGATCGGCAAGGGCACGATTGACACGCTGGAGCACTTGGCACTCGAAACCGGAAAATCGTTGTGGGGAGCTGTTGGGGAAGCCGTCAAGCGGCAATTGTTGCCTCCTCGGGCTGTCGCATCGCTCAAGAGTTTCTTACAGCTCATAGAAGACGCCCGGGCGATGATCGCGGGAACGTTCGTTGACCAACTGGATCAAACCGCAGGGGGAGTCTCTTCGGTAGAGCAGTCAGCTACCCAGGAACCCGCAGCCTTAACTGAGGACTCCGCCAATGATGCCGAAAGTGCCACCGCTTTCGATCCCACCGAGTTCGGTAATTTTTCGTTCGACTTCGGGGCGGCCGAAGATGGCGAACAACCTGCAGAAACCGAAACTACTCAGGTAGATGAGTCGCCGCTGGGGGCGCAGCCTTCCGAGTTGGCGACTCAGCCGACCGATGGATCGAGTTCATTTCCGATTCCGACGGTCAGCACCGCAGACATCCTTAAGTTCTTGATCGACCGCACGGGTTACATCAAGCTTCTCGAGGAAGAAGATACACCCGAGGCCTTTTCGCGCATCGAGAATCTGCGGGAACTTGTCAATGCGGCCATGGATTCGCGCGACCGCGCCGAGACGCTCGACCAGTTCCTCGATCATGCAGCCCTGATCGCCGATACGGACGACTACGACGAACGGGCGCAGATCACATTGATGAGCCTGCATGCCGCCAAAGGGCTAGAGTTCCCTCTGGTCTTCCTCAGTGGGCTGGAAGAAGGACTGTTCCCGCACTCTCGGACCATGCTCGTCCCCGAAGATATAGAAGAGGAGCGGCGGCTCTGCTATGTAGGCATGACTCGCGCGATGGATCAGTTGGTCTTGACTCGGGCGGTGTATCGTCGTCGATACGGAACCGACCTCCCCGAAGCGAGCGTTCCTTCGCGATTTTTGGAAGAAGTGCCTGGTCCTCTTATTGAAGAATTGGGAACCTCGCGGGCTCGCGCGGGAGCGGGCTCCTTCGACCGCCCAGCGGCACGAAACCGCGACCCTGAAAGCACTCACTACTCGTACGAAGATGAGGACCAGAGCGTGTCCTCGCGGTCCGGCGATTCGCCGCGAGACAACCCGCGCGCCTCAAAGGTCACGGCCGCCGCTCGTGCCTACAACTCGATCGAGAACATTGCCGAATTTTTCGCCAGCCGGGGAAAGAAATTCACTGTTCCCAAGACGCCAGTGGAAGAACCTACGGGTAAGCGCGGATTTCGCCCGGGCCAGCGAGTCCGCCACCCCAAGTATGGCGAAGGCACGGTCTACCAGCGCGAAGGAGAAGGCGAAGAAGCCAAGATTACGGTACAATTTCCACGCTTCGGCTTAAAGAAGTTGGTGGAAAAGTATGCCCAGCTGGAACGGGCGTAAATTCTGCGACCAAGACGTCACCCAGTAAAACAACCTGACATTGGGAGGAAAGATGCGGAGGAGTGCGACGGTCGTTTCGATCGTTTTCGGCTTGCTGTTAACACAGAATGTTTTCGGACAGGCAAGAAAAGCACAAACTACGCGGCGTCCTGCGGCCTCCGCCGTGGCCTCGCCGCCGTCGACTCCGGCTCCGAGCGGCGAATATTTCTCGATCCTCGATGGAACACCAGTTTTACTGGAATTGCATCACGATACCGAGGTTGGAACTGGAAAGCCCATCGACGTATGGGCCTTCGTGATCGAGCTGCAGGTGATGAACTCGGATGGAAATTTGGAACCCGAGGGACTGCAGATTTTCAATTTCTACACAGCGAATCCTTTGGATGCGGCGAACGACGTTTATATCCATGGCGCGCGCGATTGCAAGACCTGGAATACACTGGTAACAAGGGCGATCCAGACGCGGAAGCCGAATTCAGCGACTTGGCCATACATCGAATTCACGACTGCACAGGGTGCGCGCGTCGTGCAAACGAACGAAGACGGCGCAGTCTGGTGGAGCGATGACATTGAATGCTGGGGATCGACCGATCGGTTTCCGCCATTCTGAGCAGCAATTTCTGATTGGAAGAGGATAAATAAATACATTCATGGCAAACACGACAACGCTTAGCAGAGACGAACGCAAGAAAGCCAAACGAACCGCGCGCAAGAAGCGCAAAGCTGAAAAGCCTCTGAAGGCCCGCGACTATCCTCGCGGATCGAAGAAGCCGAAGGTCAAGAAACTGGCCCGCGGCCAGGCGAAGCGGTAAAGACAGCATTCAGCGCTTGGCACTTGGCGTTTAGCCCATCGGTTCCACACCGAGTCATCTCGGGCGAATGCCAAGTGCCTAATCGCTCTCTGCTAGTTGCGCCGCTGAGGAGAAACGGTCCCTTTGTCACAGCCGACAACCACTCAACCTCCTTCCAAAGAAGTTGTGCGCACCTCTGACAATCAGCTCTTTTGCTGCAAGTCGATCGACAAGCTGATTACCGATTCTGAAGATCCTGAGCGCAGGTTAAAGAAGACTCTCGGCCCGCTCTCCCTCACCGCCCTCGGCATCGGCGCGGTGATCGGATCTGGCATTTTTACGGTCATCGGGACCGCGATCGCCGGCCAGAAGTTCGATACTTCGTCGATCCTCAATGCACCCCTGCTCGACTACATGATCCGGCACCATGCCACACTCGGCAGACCGGGAGCGGGTCCGGCATTAGCGCTGTCGTTGGTGCTGGTGGCAATCGTTTGCGGCTTCACAGCATTGTGCTACGCAGAACTCGCCTCGATGATTCCGATTGCTGGAAGCGCGTACACCTACACGTACGCGACAATGGGAGAGTTGATCGCCTGGATCATCGGCTGGGATCTGATTCTTGAATACGCGGTCAGCAACATGGCCGTAAGCGTGGGTTTTGCCGCGCATCTGGTCGGCATGTTCGATTGGTTCGGATGGCATCCTGCCCTGCGTTGGATTTCGCCTGCTTATTTGCCCGGCGGTCTCACCGATCTCAAGGGAAACGTGTTGTATGCACCCGGCCTTCACTTTGGGTTCGACATCCCCGCGTTTGTGATCGTGATGATCCTCACGGTGGTTCTCGTGCGCGGAATCCGCGAATCCACCGAAGCCAACAACACCATGGTGATTCTCAAGATCGCCGCAATTCTGGCTTTTGTGATTGCCGGCGCGCATTTTGTGGCTCCAGGAAACTGGCATCCTTTCGCGCCGCAAGGGTGGTCCGGCATTCTGACTGGCGGCTCGATCATTTTCTTTACCTATATCGGCTTTGATTCCGTATCGACCGCTGCTGAAGAGGCAAAGAACCCACAACGCGATTTGCCCATAGGGATCATTGCAACCCTGGTGGTTTGTACGGTCCTCTATATCGCGGTTGCCATTGTGCTCACCGGACTCGTGCCATGGCAGTCCCTGCTCGACGATGCGGCTCCGGTGGCCAACAGCTTAAAGGCTCTAGTGGCACGCACCGGCTCCAACACGCTGCGCTGGACCGAACTGGGCGTGCTTTTCGGCGCCATGATGGGGATGATTTCTTCGTTGCTGGTGTTCCAGCTTGGTCAGGCTCGCGTGTGGTTCTCCATGTCACGCGATGGCTTACTGCCGAAACTCTTCGGGCGAGTTCATCCTCGATTTCGAACGCCGTCGACGGCGACGTGGATCGCCGGTTTCGTTGTCGGCATTCCCGCCGGGATTCTGGACATCGGAACGCTGTCCGATCTGTCTAACATCGGCACGCTTTTCGCATTCGCCCTGGTTTCCATCGGAGTCATCATTCTGCGCTATCGCGATCCCGGTCGGCACCGCGGATTCCGTGCACCGGGCGGCATCGCTGCACCGGTGCTCAGCGTCCTATTTTGTGTTCTGCTGATGTCCGGTCTTCCGATTCTGACCTGGCTGCGCTTCTTTGCATGGCTCGCGATCGGACTGACGATTTACTTCATGTACAGCCGGCATCGAAGCGAGTTCGCGAAAAAGTAAGCGCGTTACTTCGCCCACTGCGTAGCCAGGAACAAATACCTGTCTCGCAAGTCGTCCTTATGCGCACTCGCCTTCGCGTCGAGGAACATCACCTGCCAGCCGTCCGCTGCCGAATACACCGGCCACTTTGGCAGCCCGGCACCATTTGGATCTCCGCTGCGGGCGAAGTTTGACCAATACTTCTGCATCTCTTCGCTAAGCTCGTGATCCTCTACGCGCCACGGAATTCCCGCCTTCGAATCCAGTTGCCCGAAGACGTACTCAATTTCGGCGGAATGATACGCCCCCAGCTTCGGAGCGTTTGCATTCGGGTCCGGTGGACCGAGATCGAAGCGGTAACGGTAGATCGGCTGCTTGCCGGTCTTACTCTGCGCTTCCATCCAGTCCCAGGTGGAGAATGCGATGAACTTATCACCTGCGAAATCCTGCGCGGAGCGAAGCGTTTGCTCGTCCGAGCCAGCCGCATACAGTCGCAAGAATTCTCCAGCCTTGTTCCCAAAATCCTTCACAGCGTTTGCCTTCATGCTGTCCGCGGTGGGCTTTTGCGGGGCGAACACAACGTCGAAACTGCCTTCGTCGTGGTTCCACCCAGCCAGCACCGGGACGTCGTTCTGCTTACCCGCAGCGAAAATGGCCGGGACGGATTCCGGCAGGAAGTAGCCGTCGACGTCCGGACCGAACGGGTCTCCCTCAGGCCCAGGCTTGCCAAAAACCTCAAGCAATTTTTCCGCAGACACAGCACGCAGTTCGGCTAACGTCGATACCCCCAGCTTCTCGCTGATAAGCTTCGCGTCTTTGTCTTCGCGCTCCGAGAGCGGATCAAACGACAAACCGCCGCTGTGAAATGCGGCCCCACTCTCGCCAATCGCCTTCTGGAAAAGTCCCTTTGCCAAAGGAGACGCCATCTGTGCGCTCACAGAAAACGATCCAGCGCTCTCTCCAAAAATCGTCACGTTCGCCGGATCTCCTCCGAACGCAGCGATGTTTTCATGCACCCATCGCAACGCGGCTAATTGATCCATCAGGCCGTAATTGCCGGCCGAGTTTCGCCCAGACTCTTTCGCCAGTTGGGGATGCACGAAAAACCCGAAAATGCCCAAGCGGTAGTTCATCGAAACGACGACTACGTTTTTCTGCGCCAGGTGCGTGCCGTCCTGCCGCGCCTCCGATGTGCTTCCGGCCATGAAGCCTCCGCCATAAATCCAAACCATCACGGGCAGTTTCTTGGAGGTAGTCTTTGCTGGGACCCAGACGTTCAGCGTCAGACAATCTTCGCTTCCTCCGCTGTCACGAAAATTCATGTCGTCGTAAACTCTCCCTTGCTGGCAGTGCGGACCGAACTCTGTCGCTTTGCGGACCCCATCCCATTTCGCAGCAGGCATGGGTGGCTTCCATCGCAGGTCACCTACAGGCGGCGCTGCGTAAGGGATTCCAAGAAACGTGTGAACTGCGCCGTCCTCTTTGCCCGCGACAGTTCCGGATGCGGTTTTCACTTCAAGATCGGACGACGCGGCGAACGTGGACACAGCTGCAAACAATAAGATCGAAATCCCGAGTGACTGACGGGCGACTGATCGCTTCATGGCATCTCCATAGGGCAACTCAGAACAACGGATTGTAAACGAAAAAATCAGGGGACCAAGGTCCGAGGCTCTCTCGCAAATCTCGCGTCTGCCATCTACAATCTGACATTATGTCCGTCTCCGCAGACCGCCCGCCCAATGCTTTTATCCGTCAACTTCCCAAGGCGGAGCTGCACTTGCATCTGGAGGGAGCCGTCGAACCGGGCACGTTGCTTGAACTCCGACGGCGCCATGGCGACACTGCTACTCTTGCCGAGACCGAAGCTCTGTATCGATACACCGACTTTCCCAGTTTCCTGATGGCGTTCAAAGAAGTCAGCGCACACCTGCGCGGGCCGGACGACTTCGAGTTAGTCACATATCGCCTCATGCAGCAACTGAAGGAGAACAACGTTCTGCATGCCGAGGTATACGTCGCGGTCGGAGTCTGCCTTTATCGCAAGCAGGATTTCGCTGCGATCTTTGACGGAATGGAACGCGGGCGGACGCGTGGAGCGCGCGATTTCGGCGTCTCCTTGCTTTGGATTTTTGACGCCACTCGCCACTTTGGAGTTGAAGACGCACAGCGAGTGTTCGACTTGGCGGCCCTCTACAAGAACCGGCACGTCGTCGGCGTTGGAATCGGTGGCGACGAGCAGAAGGCTCCTCCAGAGCTTTTCCGCGGCGTCTATGCATACGCCGAGGATCACGGACTGCGGCTGACCGCGCACGCTGGAGAGACCGCATCTCCTGAATCCATCTGGGGAGCGCTCAATCTGCACGCCGAACGCATCGGTCACGGCCTGAGCGCCGCTCAAGACCCTGATCTAATTGAAGAACTTGCATATCGGCAGATTCCCGTTGAGATCTGTATCACCAGCAATCTCCGCACCGGAGTTTGCAAATCGGCTGCGGAACATCCTGCAAAGAATTATTTCGATCAGGGCGTCATGATCACGTTGAACACAGATGATCCGGCGCTGTTCGGTACGACATTGTGTCGCGAATACCAGCTTGCCCAGGAAACGTTCGGATTCACCGACGAGCACTTGCGCGAATTGGCGCGCAACTCGTTCGAAGCGTCATTTCTTCCTGCGGAAAAGAAGCTGGAGCTTCTGAGCTTGTTTGATGCCGCGGTAGCACGCTAATTGGTCGCGGCGGAGAAACGGATCCATCTGTGGCCATTCGTCCCATCCTTCAACTCGGCAATCCTGTGCTCCGAGAAAAGTCGGCTCCGGTCAAGGACGCCGCCTCTCGGGAAGTCGCTGAATTAGTTGGGGATCTAAAGGACACGCTCGTTCACTGGCGCTCCAAGACCGGTTACGGACGCGGCATTGCCGCGCCACAACTCGGCGTGCTGCAGCGAGTCATCTTCATCCAGCTTCCGGAAGCGGAACCATGGCCGATGATTAATCCGGAGATCGTCCGGCACAGTGACGACAAAATTATTGTCTGGGACGCCTGCCTCAGCTTCCTCTCGATCTTCATGCAAGTCGAACGCTTTCGCGAGATCACCGTCCGCTATCAGAACCTGCGCGGTGAGATTCTCGAATTCCATGCCGGCCAAGATCGCGACCTTTCCGAACTGTTGCAGCACGAGATCGATCACATCAATGGCATTCTCGCCATCGATCGCGTTGTCGATCTCAAGACAATCTGCACTCGGGAAGAGTTTGAGAAGCGCTATCGCGATGCCAGCCCTTACGCAGCCATTCCCGCTACAATCAAGGACTGAATTAGTCTGACTCGATGTTGAAGATTGGCATCGTCGCGTGCAGCACCGAAGGGGCCGCGCTCTGCTATCGCACCATTTCGCTCGAAGGGGCTCAGGCTCTCGGGCCTCATGACCATCCCGAAGTATGCCTTCATTCCTTCTCTCTCGCTCAATACATGAAGAGTATCGATCGCGGAGACTGGGTAGGTGTGGCTGAACTCATGCTAGCTTCGGCCGAAAAACTAGCTCGCGCTGGAGCCGACTTTCTCATTTGCCCCGACAACACGATCCACCAGGTTTTTGATCTTGTCGAACATCGATCTCCTCGGCCGTGGCTGCATATCGCGCGCGAAGCTGCCGCCGAAGCGCAACGGCGCCAGTACAAGCGGCTCGCCGTGCTTGGCACAAAATATCTGATGGAAGGCACCGTCTATCGCGACGCGTTAAAGGTGGTGGGCATCGAGCACCGCGTTCCGGGCCCAAAACAGCGCGAGCGCATCAATGAGATCATCTTCAATGAACTCGTGAATGGCCACTTCCTGCCGCGGTCCCTGGCCTACTACGTCGAAGTCATTCGCACATTGAAAGAGGAAGGCTGTGACGGTGTCGTGCTCGGATGTACCGAGATTCCTTTGCTCGTGACTCCCGAGTCTTCTCCCCTGCCGACGCTGGATTCCACGCGATTGTTGGCTCGTGCCGCGGTGCGAAAAGCAATTGAGGGCTGATAGGAAAGCACTCCTGAATGGAAGAACCAATCAAGCTCAAGTTTCGAATGCTTTCCGGCGCTTATGCGATCGTCCGCCTGGAAGCAGACGCTGCGGTTCCCCGGTGGGCAACGAAGGGCGAATTCAACTCGATTACGCAGACCGGCGACGAACTCTCGATCGTTTGCCCTAGCGAAAATGTTCCTGAGGATGTAACCGCTCCTCTTCGTTGGATCTGCCTCAAACTCCAAGGGCCATTTCCCTTCTCGCAGACCGGAGTGCTCCTGTCGTTCATCGAGCCACTTTCTGGCAACAACATCCCGATCTTTGCGATTTCGACGTATGACACAGATTACGTATTCATCCAGGAAGGATTCGTAGATTCTGCTTTGGAAAAGCTGAAACAAAACGGACACGAACGGATCGCCTGACGACTCCCGATTTGGCGCCGTTCGCATCAGAATTTCCGCCGATGGATGTTGCCCACCCGTACAACAGGCCAGCGCCTGTGTTGTAATAGAAGCTATCACTCGAATGCCTTCTGCCCTAACAACTCTGCGCCGCCGCGCCAAAGCCCTGCACCGCAACCTTCGGGGCGCCAAGATGGCAGCCAGCGCACTGATCTCGACGGATCATCCTCTGCTCGCGCACATCATTCCGATGCGGCGCTGCAATCTCGCGTGTACCTATTGCAATGAGTTCGATGACTTTTCAAAGCCCGTGCCGATCGAAGAAATGTACCGGCGCATCGATAAGTTGGGCGCCTTGGGCACCGCCGTCGTCACAATTTCAGGCGGCGAGCCGCTGATGCATCCTGAACTCGACGATGTAATCGGCCGCATTCGCGCCAACGGCATGATTGCCGGCCTCATCACCAACGGCTACCTGCTAGTTCCGGAGCGTATACAGCGTCTCAACCGGGCGGGCTTGGAATGGCTGCAGATTTCCATCGATAACGTGAATCCCGACGACGTTTCGAAGAAAAGCCTGAAGGTGCTCGATAAGAAGCTGCAACTATTAGCCGAGCATGCCGACTTTCACGTGAATATTAATTCGGTTGTCGGCGGGGGCATTACTCATCCGCAGGATGCGCTGGTCATCGGAAAACGTGCGGTCGAGCTTGGATTCACCTCGACCATCGGCATCATCCACGATGGCAGCGGACAGTTGCAGCCGTTAGGCGACGAAGAGCGCCGCATCTATCACGAGATGCAAGCGCTCGAAAAGAGCAGCTTTACACGGATCAACGCATTTCAGGACAACATCGCCAAGGGTTTGCCCAACGACTGGCGATGCCGCGCCGGAGCTCGCTATCTCTACATTTGCGAGAACGGACTCGTCCACTACTGCTCGCAGCAACGCGGCTATCCGGGAACTCCGCTGGAGAATTACACTCGTGAAGATCTGCGCCGCGAATATCTGACAGAGAAATCCTGCGCGCCGAACTGCACCGTCTCGTGCGTCCACCAGGTGTCGATCTTCGATTCCTGGAGGGCTCCGCAGAATCCCGGATCGACCAGCCCGTCCGCTCCGTCGGAAGAACTCGTACAAATTCGATAAGAGCGTTCCAAACGCCGACATTTATTTTTTCGGCTGCGCGCTGGGCGGCAAAATTCCGTTGAGCCGCAAATACATCGCCGCGGCTCCGTAGTGATCAGCCCAACCGCTGGCCAGACCCAACGCAGCCATCGCGCGCGGAAATTGGCGCCCGCCAAAGAGTTCCACGCTGTCGCCAAGCTTCGAGTCGTCCATCTTGCTCAAAGCATCGCTGCAGAAGCTGTACGAGGCTTTCACTGCGGCCAGCAACTGGTCCTTGGAATCGGTTTCCTTCGGCTCGTCGACCTTGGGAGCAGGAACGTCCGCCGCCTTTGAGCAGAGAAAAACGTTCGACTGCGCAATATGCACGACGAGGTGCGCAAAGGGTATCTGATCCGGCGTGGGCTTGTACGAAAACTTGTCCGCAGGCATGGCTTCAATGGCCCCGACGGTGTTGGTTTGCGATCGCTGCAGCAGCATCCGGAGTGAAGTTGCAACCGGATCCTTGGTTGGTCCTTGCGGCGCAGCCGGCGTCTTGGCGGCGGGAGCTTGACACAGAGCGAAGGTGGCGCAGATCAAGAAACAGGCAATAGCAAAAATACGTTTCACGGAAGTCCTCCTGGAGCTTCAAGCATATACCGGCGGGGATGAAACGGTCACCAGCCGAGGTCGATGTCCAGTTCAACATTCGCTCGTGTCACAATGACGCCCATGCCGCAAGTCACGATTCCCGCTTTTCTCTATGGAACCGCCTGGAAAGAAGATCGCACCGCTTCCTTGACTGAGATGGCTCTGCGAGCGGGATTTCGGAGCATCGACACAGCCAACCAGCGCCGCCATTATTACGAAGCTGGAGTGGGAGAAGCTCTGTCTGCCGCATACGCCGCTCGCGTGCTCACTCGCGCAGATGTCTTTCTCCAGACCAAGTTCACTTACCAGCGTGGACAGGATCACCGCTTGCCCTACGATCCCTCAGTAAGCCTCGCCACTCAGGTCGCGCAGTCTCTGGCCAGTTCGCTTGAGCATCTCGGGACCGACCACGTCGACAGCTATGTATTGCATGGACCATCCTCAAACTATGACTGGACCGAGGCTGATACGGAAGTCTGGGAGACTATGCGGGAGCAACGCGACGCTGGACGAACGCACCTGCTCGGAGTGAGCAATGTTTCGTTGCAACACCTCGAACAGATGAAGGCGGCTGGTACGGAGATGCCGGCCTTTGTGCAGAACCGATGTTTCGCGCGGCTTGGTTGGGATCGCGAGGTGCGGGCATTCTGCCGCGAACACCAAATCATCTATCAGGGATTCTCCTTGCTCACCGCGAACCCCGAGGTCCTCGAACATCCGCCTTTCGTCGAGGCCGCGAAGAAATTGAATGCGACTCCGGCTCAGGTTGTCTTCGCCTTTGCGCGGGCAATCGGAATGCTCCCGCTCACCGGCACTTCCAGCGCCGACCACATGAAGCAAGACCTCGCCAGTCTGGAACTGACACTTCCGGCAGATCTCGTGAAGGCGATCGAAGGAATGGCGGGCTAAGCCACCATTGGACATCTCCTCGCTGGGGACTCTCAACTGGTGGCTCGAAGCGTACGCCTTGCTGATTTTACGAGAGCGTTGCTAACCCCGAAGTCACAAGCTTAAAGAATAAGTACCACCCGGCGACAATCATGATGGCAGTCGAACGCTTTACCTTGCTTGTACACGCGAATCCGATGCCGATAAGAATGATTGTCCAAATACTGATTACATCGACCGAAGAAGCCATGCCGCGCACAAACTTGCCGGTGGTTTCGGCGTCGAGATAATAGGCCAGATTCGTTCCGATGGGGTTGTTAATGTCGAAGCCTTCCGGGTTCACGCCGGCGAACAAAGAAATTGTTCCTAAAATTGCTCCGATAATGCCGGGCAGGCTTGCATACATAGTGATCGCGTATGCTTGCCCGAACGTGGTTTCTGCCGCAGTTCCGATCTTGAACGTTGCCCACAGAACCACAGTCGAAATGAGAAAGTAAAACAAAATCAGTACCGGACTGCCGTAGCCGAAAATGCTGATAATTTTGCTCGAGAGCTCAAGCTGTTTGGCCTGCTGATCGGGCGGTGCCTTGTCGAACTGCTCTGCTCGCTTGGGGGAATGTTCAATTTGGTTCTTACTGATCTGTTCGAACCCGACCTGTTTCCCCATGGCGTAAATAAATAGAAGCGAAAATATGGAAATCAAAATCCAAGGCCCCCACCAACTCGCGCTGCGCCGAAGATCCGTAAACGTCTTCGACGGTGCGATAAACGTGTTGACGATGCGGGCTCCTTCGGACAGCGGTGCGGGAGCGGGCGATGGAGAAACGGGAAGGACCGGAGCAGCGGCCATGAGTGCCTCCTGGCAATGATTCGAGCAGATTCTATTCGCCGATAGGCGTCCGCACAAGCCTTGGGTCGTACAAAATCTCTCCAAGTCTCTGTAACACTCGCCCCAGCCGGTTCACCATCCGTATGAGCAGAGAGTCGGCAATGCGAACTTGAACGCCGAATGATAGATAGCGAAGTCAAGCCGATAGGGCAAATCGGCTCCCAGGGTTGAGGGGACTCCGGCGTCACGTCGGCACCGTCACTGATCCCGAGGAAAAAAACTCCGGATAAGATAGTGACGATGTCGAACGTGACGCCGGTAGTAATCGCTGTTCTGATCATTGAGCTTGTCCCCGCGGTGATCTTTGGATTCGCCGCCGAACCCGCAGCTCGTGTGATCGAGAAATGGCCGAGCGCCTTGCGCATCGCGGCTCCGGCCGTCCTCGTCATTCCCTACATCGTCCTCACGGCATGGCAGCACATTTTCCAATGGCAGTGGGTGGCTCTGTATTCCGCTCTGCCGGTCGCAATGACATGGCTCGAGATGCGCGCTGCATCGGCCGATCCGGGGCAGCGCGGCAACTGGCGGGACGCGCTCATCCTGCTTACGCTGGGGCTTGCAGTGGATTTACGTTGGTTTGACGTGGCCTGGCCCGCGGGGCTGCGTGGTTTGGGGAATCTGCTGTTGGTGGATGCGGGACTGTACGCATTCCTTGGCATTCGCCAATTGAAACGCACCGGATTCGATTTCCATCTTCGCTGGAGCGACTGGAAAATCGGCTTGCGCGAGCTGGTATTTTTCGCGCCCGCTGTGCTCCTGCTGGGGATTGCGCTCGGCTTCATCCATCCGCACGCCAACGTACCCACAGTGAGCAAGGCCGCGCTGACTTGGATAGGGATATTCGTCTTCGTCGCCGTGCCTGAGGAACTTTTCTTTCGCGCCTGGGTCCAGAATCTGCTGGAGAGGCGCATGGGGCGCTTGCCCGCGCTGGTAATCGCGTCAGTGCTTTTCGGTCTGTCTCACTTCAACAAGAGATCCACGCACTTCAACTGGCGCTACGTCTTGCTGGCAACCATCGCCGGCGTCTTCTACGGAAGAGCCTGGCGCGCCGAGAGGCGTGTGCCAGCGTCGACAATCACGCACACCTGCGTCGATTGGTTATGGTCGTGGTGGTTTTAAAGCAGGGGCCAGGGATCAGAGGTCAGTCTTAAAGGAGCGCAGCCGGGTCTTTTACTAAACGCCAGGCAATTCAGACGGTCCGATCCCTAGCCCCTGGCCCCTGCTTTCACTGCCCGGAGTTGTACCGAAAATATCCCAACCCGACTCGCATGTGATGGTGCATGGCTTCCGGAATACACACGGCGAAACAGAGCCCGAGCATTCCTTGCGCAAGCCCGAGTACGTAAACGCTGCGGTATCGTCGGAATAGCGCGCACGATACGCCTCCCCAGACCAGGGTCGCGAGCGCAAGCGGAAGGTTCGGCAAGTGCGCAACTGCAAATAAAACCGCGGCGATGCCCACCGCAGTGTCGCTCGCGAGCAACCGGGTCAGGCGAGGCATGAAGTAATCCTGCAGCAGGAATTGCTGGTAGATCGTCCAAAGCACATAGCCGCCTGCGTGCGCAAAGTCCCCGTTGTAGAGTGCGTGATATGTCCCGGCGCTTCGTGCCAACATCACGCTGGCGATCGTTAGCGCCGCTGCAGCCGGCAGAATCCAAAAGGAAGCAACGAATCCCCTCCAACCCAATCCAAGTTCGCTGATTCCAGGCTTGCGCCAGAGAACCAACGCCAGCGGCGTCAGAAGCGCGATCGGGCCAAGAATCAGCTGCTCATGCGTCGGCAGCCACAAGACGGCCATGATCGCGGAGAATCCAAGGGTCAGTTCGATTAGGTCTCGGAAGGAGACAGCGGGCTGCGGAACGGATAGTGCGTAAGGAGCGGAATTCGTTACTGCCATCGATTTTGTGTTCCCCAAAGTCTAATGAGAGTGGGTGTAAACAAGATTGGTTGCAAGAGATTCCTCTCGCCCGAGGCGGAATCCGAGAACGAAACTCAAACCATTAACTTCGGAGTCGTTTCCAGCAGACTGCGCGTGTAGGCGTGTGCAGGCCGCTCGGCGATTTGCTCGGAGTCTCCCACCTCAACAATTTTGCCTCGATACATTACCGCAATTCGAGTTGAAAGATACCGCACAACCGGCATGGAGTGCGAAATAAAAAGATACGTGAGGCCGAAATCGCGCTGCAGTTGAGCCAGCAGGTTCACGATCTGCGCTCCTACGCTGACGTCGAGTGCCGACACCGGTTCATCACAGACCATGAATTTCGGTCGCAAGGCCAGAGCACGGGCGATCCCAATCCGCTGCCGTTGTCCACCGGAAAATTCGTGCGGATAACGAGTACGAGCCGACTCGTCGAGTCCAACTGCGCGTAGAAGTTCCGCCACCCGCTGCCGAATGCTCGATTCTCCACCGGCTGGAAGCTTTGATCCGCTATCCTCCGCCGAGCCGTATCGGTGAATGATGAGTGGCTCTGCGATGATGTCTTCGACGCGGTACCGTGGATCAAGCGATGCGAACGGGTCTTGAAAAATGATTTGAAGATCCCGCCGCAAGCTGCGCATCTCGCCGGCGCTGGCCTGGAGTAAATCGCGTCCCTCAAGACGGATGCTGCCGGATGTTGGTTCGATCAGCCGAAGTATCAGCCGTCCCAGCGTACTCTTACCCGAACCCGATTCTCCGACCAACCCCAGAGTCTCTCCCGCGTTGATGTCCAGTGAGACGTCATCGACCGCACGAACCCCGCCCCGAGACTTGCCTCCAAATGGCGTCTCGCCATGCGGGAAGACCTTCGTCAGATTTTGTATTTCGAGGAGTGGCATCTGGTCATTTTGGACCGAAGTAAATTCGTCGGCTCCCGCTGTTCCTCATTCTAGAGGCAATCCTATCCCGCCGCGATCATCGGCACCGCCGCCAGCGCTGCCAGCAGCCCGATGAACTTCCACCGGCTGAAGTGCTCTTTCAAGACCAACCTCGCCAGCAGAACTGTGACCGCAGGATAGAGCGAGGTGATCACGACAGCCTCATCGAGACGTCCTCGCTGGCTGGCCAAGATGAACAGTGCGCTTGCCGTGATGTCGAAGCAGCCAGCCATTATCCCCAAAGCCGCGCTAGAAGGGTTGATTCTAAGAGGCGCACGCGTCGCCAACACTGCAACCGCAGTGGCAGTAAATGACCCTACACGGGAAACCACTGCGAGCCATGCCGGCGATCCGGTTGCCTGGTGAATGCAAAGATAAAATCCCGCGAATCCCACTCCTGCAAGAGCAGCAGTAACAACTCCCTTGGGCCGCCCGGCTTCGTCATTCTCTGCTTGCGGCTCAGGTCGAGTGATCAGCCAGATCGCGAAAATCGCGACGCCGAATCCCGCAATCGACCATCGGCTCGGCGCGCCTTCAAGAGCGATATCTACCATGGTGGGGATCGCCGCTCCCAAGAGCGCGGCGATTGGAGCCGTGAGGCCCATTTGTCCGGCCGCCAGCGCGCGATAAAAAATAGCTAGCGAGAATCCCCCTACAGCTCCAGCGGCGAGCGCCCAGAGAATGCTCGCACGATCAGGAAACGTACCAGTGTGTGCGGACGCAATTGCCAGCATCAGAGCAAAGCCGCAGATATGCGAGAACGCCGTCAAAACAAATGCATTG
>Ga0209624_10001438_pt1 | contig 18616 bp, 14 predicted proteins | sample JacPinW_OM2H0_O1_FD_188565 | JGI IMG/M metagenome (GOLD analysis project Ga0209624, IMG submission 188565) | Forest soil microbial communities from Algoma, Ontario, Canada - Jack Pine, Ontario site 1_JW_OM2H0_O1 (SPAdes) (version 2) | ecosystem: Environmental > Terrestrial > Soil > Boreal...
CGGCGGCGTGGCGCTTTGGAGTGCCCTGGAACTCTACGCGGCGACGCATTTACGGCATGTACTTTGTACGGACATCGAACGCGATGGAACCCTGACCGGTCCGAACCTTGCCCTCTATCAGGCGGCCCAGAAGCGGTTCCCTGATCTTCTGTGGCAGGCCTCCGGAGGGGTGCGTGATGCCACGGATCTCGCCGCGCTCGCACGGATCGGCGTTGCCGCGACCGTCTGCGGCAAAGCGCTTCACGACAAACGAATCACGCCCAAGGAGTTACAGCCATTCTTGCCCGACGCATCATCCCCTGCCTCGACGTACGCGACGGCGCGGTTGTAAAGGGAGTGCGCTTCCGCGACCACCAGGTCGTGGGCGACATTCTCGAGCTTGCGACCCGGTACTGCCGGGAGGGTGCCGACGAGCTCGTTTTTTATGACATTACGGCAAGCCCCGAAGGGCGGCCCGTGGAGCGCGAGTGGGTGCGGCGCGCGGCACGCGTTCTCGATATCCCGTTCTGTGTTGCGGGCGGCATTACATCGGCCGAGGCGGCGGAGGCCGTGCTCAATGCGGGAGCCGATAAGGTGTCGATCAACTCCCCGGCCCTCAGTAACCCCGATCTGATCGATGCGCTGGCTGAGCGTTTCGGCTCGCAGTGCGTGGTGGTGGGAATCGACACCCAGGAGACTCACGAGGGCCTTCGTGCCTGGCAGTTCAGCGGGAACCCTGAGCGTGCCCGCGACAGCGGCCGAGACGTCCTGCAGTGGGCGCGTGAGGTGCAGACACGCGGCGCCGGCGAGATTGTTCTCAACTGCATGGGAAGCGATGGCGTGCGTGACGGTTACGATATCGAACGGTTGCGCGCGGTGCGCGAGATCTGTCAGGTGCCGCTGGTCGCTTCCGGCGGCGCCGGCACCCTATATCACTTCACCCAGGCGTTCGAACAGGCAGGTGTCGATGCCGCGCTTGCCGCGAGCGTGTTCCATTCAGGGCAGATTCGGATCGGTGAGCTCAAGCAGCAGCTCCGTAGGTCTGGAATTCCGGTCAGATTGACGTCATCGGAGGTCCCGTGAGCACTGCACACGCCCCCCTGACTCTGGCCGATCTCGACGGACTTAACTTCTCCAAAGGCGGAGGCCTGCTGCCTGCCGTCGTTCAGCATGCGCGGAACGGCGCCGTATTGATGCTCGGCTACATGAATCGGGAGGCAGTGGAGGCCACGCTCACACGCGGCCGTGCCGTATTTTTTAGCCGCAGCAAGGGGCGGCTGTGGGAAAAAGGTGAAACTTCCGGCCACACGCTGAAGGTCGACGCGATATGCGCGGACTGCGACCGCGATGCTCTCCTGGTGAGCGTGCGTCCGCGAGGACCAGCCTGTCATCTTGGCACGGCAACCTGCTTCGGCGACGGTCCGCTGAGCTCGCAGGAGCGGCTGATGTTCCTCTCCGACCTCGAGCAGGTCATCGGTGAGCGCATGGTCGTGCGGCCGGAGGGCAGCTACACCGCGCGCCTCTTCGCGAGCGGCATCAAGCGCATTGCCCAGAAACTCGGCGAGGAAGGGGTCGAGGTTGCGCTGGCCGGCGCGAGCGGTACTGACGCTGAGGTGATCGGCGAGGTCTCCGATCTCTTCTACCACGTGCTCGTGCTGCTCAAGGCAAGGGGACTCAGTCTCGAGCGCGTGTTCGGCGAATTGCGTGCGCGACACACCGTGCGTGAGCGAACCAGCGAACCTCTAGCGGTAGCCGGACGAGCTAACCCAAGCACGCCGAAGCAAGGGATCTAGACTCATGACGATGCGGAAACCTCTTCGGTCGGGCCGTTCAACCGCAGAGATTGTCTCACCACCAGAGGGCGCACGCGGGAAATCAAACATCCCAATAGGGGGGATCCCCGAACGCCTGGCGCAACCAAGTCGTGAGCGTCCGAATCCTCTCGGACGATCGCAGATCCTCCGGATAGGCAACAAAGATGGTAGCGCCTTCTGGTTCAGCACCAACGTCAACGACCTTCAGCGTCTGGCTCTTCAGCGGAGCTTCAAGAAGGAACGTTGGCAACAAGGCAACACCCAGCCCAGCAACCGCCGCATCACGCATGAGCTGCCCATTGTTGACGCGCAGAGCTATTGTCGGGTTCACGGTGATGAGCCTCCGGCCCGTGCGAAAGCGCCAATCGGAAGCTCCACGATTGGTGTAAATGATTCCCCGGTGCCGTTGCAGTTCCTGCAGCGAGGTCGGTTTCCCGCAGCGTTTGAGATACTCCGGAGACGCCACGAGGACACGCCGGCTGGCGGCCAGACGTTTAACGATCAAGCGCTCATCGCTCACCGGTCCATGCCGAACGACCGCGTCGTAGCCTTCCGCCAGAACGTCGACGAAGCGGTCATCGAGCTCCAGCGTCAGCTCGATGCCGGGGTACTTCGCAAGCAGCCCAAACAGCGCCGGCCCGAGGTGCAGATTCCCAAAACTCACCGGGGCGGATATCCGCAGGGGTCCTGTAAGCGCTCCACGCCGCTTTGCGACCTCCGCCGCAGCGCTATCCACGTCGCGCAGGATCTGGCGGGCGCGGCCATAAAAGGCGTTGCCATCCTGGGTCAGGGAGAGTTTGCGCGTGGTCCGCTGTATGAGCCTCGTGCCCAAAACGCGCTCAAGTTCCGTCAGGCGTTCGCTGACAACGGACTTGGAAATCCCCAACCGACGCGCCGCCCCTGCAATGGAGCGAGCCTCCACGACTGACACGAATGCAGCGACGGATTCGAGTTTAAGCATCGTTCGGTATATCCGAAAACTGCATCGGCAGATTATGGCTGTTGCGCCCGACCTCAGGAAGACTAGAGTCGACAGCAAGTCATTGTCAGCGGGCTGCCGAACGGCGTTCCGTACCAGGGGGAAGCGTATGATTCGACATCTGATGGTCGCACTGGTTGCGAGCGCTGTCTCGGCCACGTCCGTCGCAGGCGTCACGCCCTTTCCGAAAGCCTTTCACACCCAGATGGTGCAGACCAACGGCACGAATCTCTACGTGCGCATCGGGGGGAAGGGTCCGGCGGTCATCCTGCTGCACGGCTTCGGCGATACCGGCGATATGTGGGCGCCGCTGGCCGCAGAGCTGGTCAAGGACCACACCGTGATTGTGCCAGACCTGCGTGGAATGGGTCTTTCCGCACACCCGGATGCCGGGTACACGAAAAAGAATCAGGCCACCGATATCGCCGGGGTCATGGATGCCCTCAAGGTGCAGAAGGCCGATCTTGTCAGCCATGACATCGGAAACATGGTCGGTTATGCATTGGCCGCACAGTATCCTGACCGCATCACCCGCTGGGTCGTGATCGATGCTCCGCTTCCGGGCATTGGCGACTGGGACACGATCATTCGCAGCCCTCTGTTGTGGCACTTCAATTTCCGGGGGCCGGATGAGGAGCGGCTGGTGCAGGGGCGCGAGCGCATCTACCTGGACCGCTTTTATGACGAATTATCGGCCGATCCGAAAAAGATTGACGAGGCAACGCGTGAGCATTACGCGAAGCTCTATGCACGACCGCACGCCATGCACGATGCATTCGAGCAATTTGGTGCGTTCGGTCAGGACGCCATCGACAACAAGGCACTCCTCGCAGCAGGCGGCAAGCTCAAGATGCCGATACTCGCCCTTGGGGCAGAGAAGTCTTTCGGCCTGGGGATGGCCGAGGATGTGCGCTTCGTGGCCAGCAACGTTACGGCCGGCATTGTACCCGGCTCGGGCCACTGGATCATGGAGGAGAATCCTCAGGCAACCATCGGGCTTGTTTTGGAGTTCCTGCGCAAATGAACACACGTCTGACGGCATTAGTCTATCTGCCGTTGGTGACGGCCGCGTATGCAGCGACGGTGTCATTTTCTCAGCTTCGCTTGCCACCCGCGGAGGTCGACGCGCTGCCGGCGCACGAGGCGGGTTCCGGCACCTCGGGCGTCGCCGGAATCCGCACAACGGTTGTCGCGGGCGAGCCCTCTGGGCCGGGTCCTTACACGATTCGCCTCACTATTCCGCCGAATACTCGCATCCAGGCGCATACGCATCGTGACAATCGCAGCGCAGTCGTGGTGGCAGGGGTCTGGTACTTCGGTTACGGTCCGGTCGCAAGGGCCGACGCGGAGACAGCGCTGCCGACTGGAAGCTTCTACACCGAGCCGGCGGGCGTTGCTCACTTTGCAGAAACCAAATCAGAACCCGTCACGGTCTACATCACGGGGAACGGACCCACCGATACCCGCTACATCCAAGATGCTGCTGGGCCTCCCCGCCGGTGAGTGCCTCGGCACCGAGCAACGGCGTTTTGTCCCGATGACCCGTGCTTTCTTGCGTAAGTAACGCGCTCGGCGGAAACATCGGCGCATCGGTTCAAGCGCAGGAGCCATAAGACGAGCCCTGCCAATCAGTGTCCCTTCACGTTAGCCAGGAAATGCAGCACGTCGTTATCGAACTGTGTCGGATCCTGAATAAATGAAAAGTGGCTTACCTGCGGCTGCAGCAGCAGCCCCGCCTCGGGTATTTGTGCCGCCATGAACTCGGTGTTCTCACGCTTTATCGCCTCGTCGTGATCGCCGTCCACAATCCAGATTGGGACGCTGATACGCCGCAATTGGTCCGCGGTGAAGTGCGGCTGAGTTGCCCACATCTTGCTTATCTGTTCGAGGAACGATGCGTATTGCGTTGGCGTCGACGAGAGCTTCTCGTATTCCATCTCGGCGCGCGCTATGTACGCATTAAACGTCGGACTTTGAGAAACATCCTTGACACCGCTTGGATCGGAGTTTGCCGCGAAAGCGAAGAGCTTGGTTAAACGCTCGGGGTGGTGAATCGCTATGTGCAAGCCCAAGATCGCACCATCGCTCCAACCAACAACCGCGGCCTCGGGAATCTTCAGGTAATCCATGAGAGCAAGGACGTCGGCGGCCATAAGCTCGTAACCGAATGGCCGCTCGTCGCGCGTGCTGCGGCCGTGCCCACGACTGTCCATGACGATGACTCGATAGTGGGGTGCGAGCGCCCTCACTTGGTTACCCCAGTAACTCGAGTTCGCGAGTCCACCGTGAAGTAGAATGACCGGTTGACCTCGGCCGTAAGACGCATACCAAATCTTGATGCCGTTGACCGGCGCATAGCCACCGTGCCCGCCTTCGGGCAACGTCGGTGTGGGAGGCAAGGTTTCCCACTGCGGCGCGGCGTCAGCAACGCTCGCTGTGGCAGCCTGAGACTTCTTGTCCCAGGCCTTCGGAAAGAGAATTTCCGCGTTGTGCCGATAGATCTTATCGATGACCTCGCGCGGCAGCTGCAGCCCGTGGAATGAGGCCGCAAAGTCCTCCGAGTGCATGGGGTCGGAGGTCACGAGGAACCGCCAGTCCTGAAGCCACCCGTCGTGCACATCCTTGACGGCGGCTGGGTCGGAGTCAACCGGCCCATAGGCATCGTCGCTCCCGTAGAGGATGCGGTCCTGGTAGCGGATAAGGAAGCGTCGCACCTTGTCAGGATTCGTCGTGGCCTGGTACTCGAGGTGCACCAGGCGTGCCGCCACATCCACGCGCGCGTGCGGAAAGTGATTCAGGAACGCGGCCACCTTGTCCACGTCCCACTCGAGCGAGGCCAGGTGCACCGAGTCGAAGCGCAGCGCCGGATGCGCCTTCAGCATCCGGTCACGGGCGGCGAGAATGCTGTCGTGCGAGGGCATGTCCGGGTGCTGGTACATGTAGTACTGCGGGTGCTCGCGGAAGTAATCCCGATCCCCGCGCACGGTCATCTTCTCCAGGGGCAGCCAGCAGTTGAGCGGCTCCGCCTGGTGTCCGAGCAGCACGATGTGGTGACTTTCCAGGTGCGCGATGACCGGCTCGATCCGTGCGTCATCCGGCATCACGTAGTGACCGTCGGCATCGCGCAGCGTCATGCCGATGTTCTTCCAGATCTTGACGCCCGCTGCACCGTGCGCTACGTCGGCATCGATGCCCTGTATGACCCGGTTGCTCCAGCCGGGTGAGCCAAAGTCCGCCGCCGAGAAGGTCGTGGCGAACGCGACGCGTCCGGGATAGCGCTGGCGGAGTGATATCGCATCGCGCAGCTGCTCGGCGATCGGCGGGTAATCGGGATAATCCACGTCGATGGTCAGGATGCGGAAATTATCCGCGATCGCCTGTGCCATGAAGCGATCCGCCACGCCGTGCACATGCACGTGCGCGTCGATCTTCTCGACCTGCGGGAAGTCCTCCAGCGTGTAGTGGGTTTCGGCGGCCGGCTTGTCTGTCGCGGCTCCGGCGGCTACGGCCATGGCGAGGAGCAGCGCGAGCGAGCAGCCGGCTTGCGTGCGCCTCGCGCTCACACCAGTCGCACCTCGACGCCCCGCTGGCGCAGCTGATCGATGGCTTCCGCCGGCGCGTCCCGGTCGGTAATCAGCATGTGCAGCTGCTCGACGCGTGCAATCAGCGAGATATTGCGACGCGTGAACTTGGAGGAGTCCGCGACCACGACCACCTGCCGGGACATGGCGATCATCTTGGCGTTGAGTTCCGCTTCCCCGACGTGCGGGGTCATGACGCCGATCTGCGGATCCACGCCGTCCGCGCCCAGGTACAGCCGGTCGGCCGTGAGCGTCCCGAGCGCGGCTTCCGCCATGGGACCGGACAGGGAGTTGGACTCCCGGCGCAGGATGCCGCCCGGCATGATGAGCCGCACCGAGGGAATATCGATGAGGAGCGCGGCGATATTGAGCGCGTTGGTGATGACGTTGATCGACTTAAGCTCCAGCGCGCGGATGCGGCGGGCGATCTCCGCGGTCGTGGTGCCGGAGTCGAGGATGATCGTCTCGCCATCGCGGATCAGCCGCGCGGCGGCTTCGGCAATACGCAGTTTCTCGGCATGATGCTGCAGCTGCTTGACGTTGAGCGGCTGATCGCCCTCCGGCATGCTGAGCGCCCCCCCGTGGGTGCGCGTGAGCGCGCCGTCCGATTCGAGCATGGTGAGATCCGCGCGGATCGTGACCTCGGACGTACCGAAGCGCGCCGCAAGCGCATCCACCCTGACGCTGCCTTCCACGCGCAGCAGCTCGCAGATGCGCCGCCTGCGCTCACCGACCAGAAGACCCCGCTCGCCGGCAGACATCAGACGGGTATAGCCTCGAGAACCGCGAAGCGCTCGAACGAGAGCTGCAGCGGACCGCCCTGCGCTGCGACCTCCCCGAGTTCCTGGCCGTTGAAATAATCGCGCACGCGGTAGCGGCCCCCGTTGAGCCCCTTAAGCGTCACGGGCCCTTTCCAGCTCTTTGCGTAGAAGGCGTAGTACATCCGCCCGCCCTTCTCCACGACGTGGGCTTCGGGCTTGTCGAAGCCGATGTCGTACAGTTCGCCCCGATAGGTGCCCTGCGGCAGGAGCCGCTCGTTGTAGAGCGCGATCCACTTGCGCCAGAGTGCCTCGCGCTCGGGCGTCAGGAGGAACGAGTCCTTGGGCTTCGGATCCTTCGGCCAGGTGAACTTGGTCGAGACGATCGCGCCGATGCCGACGGTGGATGCGAAATCATCGCCGCCGTCGGAGAGCTCGACGTGATCACCCGCAAACGCTGCGCTCGGTCCCATGAGGGCCTTCAGCGTCTTGCCCTTCAGTCTCACCTGCCAGGAGGATTCGGGGTCGGACGCCGGCGCCTGGTTCATGGAGGCGAAGTTGAAGAAGGAGTACGAGGTTCCGCAGGGGCACAGCTCCATGATCACCTGGGGATTGGTGCGGGTGGCGGCGAGGTACATCGCGTGCAGGAAGTCCTGCAGCTTCTCCACCGACTCCTCGGGACGGGCGTGCTTGTGCGCCGGGTTGTAGCAGGGCGCCACGCCGTTCAAGTGCTGGCCGTCGACCTTGAGCCCCGCAAAGCCCCACTCGCCGATGAAGCGCTGCACCAGCGCCACCGTGTAATCGACCGTCTTCGGGTACGCCGGGCACAGATAGAAGCTGTTCCACCACGAGACGTTCTGCGGCGCCCCTTCCCTGTCCAGGAGCAGCATGTCCGTGTGATCGTGCAGAAGATCCGAGCCCGGCGCGCAGGCGAGCGGCGCCACCCACAGCCGCGGCTTGAGCGCATGCGCGCGAATGTCCTGCACCAGGGCCTGCATGTCGACACCGCCGCGCGGGAACTTCGCGGGATCGGGGCGCCAGTCGCCGACGTTGGTCTGCCAGCCGTCATCGATCACGGCCCAGCGCAGACCCAGATCCTTCACCTTCGGCAGCGTGTCCTCGATGAGCTTCGGCGTGCAGGTGCGCTCATAGCCCCATGCACACCAGATGGGCTCGTAGGCGGCTTGCGGCGGGTGCGCTGACACGAGGCCGCGTTCGGCCATGATGCGGCGATAGGCATCCAGCGTCTGGAAATAGTCTCCCGTGTGGGTCGCGACGAAGGTCTCGGGCGCCTCGAACGACTCCCCAGGTGCCAGCGACGTGCGCTTGAGCGCACCTGCAATCGAAAGCTTCGCGCCGTGCCCGGTACGGCTGACGGGCAGCGATAGCAGCCGCGGCACGCGCTCCAGGTGGCCGACGGCGATACCACAGTCGCGTCGCCACACGTCCACGATGGGTGTGCCGCCACCGTAGTCGGAGGCGGTCATGCCCATGTAGTTCTCCTGGGAGAAGCCCGCCTTCACCGGCTGCACCCAGTCGCGCCGGTCCTCGTGCGTGCTGCCGCAGTAGGACCAGAACTGAGGCTCTGCGCGCTCTTGCGCCCTCTCGACAAGTTGCACATCGCAGGTGCGCCAGCCGGCAAGCGCGAGGGGCTGCAGGGAGAGGTTGCGGTACGAGAGCCGATAGAAGGCAAAACCGGGATAGCGCTCGTGGAGCTCGATGCGCACGGTCTTCTCGATCTGCCGCGAGACACCGCTCAGCGTGAGCCGCGTGCCGTTGCCGTGCTGATCGTGCACGGGCTCGCGCTCGTGATGGCGCAGCTGAAAGTGCTCCGCCCGGCTGCCATCGGCGAGGAGCAGGTACTCGGTCTCCGCCCACGCAGTGAGCGCGATGCTCGGCTTCCCGCTCCCCTGCACGTGCCACGCGCGCGAGCGCATGTGCGAGTCGAACTCCAGACGCAGCGCGTCGTCGCCGATGCTCGCGCCCGAAGTCGCCAGCGCTGAGCCGGCCTGCGCATCCATGCCGGCGAGCGCGGGCGAGGCCACACCGGTGCCCGCCACGAGTTGGAGGAATCGACGCCTGCTTAAATCGTTGCTCACGTCCCTAGGACCTCTGTCACGGCCGGAGTCTATCGAATCATTCCATCGCCCCGAATGCGCCGCGCCGGCCTGGCGCGGTCAACGCGCTCACAGGAATCTTGACAGAAACGGAAGTATTCGAAATAGTCTGGCCCACAAAGATAAAGATAAGTGCCGGGTTTTGGCTTTCGTTTATTTTCGAATTACATAAGGGGAGATGTCAATCGATTCGTCCATGGGAGCCCTGGCGCAGCGCTCGCCGGGTGGGTCAAAAGGCGTGGACACGCGCGGATGAACCGGCGGGCCGGGCTCGTCTTCGCGCTCGTGACGATGGCGTTCTGGGGTGTCTGGGGCGCCTTCGCGGGGCGCCCGACCGAGCACGGATTTCCGGACACGCTGGTGTACGTCGTCTGGGCGCTCACCATGATTGCCCCGGCCGTCTATGCGCTCGCCCGCGCCGGCATGAGGCTCGAGCACGACGGCCGCTCGATTATCTTCGGCGTCCTGATCGGGCTCACCGGTGCCGGCGGCCAGATGCTCCTGTTTCACGCCGTCCACACCGGTCCGACCTACCTGATTTTCCCGCTCATCGCGCTGTCGCCGATCGTGACCATCGCCATGTCGGTGGCGTGGCTCAAGGAGCGGGTGAGCTGGATCGGCGGCATTGGCATCGTGCTCGCGCTCCTGGCGCTGCCCCTCTTCGACTACGAGCCGGGAGGTGCGACTCACGGCTTCGGGGTGGCGTGGTTCTTCTACTCGCTCATCATCCTCGTCGCCTGGGGCGTGCAGGCCTTCTTCATGAAGCTCGCCAACAAGACCATGAGCGCCGAGAGCATCTTTTTCTACATGACGCTCATGGGGCTCGCGCTCATCCCCCTGGCGCTCTGCATGACGGACTTCTCGCAGCCGATCAACTATGGCTTTGAGGGTCCCTGGCTCGCGGCCATCACGCAGATCTTGAATTCTGTCGGCGCGCTCACCCTGGTCTACGCGTTCCGCTACGGCAAGGCGATCGTGGTGTCGCCGCTCACCAATGCCGGCGCACCCCTCATCACGGCGCTCCTCTCGCTCGCGCTCCTGGGGATCGTCCCTCAGCCCTTGAAGATCGTGGGCATCGTACTGGCGTTCCTCGCCGCGGCGCTCCTGGCCATCGAGCCGGAGGAGCGCGCATGAAGCCGCTGCTCGATCTGGTGCGGCGCCACCGCGCAGGCGCGCCGGTCGGAATCTGTTCGGTGTGCTCGGCGCACCCGCTGGTGCTGCGCTCGGCGCTCGAGCACGCCCGTGCCACCGGCGGCCATGCGCTCATCGAGGCGACCTCCAACCAGGTGAACCAGGACGGTGGTTACACAGGTCTGCGTCCGGGGGCGTTCCGCGATCTGGTGTGGGGCATGGCGGACGAGGTCGGGCTGCCGCGCGATCGCGTGCTCCTGGGCGGGGATCATCTGGGGCCCAACTGCTGGCAGGCGCAGCCCGCAGACGCCGCGCTCACGCGTGCCGGCATCATGGTCGCGGAGTATGTCGGTGGGGGCTTTTCCAAAATCCATCTCGACTGCTCCATGTCCCTGAGCGGAGACCCGCGCGGGCTGTCAGATGAAGTCATCGCCGAGCGCACGGCGACGCTGTGCGCCCTGGCGGAAGATGCCTGGCAGCGACGCGGCGGCGAGCCGCCCGTCTATATCATCGGCTCGGAAGTACCGGTTCCCGGTGGCGCACAGGAGAGACTGCAGGATCTGGCCGTCACCGAGCCCGCGGCAGCGCTCGCGACGCTCGCGGCTCACCGAAAGGCATTCTCGAAGCACGGCCTTGATGCGGCGTGGGAGCGCGTCATCGGGCTGGTCGTTCAACCGGGGGTGGAGTTCGACCACGACGCGGTCGTCGCCTACGTCCCGGAAAAGGCACGGCGCCTGAGTGAGTGCCTCGAGGAAACCCCGGGACTCGTGTTCGAGGCGCATTCGACCGACTACCAGACTCCCGATTCGCTCGCAGCCCTGGTGCACGATCACTTCGCGATCCTTAAAGTGGGCCCGGCGCTCACCTTTGCGCTGCGGGAAGCGGTCTGGGCGCTGGACCGCATCGAGCGCGAGTGGCTGGGAGAGGCGAAGAGCTCGCGCGTGCGCGAGACGATTCTTGCGGCCATGCGTTCAGACCCCTCGCACTGGCGCAAGTACTACCACGGCACGGGACGCGCGCTCGAGCTGCAGCTCGAATACAGCCTGAGCGATCGCATCCGCTACTACTGGCCCGTGCCTGCGGTCGCGCAGGCCCTCACACGCCTCGAGGTCTCGTTCAATGCTGCGGCTCCCCCCATGGCACTCCTGCACGAGTACCTGCCGGCCGAGACCGCCGCGCTGCGCGCGGGGGACATGAAGCTGACCGCGCGCAATCTCGTCATCCATCACATCCGGCGGGTCCTCGGCGACTACTCGAGGGCCTGCAGTGAAGAACAGCTGACGCACCGGACGAAGAAGGACTAAGACCATGAATACGCGTTCCCGGTCGATGATCGCTCTCAGAGGCTCGCTGCTCTTCGTGGCTTGGCAGCTCGCCGGCATGCTCAGCGCCCAGGCGGACGATGCGGCGGCCGCGACCGGTGCCAGCACGGACACCACCTCGATACCGCAGAAAGAGCAGCCGCCCTTGCAGGAGGTGGTGATCACCGGCATGCGAGCGAACCTCGAGAAGTCGCTCGACATCAAGAAGGACGCCCCGGTGGTGCTGGACTCGATCAATTCGACTGAGCTCGGGCGCTTCCCGGACGATGACGTGGCCGACTCCCTGGAGCACCTGCCGGGCATTACGATCGAACGCACGACCGGCGGTGAGGGCCAGAAGATCAACGTCCGCGGACTGTCTTCCGAGTACAACATCGTGACGATGAACAACCGGATCCTGGCGAGCGATGACGACGGGCGCGATCTTGCGTTCGATGTGCTGCCGGCCGAGCTCATCACGGGTGCGGACGTGCTCAAGTCACCGCAGGCTTCCGCGGTCGAGGGCAGCATCGGCGGCACGGTGAACCTGCGAACGGCAAGCGCGTTCGACAACCCGGGCTTCCATGTCGGCGCCCACGCCGAGGGCAACTACAACGACCTGTCGGAACTCAAGGGCAGCAAGTACTCGCTGTTCGTCGAGAACACCAATGCTGACCAGACGCTCGGGTTCGTGCTGGGCGGCGTGCGCTCGGACACGAACATCCGCACCGACTCACTCAACGCCTACAACCAGAACATCTATGGTCCGGCCAGCTATCCGTATCCCACCGGTCCGAACCTCGTACCCCCTCCGGGTTCCGTGCCGCTGGTCGCCACGCCCTGCTGCATTACGTTCGGCTCGATCTTCGATGACAAGAAGCGCGATGCGCTGACGGGCAGCCTCGAGTGGCGTCCGAGCTCGACGTTCCGCGTGACGGCGGACGTGTTGTGGACCAAGCTCAACGACCCGCAGATCGGCTACAACGAGTCCTACTACTTCCCGGCCAATCCCGACGGCACGCCCTGGGAAAACAACGCCGTCGTCAAGAACGGCGTCATTACCGCCGTCACCGTCGACAACTTCCAGCCGGAAATGGTCAACAACACCCTGAACCGCCAGGTCACCACCTGGCTCTACGGCTTGAACGCCAGCTGGCAACCGGTCGATCGCCTCACCATCGCGATGGACGGCTACCGCTCCACCGCGAGCCGTCCGGAGGGCGGCGCGGACACCTTCGTGACCGCGGGCCTGGTGAACGACTCCCCCACCGCAGAGGACATCCTCAATTTCGCCGACGTGCCAAACAGCCTGCCGAACATTAACGTCGTGGTCCCGCCCAGCCAGCTGGGCCTTTCCACCTGTCCCTCGGGCACCGCCAGCAAGACCAACGCGGGCTTTTGCTCGTATACGTCGCTGATGGATTCAGGGTTCCTCAACAACAACAAGTACTGGTCGACGCACTACGTGGGGCTCAACGGCTACTCGGTTCACGATGAGATCGCGGGGTTCAACCTCGATGGCGCCTGGGACGTGCACGCGGGGGTCTTCGACAAGCTGCTCTTTGGCGGCGGCTACACGAGCCGCGACAAGACGCGCCAGGACAGCAGCAACGACTGGACCAACGGCTCGGGCCAGTACGGCACGCTCTATCAGACGGCCGGCTGCCCCGTTCAGTGCAACCCGTACTCGTTCGGCTCGCAGGGGTTCAACGTCATCTCCATGGTGAATCTGCCGAACTTCATGAAGGGCGCAGGCGGCTCCTACCCGACGATCCTGCCGCAGCTCAACGTCGCGCAGTTGCTCGCGTTCCTGCAGAGCCTGAACGGCAAGCCGAATCCGTTCTACTGCACGGCGACTCCCTGTCTGCCGCCGTACACGCCGTTCGACTTCGCACTCACCCTGCCGCAGGTGAATCCCTACAACTCCTACGCCGTGACGGAGAAGACCTCGGCCTTCTACGTAGAAGGGGATTTCGGCGGCAGGGACTGGTCGGGGAACCTGGGCGTGCGCGTTGTGCACACGACCACCACTGCGGACACCGCATCGGCCGTCCCCGTGTCGCTGTGGACACCATCGAACACCGCGAGCAGCGTGCAGACCTGGAACGTGCAGTACGGCACTTCCCAACCGATCGGCGCGAACGGCAGTTACACGCTCGCGCTGCCGTCCCTGAACCTCGCCTACTGGTTGCTGCCAAGGAGCCTGCAGGTGCGTCTCGGTCTCGCCGAGACCATGTCACGCCCAAACTTGAGCGAGATGGCGCCGACCTCGTCCAACAACGCCATCAACGGAACGCCCCAGCTCTTCTACAACGGCACCGCGGGCCTGAAACCCGTCAAGGCGAACCAGGCAGACCTCTCGCTCGAGTGGTACTACGCCCCACATTCGGCGCTCACCATGGCGCTGTTTGCGAAGAAGATTAAGAACGACATCTACCAGGCGGTCCAGTCGAACGTGAATCTCGGCACGCTGCAGTACGTCGGCGGCCCCCCGGGCACGGTGCCCGGGACTCCCTTCTTATGGACCGTGCAGGCCCCGGCTAATGGCGCCGAGAGCACCTACTCCGGCATAGAGCTCACCTGGCAGTACATCATGGAGAATGGCTTCGGGATCCATACCGACTTCACGGCGACCCGAACCCGCAGCTACGACCAGTTCGGCAACTTCGTGGGGGCCATCAATGCGGCGCCCCCGACCACCTTCTCCATCGGACTGCTCTACGAGAAGGGGCCGTGGAGCGCGGACGTCAACTGGGACCACCAGTCGAGCTTCACGGTTGCCTGCAATCAGTGCACCGAGGTTCCGGGATGGCCTGCGATCTCGGATGCGTTCAACTGGGTCACGGCGAGCCTTCACTACCGCTTCTGGCGGGGCTTTGAGGTCTACGCCGAGGGCAAGAATTTGAGCAACTCGGTCGCCCGCAGCTACCTGAACGGAAATCCGCTGCTGCCCTGGGCGCCGGGACAAAACGTCGGGGCCAGCGAGAGTGGCACGGGGATCGGGTACAGTGCCTACGGACGCACCTACGTGCTGGGTCTCGCGTACAAGTACTGAAGCGGCACGCCTCGCGAACCGCCTGATAGAGAAAAACAGTTGTGACCAAGCCCATGGAGGTGCTGGGACTGACCGCGCCGCAGATTCAGGCGGGGGGAGCGACGTGGACGGCGCGCGAGATCGCGCAGCAGCCGCAGATGTGGAGCGAGATTGCGCAGCGCACGGCCGCAGATGTGGCGCTCGGACGATTTCTCGCTCCGCTGCTCGGGAATCCCGGGCTGCGCGTGGTGCTGACCGGCGCAGGAACCTCCTCGTTCATCGGTGAGTGTCTCGCGCCGGCACTGCAGCGCACGGGCGCGCGGGCGGATGCCGTCCCGACCACGGACATCGTGGCGAGCCCCGAGAGCGGGCTCGGGCCCGGCACCCCGACACTCATGGTTCACTTCGCGCGCTCGGGCAACAGCCCGGAGAGCGTGGCAGCGATGGATCTGGCCGAGCAGCGGATCGAGAGCTGCTCGCACCTGATCGTCACCTGCAATGCCGAAGGTGCCCTCTACCGCAGCGCCGGCAGAGTGCGGCACTCGCACGCCGTGCTGCTCCCGCAGGTCTGCAACGATCAGAGCTTCGCGATGACTTCCAGCTTCACCGGCATGCTGCTCGCCGCGGGAATCGCACTTGGTGCGCTGTCTATGGACGACCCCTGCGCTGCCCGCCTCGCGCGCCTCGGCACGCAGGCCATGACTTCCTGCCTGCCGGTGATGACCGGCCTCGTTCGCGCGCAGTTTGACCGTGTGGTGTACTTAGGCAGCGGTGAGCTCAAGGGGCTGGCGCGCGAGGCGTCGCTCAAGATGCTCGAGCTGACGGATGGGCGGGTGGTCTCCATCGCGGATGCTCCACTCGGATTCCGGCACGGACCGAAGACGATCCTGAACGGAAGTACACTGGTCGTGGTGTTCCTCAGCAATGACCTCTATACGCGCCGCTACGACCTCGACCTGCTCGCGGAGCTGCGTCGCGATGGCACGGCGGGACGGGTGATTGCGCTCGCGAATCGCGCCGGTATTCCTGAGCATCCGGACACGCTGATACTCGACGATGGGGGCACACCGGAGACGGTCGCGTCCCGAGGAATTGATGCTCTCGCGGATCTGGCTCTCTGCCTGCCCTACGCGCTGTTCGCGCAGGCGCTCGCGATGCTGCGCTCGCTGTCGCTCGGGCTCTCCCCCGACAACCCGAACGCGGCGGGCACCGTGAACCGCGTGGTCCAGGGTGTCTCCATCTACCCCCACGGCCGCTGATGAAGACGTACCTCGGGGTGGACGGCGGTGGCAGCAAGACACGCTTCCTCCTCATCGATGAGACCGGCAACGTACTCGCCTCGCACGCCGAAGGACCGGCGTATTACCTTGAGATCGGGCTCGATGCACTCAGAAGCATGCTCGCGCGGGGCATCGAGCAGACGCTGCAGAAAGGCAATGTCACGCCGTCGGCCCTGACTTTCGCGTTCTTCGGGCTCCCGGCCTACGGTGAGGACCGCACCATCGAGCCGATGCTCGATGCCGCCCCTTCCTCCGTTCTGCCGCCCGGCCGCTACCGCTGCGGCAACGACATGCTATGTGGCTGGGCCGGTGCGCTTGCCGGTGCCGACGGCATCAACATCGTGGCTGGTACGGGCTCCGTTGCTTACGGGGAGTACGAAGGCCGCAGCGCACGAGCCGGCGGGTGGGGGGAGCTCTTCAGCGACGAAGGTTCCGCCTACTGGCTCGCACGCGAGGGACTTACGCTGTTCTCGCGCATGAGCGATGGCCGCTCACCACGCGGTCCCCTGTACGAGCTCGTTCGATGCCACTTCTCGCTTCGAGACGATATAGATCTTTGTGCTTCGATGTATGGCCAGGGTGTGAGCCAGCGCAGTCAGTTCGCGCAGCTGTCGAAGCTGATCGCGGAAGCCGCCCGGGCCGATGATCCGGCGGCGCGGGGACTCTTTGCACGGGCGGCCGCGGAGCTTGCGGATATGGTGGACGCCGTGCGTGATGAGTTGCGCGTGCCCGCGGACGTGGAGCTTACGGTCTCGTGTTCCGGGGGACTGTTCGAGTTGCGTGACCTCGTGCTCGCGCAGTTTGAGAGGACGATTGGCGGTCGCGACCGCCGATACCGGTTTCTCCAAGCGCGACTGTCACCCGATGCCGGAGCTGTGGTGCTCGCCGCAAAGCGCGCAGGCACGCCGCTCGAAGTCGCGAGCCTCGGTGCACTCGAGGGAGCGATGCAACGCCCCGGGAGCCTGTGGGTGTGATCCACAAATTCCCGTATTGATATGACCCGCCCCGTCAACCAGCCGTCGGGTGTGAACCCGTAGAGCTAACGTATCGATGCTCTTTGTGCCCTTCCTGATTCATAGGTGGCATTTTATTCCGCCGGTATAAAACACCACCTATCCAACCGGAATAGACCCCTGTTTGATGGTGGCCAGGGGCGGAATCGAACCACCGACACGCGGATTTTCAGTCCGCGTGTCTTACCCACCTAGCCGAACAAGCCCGTCAGGCCATCCGTTAAGGCTTCGCTCAGTGACTCTTTGCCGGCTGAGAGATTTGAACTCCCGACCAACGGTTTACAAAACCGCTGCTCTACCACTGAGCTAAGCCGGCATCGTGAGAGGTTCCCCATCGGAGCGCCGGAATTGTACCGACCCGCGCCCGCGCAAGGGAGTTCGCGGCCGGATCTGCGTTCGTGAGCTGCTTAAAGCGGCTTGGGATCTGCCGGCGCCTGCCCGGGTGGAGCGCTCGCGACCGTGTGCGTCGCCGAATTGCTCACTGGGGGTGCCTGCGCGGGTGGCGCGGGATGCGTAGTCGCAGTTGCGGTTGCCGGGGCCTGCGCGGCCGGCCCGGATGCCGGCGTGGCTGATGCGGCAGGCGGACAGGGCTGCACCACGATCCGCGAGCCGACCCCTTCCGCGAACAGGCCATCGAGCGGCACGGTATTCATGCCCGGCAAGGGCGCAAGATCCACCCAGTACAGGGTTGCCGGGATCTTGCGTTCACCGACCTGGGCCTTCAGTCCCGCCTCCCGCACCGCCTGGGCGCGCCGCTCTGCGTGCGCACGGTCGGCGTAGAGACCGAGCGACAGCCGCAGCTGTTTGCCCGATTCGGACGCTTCGGGCAGTACGATGGCATCCTTGATTCCGGCGTGCTCGAGGCTCACCAGCGCCTTGTCGGTATCCTCCTGGCTCGTGATCCCGGCGACATACACCCAGAATCCATCCTGCGTCTGCCCTTGCTCGGCGCGCTGCTTCGGATCAAATCCCTTGCCCTTCAGGATCGCCGCAGCGTGCGCACTGTTGTCGACATCCCCGAAGGGACCGACGGACAGACACGCGATCCGCACCTTCGGAGTGCTCATCCGCTCCGACAGCGGCACCTCCTCGGCGAGCCGCAGGCGCGGCAGCGCCTCGATCGCGGGGTTCGCGGGGGGCTGCTCCGGCACATCGTCCCACCTCGCCCACGCGAAATAGCACAGATTCGCGAACACGAGCGCGAAGAAGGCGATACGCATGCGCACGGCGCGATTCTAGATCAACGGCGCCTGGGCGGCGGTTCGGCCGCAAGAACGCCGAGTCCCCGCAGCACCAGATCCGGCACACCCACGCAGGGACTTTGCACCAAGAGCCGTACCGCGGGTGCTTCGCCCCCGGTCAGCACCACCAGGGGCCTTCTCTTTACCAGCTTCTGCCCCTCCTCCACCGCCCGATCGATGAGTGCAGCCGCAGCATAACGGGCGCCCTGCACCACCCCCGCCCGCGTCGAGCGTGCGAAGAGCACGGTGCCTGCCGGTGCGCCGCCGCGTGCACGGCGGCGGATGCCGTGTGTGTAGCGCAGCAAAGCGTCGACCGCGAGGGCGGGCGCCGGGATGATGACCCCACCCTTGTGCTTGCCGTCCGCGGCGATGAGATCGATGGTCATCG
>Ga0209624_10001439_pt1 | contig 18597 bp, 22 predicted proteins | sample JacPinW_OM2H0_O1_FD_188565 | JGI IMG/M metagenome (GOLD analysis project Ga0209624, IMG submission 188565) | Forest soil microbial communities from Algoma, Ontario, Canada - Jack Pine, Ontario site 1_JW_OM2H0_O1 (SPAdes) (version 2) | ecosystem: Environmental > Terrestrial > Soil > Boreal...
CCATGTCGATGTGGTCCGCCATGATCTCGTGCGCCAGATCGTGGAGGCCTATGAAAGCGCGGGCAAAGAGGGGCAGCCGACCCCGGCCAAATGAAGTTGTCCATCGACATCAGCGTTCCGTCCCCCCTTTGGCGCCGATTGCCTCGGGCGCGCTCCATCGCGCGCGAGACGATCGCCGCCGCCGCGGAAAAGCGTGGCCTGAGCGAGGGCGGCGACGTGAGCCTCTGCCTCGCCGACGACGCCGCCTTGCGCGCGCTCAACCTGAGCTGGCGCGGGTTCGACAAGCCGACGAACGTGCTGTCGTTCTGTGCGGCGCCCGGCCGTGCCGGGGAGGCGCAGACGCTTGGCGACATTGCGCTTGCCTACGAGACGCTCGCGCGCGAGGCCGAGGACTTTGGTGTGCCCCTCGGCGACCACTATCGGCACCTCCTCGTCCATGGATTTCTGCATCTCATCGGCTACGATCACGAGACGGACGCAGAGGCGGAGCGCATGGAGGCGCTTGAGACGAAAATTCTGGCGCGGCTTGGGGTGGCCGACCCTTATGCGCGCGAAGTCGTTGGCGGATGACCGTGACCAATGAGGTCGGACCGGCGGAAACGCCGTCTGGTAGCGCATCTCGTGAACAGAGCTCGGGCCTGTTTGAGCGGGTGCGGGCGCTGTTCGGATTGGCGCCCGCTTCGGCGCGCGACGATATCGAGGATGCGATCGAAGAGAGCGCGAGCGAGGAATTCACCCCGCAAGAGCGCGCCATTCTCAAGAATGTGCTCGCGCTTCATGATGTGCGGGTGGAGGATGTGATGGTCCCGCGCGCCGACGTGATCGCGCTTTCGCTCGACACCCCTCTGAGCGAAGTGCTCGATTGTTTTCGCACCGCCGGCCACTCGCGCCTGCCGGTCTATGACGAGACGCTCGATGATCCGCGCGGCATGATTCACATCCGCGACTTCGTCGTCTTCCTCGCCTCAGATCCCCGTTTCGGCCTTATGAAAGCGCGGCATGACGCGCCCTCCAACGGCGAGGGCCAGCCGGGGCTCGACATGCCTCTTTCGGCGGCGAAAATCTTGAGGCCCGTTCTGTATGCGCCCCCATCAATGCCGGCGCTCGATCTCTTGCTCAAGATGCAGGCCTCCCGGACTCACATGGCGCTGGTCATCGACGAATATGGCGGGACCGACGGACTGGTGTCGATCGAGGACGTGGTGGAGTCGATCGTCGGCGACATCGAAGACGAGCATGACGAGGACGAAACCCCGGAGCTTCACGCGTCGGGGGACGGGGGATGGATCGCCGAGGCGCGCGCCTCCCTCGACGCTGTCTCGGAGGCAACGGGCTTCGATTTTTCTTCGCTTCCGGAAGCCGAGGAGGTGGACACGATCGGTGGGCTCGTCACCGTGGCGGCAGGCCGCGTGCCCGACCGCGGCGAGCTTCTCCTCGGACCGGGGGAATTCGAATATGAGGTGCTGGACGCCGACCCGCGCCGCATTAAGCGGGTGAAGATTCGGCCCCACTCCGCGCAGGCAACGCCGCATCTGTCTTTGCCGCCGACCGAAGCGAAGCGCTCCGACGAACCGGCGTAAGACGCCGGCAGGTCTCGTCAGATCGACTTCACTTCGCCCCCGTCCATCCGCAAAGTCGAACCCGTCATCCAGCGCGCGCCGGGCGAGACAAGAAAAGCCATGAGCTCAGCGATCTCTTCCGGCGCGCCATAGCGAGCGATGCCCGCTTCCTTGGGGAAGTTCGCCGTCGCCTCTTCGACCGTCATATTGTGCAGCGGCGCCCAATGCTCGAGATAGGACCGGCGGCGTCCGGTCATCACCGGGCCGGGCAGGACGCTGTTCACCTGTACGCCGTCGGCGATCCCGCGGTCCGAGAAGGCCTTCGCCAGCGCTACAATGGCGGCGTTGATCGTTCCCACAGCGGCGTAAGGCGCTTTGGGGAACAAAGCCGAGTTGCCCGACATCAGGACCACGGCGCCCTTGGCCGTCTTCAGCGCCGGCCAGGCCGCGATCGTCAGACGCCGCGCCCCGTGCAGCTTGAGCGCCAGGCCCGCCTCCCACTGCGCGTCGGTCATCTCGAACAGGTCGATCTGCGGAACGGCGCCGGCGATGTTGAGCAGGGCGTCAATTCGGCCGAACGTGGCGAGAGCCTGATCGACGACGTTCTTGGCGGCCTCTGGGTGGGAGAGATCGCACTCGATCACGAGCGCTTTTGCGCCCGCGGCTTTCACCGCTTCCGCCGTGCTCTCGAGGTTCGCCCGGTCGCGCGCGACAAGAACGAGCGCGGCGAAATCGCGCGCAAGGCGAATGGCGGTCGACCGACCAATGCCCTGGCTCGCTCCGGTGACGATCGCGACTGACGTCTTCATGCCAGCGTTTCCTTTGAAGCGAGGTCAGCGGGGAAAGAATTCGAGAATCGCCGCCGCGATTTCTGGAGCGTGCGTCTCCAGCGCGAAATGTCCCGCGTCGAAGAAGCGCACTGTCGCGTTTGGGATGTCGCGCTTGAATGCCTCGGCGCCTGGCGGCAGAAAGAAGGGATCGTTCTTGCCCCATGCCGCCAGGAAAGGCGGCTTGTGGGTGCGGAAATATCGCTGGAAGGTCGGGTAGAGCCCGACGTTGCTTTTATAGTCGCCGAACAGGTCGAGCTGCACGTCGGCCACGCCGGGCCGGGCAAGGTAAAAATTGTCGAGCGTATAGCCGTCCGGCGAGACTCTCGTCGGGTCGGGCGCACCGTGGGTATATTGCCAGACGGTCGTCTCTGGCTTGAGGAAGGCGCGCAGCGCCTCGCGATTGGCCTGAGACGGATCCTGCCAATAGGCGCGGATCGGGCTCCAGCCTTCGCTTAAGCCCTCCTCGTAGGCGTTGCCGTTCTGCGAAATGATCGCGGTGATCCGGTCCGGATGCTTGACCGCAAGCCGGAACCCGGTCGGCGCGCCATAGTCGAACACGTAGACAGCGTAACGGTCGAAGCCGATGGTCTCGGTAAAGCGGTCAATCGTCTCCGCGATCCGGGCGAATGTGTTCCCCTTATCGGGCATGTCGGAGTTGCCGAAGCCCGGGAGATCGGGAGCGACGATATGGAAGCGGTCGGCGAGAAGCGGGATCAGGTCGCGGAACATGTGGCCGGCGGTGGGGAAGCCATGCAGCAGCAATAGCTTCGGCGCGCCGCGCACGCCCGCCTCACGATAGAAGACGCCGCGGCCGTCGACCTTGGCGGTCTGATAGTGGATGGCGGTCATGATGGTTGTCCTTTCGCTTAAGAATAAGGAAGGCCTCAGCCCTTGACGACTTCGTCGATCGCCTCGCGGATGATGTCGACAACGGTAGCGGGCGCTGTCACCAGCGGCGAGTGATCTACAGGATGCGACCGGGTCCTGGCCTTCATTCGCTCGGCCATGAAACGGTGATTGTCCTCGACGATCATGCGGTCCTGTTCGGCGATGAGGAACCAGGCCGGCCGGTCCTTCCACAAAGGCCGCTCCATCGCGACAGTAATGCAGGCCGGTGAGATCGGCCGCTGGACCGCGGCCAGCACCGCCAGTTCTTGCGTGGAAGCGTTTTGCGCGAAGGCGGCGGCAAAGGCCGCTTCGGGCAGATATATTAATCCATGCGCGTCCGGCGCGAGCTTGGGCGCCTGCGGATGCGGTTTGCCGCGATAGAACACGGCTGCAACCGTCTCGCCTTCGTCCGGGGCTAGCGCGGCGACGTAGACGAGCGCCTTCACCTTCTCGCTGCGAGTCGCGCCAATGACCGCGCCGGCATAGGCGTGGCCAGCGAGGATAACCGGCCCGTCAACCCGCTCGAGCGTCCGCTCGAGCGCCGCGACGTCGTCGTGGAACGACGTCAGCGGCAAAGGCGAGGCGACCGTTTTGAGGCCGCTCGCCGCGAGCGGCGCGATTACCTTAGCCCAGCTCGACCCATCGGCCCAGGCGCCATGGACGAGCACCACCGTCGTGTCATTCGAGGACATAGCTGCGCTCCTTGGAATTCGCGCACTCGTGAGAAGATCGGCGCCATGACCGGCCGTTCGCAGGGCCGAGCTAGTGTGTTTGCCGAGGGGGAGTATTCGAGAAGAGGAAGTTCAACCCCTCGGAAAAAGTCGGATGGGCGAAATCGGCGTCTCGGAGTTTGGTGTACGGCAAGTCAGCCATCATCGCCGTCTGCACAACCGCCATTACCTCGCCTGCCTCGGCGCCGATCATTGTGAAGCCGAGGATGCGGTCGTTGGTCTCTCCAACAAGCGCCTTCATGAAGCCTTCGGTTTGGCCGGTTGCCTGCGCCCTCAGTACGGCTTTCATCGGCAGCTTGACGATGCGCGCCTTGACGCCCTGACGTTCCGCGTCGCGTTCGCTTAATCCAACATGCGCCAGCGGCGGGTCGGTGAACATGCAGTAGGGAATGAGCCTGTCGCCCGTGCTGCGTTTTCCTCCGGCGAGATTGTCGCGAACGATGCGAAAGTCGTCTTCGGAAATGTGGGTGAACATCGGGCTGCCGGCGCATTCGCCCAAGGCCCAGACGTCCGGCGCGCTTGTCTCAAGCCGTTCGTTGACTTTAACAAAACCGCGATCGTCCAAGTCGACGCCGGCCTTGTCGAGCCCGGCGTCCGCGGTGTTGGGAACGCGCCCGGCGGTGACGAGGATGTGGCTGCCCTCGATCATTTGTTCGCCGGAACCTGTGCGCAGGGCGATGCTGACCGCATTTCCGGACTGGCCTTCCACTTTGAGAAGCTGAGTCCCGACATGAATCGCAACGCCTTCGTCAGTGAGGAGCCTCCGGATTTCATGCGAGGCGTCGGCATCCTCCCTGCCCATCAGCTGAGTCCCGGCCTCAACGACGGTCACTTCGCTGCCGAAGCGACGATAGGCCTGCGCCAATTCAAGGCCGGCATAGCCGCCGCCGATGACGATTAGATGCGCTGGCAGCACGTCAAGCTCGAGCGCTTCGATATGGGTCAGCGGTTTGGCCGCCTCGAGTCCCGGGACATTGGGAATGGCTGCGTGCGTTCCCAGGTTGAGGAACACCTGGGCGCCGACGAGCGTGCGCGCGCCGCCGTCATTGAGGCTCACTTCGAGCGTTTTCGGCGCGACGAAGCGCCCGCTCCCCATGATCAATTCCGCGCCGCTTGTTTTGTAGTTGCGCAAATGGGCGTCCACGAGCGTTTGGACCATGTCGCGCTTGCGTTGACGAACCTTCGCCATGTCGACTTTAACCGGGCCAGTCAGCGTTCCGAATTGCGCGGCGTTGCGCGCCAGATGCGCGACCTCGGCGCTGCGAATTTCATTCTTGCTTGGCAGACATGCGACGTTTGGACAGGAGCCCCCGATCCACTTGCGCTCGACGACCGCAGTCCGTCGTCCCGATCCCGCCATGTGCCAGGCGGTGAGCTTGCCCCCGCCTCCGCTGCCAAGGATAAGAATATCGTACTGTTCGGGTTGAGACACGAGCGTCCTCCATACATGAAGGGGCCATGGCCTTCCGCGCCGCCAATTCGGGCGTCAGATGCGGCGACAGTCGCAAAGACAACTGGCGTCAATCGGGCGAGGCGGCCAACCGAATGTGGCCGCAATCAGACAAATTTGCGGCGCAAATTACGCCCCATCCTCGGTAAGTACGACGACCCACATGATCGAAATACGGTGACCACGACGGTGACCACATAAGCTTTGTTACGACGGCCGTTCTGATTCCAGCCATCGGCGCGCGCCGCATCGCTCTACATCGTCCCCAACAAACGCCACCAAACCGGCAGCGTCACGAACGAAAGCGGTATGCCGAGACCGACCATCAGGGTAACTAAGGGCGGGTCGAGTTCGTGATCGATCGCGACAATGCTCGCGCCGATCATCGGAGCTATCGCAGCCTCAAACACGGTCACGTCCTTGTCGCTACAAGTCGGGGAACGACCGCAAAAACAATGAGAATTGATAGTAGAAGCGCTACGGAATACATTCACGGCCAGTCAGGGAAACAAACCTCGGCATGTCACGGGACATCGTTCAAGAATCTGGCCTGAGCTCCGCCATCGCTGGCTTTCATGCGGGTGGCGTCGCTGCGGGGCGCAACGAGGCGTTGTGCTGCCGGATTGGCGCGACGAGGATTGGAATCTCCTGTTCGGATTTATGGACATCCGAAACGTCCGGTCGGGCAACGCCCTGATCCGCCGCGGCGAACCAGATCGGACAGTCTATTTCGTCCTTCGCGGCGAACTGGAAATCATCGTGCAGTCCAGCGACGGGCTCACCATGGGACGGGTTGCCCGGGTTGGGGCTGGCGTAGTCCTGGGCGCGAACTCGCGTTTTTATATGGCGGGCCTCGGTCGGCCACGGCCTGGCCGGTGGCCCTGTGTGATGTCGCCGCCACGTCGCCGGACCAATATGCCGCCTTCGAGCTAGCGAGCCCGGGGCTTGCGCGCAGCTTGCTTTTCGCGCTCGGCCGAATTCTTGCGACCCGACTGCGCCGAACCACTGCCAAGCTCGCCGGCTGAAGCGGCGGCCGGATCCGGCGCCAGCGCGCTCGCCAAGCGATCCAGGCAGCTCCCGATTATCAAGCCACAGTCAATAGACTGTTCTTTCGATAGTGGATTGTCGCGCGCAGTTCGAGGTCCCAACTTGCCTAAGAACCAGGAGCCGCGGGCGTCAGCGTCGTCCGCCGCCTTCTCCATCTAGAAGGAGCCGCATCATGCGCTCGCTTTTCGCTGGAATGATGATGCTGTCGGCGTCAATGGCCGTTGTGGATATTGCGCAAGCGCAGACCCAACCCCAAAGACCTGGCGACTATGGATCTATGCAGGCTCCGATCGGTCATCGGCAGCCAAGCCAATATGACCTGCAACCCGCCCAGGATCACCTCAAGAAGATCGACAAGGACAATCAGGAGCTCGATATGCCGGCAGGCCGGGACGAGATTACTGGAGTCGGCCAGGTCGGATCTAAGGAAGACGCCCTGACCAACAGGATCGGGCGGGGTAACACAGCGCTCGATGGCGAAATAACCGACATCTGCCCAAGCTGCGGAGGCGCCGAGGATGCGCCGGTTCATCAGCGGTCGTGGCGGATCCAGCGCGGGCATCGCCCCCCACGCGCGCCTTGACGGCGGTGTTGGCGTCGGAGCTCGCTGATCGCCGTCAGCAGGTCCTCCAGCCAAGACGAAGACGCCATCGCCGTCACGTCGACGAGCCTTCGGCGATTCGATCGACTGGCCCGAGAGCTCCGATGTCGTCTTTTGTTCATAAAGCGGCGATAAGCCAAGGCGAGCAGGGGGAAGCCCATGGCGGATATTTCAGCCGATCTTCGACAGGAACTGGACGAGCTGCAGGCGGCCTACAAGGCGGCCGTGGACAAGTGGGTGGAGGCGATCCGCGAGGAGGAGGCGCTGGCCTCTGGCAATCACAATGTCGCCGAGCTCGACAAATGGGAGGGGGCCCATTTCCGCGAACACAAGCTGCACAAGGAAGCCGACTACCGGAAGCGCCTCTACGAAGACGCGCTGCGTCGCGAATTCTTCGGCTTCTGATCTTCCGACGTTCTGACGCGACTGAGCGAGCGGCAGCCTCGATCTGTCGAAGGCCGCAATTCAACCGATCTTGACAGGCCGTCGCAGTTCACGCGAAGTCGAACCGAGGGAGTTCGGTGGCCGCGGCCCGGGAGCGGCGTAAAGGGCCCGCGCGCCGGGCAGCCTTGTGGAGCGTCCCGACTGTCGGATGAACAAAATCACCGCTGATTCCGCGCAGCCTTATCGCAGCCTTATCGCGGGCTATACCGATGCGATCCGCCAAAGCGATTTCAAGGCCAATATCGCGATCCTGTTCGTCGCCTTCATGATGGGCCCGGTCCTTGGCAACTATCCTCGATTTCCTCACTATCTGCCAATCCCCTTCGTGATGCTGCCATTCCTCATCGTGTATATATGCCTGCTTGCGGTGCTTATTCCTCGCTATCCCAAGCGCGGCGCCAAACATTTCATTGTCTCCCGCAACGCGACGATTAGCGATTTCGCCAAAGTTGTCGAAACCGAGGATGAGCTCGAGCAGTTGAAACTGCGCTGCTCGGTCCTGTCGGAACTGTTGTGGTGGAAGACCCTCTACATTCGAATCAGTTTTTTTGTTGCGATGGCGAGCATCGTCGCAAGCATTTTCTTGCTCATCTACGTTTGGTATTTTTAGGGGGGGAGGGAGCGGCCGATCATGGGCCATCCGGTTTGGAGGAGCAAAGGTTCGCCAACTGTCGCAGCCGGGCGCGCCGAAGGGGGTGTGTTGAAATGACGATCATGTCCAAAGATCACGAGGCTCAGCTTCGCAATCTGATCGTCGGGTATGGCGATTCGATTCGTCTCAGCGATATCAAGGCGAATATCGCAGTTCTTTTCGTCGCAATCATGATGGGAACGGTCCTGCAGTTTCGCGACCATTATCCCCGGTATTTGAACGTTCCGGTGCTCCTGGCGCCGTTCATCGTCATCTTTTTTAATCTCCTCGCCTCAGTCTATCCGCGGTTCCCTCGCGCGGGACGAAAACGGTTCCCGATCTGGCGCCATTCAGACCCGGAGGAGTTCGAGTTCATCGCCGATCCGGTTCTGGACGTTGAGGAACTGCCGGTTCGATGCGCGCTGCTGTCGCGGATTCTATTCTGGAAGAATATAACCCTTCAAACCGCCTATCTCGTCTCGATTGGAACGCTTGTCGTTGCCGGAGTGCTCTTGTTCGTCAATTGGTGACGGCGGTTGCCGCGTTCCGGCTCACTTAACCGCGCGTCTGATCTGGCGTCTATGCCGAGCTGCCGAGGTCGTCAGCGTGCTCCACCCGGGATTCGCTGGCGCGGTGCCGATTTTCACTTCGATCGATTCAGTCGCCTCCACTTCATGCTCTCACACATGAGCCCGCCCATCGCGCATCCCTTGGTGGTCACGCGCTTGTCAGCGACATAGACGGTGATTGTGTAGGTCTGATTGCGCTGCGGATCGAAGGCGTTCCCAGACCACTTCCCGGCGCCGGCCGGCTTGACCTTGAGAATAAGCCGATCACCGACCTTTTCTCCAGAGACGCCGCGCCTGACCCAGGTGTTGCGCGCGCAAATCGCAGCGCCACAGGATGCGACGCGGATCTTGGTCTTGCCATCGGCGCGCGCCCAATCGCCCAGGAACGGAGCCTCAGCAGCAAGCGAGGCGCCCGCCGCTCCGACCATCAGCAACGCTGCCAATTCCGCAGCCCAACGCACCATGCGCCCAATCCCAATCGATCGCTCTTCGCGCAGGCCGCGTGAATTCAGCCTTGCACTGTTCGATGCGTATTCCGTTCAGTGTTTGACGCCTCGAATCAATCACTTTATCTCCTTATCAACAAACACCCGCGTGACGAGCGCGCCAGTGGCAGATATTCGAACTGAATCGCTCGAGCCGCAGCCCAGAGGCGGCTCGTCTTCGACATGGGAGAGAAACGATGCTCACGATCAAGGCAGCGCTTGCCGGAACTCTTGCCCTCGCTGTGGCGACGAGCGCGGCTTACGCCGAACCCAAGACCAACATGCTGCATCAATGGTCCGAGGGCTCGGATGCCGCCGCGATCGCGAAGCTCGGCGAGATGTTTACCGCCGCCGGCGGCAAGTGGGAGCAGACCTCGATCGCTGGACACACGGCCAACACGCTCGCCAAGCTGCGCGCTGACGTCGTCGCGGGCAATGCGCCGCCTGCCGTTCAGCTCAAGGGACCCGAGATCGCCGAGTGGAACGCGACGGGCATGACCGCCAATCTCGACGACCTCGCGAAATCGGAGGGCTGGGACAAGGTCGTCGCCCCCGAGCTTCTGCCGGTCATGAAGCCGACCGGCGATTGGGTCGCCGCGCCGATGAATATCCATCGCATCAACTGGATTTGGGGCTCGACCAAGGCGATGGAGCAGGCAGGAATCAAATCGCTGCCGAAGACCTGGGCCGAATTCAACGCCGATTGCGACAAAGCGGTCGCCGCCCATCTTATCTGCCTTGCGCATTTCAGTCAGGACTGGACGGACGCCACGACGTTTGAAGTGGTCGTCTACGGCCAGAACATCGATCTCTTCCGCAAGGCCTTCGTCGAAGGCGACACCAACGCAATGCGCTCGCCCGAAATGGTCAAGGCGTTCGAGCAATATCGCACCATGGTGTCGAAATACATGGATCGGGCGATCGCTGGGCGCGACTATACGACCACGACCGACATGATTGCCAAGAACCAAGCCGTGTTCATGATCATGGGCGACTGGCAGATCGGCATCTTCACCGCTGCCGGACTCAAGGAAGGCCCGGACTATGTCTGCGCGCAGGCGCCGACCGATTGGGGCAAGCCTGGCTTCATCCTCAATTCAGATTCGGTCGTCTTCTTCAAGCAGAAGGACCCCGACTACGTCGAGGGCCAGAAGCTGCTCGCGCACCTCATCCTGTCGCCACAATTCCAGACCGTGTTCAACCAAGCGAAGGGCTCGATCCCCGCCCGCCTCGACGTCGACCTGAGCAACGGGTTCAATCCCTGCCAGCAGATGTCACAGAAGGATCTGCAGGCCTCGATCGCCGGCGGCACGCTGGTGCGCTCGATGGCGCACAACATGACCGTTCTGCAAAAGTACCGTGGCGCGATGATGGAGGTCATAACCTCCTTCGTGAACACGCCGGGGATGTCGGCGAAGGACGGCGCCAGCGCCATGGCTGACGCGGTCGAGGCGCAGAAGTAGGCCTCCAGCGCCGCGGCGGCGCAAACCTCGGGCGCGGCGGTCGATCTTCACAGGAACGCGAGCCCAATGACAAATGCTATGAGCGGGGTTGTGGCGGTTCGGAAACCGGCTCCCGGGCGCGATCTGCTGACCGCCTGGGTCCCTCGGCTGGTCATCCTGCCTTCGGCCTTTGCGAGCTTCATCTACGTCTTCGTCTTCACGTTGTGGACGTTGTACGTCTCGATGTCGAACAGCACACTCCTGCCAACCTACCAGTTCGTCGGCCTCAAGCCTTATTTCGAGCTGTGGTCCAATCAGCGCTGGGCGATCGCTTACGGCAATCTCTTCTACTTCAGCGCCTTTTATGTCGTGCTGGCGATGGTCATCGGCCTCGCGCTCGCCATCGCCATCGATCAGCGCGTCAAGGGCGAAGCGGTCTGGCGAACGATCTTTCTCTATCCTTTGGCCGTGTCGTTCATCGTCACCGGTTCGGTGTGGAGTTGGCTGTATAGCCCCAACGAGGGGATCGAGCATTTCGTGCGCGGCCTCGGGTGGAGCGATTTCACTTTCCGCATCACCACGAACCGCGAAACCGCCATCTACGCCATTATCGCCACCGGGATCTGGCAGTCGACGGGTTTCGCGATGGCCCTCTTTCTTGCGGGACTGCGGTCGGTCGATCCGGATCTCGTCAAGGCGGCGCAAATCGACGGCGCCGGCCCCGCCCGCATCTATCGTAAGGTGATCCTGCCCTCGATCGCGCCAATCTTCATCGCAGTTGCGGTCGTGCTGCTGCAATTTGCTATCAAGACGTTCGATCTGGTCGTCGCGCTGACCCAAGGAGGACCTGGGATCGCGACCACCTTTCCAGCGAATTACGTCTACGATCTCATGTTCCAGCGTGGGCAGATCGCGATCGGCGCGGCGGCTGCGATCATGATGCTGCTGGCGCTCGCAACCGTCCTCGTGCCTTATGCGCTGTGGTCGACGTGGCGCTCACGGCGGGGGGCAGTCCGTGGTTGACGTGACCTACGACCGCGCCGTCGATCCGCACGCCCGCACGGCGAATCTTCGCTTCGTCGCCGGCCGCGTCGCTGTCTACGCCTTCCTGGGCTTTTTCGCCCTGATCTACCTCATACCGCTGTTTGTGATCGTCGCCAATTCCTTCCGAGAATTGCCGGAGATTACGCGCAACGGGCTGATCGCGATCCCGCAAAGCTTTTCGTTGAGCGCTTGGCCGCGAGCGTGGCTGCATCACTGTGTCGCCGGCACCTGCGAAGGCATTCAGCGCAATTTCTACAATTCACTGATCATGACGATTCCCGCGACAATCATTTCGACCGTGCTCGGCGCCATTAACGGCTACGTGCTGTCGAAGTGGCGTTTTCCGGGATCGGAGACGCTTTTCATCTGCATGACGCTCGGCGTTTTTATGCCCGGCCAGATTTCGCTGTTGCCCTGGGCGTTCATTCTTGGGACGCTCAACTTGTCCAACACGATTTACGGGCTCATCCTCGTCCATGTGATTCAGGGCATGTCGTTCACGACGCTGTTCTGCCGCAACTACTACGTGAACATTCCTGACGATCTCATCAAAGCGGCGCGGATCGACGGGGCCGGGTTCTGGCGTGTCTTTTACAAGATCATTCTTCCGCTTTCGCCGCCGATCCTCATCGTCACCGTCATCTGGCAGTTCACCGGCATCTGGAACGAATATCTGTTCGGCGTCGTGTTCACTGGCGGGCGTCAGCAGCCGGTGACTGCGGCGCTAGTGGGATTGGCCACGAATTCCATGAACGCCCGCGCCTACGACGTCGCCAGCTGCGCGGTGCTGATCGCCGCCGTGCCGCCGCTGTTGATCTATTTCTTCGGCGGCAAGTATTTCGTTCGCGGCCTCACCCAGGGCGCGATCAAATGATCGCATGGCGATGGCGACGCTAACCGTCTCGGGACTGCACAAGCGCTTCGGCGTGGTCGAGGTGCTGAAGGGCATCGACCTCGAAGCGCGCACGGGCGAGTTCATCGCCCTCGTTGGGCCATCCGGCTGCGGCAAGTCGACGCTGCTCGCTATGATCGCCGGCCTGGAGAGCGTCAGCGAAGGCGAGATTCGCATCGACGGAACGCTCGTCAATTCGGTCGCTCCGAAGGACCGCGACATCGCCATGGTGTTTCAATCCTACGCGCTTTACCCGACGATGACCGCGCGCCAGAACATGACATTCGGCATGGAAAGCCGAGGCGTGCCGAAGGTCGAGCAGGACGCCGCGATCAAGCGCGTCGCCTCGTTGTTGCAGATCGAGCCGCTCCTCAATCGCAAGCCCGGCCAGTTGTCCGGCGGACAACGCCAACGCGTCGCCATGGGGCGCGCGCTGGTGCGCGATCCGAAGCTCTTTCTGTTTGACGAACCTTTATCCAATCTGGACGCCAAGCTGCGGGTCGACATGCGCACCGAGATCAAGAAGCTTCACCAGAGGGTGGGCAAGACCACCATCTACGTCACCCATGACCAGATCGAGGCGATGACGCTCGCCTCGCGCATCGCCGTCATGCACCAGGGCTCGATCCAGCAGTTCGATGAGCCGCAGGCCGTCTATGATCGCCCCGCCAATATGTTCGTCGCCGGCTTCATGGGTTCGCCATCGATGAACTTCATACCCGGTGAGCTGGCGAAGCTCGACGGCCGCCCCACGGTAACGATTATGCTCGCCGACGGGGAAACCGCGACGTTGCCGCTTCCGAATATGCCCGCACCTCGACCCGCAAATGGCAAGGTTGTGCTGGGTGTGCGGCCGGAACACCTGTTTCGCTATGATTCGAGCCTGAAGGCGCAGAAAGCCGGGCTCGCGATGCTGACCGCGCCCGTCGAAGTGGTCGAGCCGACTGGAGCCGAGACTCATGCCGTTCTGAAGGTGGGCGAGCAGGAGATTGTCGGCCGGTTCGACCCCGACGGCGCTCCTCGCCTTGGCGAACTGCTGCCGCTTGGGATCGACATGGCGCACGTGTGCCTATTCGATCCCGGAACCCAGGCGCTCATTCCGCAGGTCGCCGCTTGACCTTCGCCATCTATCCCAGTCTCGCCGGTCGGACCGTATTCGTCAGCGGCGGCGCGACCGGCATCGGCGCCGACATCGTGCACGCCTTTGCCCACAGTCACGCGCGTGTCGCTTTCGCCGACGTCCAGCCCCAAGAGGGCGAAGCGACGGCGGCGGCAATGAAGGGCGCGGGCGAGACGGCGGTCTTTCTGCGTTGCGATGTGACCGACATCCCGGCGCTGCAAGCCGCGATCGCGGAAACCCGCGCGAAGCTCGGCCCGATCGCGGTCTTGGTCAACAACGCCGCCAACGACGAGCGCCATGCGGTGGCCGACGTGACCGCCGACTATTGGGACCACGCCCAGAATGTGAATCTGCGGCATCACTTTTTCGCCGCTCAGGCTGTTCACCCGCAGATGCGCGAGCTCGGCTTCGGCTCGATCATCAATCTCTCGTCGATCGCTTGGCGCGGGGCCGCCGAGATGCCGGCTTATGCCGCGGCCAAGGCTTGGATCGTCGGCCTGACCAATGCGCTGGCCCGCGCATTTGGCTCGGATAACATTCGCGTGAATGCGATTGAGCCCGGCGCGGTCATGACCGATCGGCAGCGGCGGCTATGGTACAAGACACCGGAATCGGTCGATGCGATCGTGCAGCGTCAATCCATCAAACAGACGCTGCTTGGCGAGGACATCGCGCGGATGGCGTTGTTTCTTGGCGCCGACGACAGCCGCATGCTCACCAAGCAGTCGATCATTGTCGACGCGGGGCTTCGATGAACGAGACTATGAAAGCGCTTCAGCCAGAGGCGCGTGGTCAAACCTTCGCCTTCGGCCTCAACCCTTACGGTCTCACCTATCATCTGGGCTTGCAAGGCGCGGGCGGCCCGCGCGCGAACCCCAAGGGCGCAGGCCTTGAAGGCTTCATCGCGATTGCGACCGAGCTTGGCGCGAAGGTTCTCGAGATCTACGACCCATGGTTGAGGGCGCTGAGCGACGATAAGCTCCGTGCGCTGCGCGATCGGCTCGCCGGCCTCGGCATGACCCCGATCGTCAGCTCCGGATTGATGATGGGTCCGTTCGAGAGTGCGCTGCGCTCGGCCCGCATTCTCGACGCCAAGGTCATCCGTCATGGCCTGACGGCGGTACTGTGCGGCGATCGTCACGCGCTTGGCGACAAGTGGAAAGAGCTGGTGGCTGAGGTTCGCGCCGCGCTCGCCGATCGCGGTCCGCGCGCGGCTGACGAGGGCAGAGTTCTCGCGATTGAGAATCACCAGGATTTCGGCAGCGACGAGCTCGCCGAATTTTGCGAGACGACCCGCGGCCTCGGCATTTGTCTCGACACAGGCAACACCTTCCCGGTCGCCGAGGCGCCGCTCGACTTCGTCCGTCGCGTCGCTCCGCACGTGCGGCACGTGCATCTGAAGGACTACCGGGTGCAGTTCACCGACGAGGGCTATCGCCTCGTGCGCTGCGCCATCGGCGATGGCGCCGTCCCTTTTGTTCCCATGTTGGACATCGTAGCGGCGCAGGGCCGGAAGCTGAATGCGGTGCTCGAGCCCGGAGCGCTCGAAGCGCGCCACGTGCGGTTTCTGCGCCCGGAATGGTGGAGCTTCTACGCCCCCAAGACGGCGCCTGCGCTCGCCGCCTGCCTCGCCGCTGCTAGGGTCAATCGCCTCGCCGACGACGCCGACTTTCGCACGCCCTGGGAGCGCCGCGACGATCGCGCGATCGCGGATTACGAATTGACGATGATCCGCCGCAGCGCCAGCAACATTCGCGCGCTCGGCCTTGGCGCTTAAGACTGGAGACTGACGGCATGACCAAAGAGCTCGCCGGCAAGATCGCGTTCGTCACCGGCTCGGGCCGAGGGCTCGGGCGCGTGATGGCGGAGCGGTTGGCCGAGCTTGGCGCGGATGTCGCGATCCATGACATTTCCTGGACCGCGCCGGCCAAGTACGGCGAGGCGGCCGATCTCGACGCGGTCGCGAAGGAGATCGCCCGACATGGCGGAAGAGTCGCGGCGGTGAGCGGCAACATCGGCGACAAGGCGGCGGTTGCGAAGATGAAGGATGAGATCGAAGCCAAGCTCGGTCGGGTGGATATTCTGGTCAATTGCGCCGGCGGCGACATTGGCGCCGCGGGCGGCAAGCCGGAACCGAACGACGCGCTTGGCATTCCGCTCGAGGACATCAGGGCGCTGACCGAGAACAACCTGTACGGCACCATCCTCGTCTGTCAGGCTTTCGTGCCGCCGATGGTGAAGGCGGGCAGCGGCTCGGTGATCAACATCGGCTCGGCCGCGGCGCAGTTCGGGGTGACGAACGGGGTCATCTATGCGGCGCTCAAGGCGGCCGTCATCCACTATACGCGCTGCCTCGCGGCGTCCGTTCGGACGGAGGGCGTTCGCATCAACGCGGTGAGTCCCGGCGCGACGAAGACCGCGCGCTTCGAGGCGACTCGTGTCGTCGATCCGCAAAAGATGGATTCGTCGATCAAGTCGCTTATCCGTTATGGGGAGCCGGACGAGATGGCCGACGCGGTCGCCTTCCTCGCTGGGCCCAGAAGCAAATATATCAGCGGTCAGGTTCTTCGGGTGGATGGCGGGGAAACGCTGTTTCCGGGATGACGAACGGCCAAGAGCAATAACAGGAGGGTTGAAAGTGTCGGACGGCAAACGGTTCGAGGGAATGACGGCGGTGGTGACGGGCGGGGCGTCGGGCATCGGGCTCGGGGTCGCCAAGCGGATCGCCGCCGAGGGCGGGCGGGTCACGGTGTGGGACCAGGATCCCGCGCGGTTGAAGGCGGCCGTTGCAGAGATCGGCGCCACCGCCGCGCGAGCGGATGAGGTCAACGTTGCAGATCCAAGCTCGGTCGAGCGTGCGACTCTCACCGCTGCCGGGGAGATGGGCCATATCGACATCCTCGTCTGCTCGGCAGGTGTCGCGGGCAAGAACGCCCTCGTGATCGACTACCCGATCGACGAATGGAAGCGCGTCTTCGACATCAACGTGCACGGCCTCTTCTACTGCAATCGTTTTGTCGCGAAGCTCATGAAGCATCGAGGGTACGGCCGCATCGTCAACATCGCCTCGATCGCCGGCAAGGAAGGCAATCCGACCGCTTCAGCCTACAGCGCGTCAAAGGCCGCGGTCATTGGCCTCACCAAGTCGCTCGGCAAGGAACTCGCGAAGGACGGCGTTTGCGTGAACACGATCACGCCGGCGACGATCGACACGCCGATCCTCTCGCAAGTTTCGGACGCGCATATCGCCTATATGCGCTCGAAAATTCCGATGGAGCGCTTCGGCACGGTTGAAGAAGCGACGGCGATCGTCTGCTGGCTCGCGAGCCGCGAATGCTCGTTCACGACCGGCGCGGTGTTCGATCTCTCGGGTGGCCGCGCCACCTATTGAGGCGCATATGAGCGTAGGGGACATGAGCGAGCCTACGCTCATTGAGACCGGCGATCTGATTGAGCCCCTGCGCCGCATGGGCCTCCTGAAAGCCGGAGAACCTGCTCGCCTCACGCCTCTGACCGGCGGGGTGTCCTCGGACATCTCGCTTGTCGAAGCCGGTGAGCGACGCTTTTGTGTCAAGCGCGCCCTGCCGAGGCTCAAGGTCGCGGCCCTGTGGGAGGCTCCGGTCAAACGCAACGCGGCCGAGGCGGCGTACATGCGCGCGGTCGCGCGCTGGGCGCCGCACGCGGTTCCGCGCGTCCTTGGCGAGGACGCGAAGGCCGGCTGGTTCGCCATGGACTATCTCGCGCCAGAGAACCATCCGCTGTGGAAGACCCAACTTCTGGCCGGCATCGTCGAGCCTGACTTCGCCGCTGCGGTCGGACGCGATCTCGCCATCATCCATGCGCGCAGCGCCGCCGACCCGAGCATTCCGGCCGCGTTCGCAAACGACGACACGTTTGAGGCGATCCGCATCGAGCCATACTTGCGCGCGACCGGCCGCGCGCATCCCGATCTTGCGGGGCGCTTCGATAAGCTCGCGCATACGACGCTCACGACGAAGCGTGCGCTCGTTCACGGTGACATCAGTCCGAAGAATATTCTTGAGGGCCCGGGCGGACCGGTGTTCCTCGACGCCGAATGCGCCTATTTCGGCGACCCCGCTTTCGATCTCGCCTTCTGTCTCAATCATTTCCTGCTTAAGGGCGCGCGCGAGGGCGCCGACCGCACACGCTACAATTCCGCTTTCTCGGCGCTGGCCGGGGCCTATCTGGCTGGCGTCGATTGGGAGAGCGCAACGGAAATCGAAGCGCGGGCGGCCGCTTTGCTGCCGGCTTTGTTCCTCGCCAGAGTCGATGGCAAGTCGCCGGTCGAGTACCTCACCCGCGAGAGCGAGCGTGCGGCTGTACGCCAATGCGCCGAACCGCTCGTCGCCGATCCGCCGCGTCGCGTTATCGACATCGCCGACGCCTGGGAGCAGGCGCGATGAGCATTTCTCCAGGCACAAACCACTGGCTTCTCTTGAGGAGCGAGACGAACCTTAGCGTCCACCTCATCCTGAGAAGCGACGCGCAGCATCGCGTCTCGAACGATGGTCCAGAGAGCTTCGCCCGATCGGCGCACACTGGAGCGCCCTTCGAGGCCCCTTCGGGGCGCCTCAGGGCGAGGGGCAGCGGGCTCCTCACAAGAGCGGAATTGTGATGAGTGAACCCGTCATTCAATCGCTTGTCGCGCGGCGCATCTGGGACTCGCGCGGCCGCCCGACGGTCGAAGCGGAAATCAGGTTGAGCGATGGCGCGGTGGGGCGGGGAATTGCGCCTGCCGGCGCCTCGCGCGGGTCCCGTGAGGCGATCGATAAACGAGACGGAGGAAAGCGGTTCGGCGGTTTTGATGTGCAGGACGCGCTGCAAGGGATGGCTACAGAAATCG
>Ga0209624_10001440_pt1 | contig 18593 bp, 12 predicted proteins | sample JacPinW_OM2H0_O1_FD_188565 | JGI IMG/M metagenome (GOLD analysis project Ga0209624, IMG submission 188565) | Forest soil microbial communities from Algoma, Ontario, Canada - Jack Pine, Ontario site 1_JW_OM2H0_O1 (SPAdes) (version 2) | ecosystem: Environmental > Terrestrial > Soil > Boreal...
ATCTAATGCTGGAAACTGCGTATTGTAGGGGCGGGTGAGCTGCTGGGGATTGACGCTGCAAGAGCCTCCGGGGAGGACATCTTGGGGCGGGCAAGGGTTGTAAGCGCTACCAAGAGCGGCGGCGTTGATGTCGAACAAGCCCATAAGATGAGTTCCCTTTGAGCCAACGTAGCCGATCTGGGCAATGACTGAGTTTGTGAAGCTGTGCTGAATGTTCAGGTCAAATATCTGCACATTGGCGGGCTTGAAGTTCTTGTCAAAGGTCGAGATGCTGATGCTACCCGGGGCAGCATCGGCAAGGATGCTTGAGGGGTTGAAGGCAGGATAGATGTCAACTCCTGACTGAATCACCTGGTTGAGGCCCTGTGCGTTCACGACCTGGTCGATCCCCGCAGGGTTCTGACCTGGCCCGAAGACGGCGATGTTCTGCGCGCCGTTATTCTGCAAGATCGACTTCATATAGACGGAGTCGTAGTAAAAGCCGTAGCCACCGTGAAGGACCGTGTCGCCGGTGCCATCGAGTTGATAGGCGAATCCAATTCGGGGACTTACACCACCCCAGAATTTGGGATAGATGTTTGCGACGCCCTGCCCGGCCACTGTAAGACCGGTTGCGCTCGATGGGTCAAAGATCGAGAGGTTCGGATAGTCAGAGTGCACAGGACCTTCATAGTCGTAGCGCAAGCCATAGTTGAAGTTGAAACGTGGGGTGATTTGCCAGGCATCCTGAGCGTAGAGGGCAAACGTGTTCACGAAAACCTGGCGCTTCGGATCGCCCTGAACGATGCTCGAAGACGTTGGATTCAAGCATCCCGCCAGGAAGTCTGCAAGGAATAAGACATTGGAGGTCGTGTTCAGATCAGCTCCAGGAGCTACTCCCATATTCTTTGTCGCTAAAGCAGAGCACGGTGTCTGCGCCGCCACACCAATAAAATTTGTCGCGTAGTTCCAGGGGCCCTGAGAGCCATCGAAGTAGATGGTTCCGCGCTGTCCGGTCTGATAGAAGTCATCGACCTGGGCCATGCGGAATTCACCGCCGAAGTGGAGCTGATGCGCCCCCTTTGTCCAGGTCAAATCGTCGTCAAGATGGCCAGTGATGTCATTCCTTCCTGAGGGCGCAGTGACACCGGTCGGATCGAATCCGGTATTGCCAGCGGAAAGGCCATTGCTGCTGCTGGTGGGGCCGATGACCAAGTGGGGGGAGCCCGGCAGAGCCGGATCGGTAACACCTGTGTTCAGGCCGAGGCCGATGGGATCGAATCCTGTATCTGCATCGCCAAACACCTGGTTGAAATAGCTGACTCCCATGGAGACCTGATTGGCCATCGAAGGGGTAATGATGCGGTTGTAGATCAAAGAGTAGTTTTGAACGTGGATGGGTGCATTCTCGAAGTACGGTGTCAGGTCGGAGGAGGTTGGCGCAGTCTGCGTCCCTTGACCAACGTACCATCTGGCGGAGAGATGATCTTTTTCGGACAGCTTGTAATCCAGCTTGATAACGCCATTGAAACTATGCCCGGTAAGATTGCCTGAGGCTTGGTAGTTTTCCGGATTCGCAGGTCCGGTGAGTGCAGCGGCTGGCCAGAGACCCGAGAGAGTGCCGTTTCCATTCAGCAAATTTGCCGACACGGGGTTATGGGGTACGCCGTAATAATCGAGGAGCGCATAGGCAGCTGACTGATAGGCAGCCGATGGTTCGGTGGCGTGATTGAGAGCGCCAATCAAGAAGCTCTGATGCTCCCCACCGACAAAGAAGAAGAACTTGTTCCTGAGAATGGGGCCGCCAACGGAGAAGCCATAGTTCTGATTCCGCGAGGCAGGCTTGGTTGCCGAGAAAGGATTCTGCCGTTCGAAGAATTCGTTGTGGTTAAAGTAGTAGGCCGTGCCATGAAGCTGGTTGGTGCCGGATTTGACGGTGAGGTTTGCTGTGCCGCCCGGATTGCGCCCAAGCTCGGTCGTACCAGTAGTGACAAAGGAGAAGTTTTCGATGGCGTCGATCGGGAAGATGACGCCCGCTATCGCAGAGACTCCGCCCTGGTTGACCGCAGGAATGTTCCACCAAAGATCGTTGTTGTCCGTGCCTTCGATCTGCCAGTTTACCGCGTTGGACCGGGTTCCGTTCACACTGGCATAGAGTGCGCCGCCGCCGGTGGACAATCCAGCAAATCCTGTAGTTTGTGCGAGCATTTGGGTGAAGTCGCGGCCGCTATTCGGCAGATTCTGCACGACCGTCTCCGGAAGAACTGTGGCCTGCAAATCTGTGGCGGTGTCGATGGCCAAGGCGGCGGCGGTGACCTCGATTGTCTGGGCGGAGGAAGAGATGGTGAGCTTTGCGGGGAGGCTGTAACTGACGCCGGCGGCAACCTGCACTTTGTCATACTTGGCGGTAGCGAAGCCGGTGGAGACGATGGTGACGGTGTAGCTGCCGAGAGGAAGATTGGTAAAGTCGAAATCCCCGGCGCTGGAGGAGACGGTCTGGTAGGAGGCGTTGGTCGATGTCTCTAAGGCCGACACGGCTGCACCCGCGACGGCCGCGCCTGTTGAGTCGGTGACGGTTCCATTGATGCCTCCGCGGAAGGTCTGAGCGCTCAGGGACGAAATGGATGTGAGGGTAAGGAGAAGGACGGCGAGACTGTAGAGAGCAGCATGAACGGGTCGTACTGTTGATCGCTTCATATAACCTCCAAAAAAGGGCAAGATTTCCCGCTCGCCCTGAAGGCGAGTCTTTTTGACTGGATTTTGAAAACGAGCCAGCCACGCAGCGAAATGCCTCGTGGTGCGTCACTGTGTTCCAACGGCCGATCGGCTAATAGAAGTGTGGCGATTAAGACAATTTAAGAAAGAGGTGGGACAAACGTAAATGCTTTCTGCTAATTTTGCAAGAATTATTTTGCGAACTCAGAGGTAGTTTGGTGACAAGGCCACAAGATTGCTGGTATATAAGATGTCGCCTTTACAGGCGCTTCAGACCAACACGCGCTTCCTCATAACTTACATTTGGTGATAATCTTCGCCCGCGATCTGACGGTCGCGCCCATGCCAAAGGACAGGTTCAACGAGAAGGATTTGCGGTGCCCGCAAATAGGCGATAGTGAATGGTCCAGCTGCTCGTCTGCCCCGGCGCGATATCAAGATGGATGTAGGCCTCAGGCGAAATAGTGCTTCGAATAGACCACAGGTAGAGTTTTGCGATGGGTGAATCACCAGTCTGTTCAACGCCAAACTGCTTCCTGGTATTCTCGACCCGAATTGCGTAGTCGGTCGCCGACGCAGAATATCCAGTCAGGTAAGCATCGACAGTCTGCTTCGGTACGAGTTCCTGGTTGTAAATAATTTTGTTTCCTTCGACTGTGGCCGCTGGTTCAAGCGGCTTATCAGGATGAGGCTTGAATGGAAAGCTGACTTGCATGCCTGGGCCCGTGGGGTGACCATCAAGCATGAAGAAGTCGTGATCGTAGACGTCGGTGACCAGTGGCTTTGTCCCAAGGTTGTTAAGCTTATGGTTGAGCGTAATCACCGCACCGCGGCGGTCGAGCTTCAGCACCTTGGTGTACTGGTAGGCGACGCCCGTAGGTGACTGCAGACGTTGTGTGAAGACGACGGATCGTGCCTTCGCCTTCACTGTCCAGTGGCCGCCATCGACGAGTGGATAGAGATGTCCAAAATCGTAAGCTGCATCCGTCTCGCGACGCAGAACGCCCACGCCAATCTTCACAAACAGACCGCCGGGTGCGGCCGCAGCATAACCGAGACCTCCGTCACTGGAACGGAACTCCTCGACCGGACCGGTGATCGAATCGTTCCCGTAAGGGTCGTAGTGAGAGAACCATTCACCCCAAAAGGTGTGTCCCTGGTATGCAGCGCAACCCACTACCCCAGACCAGTCGAATCGTGACGACCGATAGTAGCCATACTTAGCGTCTGGAAGGAACACGAGCGCCTCCACGTCGCCATTGAAGAGCCTGACATGCGGGTGGTCCATGTGTGGAATGTTGGCGCATTGGGTTGTGTTCCCGCCGCTGGCCACAGGAGCGCCCCAACTCAACGGCGTACAAAAAAGAAGCGCGACTCGCAGAATTGCTCGCCCTTTGTTCCACTTCAGTAGAGCCATCGTCAACTTTTCTCCCGCCTGTCAGAGCGTTTTGAAAACCATGCTTTGCGCGCCCGGGATCATAGCAGCCTCTCCGACGAAGCCTGGTTCACCCGTTGCGTTGTCCACAGCAATTCGGTGGATCAGCCCTCGCAAACGATCCAGGATGAAGAGACTTTCCCCGTTCGATGCGACGACCATTTCGTTACCTGACGCGCCATTGAGTTCGATGTGCTTTGCCTGCGAGAGATGCCCGTCCTGCGGATGAATATGCCATGCTTGCAAGCGGCTGTGCGTTGTCTCTGCCGTATAGAGCATGCGACCTGATGGATGAATCGCAAGAGCTTCGAGCGCAAAATCGCTACCGTACGTCGGCATTGAGATTCGCTCGATAGTCTCTCCTACCGTGCCCGAGGCTGAGTCGTAGCGGGAGCATGAGAGACTGCCCCCTGCCTTGTGCAACGCATAAAAGATCGAGCCATCGGGATGAAGGGCGCACACGCCAAAATGATCGATCTCAACGGTTCGCTGCTGCATGCGCCGACTCACCGCGCTTTGTGCAACGACAAACGTACTCATGTCGCCGCTTCCGAAGCCAGACGAGAGCAGATGTTTGCCGGTCGAGTCGAAGAGCAATCTATGCGGATGTGCATCCGTCCGGAGTCGTGTACGCAGCCCGCAGCCTAATTGTTTGAAGATGCCGCATGGACGATCGAGACTACCGTCTGTCGAAACGGGAAGCAGGTTGTAGATTGCGCCACCGTCTGCCGCTACGGCAAGCAGCCTTCCATCCGGGGACAGGGCCATCTGTCGCGGGTACGTTGCGGCGAGAGAGAGTGCTTGCCGGCCAAGCAGTCTAAGGCGGCTGTCGGAGGGATCAATGCGAAAGGCGTCGACTGTACCTCGTGGCAGTCCGTCGTGGGTGCCAACCTCGTTCGCAACATAAAGCGTCTGTTGGTCCGGAGAAAGGACGACGCATGCGGGCGCACGGGTTGGCACCTGCTGTATCGCCGTCCAATGTCCGCCATGCAGAGAGAAGACCTGAAGCGAGCCATCACCACCCCCCATCGTCTGTCCACAAGCAACATAAGCAAACGCGTTCCGCTTGAGCAGAATCGTTGAACCTGCCACCGAGCGCAATTGCCCAAGAGCAGCGACAGATACTGTCGAACGCAGGAACGCTCTTCGGGATAGCCTATTCAATAATCGATGATCGGAGTGCATAGGTCGTTCTCCTCACTAGGCGCGGATCGACATCGCGTGGTGGAAAATATTGTTTGGATCGTAGCGCTGCTTCACCTTCTGCAGAAACGGATAGAGCCCTTTGTCGCCGTAGTAAAGCTGCGGCCAGAAATCATAGGCGAGCATGTCGGAATCCGGATAGTTGATATAACACCCCTCGTAACGCTCGCTCGGATACGGAGTGCCGGCGTAGCGCGGCTCCCCATGCTGAGAGTAGAGATCGCTGAAAAACTCTCGAGTCCATTGGAGACGCGCGTCATCCTCTGCAGGATTGACCCAGTAGTGCTGAAATTGTGTCTTCATGATGGAAGACCGCTGCCAGCTTGAGGTGGCCTCGGCCATACCTTTCGCATTGGCCGCGCCGCCGTAAGAATCCACAGAGAGGACCATACCACGCAGGTCCACATTGGGTAGCGCGCGTGTGAGGTGTTTGTAGATGCACTTCGACTCCGCGGGAGAGAAAGTCTCTCTCATGTAGGAAGATTTATATTTGGCTCGCACGCTGTGGCCACCCCCGCTTCCTCCGATCGTCGCATCGAGCCAGAGCCGCTTGTCGACAGTATGCCGGCCCACACGCTCGCGGTTGCTTGCGCCCTGCTGTGAAAGCCGCCTCTCGCCTGAGCTAGGTGCTTTCGTTGGGTCCGGCTCGAACTCATGAAAGAGGTCGAGAAACTCCTCAACGACCTTCAGATCGTCGCAACGGCCGTTCGGATTGCAGAACTGCACCGAAATCCCAAAGCGTCCGCTAGAGGCGTGAGTCAGATCAAGGATGGCGAACAGTCCCCACGTCTCCGGATCATGGCCGCGATGAGCAAAGTAATCGCCGAAGGTAGAGAGGATAGCCGTGAAGGTGTCCTCGCTCATAGTGGCCCAGTCGAAGGAGAGCTGTACGTTAGCCACCTCGTACGGCGCCGCGGGCAAACGATCGAACAGAAAACCTGTAACGACACCGAAGTTACCGCCTCCCGCGCCGCGGCACGCACGGAAGAGATCGGCATCGTGGTCCTTATCAACGCGATGTAACTCGACGTGACCCTTGCTATCGACAGTGAGAATTTCGACCTGCGAAAGCCAATCGATCGTAAGACCATGCAGCCGTGAAAGCAGACCGTAGCCGCCACCGCTGATGTGGCCACCAGCGCCAACGGAGTAGCAGTTGCCTGCAGGAATGGTCACGCCATGCCGCTTGTAAAGCTCCAGATACACGTCTCCCAACTGCTGCCCTGGGCTGATGCGGTGGCGGTTTCCGTCTCCCGCCATGGCAGTCGTTGTCAGCAGGCTCAGATCCAGAATCGAGCCATTTGGGTTGTTGACCACAAAGTCTTCGTAACAGTGACCGCCGCTGCGGATGGTCGGGCGTACGCCGGCATGAATGATTCGCTGCAGTGCTTCGGCCGCCTGCTCAGATGTCTCGCACAGTTCAATCTCTTCGACAGCATCGGCCTCATGCGCGGGCCAGCGCAGGTTACGGCTTTGCTTCAGCATGTTGAAACGTGGGTCGTTGCGATCAACCGTGATAGCCAAGAATCATTTCCTCCACGTAAGTCCTTCGAGAACCGGCGAATCATCTTCATGGCAGAACACGGGACTTGTGCTGATACAAGTCACTGTAACAAAGGCGTCGGCAAAGACACCGACTTACAGCTTTGTACGAATCTTCGCCGCTTAGTGTTCCGTCTCTTTCGCGTTTGGTCCGGCGGGATGCGGTGCGAAGGTGGTCCATCGATACGCCTCTTTTTCGTTTGCATCGGGCGTCGCCGTCCACAGAGTGGCACTCATTCCATTTAAGTCATAGACGATCTTGCCATCCTTGATCGTCAGTTCACAGACGAGCTTTTGATTGCCGTCAAGACGTTTGTTTACCATGTCCGTAAAGCCGAACCTGCCCTTCTCGAGACGAAGCACGGCAACATCGGCGATCGACCCTTCCGATAGGTTGCCGAGTTCTTCATGGCGAATCTCATGGGCCGGGTTCGAAGTCATTTCCGCGACCACCTCCGGAAGCGGAACGCCGATGGCCATGATCTTGTCGGCAACGTTGAGCTCGTCCTTCATCGCCGAATTCATGCTTGTGATGTGAAGATCGGTCGAGATGGAGTCGGGGATAAAGCCCGCCTTGATCATGGGCACGGCGAGCGACCATTTGAAGCTGCCTCCACCCTGGCCCACATCGAAGTAGATGCCGCGTTTCCGTCCCTCGATCAGTCCTTGGCTCGGACCGAGAGTGACGGGATCCTGTTCGTGACGGAGCCCGGAGTACATGTGCGTGTAGATGTCGCCAGGACGAAGCTTTTGTGTCATAAGGTCGTAGATGGGCCGGGTCGGTCGGTCAGTACCGAAGTCCACCATGACGGGAATGTTGGCGATGGTTCCTGCAATGACGGCCTGTTCGACGGGAGTCCATTCCGGCCCCCCAAAGTGCGCGGTCTTGATGCCGACGATCGTCTGAGGGTATTTGAGCGCCATCGCAGCGGTAGCTTTGCCGTCCATGTCGGCGGTGTTCTGCTCGTATTTGTCACCCCGCATTCCCGCTCCGACGATGTTGAGCATCGCGAAGACACGCGTCTTCGAACGGTCAATAATGCGATCTTTGAAGTCCTCGAAGTTGCGCCAGCCGGAGCAGCCTGCGTCAACGACGGTGGTGACGCCGACGCGGAAGGTGAACCCGTCGGGTGGAACGCTGTTGTCTCCCGCGTAGGAGTTGCGCTCTCCCGTCCCGGCATACACGTGGACATGAATATCAATGAGGCCCGGAGTGACGTACAAGCCTTTGACGTCGATCGTCTTGAGCGCCGCCGAAGAGGGGATGTGCGCCGCGACCTTAGCGACCTTGCCATCCTTGAGCGCAACATCCATCACGGCGTCGATATGGTTCTTTCGGTCGAGAACATGCCCGTTCTGAAGAAGGAGATCGTACGGAGACCCCGAGGCTTGCGCCAATAGACACGCTGGCGCGAAGAGCGCGAGTACGATGGAGCAGAGAGCAATATTCTTTGTGAAGAGCGGCTGAATCATAAGTCTCCAATCGAAGCGAGAGTGATGCGGAGAGGAACGGAAAGAGCGCCGACATGCGGTGGCGATTGCTGGCGAAGGGAACGCATCTCGAAGGGCACGATGCGCTGAGTGGCTGTTCTCAGGTGCGGATGGCCTTCCACGTTGCCTCTCCGTATTCGTCCAGGTGAACAGTGCCGCTCATCGTATTGCCCTGCACAGTTCCATGAAAGGTCCATGGAATGGAGTTACCGCTGACCTCCATATTGCTGCGTAACTCAATCTGATCGGCGTGAACCGCACCCTTGAGAGCGGTCGTGTAGAGTTCACCGCGTTGTGTGCCGGTAAGGTTATTCCCGCTCTGCTCGACGGTGAACTGCTGCTCGCCGATGCCGCGGGAGTATTGGATCGCAACGGCCCAGGCCCCTTGAACGGAAGCGGGAGTTCCGGTTGGGATCACAGGGTCCTCATAGTGGCCAGGCTTGGTCAGACCCTCGTAGATGGCGTTGGCAATAATGCGGTCTTCGCCGGGATCCATCATGTAGGGCATGACCGTGACAGAGCTTTCCATCCTCGTGGGGCGAACGCCGGTGCCGCCGTCGATGATGATTCGCGGGGTTCCAGCATCGAGTCGCGCTACAAGCTCGGTTCCGGTGATCTTCAAGGTATTGGCATCCCAATGGATGCGTAGCTGAGGCGCCCGATTCGAGAGGTCTTCGGGCTGCAGATATTCTGTCTTGACCGAGGGCAGGTCCTTGACGCGCGACTCGATAAGTTGAAGCCACGCGAGCCACTCACGCTGTTCGGCAGCGTGGTCGCGCTTGTACCACTGGCGCACGGCGGCCAGCAGCCCCATAATCTCTTCCTTGCTGCACTTGTAGGCGCGGCCATAGTTGTGATGCGGCGCAGCCTGAAAGTACGCCGCGCGGCAGAGATCTTTCTTGCCAATGAGCATGCCGGCAGACTGCGGACCGCGCAGGCATTTGCCACCGGAGTAGCCGACCAGGGTAGCCCCGTGCTGAATATGAATGTTGGGAACAAGCGGTTCCTCCGCCGCGGCGTCAACGAAGACGGGGACACCTTTATCTTTCGCAATCGAGCAGATACTCGTGATGCTGAGTTCCCCTTTCTCTGCCGCGGGGCTCGACAGGATATAGATCATTGCAGTCCGATCGGATATCTTGCTGCGCAGCTCATCCGCAGACTCCACTTCGACAACTTCAGATCCAGTCATCCGAACACCGAAGTCATAGGGGTTTCGGGAATGTTTGGGGATGATGACCTGATCGCGCCCCTTGATGTATGGCAACGCCTGAGATTTTTCAGGATCGGTTCCGGCAATACACGCTACCGTCGCAAGCGCGATGGCGGCCTCGCAGCCAGTTGTCGCGATACCCCACTCCGCGCCCGTCAGTTGACCAAGTTCCTGGCCAACCGCATCCATCAGTTCGTCAAGATGAACGAAGTAGAAGGAGGCGTCGTACATCGCCTGCTTCACCTGCGGCAGAGAGCGCGATCCACTGATGATGGTGTAAGTGCCTCGACCATTAATGAGGGGGCGCACTCCAATCTGGGTGAACAGGTTGTCGTGCTCTGTTCCCTCCCGCGCAGGCAGCGTTTGTCCGGCCAGCATGCCTGCGCTTGCGGTGAGAGGAGAGGCGACGGTCACAGCTCCGAGAGCGGAGAGCATTCCCGACTGCTTGAGAACTTCGCGCCTTGACCAGCGCGTCGTGCGAAAGAGAGACATGAACTCGCCGTTTCCTTTTCTTTATGCAAATTGTGGTGTTGCGATTCGACCGGCGCACCAACGCGGCGCAGGTTAGATGTAGGCGATGCAGTCGATCTCGACCAAAGAGTCTCCAGGGATGCCACCGGCGGCCGCAATCGTGGTGCGGACGGGAGGAATCTTGCCCCAGCGACCGGCGTAGACCGTGTTCATCTTGGGCCAGTCTTTGATGTCGTTCAGGTAGACATTGACCTTGAGGACCTTCTCCATGGACGAACCCGCGCCAGCGAGATTCTTTTCGAGCTCATCGAGAACGTGCTTGGTATGCTCTTCAATCGTCCCCTGAAAGTGTGCCCCCACTCCGGCAAGGAAGAGCAGATTGCCGTACGAGACGGCGCTAGAGAATAGCGGCGGCGGCGCAGTGTCTGAAGCTGGCCGAGGTGGATACGACTTCTTCTCCTGCTTTTCTGCAGCCGGTGCCTCCGCCTTTGCGGCTGCGCTGAGCATGACGCCGCCGGTCGCGACTGCGGCCGCTTTCGCAGCGTTCTTGAGAAGACCTCTTCTGGACTGAATTTCCATGGACTTACTCCTTTATGTGAAGCAGGGTGAAAGGACGAAGCAAACTCGCTCAGGCCTTGGGGTTGGAGAGCACGGCGTGAAGCTGACGGCCGACGATCTCCGCTTCGCCGGGCTGCATCATCCAGGTTCCGACGACGATCGTGTTCTCGTTGGAATGCGGACCCAGCCGGCCGGTTGAGCCGGTCGCCGGATTGAGTTCTATCTGGGGCCGAAGAGTGCGAAGACGTTCCTGCACCTGCTTCGGGGTGATGCCCACCACCTGCGGATCGTAGGCAAGTATGAGATGTGGCACATGGTTCGCGATCTCCGGCATGAAGACCTCCGCCCTCATCGTTGGAATATCCTTCAGCATACGGATGATTATGTCAGTGCGGCGCATATATTCGGCCTGATTCGCCTCATCGCTCTGTTCGAGCAGCCAGTCCACGGCGGCTACCATGCCGACGATCTGCTCCTTCGCGACCTTCATGCCGCGCCCCACAGCATCGGAGTTCGGATTGTTGTTCGCTGCGGCCAGGTCCGTGAGGTGCTTCTTGCCCAACAACAGTCCCGCATTCTGAGGGCCGCGAATTCCTTTGCCGCCCGAAAAACAGACCAGATCGTAACCCATGCCGGTGTACTTCCACAGGTTCGAGATCGGAGGCATATCGGCCGCAGCGTCCATATGACAGGGAACGTTGTGTTGATGCGCGATTTCCAGCCATGTCTGCCGATCGATCGCGCCGCTCTCGTCCGCCGAGTTGAAGAAGTTCGTCATGATCGTCTTCGGCGTAAAGGCTCGCTTATAGTCCTCCACGGTAACGACCTCGACGATGCGCACCCCGCAGAGCAGCATAGCGTGATCGTACTCGTAGCGGTGCGACTTCTGAACAATGACCTCGTTCTTCATGGCTCCAACGTCCTCGGGGATCTGGTCGGGCTTCGTGTTATTTGCGGCGGCGATACACGCGGCCGTTGCCAGCGTAAGTGCCGCCGACGCCCCGCAGGTGACAACTGCTCCCTCGCAGCGAAGGCGCTTGGCGATGTACTCCCCGGAGGCCGTCTGCAAATCCTTGAGCACCACCGGATGCAACGCCGCTTTGGCAACAGCGCGCTGCACCTGCGGCGGCATCACGGACGCCGTCAGATAGGTATACGTCCCTGCTGCATTGATGATCTTTTCCACGCCCAGCTTCTCGTAATAATCATCTGCGGTATCCGAAGCAGATGTTTCGGCGAGAGCCCCCACCCCGGACGACAAAAGCGGCGCCGCGCCGAGTGCAGTCAGCGCAGTCTGAGACCAGGCAAGGAACCGTCGCCGCGTAAAGAGTCCCGGATTCACCATGGAAGACATTCTCTCAACCTCACCTACAGATCCGCTCCTGCGAACCGCTTGCGGAGGAGCTATATTCTGCCAAACTGCTTGACTGCTTCTGTGATGGAGTGGAACTTTTCGATAAAGGGATACATCGAGTGCTCGCTGTTGTCGAGCTTCTGCGCGAGCACAAGAATCCCCGCAGCATGCTCGCGCGGGACAACGACCACGCCGTCCTGGTCTGCAACGATAATGTCATTCGCGGCGACGGTAACTCCATCGCAGTGGATCGGAACATTGACTCCTCCAAAGCGATAGTGACCAACCGAGGTCGAAGGCACCGGCCCGGTCGCGTAGACGGGAAAGCCGATCCGTTTGAGTTGCGGCAGGTCACGCACGCCGCCATCGATGACTGCGCCGGCAAAGCCGCGGGCAAACATCGCCGTACCCATAAGCCCGCCCATGCCTGCGATGTCCGCGCCGTCTTCGACCTCCATCACGTAGACAGAGCCCGCACCGCCCGAGTCAATTGCCTTGAGCATGCCGCTAAGAGCGTCTGGATCATGATTCTCCTCTTTCACAAGCTTCACCGTCAGTGCAGTACCGGCGAATTTTGTAGGAAAGATGGACTGCATGTGGTGCGACATGTAGCGCTTCTCATGAAGACTCTGCTCGATGGCATCGGAGACGGATGCGGCCTCCACATGACGATAGGCTTCGATCATGCTCGGAACATCGGCCGCGTACTCGGCTGCAGTCTTTGGAGTATCGGCATGGACCCTATACGCGATGGGGAGCAGAGAGATACAGACGAGAACGGCGGCCGCAAAAACCACACCTCCGCGCAGTCTGGGCGTTGCATGACGGGAAAGAGACGAAGTCAAGGAACTCCTCCTGTTGAAAGCGCCGATCATACTACGCCGGCGACCACCGGCAAAATCCGATTCGAAGTCATAAGTTCCCAACCACGTCGAGCAGTCGCCGGATGCACCGCCATCCTGCAGATGGCAAGAATCGCAGAGAGATAAAGTTATCGTTGGCTCTATTGAACCATGCAAAAGGCAATTCTTTTTGGGACATATGACCTATAGAACTCATAAAGCAACGCGGAGCGACTCAGCACGAAGAGACTTGAGGATCTCAAACCATCCGGTATGGCATATTCTAGAAAAATATGAGCCGCAACAAAAAGAGCATTCGTGTCGGTCTTATCGGCTACGGCTTTGCCGGAAAAGTCTTCCATGCTCCGCTTATCCGCTCAGTGCCGGGCCTTCGACTAACAGTTGTGGGATCCAGTAAACCCGATGTCGTGCTCGCGGACATCCCCGGAGTTACGGTTTGTGCCGCCGAAGACGTACTGGCTCATCCAGATGTGGACCTCGTCGTAATCGCCAGTCCAAATGAGAGCCATTTTCCTCTCGCAGCTGCGGCCCTCCGTGCAGGCAAGGATGTAGTCGTCGACAAGCCTTTTACCGTGACCCTTGCCGAGGCCCGTTCTCTCTCAGAGATTGCCGCAGAACATAAGAGATTGCTCTCGGTCTTTCACAACCGGCGCTGGGACAGTGAAATCCTTGCTACCAAAGCCATCCTCCAGGCAGGTGTTCTCGGCGAAGTCTCGCACTACGAGTGTCATATGGACCGTTTTCGCCCTGCCGTACGAAGGCGCTGGCGTGAAGACCCGGGGACCGGCGCGGGTCTGTGGTTCGACCTGGGACCGCATCTCATCGATCAGTCCTTGTATCTGTTCGGGCTTCCAAACTCAGTCAATGCCAGCTTCGGAATTTTGCGCGAGGGTGGACAAACTGACGATTGGGCTCACATCCAACTCAACTATGATCACCTCCGGGTGATCCTTCACGCCTCTTTGCTCGTGTCCGGTGGCGGCGCCCGTTCTATCCTTCACGGCACGCACGCCAGCTGGGCAAAATACGGTGCGGATGTGCAGGAAAGTCAGCTTCAGGCTGGAATGGATCCTGAAGATCCGGCCTTTGGCAACGATCCAAGCCCGGGTGTTCTGTATCGCGGTGCCACCGGCGAGCGCATTGAGATCCCGTCGCCCATCGGCAACCAGCGGATGTATTACATTGGAATCCGAGACGCCATCCTGCACACACAACCGCCCCCGGTATCTATTCAGGATGCCGTCGCCGTGATGGCCATTCTTGAAACGTCGTTTAAATCCGGAGCTAACGGCCGCGTCCTGGAGCTCCCGCTGACGCCGAGCGAACGTGCACAACACCCCCAGGTCATCTACACCGGAGCCTGATGACAAGCCTGTTGTTGACGGCGTGACGCTTTCAACGAGATGTATGCAGGGTCTGTGTGCTCGCAGCATTTAATTCCTGTTGCAGTAACACGTGTTCTTCCTTCAGTGGGTCGATTGGCTGTGCCGACACCGTCATCAACTGGCCGTTCTGAACTCGGAAGGTATAGGAATGCACTGTCACCGTTAGATCACATTCAGAATACTTGTTGGGATTGCCTGCGGAGCGCGTCAGGATGGCTAGCTCGCTTCCAACATTTTTCCATCTCGCGAGGTAGCTGTCTGCGCCCTTCGATGCCAGGAAAGGCTCACGACAATCGAACGTGTAATCGATACCCTGCACCTGCCCATCCTCTTTCAAGTCTGCCTGCCCGGACCCAGTTGCCCTCCACGCTGTGCGATGCCAGCCAGTGTGCATGACCTGGACACGCAGCGGATAGGCTGATTGATCGGGCTCGCTCGCTCGTGCAAAACCACTCACTGCCAAAATTCCACTAGACAGGAAAACAAGATAGCGAAAGCTCATCTTTCGGGTCATATCGATCGCTCCTGAACTGCGCACAAAGGCGATTGCGCACAGAGCTCCACACGCTTAGCGACAACACTAAGCAGGGAAAGTGGGCAGCTCAATACCCCAATAGTGGCAACAGGAGCCATCAAGAATGGCCCAACGCTGAGCCCGCCATCGAACGGAGCTCGAACCTGCCGACCACCCCAAACAGAAAAGCCTCGCAATCGCGAGGCATCTCCGCGAAACGTCGTTCTGCCCTAGGAAGCGCGCTTTCTCAAACCCGGCGCAGCCTGCTTCTCGTCCTCGCGGCTCTTCTGCGCCGAGTACTTCTCCTTGGCAGACTTCGGTTTCTTCCTCGTCTCCGGTTCTTCGGAGCTCTGCCGCATGATCGGGCTCGCGGCCTCCGTAATCTTCGCCGCCGCCGCCAGCTCCTCGTTCAGATTCTCGGTCAGCAGATCAATGACGTCCTGCATGCCCAGCGTCTTTGCCATGGAAATCGTCGCCTGATAACCCGCAATCTCATAGTGCTCCGTCCGCAGAGCGGCGCCAATCAGACCGCAATCAAAAGACGCTCCCTCCTCGTCCTTCTCCAGCGCATCTTTACCCTCCTCCACAATGCCTTCCATTCCGTTGCAATGTTCTCCCGTCGGCTTCTCCTCCAAATGCGCAAAGACCTGCTTCAAACGCTCGACCTGTCCCTTGGTCTCTTCCAGATGCGTCGCAAAAAGTTCTTTCAGCTTTGCGTTTTTCGCGCCCTTGGCGAGCTTGGGCAGTGCCTTCACCAACTGATTCTCTGCGCTGTACATATCGCGCAACTCATCCAGCAAAACGTCCCTAAGTGGCATAATTCATCTCCTATATCGATCTGTGATTCCCGGCCATGTAGCCACTTTGCGAATCATCTAGTGAGAGACAAATTAGCCTAAGGAAGGTTGGCTATCCGCCGGCATTTTCCTCTAACTGTTGGCTTAGTGGCGAGGAATCCGCCGGAAGGGCCCACCTTCAATCGTGCCGAGCCCTGGCGCCGGTTTTGCCTTAGCTGCATCGGTTATCGCGCCGGCGAGGACCTCGTCGGTCTTGCCGATCGGTTCCTGTTTGGGTTGACATCCGACCCAAACAGGGGCATACTTGGGTCGAATGACTACCCAAGAGAATAACGACGACCGCATCGCCTTATTGCAGGGCACGCTCGACCTGCTCATCCTGAAGACGCTTGTGCTGGGATCTTGCCACGGGCAAGGCGTGGCGCGGTTGATTCAACGCCAGTCGGAAGAGGTATTTTTCGTCGATCATGGGTCGCTCTATCTGGCGCTTCAGCGTCTAGAAGACAAAAAGTGGATAAGCGCCAAGTGGGGCGTAAGCGAGAACAACCGCAAGGCCAGGTTTTACTCGCTAACGCCGAAGGGCCGCGAGCACCTTGTCGCGAAGACCAGCGAGTGGCGACGGCTGACGCGCGCAATGGGTTTGATTCTCGATTCCAGCAAGGGGCCCCAAAACGAGGAGGCATAGCTATGTTCTGGCGCAAGCGAAGTGCAGACGATTTTGCGGAAGAAATCAAGACCCATCTTGAGCTCGAAGCCGACGATCTCAAACGCGAGGGCTTGAGCGAGGACGAGGCACGGCGGCAGGCGCGGCGTGAGTTCGGCAACGTCCGCGCGGCCCAGGAGCGCTTCTACATAAAAGACAGATGGGTGTGGCTGGACAAGCTCCTGCGCGACATCCGCTTCGGGTTGCGCTCGATGCGCCAGAGCCCGGGGTTTGCCATCACGGCAATCCTCACGCTGGCACTCGGAATGGGCGCAAACACAGCGGTATTCAGTGTGATGAATGCGGTGCTGCTGCGATCGTTGCCTGTGCCCGATCCCCAGCGGGTGGTCTATCTGCATACGTCGAATCCGCCGAGCAGGACGGGGACGATCGATACGCAGGACACGTTCTCGTATCCGGTGTATGACGCGCTGCGGAAGCAGAGCAGGGTGATCGATGTGGTTGCCTATGCACAGATGTCGGGGGACAAGGTGAGTGTGCGCGTCGGAGAGCAACCGGAGACAGCCGAAGCCGAGATGGTGAGCGGCAACTTCTTCAGCGTCCTCGGCGTGAGACTGGCGCGCGGGCGCGGCTTCATCCCGCAGGATGAGAACGACCACACGCAGACGATGGTGATCAGTTACAACTACTGGACGGCCCGCTTCTCTCGCGACCCAGACATCCTGGGGAAGACAATTTACGTGAAGGGCGTTCCGTTCACGATTGTGGGTGTGACGGCAGAGGGGTTTGAAGGAACAGAGGCAAGTAAGTCGATGGACTTCTGGATTCCACTCCAGAACCGCATTGAATTTAATGTGCTTGGCAATCCGCCAGAAAACGGCAAGCTTTACCAGCAGGACCCGACATGGTGGTGCATGCGCTTGATGGGACGACTAGCCCCAGGGGCGAGCCGTGAGCAGGCGTTGGCACGAATACAGAACGTATTTCAGGCCGCGGCTTATGTTGGGCTGGGCTCGCCCCTGGCAGGCGAAAAGCTGCCGGTGCTGAGCTTTGCGGACGCGAAGAACTTTCCCGGCTATGACATGCAATACGGCAAGCCGCTGCGAATGTTGATGACGATGGTCGGGTTGGTGCTGCTGATCGCGCTGACAAATGTGGTGATGCTGCTGATGGCGCGTAACGCGACGCGACAGCGAGAGTTCAGCCTGCGGCTCGCGCTGGGTGCGCGGCGCGGAGAGCTGCTGCGTCAGTTGCTGACGGAGAGTCTGCTTCTGGTCACCGTAGGCGGCGCGCTCGCGTGGGGATTTGCGGAGGTGGCGACGCGGACGCTTGGAAAGTGGGCGCAGATTGAGTCCAACCTCGCTCCAGATAAAACAGTTCTGCTCTTCACGCTGAGCGTGTTGGTGTTTGCGGCGATCCTGTTCGGTTTGGCGCCGTTTCGCATAGCGATTGCCGGCGGAGCGGAGCTCGCTCTGAAGACTTCTGCTGCAACTTCAAGTACGGATGCCGGTAAGACGCGAACAGGCAAGGTGATCGTCGCGCTACAGATGGCGCTGTGCGTGGTGCTTCTGGTGGGTGGCGGATTGCTCATTCGCACGCTGCGCAATCTGCAGCATATCTCACTGGGCTTTCCTGCAGAAGGTCTGGTCGTCTTCGGTGTGAATCCACAAAATATACACTCAGTTCCCGAAGGCATCGTGTTTTATCAAGAGCTGATGAGAGGGCTGCGCGTGCTGCCCGGTGTTGAATCAGTGACCGTAATGGATAATCGCCTTGGGTCGTGGTGGTCGAACAACAGCGACATGATGGTAGACGGCAAATTGCCGGATGTGGCAAATGGCGGATCGAGAACAGTCCGCAGCAATGTGGTCGGTCCGGATTTTTTCCATACGCTGGGAGTACCAATCCTTGCAGGCCGCGATTTTGTCGATTCCGATACCGCAACCTCGCCACACGTTGGCATCATCAATGAGCAATTTGCGAAACGCTTCCTGCCCAATCAGAACCCACTCGGTCACATGATCGGACCGGACAACGGAAAGTATCAGATGACAGTTGCAGGCGTGGTCAAGGACCACAAATACCGCAGTATCGACGAAGAGCCCATCCCGATGGCTTGGTACATGTACGCTCAGATTCCGGTAATAGGTCCGATGCACGTCGAGCTGCGTGTCCATGGAGAGCCGTTGGCGATTTTGCCTGCCGCGCGTAAGGTAGTCCAGCAGATGGATCCGACCCTGCCTCTGATACAACCAATCACACAACGTGCGCAGTTTGAGACGACGATCTCGCAGCAGCTGATGTTTGCACGGCTGGCGGAGTTCTTCGGTCTGCTTGCGATCGTGCTGGTGGCGACAGGCTTGTACGGAACGCTGTCCTATCGCGTCAACATGCGGACGGCGGAGATCG
>Ga0209624_10001441_pt1 | contig 18591 bp, 16 predicted proteins | sample JacPinW_OM2H0_O1_FD_188565 | JGI IMG/M metagenome (GOLD analysis project Ga0209624, IMG submission 188565) | Forest soil microbial communities from Algoma, Ontario, Canada - Jack Pine, Ontario site 1_JW_OM2H0_O1 (SPAdes) (version 2) | ecosystem: Environmental > Terrestrial > Soil > Boreal...
AAGGGTTGTCGGTGCTACCCGGGCACCGTATCGTCTCGGGGTTGAACTGGCAGCGCGTGGGATCTTCGATGACACCGTCGCGAACGCCGTCAAGAGTGTCGCAGGCGTCGAGCGCCGCGCGGTGAACGACTGCGTACTTGCTTGGCGGAATGTACCCGGGCGCCTTCACGCCATCCTTAAGAGACAGCCAGGTGACGTACTCGGACATCGCCTGCAGGTGCGTGATGTAGTACGCCGGATCACCAGCGGCGATTCCGTCGAAGTCCTCGGGATATTTCTGCGCTTCGGTGAGCGCTTGATTGCCCCCTTCATGACAGCTGCTCCAGAAAGACAACCTGGCTGGCTTGCCGTAAAACGCACCAAGAAGTTGCTTGGCTGCGATGGTCGTGACATGCACGGCGCGGTATCCCCAGTCCGCTACTTTCTCCGGGTGACCGATGGCCCAAACGTCGGGCGCCTCGTTGGTCGCGCCCACATCGGCGTGGCCCGTATCGGTTGAGGCTGTGGCGGAGCCGTGTGCAATCTCGCGAACCAGTCCTCCGTAACTGATTGATCCGATGAATCCCGGATTTCCGATCCCCACGTATTTTCCGTTCCAGTTCGCCGCGATGGGAAGCCATACCTCGAAGGAAACGTGCGAATCGCTGGTCGGCGTCGCGAATCCGGCCACGCGACAGAAGGGAACGGAAACCTTCAACCCCGGCGGCGTGCCGAAACGTCCCGGAGTGCTGGGCACTTCGAAATCAGGCGGCGTGCTGATCGACGTTGCCGAAGTGATGGTGACGTCCGCTATCTTGACAGACGTCAAACTCTCGCAGGACTGCTGCGCCCATGCTGTCCTGGGAATACAGAGAACTCCGGCAAGCAAGGTCGCAAATACGATCGCATGCGCGAGCTGCTTCATGTGGATGTCTCCCGGGTGGCGTTCCCGTCGCGTTTCCGATTTTCCGTGTCGGGCGCGGATTATACACCGTAATTTCAGTCGCCGTGGCGTGCTTGCGCCGGTTGGGTAATCGCGTAGAATACGCTTCGCACCGGAACGGGAAAGGCACCCTGATGAAATTTGGCGGCATACACTTGATGGCTCTTCCGCGCCCCTGGACAAGCCAGTCCGAGCGAACCCTTCTCAGCGACGCTCTGGACCTGGCGGAGCTGTCTGACCAGTGTGGATTCGACTACGTCTGGGGGACCGAGCATCATTTTCTTGAGGAATACTCGCACGCATCGGCTCCGGAGATTTTCCTGGCCGCTTGCAGCCAGCGAACCAAGAACATTCGCCTCGCGCATGGCATCATTCAGACTCCCCCGCAAATCAATCATCCAGCGCGCGTGGCCGAGCGCATCGCTGTTCTCGACTTGATCAGCAACGGCCGCTGCGAATTCGGCATGGGTTCCGGAGCCACGACAACTGAACTCGGCGGATTCCTGGTGCCGCAGGAAGAAAAGAAGGCCATGCAGATCGAAGGAATGCGCGTGGCCGTGCGAATGCTGGTGGAAGATCCTTTTACGGGATTTGAAGGAAAGTACGTGAAGGTGCCCCCACGCAACCTGGTGCCGAAGCCCCTGCAGAAACCGCACCCGCCGCTCTGGATGGCCTGTTCCAGGCGCGAATCGATCCTGGACGCGGCGAGGCTGGGGCTGGGCGCATTGACTTTTGCCTTCGTCAGCGCCGCCGAAGCGCGCCAGTGGGTCAAGGACTACTACGCTACAATCGAAAACGAATGCGAACCGCTGGGGTATGCTGTCAATCCGAATTTCGCCATCGCCACCCCGTTTTTGTGCGACAACGACCAGAAGCGGGCTGAGGCCACGGCCGTTCAAAACTACGGCTTTTTCGTTTACGCCATGGGGCACTACAGCTTTTTCGGAGAGCACCGTCCCGGCATAACCAACATCTGGCAGGAGTACACCACGAATCCAAAGGAACCTGTTTCGCCCGAGTTTATCGCGCAGGCTTGCGTCGGCACACCACAGAAGCTGCGTCAGACGCTGCGCGAATATGAGGATGCCGGAATCGATCAGGTGATCGCGGTCAGGCAGGTGGGGCGACTTTCGCTTGACCAGCAGTGCGATTCGCTTCGTCTGTTCTCGCAAGAGGTGCTGCCGGAGTTCAAGGATCGCGATATGGCAAGCGCCGGGGACCGCGCCGCACGCTGCGCTCGAATTTCCGAAAAAGCGATGAAGCGCAAGCCGAAACGGGAACAGTCCTGGGGCGATGCCGTGATCCAGTCAGCGGGCCGCCACTGAAAACAAAGCGGCCGGTGCGCACCAGAAATCAGGCGCGCACCGGCCGCTAGAGACCCTGCTTGGTTGCCATTCCGTCCCGCGCTACATGCTGCCTTCGTCGCCGGAAGGGCCGTAGATCGAAGGAATGGGCACCTGATTCATCCGCAAGTAAACCGAAAGCTGGCCGCGATGATGGATCACGTGGTTCAGAATCATGCCCCGCAGAACGGCGATGCGCGGCATCGCGAAAAACGTCTTCCCCCCGTTCATCAGCGTCCAGGTTTTCTGCAAATCCTCGTCGCTTGCCTTCGAGATCGCGGCCCGGGCTGAGGCGACGTTCTTGTCGAAGATCTCAAGCAGCTGCTTGCGCGAAGTCATGACGGTTGGTTGTGTCGGCGTCCCCCCGGGCGGAGCGAAATCGAAGGAATCACCCTGAAATGTTGCGGCCGCGAACCCGGCCATCTCGGCGATGTGGCCGGCCAGCCGTCCCATGGCCATGGAGGTGTCGTGCGGTTTCCATGCGGTTTTATCTTCCGGGACGCGTTCTAGCGTTTTCCGTGTGGTTTCCATTTCGTGTTCGAATTCAGGTAGGAACGAATCGCGAATTGCCATAGTGCCTCCATTGAAGTCCTGGGTGTCGTGCGGCGATTTTACCCCAACTGCTGAAATTGACGGTAATCCGATGCCCGATGGGTCGGCCTAGATCCGGCCGCGTCCGGCCGAGCGCGTCAGTAAAGGCGTTGCCTCGCGAGCCTCGGGCGGTTTGCCACTGTCAACCTTGATCGAAACCGGCTGCAGGGCGCTCCCGCGCGTCTGTTTCCAGGTGTGCAGGATCCGGTGAATCACGGTGATATTAGGGCCAATTGCCAGCAGCCACAGTGCCACGTCGATGCGGTTGGTCAGCGCGCCCAGAATCATCAGTACGAGGCGCTCGGGTCGTTCCCAGAATCCGATTTCAGAGGTTGGCACCAGCGACTCTGCCCGCGCTTTCGCGTAGCTGACCATCACCGATCCGGCCATCGCCGCGCCCGCGAGCACCGCGTAACGGAAGCGGTTCACCTGCGCGTAATAGACGAGCAAGCCGAGAAACAGCATCAGGTCCGCGTAACGGTCCAGAATCGAGTCAAGGAAGCCCCCAAACAGCGACACGCGATTTTGGAGGCGCGCAACCGGTCCATCGAGCAGGTCGCACAGGCCGGCCAGAACCATCATCCCGCCCGCCGCGGCAAAGCGCCCGGCGGCGAACAGCATCCCAGCCCAGAGATTTGCGACTAGCGCGCACCAGGTGATGACGTTGGGAGGGATTCCCGTGGGAGCCAGGAGGGCAGCGAGACGGTCAACTGGCCAGGAAACGTACCGGCCGATCGCGCGAGTTAACATGAAGTCCAGGTCACTTCGCTATTCCTGGTCATAGATCGTCGTCAGCCGCATGACTTCGTATTCTTTCACGCCCGCAGGGGTCGTGACGGAAACTTCATCCCCGACCTTTTTTCCGAGCAGCGCGCGTCCGATGGGGGACGTCGTCGAAATCAGTCCCTTGGTCGCGTCGGCCTCTTCGACGGTCACCAGTTTGTACTCGATTTTCGTGGACTTCGCAACGTCCCGCACCACCAGCGTCGAGCCATACGCGGCGCGGTCCTTCGGCAGATTGTTCAGATTCAGCATCGAGATGTCGGCCATGCGCTGGTGGAGCTGGCCCAGGCGCGCCGAAACGTACGCCTGGCGTTCCTTGGCGTACTTGTATTCGGCATTCTCGGAAAGATCGCCGTGTGCGCGGGCAACCTTGATCTCCTTCGGCAGCTCGTCGTGCAGTTCGTGCTCCAGGGCGGCAATTTCGTCCTTGAGCTTCTTTTTGATTTTCTCGGTCAGATCGATCATTGGGCGCTTGAGGCGTCCGGGAGGGCCCTAGCGTGGGCGGCTCGCCGGGACTTGCTTGGCTACCTAGGCAGTATAGAGGATTTGCGCGGCGCGCCGCAAATCCCGGGTCGAAAACGGGCTCGCCGACTCAGCCGGGCACCGGCCCCTCAGGCGGTCGCCGTACGCGGAGGAAGACTGGACCTGTATGAGCCAGCCTCGATGCGGAACGAGATGCTCAGCCGGTTCCAGCTGTTGATCGTGGCGATCGCCAGGGTCAGGTTCGCAAGCTCCTCCTCGCTGAAGTGCCTGGCCACTGCCTGGTATACCTCGTCGGAGACGTGGTTCTCGGCTACCAGTGTGACCGCTTCGGTCCATTCCAGCGCTGCACGCTCGCGTTCGGTGTAGAACGGAGTCTCGCGCCACGCGTTCAGCAGGTAAAGCCTTTGCTCACTCTCACCTAGGGCCCGAGCGTCTTTGCTGTGCATGTCCAAGCAATAGGCGCAACCGTTGATCTGCGAGGCGCGCATCTTGACGAGCTCAAGCAGCGGCCGTTCCAGGCCACAGGATGCCACGAAGTTTTCCAACGCTGCCATCGCCTGATAGCCTTTTGGCGAGGCTTTAAACGGATTTAGACGGTGTTCCATTTTCGCTCTCCTCCCGGGATCCCTATATGAAGTATAGCTCTGCCGGAAGGTAATGGGCGAGCGGGCAGTGGCGCAGACGCGGCCGCCAGTTCCGCTGTACAATCGCGTGAATCCCAGCGGTTAGGACGGGAATCCGGGGCGCCAGTGAATATCGAACTCAACGAGGAACAGAAACTGCTGCAACGCAGCGTGCGAGAATTCGCCGAGGCGGAGGTGAAACCTGTCGCCAAGGAGCTCGATGAGACCGGACGCTTTCCGCGCGAGCTAGTGCGCAAGGCCGCAGAGCTGGGGTTGACCGGCGTTTGTATCCCTGAAAAATACGGCGGCGCCGGAATGGATCACATCTGCTATTCGATTGTGATCGAGGAAATCGCCCGAGCCTGCGCTTCGACCAGCGTCATCCTGTCTGTACAGAACTCCCTGTTCTGCGCCACGATCGAGCAGTACGGCACCGAAGATCAGAAGCAGAAATTCCTCGTTCCCTTCGCGCGGGGCGAGAAAATCGGCTGTTACGCGCTCACCGAGCCGCAAGCCGGGTCCAACGCGGCCGCGCTTTCAACCAAGGCCGTTCGCAAGGGCGACCGATACGTCATCAACGGTGCGAAGGCCTGGATCACCAACGGCGGCGCGGCGGACGCCGGGATCATCTACGTGAACACACAGCCTGAGAGGGGCGAGAAGGGGATCACGGCGGTGCTGGTCGAGAAGGGCACGCCGGGGTTCTCGGTTGGGAAGGATGAGAAGAAATTGGGCATTCACGCCACAGCCTGCACGGCGCTTTCCTTCGACGATTGCGAAGTCCCGGTGTCGAATCGGATTGGGGACGAAGGGCAGGGGTACAGGATCGCGCTTTCCATGCTCGATGGTGGACGCATCGGCATCGCCTCGCAGGCCACCGGAATCGCGCAAGGCGCCTTCGAGGCGGCACTCGCCTACGCACGAGAGCGGCAGGCCTTTGGCCATACCATTGCGGAGTTTCAGGCGATCCAGTTCATGCTCGCGGATATGGCCACAGAAATCGACGCGGCGCGATTGCTGGTGCGGCGCGCCGCCTGGAAGCAGGATTCGGGCGCGCGCTTTTCCATGGAGGCAGCAACGGCGAAGCTTTTTGCCAGCGAAATGTCCACGCGCGTGGCGCACAAAGCGATCCAGATTCATGGCGGCAATGGCTACAGTCGCGAATATCCCGTCGAACGCGCCTACCGCGATGCGCGCATCACCGAAATCTATGAGGGGACGAGTGAAATTCAGAGGCTCGTCATCGCTTCCTGGGTTCTGAAATCGATCGGAGCCTGAGCACCTCGGTTCGATCGCCCGATCCCTGGATCTGAAGCGACCTGGAACTTGGCCAATCCCGGCGACGCATCCTGAGGCGCGTTTTTGATCTCAGTGTATGCTGGCATCATGCTCGAGCTGGATTGCAGCCAGGAATTCGATCCTCGGCAACAGGAACTGTTCTTCGCGGCAGTTCCGGAACGCCCCGGAATTCTTCTGATCGAGATGTCTGCGCCCGGCGCGTACCCGCATCTTGTCCGTACCGCGGATGTAAGGCGTGCCGCCGAGCGGCTGCTTCGTCCTCCGGAACCGGGCTCGAAGCGTCTGAACCTGCGCGAAGTGGCCGTGCGAGTCCGCTACCGGCTTACGGGATCGAAATTTGAGCAGACGCTTGCGCTCTATCAGCATGCGCGGGCGAACTTTCCGGATCGCTACCGCGACCTGCTTCGCCTGCGTCCAGCCGCGCTGCTGAAAGTGAATCTGCAAAACGACTATCCGCGCTGCTATGTCACCAGGCGCCTGGGCGCCGATGGGGGATTTTACTTCGGACCCTTCGCATCGCGCCGCGCCGCCGATGCGTTCTCGGAGAGCTTCCTTGATCTGTTCAAGATTCGGCGCTGCCAGATCAAAATTCGCCGCGATCCGAGTTTCGCCGGCTGCATCTATTCGGAGATGAAGATGTGCCTCGCCCCGTGTTTTGCGGGATGCACCAGGCAGGAGTACGACGCAGAAGTCGGCCGCGTGCTCGAGGGTCTGAATACGGCAGGCGACGCTCTGAGGACCACTGTTGAGCGGGAAAGGGAAGCGGCGAGCGAAGCGCTGGATTTCGAACGTGCCGCAGCGCTGCACAAGCGTTTGGAAAAGATCTCCGCAGCACTCCGCGGGCTGCCCGAGCTCCCAAGGAGAATCCAGGATCTGGACGCGGTGATCCTCGAACGCGGGGTGCAGGAAAAGACCATCGCTGTTTTTCCGATTCACGCCGGCATTCTCGGCGAACCGTCTTTCCTGGATTTCGCGGAACTGTCCAGCCAGCCGCGCTCGGTTGAAGCAATCCTGCGAGAAAAACTGAAACCACCGATGCGCGAAGATACGCCCGCAACGAATCAGGGTGCAGAACCGGATTGGCGCGCGCGATACGGCCTGCGTGCGGCGCCCAAGGAGTTGGCCGAGCACCTTTCGCTTGTGACGCGTTGGTTTTACTCCAAGCCGCGCGAAGGCGAAATCCTGTTTCGCGAGGATGACTGGCCTTACCGCCGAATCCTGCGGGCCTGCGGAAGATTGCTCGCACCGGGCGCTCCGGCGTCCGCCGAAGCGCAGCAAGGCGAACGCGTGAAGAAATTCCTGCCGGAATCCTAGGGAGCGCAGCGCGCAATTGCATCGTACAATTAAACAAGAATGGCAGAGCGACACACCGCGGGAAACACGGATGCCGCAACAGCCCAAGTACGTTCGCGATTTCAGGACACCATCCGCTCGCTGAAGTACCGCAATTTCCAGCTTTTCTTTAGCGGCCAGCTGATTTCGCTTGTCGGAACCTGGATGCAGAACGTCGCGCAGGCCTGGCTGGTCTACCGGATGACGGGTTCCTCGCTTCTTCTGGGAGTCGTCTCGTTCGCCGGTCAGATTCCGGTGTTTCCGCTGGCGCCGCTGGCAGGGATGGTCGCGGACCGGATGGACCGCCGCAAGGTCGTGATCGCGACGCAAACCGCCTCGATGGTTCTGGCTCTGGTGCTGGCAGTCCTGACCCTCACCAAGCGCGTGGACGTGTGGGAAGTGGTCGTGCTCGCGGCTCTGATGGGTGTGGTGAACTCATTCGACATTCCCGCGCGCCAGTCGTTCCTGGTAGAGATGGTCGGTCGCGAGGATTTGATGAATGCGATCGCACTGAACTCATCCATGTTCAACGGCGCCCGCATCATCGGCCCGGCGATTGCCGGAATTCTTGTTGCCAGCATAGGCGAGGGCTGGTGTTTTTTCGCCAATGGCGTCAGCTACATTGCCGTGATTGTCGGCCTGCTCATGATGCGTATGCCCCACCGGCGTATAGAACGCAAAGGCGTATCGGCGCTGGAACACATCGCCGAAGGATTCCGTTATGCGCGGCAAACAGGGCCGATTCGGGCATTGCTCCTGCTACTGGGCCTGATTAGCCTGGTGGCGATGCCCTACACGGTGCTCATGCCGATTTTCGCGGCGCAAATTCTGCACGGCAATGCCCGCACGCTGGGAGTTTTGGGGGCTGCCACAGGCGTCGGCGCTCTGGGTGGTGCACTGACGCTGGCCTCGCGCACAAAAGTTCATGATCTGGGACGCTGGGTCGCGATCGCTTGCGGCGCTTCGGGCGCCGCGCTGATCGGCTTCGGGCTTTCACGCTGGTACATCCTTTCGGTGATCATGCTGGTGCCGGTCGGCTTCGCGATGATGACGCAGATGGGCGCGTGCAACACGCTGGTGCAGGCGATGGTACCGGACCGGCTGCGCGGCCGGATCATGGCCGTGTATGCCATGATGTTTATGGGAATGGCACCGCTCGGCGCTCTGCTGTCAGGCGCGGTCGCCGATCATATCGGCGCGCAGTGGACCGTTGCTCTGGGCGGCGCGCTCACCGTCGCCGGCGCAATTGTTTTCGCGCAACACCTGCCGAAGATCCACGTGGAAGTGGGAGAGCTCATCACCGCACAGAGTCTAGCGGCTGGCGATTCGGTCCAGCAAATGGCCGCACGCATTGTCTCCTGACCTTCTGGTCCCCTCCGCCCGCATCAAACTGTTCTGATATACTTCGCCATCGTTGCAATTCTCGCGCGACGCGAGGCCCCATGTCTTCTCAAGCAGGTGCGAACGACAAGCGCATGCCCGGCTGCGCCACGGCGCAGGGTACCTTGCGTTACGCGGCCCGGTTTCAGGGCCGCGCAGCGGCGGGGCATTTTCGCGACGTGCAAGCGGGGATGGTGCTGTCGTCGATCGGCATCGGGACCTATCTTGGCGAACCAGACGAGGCGACCGACAAAGGCTACGCGAACGCCGTCGTCGCCGCCGTTGAAGGCGGCATTAATGTCGTGGACTCGGCGATCAATTATCGCCTGCAGCGCAGCGAGCGCTCCGTGGGCGCTGCGCTCAAGCAGCTCGCCTCAAGGGGATTTCCCCGCGACGGAATCGTTGTTTGCACCAAGGCCGGCTTCCTGACCCCTGACGGCGAGATGCCGGACGACCCCAACGAATATTTCTCGCGCGAGTTCATCGAACCAGGAATCTTTCGTCCCGAAGACATCGCCGCCGGCTGTCACTGCATGACCCCGCGTTATCTGGCCGACCAGCTCGAGCGCAGCCGCCGCAACCTGGGCGTTGATTGCGTGGACGTTTTCTACCTGCACAATCCGGAAACGCAGCTGAGCGAGGTGCCGCTGGAAGAATTTCGCCGGAGATTGGGGGAAGCATTCGCGTTTCTGGAATCCGCCGTGGCCGCGGGAAAAATAGGCGCCTATGGCCTCGCTACGTGGAATGCCTTCCGCGATGATCCAAAGTCCCAGGGGTATCTGTCGCTGGCCTCCGTCGAGGAGATCGCCCGGGATGCCGCCGGCTCGGAGCACCATTTCCGCTTCGTGCAGCTGCCCCTGAACCTCGCCATGCCGGAAGCACTGCTGCGCCCGAATCAGGTGGTCGAGCACAAGACCATGGCCATGGTGCAGGCCGCGCGCGCTCTGAAAATTACTCTGGTCTCAAGCGCGGCGCTGTTGCAGGGGCAGCTCACGCGGAATTTGCCGCCCTACATCGCTGCGGCTCTGGGCACGACGCAGGACTGGGTAAGCGCGCTGCAATTCGCGCGGTCGGTACCTGGCGTCACGACCGCGCTTGCGGGCATGAGCCACGTCGAGCACGTCCGCGCCAATCTGGACGTGATCGGCATCGAGCCCGCCCCCCGCGACCAGTTCCTCAAACTCTTTGAACCCCGCGGTTAGGATCTCAAGTCCCGCCGTCAGGCGATCCCGGCTTCAAGCCACGCGTCAATGGCCGGACCGAGCTCACCCAGTCGTCCAGTGAAAAAGTGGTCCGCGCCCTCGACGATCACCAGACGCTTGGGCTCCTTGAGCGTCTCAAAGAGCTTCTCGATAGCTGCGCGCGCCCCGAACTGATCGTTGCCGCCTTGAATCAGCAACTTTGGCTTCTCGCACGCACGAAGGAAGCTCATGTCAATGTTGTCCACCGGCAATCCCAGTCCGATCACTCGCCCGACACGCGCGTCACCGCAGCCCACTCGCAGGCCCACCGATGAGCCGAAACTGAACCCCCCTACCAGAATCGCCTTTCCCGGAAACTCGGCGGCGAGGTAGTCAAGCGCTGAGCGGACGTCGTCTTGCTCTCCCCGGCCGCGGTCGTGCACGCCTTCGCTGTGCTCTACGCCGCGAAAATTGAATCGCAGCACGGTCGCACCGCGCGAATGAAGCGACTTCGCCGTCTGAAAGACCACCTTGTTATGCATGGTGCCGCCGTATAGCGGATGGGGATGGCAGACCAATGCGACGAATTTGGGGTCGGGGACAGACGCCGTCCAGAGTAAAGCTTCCAGACGACCGGCGGGACCTGCAAGAAAAAGGCTGCGATGAAAGACGTCCGCCATCAGGGTCTGCGCGAATGCGCCTTTCGGGAAGTCGCTGTGCGAGCGCTTTTGTCGGAACGCCTTGCGCGATTCAGAGTCTTCCGGTCCTCGACCATTCCACCGCGACAGACGCGATCAGGGCGTGCCTGCCGGGTTCCGGGCTCGCGACCGACGCCGGGCCGCGCGCATCATCAATGGGTTCGACGCGTACGACTCGCCCGGATAACTCGCCTGTCTTGGACCATTCGCCCCAGGGAATCTTCGCAAGAATCTTGTCACCCAGGGCGTAGATGCGCGAGGTTTCAAACCGCACACCGTGCTGCGAAATATCCTGGGTCATAAACTCTTCGGGCCAGGGAGTTCCAGCCAGTCGGACAAAAATCGGCAGGGCGAAGGGAATCCGCTCCGAGCCCCGGCGCTCTTCGGCGGTGGGTGGCTTCGCCGTTCGCGCCGTTGATTCGAACCGCAGCCCGACCCAGTAGCCTCCGTCGGCTCCACGTTCCACGCGAACGATCCGCGCCGGCGTCTCCGGCTGGGTCGAAGTGCCCGCGGCGGGATCGAACGGGAACGCTACCCAGACGCGAGACAATTTGTCGCATCGCTCATGCCGATGAAACAGCATGCCGTCCCGGGAGGCGTCCACGGTTTGCGTCGTTTCAAGGCGCATGCCAAAAGGGCCGGGCCAGCGGATCCGCGCCGGCAATTTCAGTTGCGCGCGCGGGTGTTTCCGCCGTTCGACCGACGTAAAAGGCTCGGACATGGCCATCATCGTAATGGCAGCGCCTCGCACAGGTCAAAATTTAGTCATCGAACGCTGCGTAGCAGTCACGGTCTGGTCCAGGCAGGGGAAACGAGGCTTCCAGGTGGTCGACGGGCGGAAGCTTTGCTTCGGCGACCGAGCAGTCTCTGAAAATCCATTGCGTGCTTCCGGGAGCAATGGTAGCGTTGCCTTGTCCTCACGGACCTTGGACGGAGGGCTCATGGAGAAGGGTGTGGAGCGTCGCGCCGCCCGGCGCTTTTCAATGATGCTTCCTCTGCGAGTCCGATTCTCGGCAGGAGACGGGATTGCCGAGAAAGCAGGCGAGACCCGGGACGTAAGTTTCCGCGGCCTGTATTTCACGATTGAAGCAAATCTGGAGTCAGGCAGCTCGATCGAGTTCGTACTCACGCTTCCGCAACAGATTACGCTCGCAGGCGACGTGCACATCCGCTGCTATGCCCGGGTGCTGCGCGTGGATTCGCACAACGGGCGGCGCGGTGTAGCCGCGCAGATCGAGCGCTACGAATTCCTTCCTGCCCTGGCCTGAGCCTCACGCCCCGTGTTGGCGCCAGGGTTTCAGCTCACCTGTGCGTTCAGGCGACACCCCTGGCTAGAATTCGCTTCTCTTATGATTTCTGCTGGCGCAAGATTTGGTTTCGGAGAACCAGCATGGCACGCCACACCCTTCTCATCGATGCCGACGACACCCTGTGGGAGAACAACATCTTCTTTGAGAAGACCATAGACGATTTCATAACCCGGCTCGAGCACCTTGGCTATACGCGCGAATACATCCGCCACATCCTGAACGAAACCGAGCGCCGCAATATTCGTCAGCACGGCTACGGCGTGCGCAGTTTCCGGCGGTCTCTGGAGGAGACATACCTGAAGCTCGCCGGGAACACCGCGCGACGCGACATCGTCAAGAATATCGAGCAAATGGCCCTGGAGCTGGAGAGCACCCCGCCGCACATTCTTGACGGCGTTCCCGAGACGCTCGCCTATCTTGCCAAGCACCACCGCCTGATCTTGCTGACCAAAGGCGAGCCCGCCGAGCAGGCAGCCAAGGTCGAGCGCTCCGGCCTGCAGCCCCATTTCGACGCGATCGAGATCGTGCTGGAAAAGGACTCCGGAACCTACGGCCGGATGATCGAACAATTTAAGATTGTGAAATCGCACGGCTGGATGGTGGGCAATAGCCCGCGCAGCGACATCAACCCGGCACTGCAGTCGGGTCTGAACGCCGTCTTCATTCCCCATTCGGCGACCTGGGAGCTGGAAAAATCGGAACTCGAAAGCGGTACGGGCAAATTGCTGATTCTTTCGACGTTTCGCGAGCTCCGCGCGCACTTTTGATCGCCTGCTTTTCGGTTCCCTTGCGGCATGAATGAGCTGGCGTCCGGAAGCCTGCCCGAATAATCGTCACAGTCCAAATTGTCCGCGCCGCGCCTGCCCTTGCTTCTTCCTGCCGTCGTTATTCGCAGATACACTTGCACAGGAATGGAGGGCCGGACATTGGCCACGGACTATCGGAGTGAATTTGCAGATTTCGAAGGGATGGCGTACTTGAACGCAGCGCTGCAGGGGCCGCTGCCGCTGGTTGCTGCGCGTGAAGCGCAGGCGGCTCTGGAATGGAAGAAACGTCCGGACCGGCTGGCTGACACTGCCTACTTTGATCTTCCCGATCGAATCCGGGAAAAGATTTCGCGCGTAGTCGGAGCCCGGCCGGATGAGATCGCCGTCACCAGCGGCGCGAGTTCCGGAATGGCGGCCGTCGCCGCGGGAATCGATTGGAAGCCGGGCGACGAAGTCTTGGTTGGCCGCGGAGAATTCCCGGCGCATTTCTCCACGTGGTTGCGTTATGAGAAAGCGGGGAAGCTGCGCGTGCGGGTGGTTGAGCCGAGCGGCTGCTTTCTCACCGCGGAAGACTACATCCGGCAGATCGGTCCGCAAACGCGTCTGATATCGGCAAGCTTCGTGAGGTTTGACAACGGGGCAAGGCTCGACGCCCGGCCGATCGGCGAGGCCTGCCGGAAGGTCGGCGCGGCCCTTCTGCTCGACATCACCCAGTGCGCGGGTTCGATGCCCATGCAGATTCGCGAACTGGGAGCCGACATGGCCGTCTCGAGCGGATATAAATGGCTGCTTGGCCCCTACGGCGCGGGTTTTTTCTGGATCGCAAGCGAGTGGATCGAGCGGCTGCCCCTGGGTGCGGTGTACTTCATGGCTCTGGAAGGCGCGCGGGATTTTCACGCTCTGCCGTCTGAAAAGTTCCAGCCCGTACCCGGCGCGCGACGGTGGGATTCTCCGGAAACTGCGAATTTCACGAATCTCGCAGCGTTTGATTCCTCGCTCGACTTGCTTCTGGGCATCGGCCTGGACGCGGTCGCACGCCATGTGGACAGCCTGGTTTGCGAATTCATCGAGCGCCTTCCGCGCGATCGCTGCGTGCTCGCCTCGCCAGAGGAACGCTCAAAACGCGGCCCCTACGTCTGCGTTTCTGCGCGAAAGCGCGACCAGACCACGGCGCTTTACCAGAAGGTGCGCGCGGCCCAGATCCACGTGAGCCTGCGCGATAACGCGCTGCGGATCGCCCCGTATCTGTACAACACGCCGGAGGATATGTCGCGTTTGATCGGCGTCCTTTCAACTGAAAGCTAGAGCCAGTTGAAGTTGCGAGTCCGGTCTTTTGACCCGCTAGTCCCTGGGATTCTCGTAGCTGAATGGGACGTAGATGACGCCCTCGAAATCCGCCGGCGTGCCTGCGTGCGTTCCGGGGCGGAATTTCCACCGCGTCAACGCCTGGATCGCGTTATGGTCCAGTTGGGGATCGAGTCCTCGCACGACCTGAATGCTGTCGACGGATCCATCCTTGCGGATGATCGCATACAGCACCACTTCGCCCTTCACGTGCGCCTTGATCAGCTCCGGCGGATACTTGGGATCAGCCTTTTCCACCGGAACCGGGCAGGCAACCAGCTCCCTGTGCTGGTAGGGAGGGTCACCCTGTTCATTCAGTTCGGCAAAATCCATGATCCAGCTCCCGCTGGCGCTTGTCAGGTTCGGCAGGTTGACGTGCAGCGTGTAAACCTCCTTGCCAGACAGAATTTTCTCGGGCTCCATGCTGGGATCGAACTTGCTCACGTCCGCCGGGCCCCGGCGCGTGCTGGACGGCTCGTAGGGCGCCATCGGTTTCAGATTTAGCCCGCCGGCCCGACTCCCGGATGGCGTCATTCCGCCGTTGCCCGCGCGCGGCGCAGCGCCGCTAATGCTCACCGCCGCTGGAAGGGAGCCTCCGCTGGCTTCCTCCGCGGAGCTTGCGACTCCGGAGGACGCCGATCGACCGCCGCCATTTTCACCCGTGCCCGCAGTTCCACCAGCCGTTGCGCCGGGTGCGCCCGGTTTTCCTCCTTCGGGTGAAATCGAGATCCGCGCCGCGAGATTTCCCTCCGGGACGCTCACCTGGGGCGCCGGCGGCGCAGGCGTTGCCGATAGCGCAATCAGGCGCCGCAGACCTGCATCGCCCTGGTCCGCTGCAGCTCCGATTTCGGGCGCCGGCCCAGCGTCCGCCCCCGTTGCATGCCGTCGCGCCACCGCTGTGGACATCGCATCAAGCGAAATCCTGGGACGCGCAATGGATGCCGGCGATGGCGCGATGTTGATTGGACCTGCATTCTTTTCGGTGTTTGAAACATCGGGCGCGACGGCATCTGCAACGGCCCGATGGCGCAAGCGAGGCGCCGCAGCCGTGGGCGCGAGTTCAAGATGCGGCCGCCTCACGCTGGCATCGGACCACTGCACGATATTCGGCAAAGGCGTCACGATTTTCGGCGGCGTCGGGGGCGCGTCGGGACGGATCAGGGTTTGCCGCGGGTGGGTCACGCGCACAGGGATTGAAATGATCGTCTGCCGCGGATGAAACGCGTCCGCTCCCTGCTGGGCAGTCTGTTTGGCCGGGTCGTCGGGCTTCTTTTCCGGCTTGGGAATATTGGCATGCAGTTGGATTCGAGGAAGATCCTGCGGCTCGCCGTACCAGGTCAGCTCGATCTGCACCGGCGCAAGGGTGGGGGTCACCTGGGGAATAAATCCCCAGATCGGCAGAATCAGTATCCAGATCACGGCCACGTGCCAGAGCGAGGAAGCGAAAAACGCCCGGGCCGGAAGTCTCGGGCGAATCCAATCCATGCGGAACCCCGGTGTGTTCTCGACTTCGCTGTAGCTGGGCGGCCTCGGCCCCCGGAAAAATTCGCGCAGACTGGAGCGAAATTCCTCGCGCGGAGACTCCCAATCGATTCCGAGATCAAGCCTCGGCAGGCGCGAGTGTGGCGGGAGTTCTTCCAGGAAGTCTTCGCTTGCTCGCGTGTCGGCCGGGAAAATAGTCTGCATAGGTCCGTGCATTATACCCGAAGGCTTAGGATGCGCCGGGCTACGCGGCGGCTGCCAGCTGGTAGAAACTAAGCATCGACTCTCCCTGCTCGATTTCGCGCGTGCATTCCAGCCGGTCCAGCCGCTCGGGCAATTCCACCCGCCAATGGTGCTCGACGATCACCAGGCCGCGAGGCGCGATCAGATGTGAGGCATCGAGATATTCGAGCACGCTTGCGTGCTCAGGCATTTGCACGTAGGGAGGATCCAGAAAGATGAAATCCGCGACCGAGTGCCGCGCGGCAAGCCTTTCCAAAGCAGTCAACGCATCAGACTCGATCAACTCGGCTCCGTCCCGGATCTCGAGCGCCGCAAGATTCTCGCGAACCAGCCGCGCGGCCCTGAAGTTTGATTCGACCAGGATCACCTCGCGCGCTCCGCGGCTCAGCGCCTCGATGCCGATTGCTCCTGTGCCGGCGTAGAGGTCGACGAACAGAGAGTCCTCGACCGCAGGCGCGAGGATATTGAAAAGCGTCTCGCGCAGCCGGTCGCTCGTGGGACGCAGTGGCAGCAGGCCGGGACCTTTCAGCTTCCTGCTGCGAAATTTTCCCGCGATCACACGCAAGGCTTCATCCCGCTTAATTCATCCACCGTGCCGGTCCACCCTGTTCATCCTACCGATGCCAGTTGATACCTTTTCCGCCACGCCGGACTGAGCGATTCCAATCGTGCGATCACGGCGTCGGTGCGCGCCGGATTTTCGGCCAGCGCAAACGCTTCCCGCCGGGCGAATTCGAGCAGCTCGTGATCCCGGAGCGGCTGCGCGAACGCAAACGCCGCGTCACCGTGCTGCCGCGTCCCGAAGAACTCACCCGGGCCGCGCAGCTTCAGGTCCCGCTCGGCGATTTCGAAGCCGTTCGACGTGGCAACCATCGTTTCAATCCGCTCGCGCGCCTCCCCCGCGATGGTTTTCGGCGCGACCAGTATGCAGTGGGATTTTTCCCTGCCCCGTCCGATTCTCCCGCGAAGCTGGTGAAGCTGCGCGAGCCCGAATCGCTCGGCGTGCTCGATCACCATCACGGTTGCATTCGGCACGTCGACGCCGACTTCAATCACGGTGGTCGCGACCAGAATATCCAGTTCGGCGCGGCGAAACCGCTCCATGACCGCGTCTTTTTCCTCGTTCTTCAGCCGGCCGTGCAGCAGGCCCACGTGCAGGCTCGGGAACACGGATTTAGCCAGCCGCTCGTATTCCGCCGTCGCAGCTTTCAGTTCCTGCTTGGATTCCTCGATCACCGGGTAGAGCACAAAGCCTTGCCGACCGCTTGCGACTTCCCGGCGCAGGAATTCCCACACGCCTGCGAGCTGCGCCTCCGAGGCCCAGCGCGTCTCAATTGGCGTGCGTCCCGGCGGCAGTTCGTCGATGACGGAAAGATCCAGGTCTCCGTACAGGGTTAGGGCCAGCGTGCGAGGGATGGGCGTCGCGGTCATGACCAGCACGTGCGGCGAAGCGCCCTTCTCGATCAGCCGCTTGCGCTGGAGCACGCCGAAGCGGTGCTGCTCGTCCACGATCGCAAGTCCCAGCCTCGCAAATTTCACCGGATCCTCGATCAGCGCGTGCGTGCCCACGAGCAGCTTCGTTTCACCGCTTTCGACGCGCGCAAGCACCGCTTCCCGTTCCTGCTTTTTGCGCCCGCTCACGATCAAATCGACTCCGTAGCCCGCGGGCTGGAATATGCGGCGCGCGGAAAGGTAATGCTGCGCGGCCAGAATTTCGGTCGGCGCCATCAGCGCCACCTGGTAGCCGTTCTCGATCACGATCGTCGCTGCTTCCAGCGCCACGATCGTTTTGCCGCTTCCCACATCGCCTTCCAGCAACCGGTGCATCGGGTAAGGGCGCTCGAGGTCGGCTACGATTTCCGCGAGGACCTTCTTCTGCGCCGCGGTCGGCTTGAACGGCAGCATGCGTTTGAGTGCCTCGCGCACTTTGTCTTCGCGCACGCGCATGGCAATCCCTGGTTCGCGGTGCTCCCTCAAGCGACGAAGCGCGAGCGCCAGCTGGTAGTAGAAAAACTCCTCAAAAATCAGGCGGGTTTGCGCAGGACTTCGAAAACTGTTGAGCAGATCGATCGATTCGTTTTTCGGCGGAAAATGCGCGTACAACAGCGCCTCGCGCCGCATGGGAAAACGGTAGCGCTCGCGGATTTCATCGGGAAGCGCCTCGGGCAGGTCGTTGTCGAAATCGCGCAGGACGCCGTGGATAATTCGCCGCAGCATCCGCGAGCTGATGCCGCCGATTGCTTCGTAGATCGGGACAATGCGCCCGACCTCGGTTGAATCCCCGGGACCCTCCTCGCTTGCGTTCACCATCTCGATTTGCGGGTTCACCATCTCGATGCGGCCAGGCCGGTATGCATCCACGTCGGCCTTGCCGTGCATCACGAGCTTCTGACCTTGCTTCAACCGGCCTTCCAGGTACGCGCCGTGAAAAAAACGCGCATGCAGTTCCCCGGTATCATCGCGTACCGTCACATGAAAGACAGGACCCCTGCCGCGCCGGAATCGAACCGTGTTACCGCCGCCGCTTGCGACTTCGGCCAGGATGGTATGCACCTGTCCGGGGACGATCCGGGCGATGGGCGTGAATTGGATGCGGTCTTCATAGCGGAACGGCAGATAGCCGAGCAGGTCGCCGACCGTTGAGATTCCGCGCGCTTCCAAAATCGATGCTCTTTGCGGGCCAACCCCCCGCAGATACTTCACCGGATTGTTCAGTGCGATCGTCACGCTATCGAAGATCGGTAGGGCGGGTAGCGCCGTTACTTGCCGTCTACCGAGAATGCCAGTAACACGTTTCCGGGGGTGCTGCC
>Ga0209624_10001442_pt1 | contig 18589 bp, 17 predicted proteins | sample JacPinW_OM2H0_O1_FD_188565 | JGI IMG/M metagenome (GOLD analysis project Ga0209624, IMG submission 188565) | Forest soil microbial communities from Algoma, Ontario, Canada - Jack Pine, Ontario site 1_JW_OM2H0_O1 (SPAdes) (version 2) | ecosystem: Environmental > Terrestrial > Soil > Boreal...
GAACAAGGTCTGGCGCGTGAAGGGCACCAGCTTGCAGATGCGCTCGATGTCCGGGATGAACCCCATATCGAGCATGCGATCGGCTTCGTCGATGACCAGGATCTCGATCGCGTTGAGGAGCAGGCCGCCGCGCTCGGTGAAATCGAGCAGGCGGCCGGGAGTGGCGATGACCACGTCGGCGCCGCGTGCGATCTTCGTCTCCTGATCGCCGAACGAGACGCCGCCGATCAGGAGCGCAAGGTTCAGCTTGTGGTTGACGCCGTAGTTGCCGAACGCCTCTTCGACCTGTGCGGCGAGCTCGCGCGTCGGCTCCAGAATGAGGGTGCGCGGCATGCGGGCGCGAGCGCGCCCGCGCTCCAGCAGGGACAGCATCGGCAAAGTGAAGGCGGCTGTCTTGCCGGTGCCCGTCTGAGCGATGCCAAGGACGTCGCGGCCTTGCAGGGCGTAGGGAATGGCTTGTTCTTGGATCGGCGTCGGCGTGTCGTAGCCCGACGCTTCGACGGCTTTGAGCACTTTCTCGCTCAGGCCGAGTTCGCTAAATTTCATTTGTTCTCGCTTGCGCGAATGCCTCGCATCCGCCGGTTGGGATATGGGGGCCTCGGTGGACCGCGTCAATGTGTTCGCTGGTCCCGACGCGCAAGCCTCGCGCCGCGCTGGAGCCTTCGTTCGCTCTCGGCAGGTTTCCGCATAGATCAAATTGCGGAAAAGTCAATCAACCTTGGTCTCGAGTTCTTGCGGAGGCGCCGATATGCGCGGGGATGGCGCGCTTTGCGCCACGCAATGGTAGACACTGGTCGCCCCAGCCAGCTTGCCGACTATCGCGCCGCCTGCGGCTCGGGAAAGGCCCACGCGCCGGTCAAGATCTCGGGCTTGGGACGATAGAGGCGCACCAGATAGTTCCATCCGGGCGGGACGGGAAGGCAATTGATAATCTTGCCGTCGCAGCCGCCGAACTGGATGGCGAACGATCCGTCCTCGCCCGGCTTGGCAATGAGGTTGTTCAGCGAATAGGCGTTCTGCGGATTGGCGACGAAATAGCCCTTCTCGTTGTAGACGCTGATCGACCAGAAGCCGTCGACCGGCGCGTCCTTGACGTTGAGCTTGTAGATCGTCTTGCCGTCGTTATGGGCGGGGGTAACGTTCAGATAAAGGGCGTCTTCTTCCGGGTTGCCGCCCCACGCGGCCGCCGATCCGATCAGATGCCGAACCTGGTCGACCTTCCCTTTAGGCCCAAACATGCCCTTGGTGTCCGGGACGGTCGCAGCGAGGCTCAGCAAGGCGTCCCGCACTTTAACTTGGCTCGATGCATCCCAGTTGGGGATCTTGAAGGTTCCGGGTCCGCCCGGCTGGCTGATCTGGATCGCATCCTGCAGCGCATGCACCGCCTCGACATCCTTAGGGTCGTTCGGATCGACCAGGATGCGGATGGCGACGATGGCGTAGCGCGTCCCGATCTCCTCCTTTGTCAGCGTACGGACAACGGCGCCGTAGACGACCTCGGGCGAATATTCATCTTCATCGATGACCTGCATCGACAGGAAACGCTTGCCCGCGTCGGGCAGGGTGATGGTGACCGGACCCGCGTCGAGATCGAACACCGCCGCCGAGTAGAGCGTGTCGCGGTTGATCCTGATGACGGTTTGCTTGGCGATCGGCGTCGGTTCACGGCGATGCATGAACTTGCCGAAGCCCCCGTCCTTGACCACGCCGCTGAAATAGAGATCCGACTCGGCGCGGACGAAATTGTCGGGGGTGACGGCGATCGGGTGATCGTCCGCCGCTTGGGCGCCGCCAATCGCGCACAGCGCGAGTGTGGCGAACAAAGCGTTCGCCACACGGCGGCTCATTGATTCCCTAATTGGCGTTCTCAGGTCAGTACTTGCTCATCGAGGCTGGCGCGCCGCACTCTAGCGCGGTGACGCACGAGGCGCATAGTGTTTTGGACGGCATGAGCCGCACGGGGCGATCGCAACGATCGCAAGTTTTCTGCACGCTCTGACTCTGGATGTACTCAAAGAACGCTTGCTCTTCTTGTCCGTCGATGTCCCAAAAGCCGAAATTGTCGTCGTAGACGGCGGGGGCGGCCATTTTAAGCGTGTTCCTTCTATTGCGGGCGGAGGAAGCCGCCTTGGCTTGATCGCTGGGACTCCCCCATGATCGAGCCGCGGTAGATACAATTTTTAGGAACCGCTCAAATGATCGCGAGGGCCAAGATTCTGTTTTTTCGTGCCAATCTTAGGTGCTGGCGCCGTGCAATTTGGGAGATGCAGCAGACCACGCGGGCGCTGGAAGCAGTCTCTCGACGCGCGCCGCCGAGGGCGGAACGCCGGTCCAACGCCTGAACGCATGATTGAACGACGTGCCTCCTTCGTAGCCTAGCAACCAGGCAATCTGAGAAAGCGATATGCTCGGAGTCTTGATGTATTGCAGGGCGAGGCTCCGTCGCAACTCGTCGACAACTTCCTCGAAGGTTGTGCCCTCGCTAGCCAATCTCCGCGCCAGCGTTCGCGTACTCATGGCTAGTTTCTTCGCAACATTGTGCCTTTGCGCTTTGCCGTGCGGCAGCAACCTTTGCGCCTCGTTTTCTACCAAAGCGCGTAAAGTCCCTGGCGTCGTTTCGCGCTGCTGGGCCGCCTCATCGCAAATGGGTCGAAGGGTGTCCAGCAAGTGTATGTCTTCTGTAATGAGCGGCGTAGCGAGACTTTGATTGGAGAAGACGAGTTCATCGGAAGACCCGCCAAATTCGACCGGACAGCCGCAGAACCGCTCAAACTCTCGGAAGCCCGAGCTGCGCATGTGCACGAAGGTTATTTTTGTCGGGTGAACAGTCCGGCCTGTGATCTCTCGTAGACTCTTCACGATAACCGCGACTCCGAACTCGGCATTGTGCCCGGCCCGAAGCCTTGGAACGCCGACGAGGTGAAGCTCGACGGCGAGGTCACCGTTCTGTCGCGTCAGTTTTACGCGAACGGCTTCGTTTACGATCCGCAGATAACGCGCAAAGAGCTCTATCGCCTCGCCAAGATCCTTCGCGGCGGAGGCGACGTAGAACAGCAACCCCACCGCTCGGGGATTTACCTCTGTGGCGAGGTGGAAACCGAGCGCCGGGTCGTGCAACTCCTCAGCAGCGGATTCGAGGAACCTCGCCTGCGCGGCAGCGGAGACGCGAATTTCGTCTTCGTTCACAGCTTGTTCGGACAGGCCGAAACGTTCCAGCAAAGGCGCCGGGTCGATATTGTGATTGCGAAGCGCGACAACCGCCCGTCTCGCGGCGAATCCGGTCGCCGTCGGCAGGCGGGGGATCGCTTCGTTGCTCACCTCCATGCTCCTTTGCAAAGTCAGATCTAGTTTATCCGCCGATCGGGCTCCAACCAAGACGTCAGGACTGCTGCTTTCCTCCACAAAATTGGCGTGCGCCGCGATTCCCTCCTCGTTCTCGTAAAGTCAGCTTCTGGTCCTGAGAATTGGGCCGACCTCAAAGCCGCCACCGCCCGGCTCGGCCGGCCATCTGCTGGTTCCGGGCGCCTTTCCAGCTACGGTTGTGTGTCGAAACGGCTGCGAAAACGGTTCGATATGCCGGCCGCCTCAATAATGGTCGGTCGACTTCACGAACGCATGGATCTGCCAGACTTCGTCCAGCGACAGGCGCAGGCCGAAGGCTGGCATTTGCGTCCCCTTGCGGCCTTGGATCACGGTTTCCAAGAAGCGTTGGTCGCTGAGCTTCGTGGCGAAGAGGTTCGGCCCCCGCGCGCCGGAGCTGTGGTGGCAGACGTAGCACTTGCCGGCATAGGTGACCCGGCCGGCGGCGACGGCGTCCGGCTGGCCGAGGAACGGGTCCTTGAGTTCGTCATCGTCCGCGAAGCCGCGGCTCATCGTCAGCAGCGCCATCGCCGCAGCCAACGATAAGAAAACAGAGCCGCGGGCCGCAGAAACGCGCATGCAACAATCAGGGCTTCGCGGCAGGCAGCATCTTGTCGATCACCTGCGCATTGTACATGCCGCCCTCATCCACCTTGCCGTCGATCGCGAACACCCACAGCATCCCGCCCTTCGGGGCTGAGTAGTAGAAGCTCGGATCGCCGCCGAGGCCGGACAGAATCGCGACATATTGCTTTCCGTCAAGCTCGTAGGTCATCGGCGAAGCGTTGATCGCCGAACCGGTCTGGAACTTCCAAAGCTCTTTTCCGGTCTTCGAATCGTAGGCCAGGAGACGACCGCGCTGGTCGCCCGTGAAGACCACGCCGCCCTTCGTCGCCAGCATTCCCGAGAAGAACGGCAGCGGGCTTGGCACGTCCCAGAGAACCTTCTCATTCGCGATGTCGATCGCCTTGAGATGGCCGATCGTGTCGCCCATCCGGTACATCTGGTAGTCGACGCCCTGATAGACGTCGCCGGGCTTATATTGCAGCTTTCCCTTTTCCCATGAGGTGAGGCCCATTCCCCACTGATTGACGGCGACGAAGAGAATTCCGGACGACGGATCGTAGGCCGGTGGGAACCAGTTGGTGCCGCCCTCGAGACCAGGGATGATCTTCTCCACCGTCTTGCCGTTGGCGAGCGGCTTCATGGCTTCGTTGATCGTCGGCTTTCCGGTTTTTGGATCGAGGCCGGTTGTCCAGTTGATGTTCTCGACCAGCGGGATCGCATAGAGGAAGTGGCCGTCGCTGCGGTCGATGGCGTAGAAGAATCCATTGCGGTTGGCGACGACGGCCGCCTTTGTCGGCTTCCCGTCGATCGTCGTGTCGACAAGGATCGGGGTCGCCATGCCGTCATAGTCCCAGTCGTCATTCGGCGTGTACTGGTATCCCCATTTGATCTTGCCGGTGTTCGGGTCGAGCGCCAGCATCGAGTCGGTCCAGAGGTTGTCGCCCGGATGCTGGTCCGACTGCCAAGAGCCTGGATTGCCGACGCCCCAATAGAGCGTATCGGTGTCGGCGTCGTAGCTCCCAGTCAGCCAGGTCGGGGCGCCGCCAGTCTTCCAAGAATCGTCCTTTGGCCAGGTCTCGCTGCCGGGCTCTCCCGGCGCCGGAACGGTGTAGGTTTGCCATTCCAGTGCGCCGGTCTTCGCGTTGTAGGACTTGAGATAACCGCGAACGCCATATTCGCCGCCTGACACGCCGATGATGACGTGATCCTTCACGACGAGCGGCGCCGAATTCGTCGTCACGCCATGCTTCCAATCGTCGATCGGAACGTCCCAGACGATCTTGCCGTCGGTGCGGTTCAGCGCGACAAGCCGCGCGTCGAGCCGGGCGACAATGACGAGATCGCCCGCGAGCGCCACGCCGCGACTGACAGGCCCGCAACACAGCATCGCGTTAAAGCCGTCGCCATATTCGGGCTCGTAATGCCAGAGGATATTGCCGGACTTCGCGTCGACAGCGAAGGTGCGGGCGTAGTCGGCGGTGAAATAGAGGACGCCGTCGCGGAAGAGCGGCGTTGCTTCGAGGCCGCCGAACTGGCCGCCGGTGGACATCGCCCACACGGGCGAGAGCTTCGAGGCGTTGTCCGGAGTGATTTCAGACAGTGGGCTAAAGCGCCAGTTGCGGTAGTCGCGGCCGTAAGTCAGCCATTCCTTGGAATTGTCCTGCGCCTTGACGAGATCATCGAAAGTCACCGGGTCGGCGCTTGCGGTCCCGGCCGCCGCGACCATCGAAAAGACGGATATCATCAGCATGCGTTTCATGGCTTTGCGCTCCCAGCCTTATCGATGAACCCGTTCCGCAGACCCGCTGCGGCGTCAGGACGGGGCATCTTACGCACGGTGAAAACAGCCCGGCAAGCGCGGGATATTTTCCCAACTCGCGAACGACAATCCGGAAGCGAAAGCAGGACTTGTGGCGTCAACATCATGGGCGCTGCGCGTCTCAAAAAACTGACGAGGTGCAACGGAACAATCCGGCGCCGGCAACGTTTGCGATTGGCGCGCGCTCTGTTTCAAGCCCCCCAGCCCAAAGAGCGCGTGCTGCCCGCGGTCGAGCCCTCCCTCCGCGGGGCTTTTTTAAACATCCAACCACAACCCAAAGGCGCCTGCTCAAAACGCCTCTCAAATTGCTCAGAGCCTGTGAGCTGGATCACAGACAATTAGAAATTTTTGTTGTTAGCGGTTGAAGGCGCCGCCGCCCGGTAGCCTGCTCAACCTTGCGTCCTGCACCGAGCCGAACGTTCGCGCGGGCGACGGTCGGGAGGACACCATGCCGAAATATTTGTTCGAAGCGCGCTACAGTTCGGAAGGCGCCAGTGGCCTCGCAAGGGAAGGCGGCGTCGGTCGCCGAGCCGCCGCCAGGAAGCATCTCGAGGAGCTCGGCGGCAAGTTAGAATCGATGTATTTCGCCTTCGGGGAAGTGGACTGCTTTCTCATCGCTGACCTACCCGACAATGCGCGCGCGGTAGCGTTTTCGCTTGCAGGCAACGAAAGCGGGGCGATGGTGAGCAGGACGATTGTCCTGATGACCCCAGAGGAATTGGATGACGCGGTGGCGAAAAAAGCCTTTTTTCGCGCCCCCGGCCACTAACCACGCGCTCCCGTTCGTGGGGTTTTTTCTCGCGCTAATTCACTATTGCGGCGGCTTACTCGGCCGGTCGGTGCGGCTGCTGGGACTGCCGCGCCCTGGCGCGGGTCAAGGCGAAGTTGATCGCGTCAGCATCGATAGGATGGGGCGACCTCCCACCGTTTTTACGCGGCGGGCGGCTATATCGACGAAGTCATCCAGGCCATCATGAGCCTGGCGTTCAGTCATGTCCTCTATGACAAGGGTGCGCTTGCGGCATCGAACGTCTAGCAGCATCTTATCCCGCGCCACCCCCCGGGCGTCGGGCGGTGGTCCCGCCTCGGAGCAGGAGATGGTCGTGGGCTTGAATGGAAAGCGCGTCGTGATTCTTGGCGGCACGTCGGGCATCGGTCTCGCCACCGCCAAGGCGGCCCAGGGGCAGGGCGCCGCCGTCGTGGTCGCATCGAGCCGCAGTCAACGGGTCGAAAGCGCCCTCGCGGCGCTGCGGGGCAAGGCCGAGGGCGAGGTCGTGGACCTCGCAGATGAGTCACAGGTGCGCGCACTCTTCGAGCGCCTCGGCGCCTTCGATCACCTTGTCTATTCAGCGGGCGAGACCCTGCATCTCGAGACGCTGTACAAGATGCAGATCGACCAGGCCCGCGGTTTCTTCAACCTTCGCTTCTGGGGCGCGTATATGGCGGCGAAATACGGCGGCCCGCACATCCGGCCGGGCGGGTCGATCACCCTGACCAATGGCGCGGCGGCGCTGCGGCCGCATAAAGGCTGGACTGCGGCCGCGAGCATCTGCGGGGCGATGGAAGCACTCACCAGGGCGCTGGCAGTGGAACTCGCGCCGATCCGGGTGAACGCCGTCTGCCCGGGCGTGGTCAAGACGGAGCTCTGGAGCGGCATGGCCGAGTCCGATCGCGCGGCGATGTATAGCGACATCGGGAAGAAACTTCCGGTCGGGCGCGTCGGCGAGGCCGAGGATCTCGCCCAAACCTACCTCTATCTGATGCAGCAGAGCTACAGCACGGGCCAGGTGATCGTCGTCGATGGCGGCGCCGTGCTGGTCTGAGCGTCCGGAGCCGGCCAACGCCTCCCGAGAAGACGGCCAGCGCAACCGGCGTCAGCGCCGCTCAATGCGGGATAGAAGCCGCGCTCTTTGCGTCGCCTCTAGCCGTTGGAAGTCACGAAAAATGCGGTCAACGAAGTCGGCGGGCGCCGGTTCGTCAGGCGGCGGCCGACGCCCAGCTGCGAAGTTCTCAGGACCGAACAACACGCCGGGGCGGAGCCTCGGAAAAGAAGCCCGAACGCGCATGGTCGATCTTTAACACGATGTGCGCGTTAATTTCCAGCGGGCGAGGCTTATGAGCGGTCTCTCCAGGACTCGCTGCCGACGGTGGCCACAGCGGGGACGTCCGGGCGCGGCGGATGACGAGGGTCGCGTTGGTCGATTGTTTGTGAACGACGCCGATCGAGCCGGCGACGTCGTCGACCGGATCGGGTCTCTCAAAAAAAAACGCCACCCCGGAGGGAGGTCGTCGACCTCAATGCGGCCATCCAGGAGGTGAGCGCCCTAACCCTCAGCGAAGCGGTCAAGACCGGCGTCACGGTGGCCACGCAACTGGCGGACAACTCGCCACCCATCCGATGCGATCCGGTGCAACTGCAACAGGTGATGTTGAACTTGATCGTCAATGCCATCCAGTCGATGAGCGGCGTCGAAGACGGCGACCGCGAATTGCACATCAGCGCCGCGAGTGTCGAGCCGGAAGGCGTGTGCGTCGCGGTGCGGGATATCGGCCCTGGGCTGCGCCCGGAGAGCCTGCCGCGTCTCTTTGAACCCTTCTACACGACCAAGCCCGACGGCATGGGCATGGGCCTCTCGATCTGCCGCTCGATTTGTCGAAGCCCATGGCGGGCGGCTGTGGGCGACCAGCTGCGAGCCGCGGGGCGCCCTCTTTCAGTTTACGATCCCTGCTGAGTGAGCCCCCATCCGTGATCGATGTGGCTTATTGACCATAACTGACTACAGCCGATGCAACGACTTGTCTGCAGCTCGCGAGAGTTGATGCTGCGTTCCGCCTGCATCCGTTGCTCAGGCTGTGGCGCCTTAGGCCTCAGCCCATTGGTCGCCGGCTTGTGCGGTTAAAGGATATTCTCCACGATCATTTCCCAGACGTCGTGTCCCTTGCCGTGCAGCATCGCCTTGGCGGTATAAACGGCCATGCCAACGACGGCCTCCGGTGAAACAAAGGGCGACGGCGGCGTCACCAGCTGCATCGGTGTCACCTTCACGTGCAGCAGGGCGGGACCGGGCTGTGCGAGCCAAGTCTCGATGGATTCCTCGAGGTCGCCGGCCTTCGATACGAAGTGTCCCCAGAGACCCACAGCCCTCGCAACTTCGCCAAAGTTCGGGTTCTTCAAATCCGTGTACACCGGCGCCAAGCCTGCGGCTTGCTGCTCGATATCGACAAACCCGAGTTTGCCGTTGTCGTAGACGACGATCTTGATCGGCAGATGTTCCAGAACTGTCGTGAGTAGATCGCCGAGCAGCATCACGAACCCGCCATCGCCAGCAAGACAGATCACCTGTCGGCCGGGCTGGCACTTTTGCAGTCCGAGCGCCGATGGCATCCCGTCCGCCATTGCCCGTGGAGCAGGCTGCCAAAGGTTCGACGCTTGCCGCCGGTGTCGATATGGCGAAGCATCCAGACCAACGGCGTGCCGTCGTCCGCCGCAAAAAGCGCGTCATCTGCAGCGTGCTTGTTGATGACTTTGGTAAGGGAGGTTCCCGAAATGGCGGCGTCCGGACCCGCGAAGGTTTCCGCTTTCGCCGTTTCCATGTCCTTCCGGTGGCGCTCCACATGGGCTGTCAGGAACGGGTTGTCATCGTGTTGTGCGAGGCGTGGCCGCAGGGCGTCGAGGGTGGGCTTGATATCGCCAACGGCTCCGATCGCCACAGGATGGCGCCGCCCGATGCGCGTGGGATCGCTATCAATCTGAATGATAGTCGCGCTATCCGGATAGAACTGGCTCCAGGCAAAATCCGCGCCGAGCAGAAGCAGCACATCGCAGTCGAGGATGGCGTGATAGCCGGCGGGCCCGCCAAGAATGCCGGTCATCCCGACATTGTAAGGATTGTCGTATTCGACGAAGTCCTTGCCACGGGATGCTTCGGATCTATGCCCGGCCCAGAATCGCGCACCGTGACGAGAACTCCATTTGTTCGGCTTTGCTCGGTGCTGACCCACAACTCACGCGTCCTCTCGTCGACCGCGCTCATTGCTTCGGCCGCGTTCAGGACCAAGTTCAGGATGACTTGCTGTAATTGAACCCGATCTCCCTCCACGGCAGCCAGCCGCTCCGCAAGGCGGGTCTGGACGGAAACGCCATTCTCGGCGATGCCGTTTCGAGCCAGCACAATCACCTCATTGATCGCCTCATTGAGATCAAAACGATGCTTTGGGGGCGGTGCTTTCTTGGCGTGATCCCGAATCCGATCGATGATGACTCGCGCGCGGTCGGCATCGCCAACGACACAGCCGAGCGCTTCCCTGACCTCGCCCAGGTCTGGCGACTGCTTATCCAGAAAATTGAGGGCGGCACGAGCGTTATTGCGCGCAGCGGCGATGGGCTGCGTGATTTCGTGAGCTAGCGAGGCGGCCAGTTCTCCCATCATGCTCAGGCGGTTCATGTAAGCGAGATCTGACTCCAGCTGGCGCAGCCTGTCATGCTCCTCCTGTGCGCGCTTGCGCTCCGTCACATCGATAATTGTACTGATAACTTCGACAAGTTCTCCGCTCGCGGAGAACTTAGGGTGGGCGGTCGATCCAGCGTGTTTGAGAGTTCCATCGGGTTATAGGATTCTAAACTCGAGTTTATAATCTCTCTTCTCGTGCACCGCCTGCCGAGCCTCTTGAACTATCCGTCCTCGGTCATCGGGATGGATTACTTGCAAGGCAGCTTCGCGGCTCGGCAGCCCGTTGCGCGGATCGAACCCAAAAATTCGATAGGTCTCATCTGACCAATGCAGAATCTTTGTTTCGTTGAAGGCCGAGGAGCCGGTGTGACTAAGCCCCTGAGCGTCGGCCAAGTAAGCTTGGCGCCGCTCCAACTCCTGGGTCAGCAGTTCCTGCTCGGTGACATCCATTGCGCTCCCGAGAAACCCTTTGAGGACTTCGTCTTCAATAACGGGAACACCGACGCAGCGGATGTATCGCAGTTCGCCGTCGGGTCGAAAAATTCGCTTCTTCACATCGCAGCCGCACCGTTCCGCATGCATTCTTCTTATGGCCCCAGCCATGAAGTTCCGGTCTGGCCGATGAACGGTCGCTAGATACTGATCGACTGTCGGCGCCCCCTTCTGCGGATCCAGGCCGTAAACCTGGAACAGCTCGTCGGACCAGTGGTCAAAAAAACCTGAAGGGTTGAGCGCCCAACTTCCCATGTGAGCGAGGCGCTGTCCTTCGCTGAGATAAAACTGGCTTCGCTGCAGGGCTTGTTCCGCGCGCCGGCGCTCCGTCACGTCGATGATTGTACTGACAACCTCCACAAGTTCTCCGCTTGCTGCGAACTTAGGATGAGCATTCATTTCGATATGTTTGATGGCTCCTGTGGGCAGTAAGATTCTGTACTCGATCTTATAGTCGCTCTTCTGCTGCACGGCTCGCCGGGCCTGTTCGCGCACCCGTTCTTGGTCGTCTGGATGGGTTCTTTGGGCCGCACTTTCGTAGCTCGGGACGCGGTGACGCGGATCAAACCCCAAAATTCGATAAGCCTCTTCCGACCAATAGAGAATCGTTGTTTCGTTGAAAGCCGCGGAACCAGTGTGGCTCAGCTCCTGTGATTCAGCCAGATAGGCTTCGCTGCGGCGCAGGGCTTCCGCGCTCAGCATGGCAGCTCTTTCTGCTCGCTTGCGCTCCGTCAAGTCGAGCACGAAAGCGACAGATCGGTTTCCTCCCTCTTCGAAGGTTGCCGAGCCGAGCAGAATGGGAACGCGGCTGCCATCTTTCCGAAAATATTCCTTCTCGATCGGCAGCCGGACCCCAGTCCGTTTATGCTCTTCGATCCATTGTGCGTCGCGCTGGCGCCAGTCCGGGGGTCAGATCCTTCCAGTTCACGCGGCCCGCCGCGAGGTCCTTACGGTCGTATCCGACAATCCGGAGAAACGCGTCGTTGGCCTCGAGAATCCGACCATCGAAGTCCCCGAGGAAGACGCCGATTATGTTGGCTTCCACAAGGCGCCGAATCTTCGCTTCGCGCTCTGCGAGATCGCGGTACAGACGGGTATTCTCGGTCACGTCCATCAGCGCTCCGGCAATCTCCAGGTTGCCGGTTGCATCCTTCAAAGCGCGGCTCAACACATGTACAAACTTCACTGAACCGTCCGGCATCAACAGACGGTGCGTAATGTCGAAATCCTTTTCGCCGCGCGATGTCTCGTCAAGAACCCGACGCATCATCGCCAAATCGTCGCGGTGAACGCGCTGCAGGACCCGTTCGATCGTCGGCTTGATGCTCGGGTCGTATTCGAGAATCCGAAAGATTTCGTCCGACCAGTGGAGTTCGCCGGTGGAGGGCGTCCAGCCGAAACTGCCCGTATGACTCAGGCGCTGGGCTTCGGCGAGATAGGCCTCACGGCGCGAGCGCTCCTGAGCGGCCGGGTCGACCAGGTCGTGCTGGGGCCGGTACCGGGAACGACGCCCGTAAGCTACGAGGTCATCGCCTCAAGGCTCGTCAGTGACGCTGATATGGGCTGCGACGATTCGCCACCCCTCGGGAAAGCGGATCCAGGTCTGCATTTGCCGTCCGATCTTGCCCGGCGCACTGTCTCGCCTGAACAGCGTGGCGGCGATGGCGCAGTCGCGGCCGTAGGTCACGATCCGGGTCTTTTCGAGCCTCCGCGCGAGGCCTGCGGCCGGGCGGGCGGCGCGGAAGGCCGTGATCGCCTCGTAACCGTAGAGATTTTCGGTTGCGCCGTACCGGATCGCGGCCTCGCTCTGAAGGAAAAAGCGATCGAGCGCGGCCACGTCGTTCGAAACCAGCGCACGCTCGTAGGCAGCGAACTGGACCTCGACCTCGGCCTTCGTCTGAGGATCGTCGACGATCATGGCGCGCGGTTTCCGCTTGCCTCTGCAAAGGGCGCGACCGGCGCACTGACGACATTGTCCCGCTCCAGGCGGCGCGCGACTCTGAGCGCAAGATCCTCGCGCCAAGGCGGCGCGATGACCTGCACCCCGATCGGCAGTCTCTCGCCTGCGGTCCAGACGGGGACGGAGACGACTGGAAGACCGATAAAGGAGATCGGCTGGGTGAAGAGACCGATATGTGGGCGGACCAGCATCTCCTTGCCGTCCAGGACGAAGGTCTTCTGGCCGATCTTCGGGGCGCGACAGGGTGTAGCCGGCGCGAGCAGAACGTCGACGTCGCGGAACAGCGCCAGCGCCTGTTCGCGAAACGAGCGCCGGAACTTTTGCGCCTGCTGGATCCAGGCGCCTGGCAGCGTCGCGCCGGCGATCAGCCGGTCGCGCACATCCGGGTCGAAGTCGGCCGCCCGTGTCTGCAGGCGGTGAAGGTGCAATGCAGCGCCCTCGACCATGGTGACGAGATAGGCGGAGGCACGCGCTTTATCGGCTCCCGAGAGTTCGACGACCCGCTCGGCGTTCAGCGCCCGCATGACGGCGTCGACTGCGGCGAAGGCGCTGGCGTCGGCTGAGCGGGCGAAATAGCCGCCGAGTCTTGCGATCCGCAGGCCGGAGATTCCCGCCTCGAAGCTTGGCGTCGCGGGCTGAGCGGGAACGGCCGCCTGCGCCGGATCTGCGGCGTCGTGGCCAAGCATCGCGTCGTAGGCGAGGGCGAGATCGGCGACCGAGCGGGCGAACGGGCCCAGATGGTCGAGGCTGGCGACAAAGGGAAACGTTCCGACCCGCGTCAGGCGCCCGTAGGTCGGCTTGAGGCCGAACAATCCGCAGAAGGAGCTCGGCACGCGAATCGAGCCGTTGGTGTCCGAGCCGAGCGCGATCGGGACGAGCCCACCGGCGACGGCCGAGGCCGACCCACCCGACGATCCACCACTCATATGCCCGCGGTCGTGCGGGTTGCGGGAGGGGCCGTCGTGCGCGTTTTCACCGGTAAAATCGTAGGCGTATTCACCCATGTTGAGCGCGCCAACGAGGATCGCGCCGGCTCCCTCGAGGCGCGCCACAAGCCTCGCGTCCCTCGTCGCCGGGGTGCGGTCGCGGTTGATCTTAGAACCGGCCCGGGTCGGCAGGCCCGCCACGTCAAACAGGTTCTTGACGGCAAACGGCGCGCCGGCGAGCGGGCCGAGCGTCTCGCCACGAGCCCGCGCCGCGTCGATCGCATCGGCCCTGGCGATTGCTCGCGCCGTCGTCACGTCGGTGAAGGCGCCGAGCGCGACGTTCCTTGCCTCGATGCGGCCGAGCGCGGCCACGATTACTTCGCGTGCGCTGGTCCGACCGCCCACGACCGCCGAGGCGATCGCGGCGGCCGACGCATCCAGAAGGCCAATGGTCACGGGACGAACACCGGCGATGGCTCTTCGTTGTCGTCGATCGGCGCGGACAAGAGCAAGGCCGCTTGCTCGGCCGCGATCCTGAGATGGACGACGATCTGGGCGTGGGATTCCGCCGTCAGCGTGAGGCGAAGGAGGGGCGCCATCGCCGAGATGAGCGCGTCCGGATCGAAAGGCGCCGCAATCATGGGGACCCTTCTTGAACGACGCCAACGGCGCCGTCCAGTCGACGATCGACTCCTGGCCCGGATTATATCGGGCGTTGCCCTCTTGTCAGGCGCTGTCGACGCACACCGCGCGCGAAGCTCGCCCGAACTTTTGGCGGGGCGCCCCATTGTTGGGCGCCGAGCGTCCCGTCGCTTCGAGAGCGTGGCGCGCAGCAGGAAGCGCGGCTGAGCCTGCCTCTTGCATGGGCTGAAGAAATCGGCAGCGTCGCGTAGCCCTCGCCGCCAGACGGAGTTCCTGCCCGATGACCAATACGATCGCGACGCTCTTCGACGCTCACGCGAGCGGCAAGCCTCTCAAAGCGACGATCGAGGAGACGTACGACCGCATCGGTGGCCATGCCGATCCGGCGCTCTTCATCACACTCCGGCCTAAAGCGGAGGCGCTAGCCGAGGCCGAACGGCTGCAGGAGAAAGGATCCGCCGGCAGGACGCTGTTCGGCGTACCGTTCGCAGTCAAGGACAACATCGACGTCGCTGGTCTGCCGACGACCGCCGCTTGCCCAGCCTTCGCCTACACGCCCAAGCATTCGGCCTTCGCCGTCGAGCGCCTCGAGCGCGCCGGGGCGGTTGTGATCGGCAAGACAAATCTCGACCAGTTCGCGACCGGTCTCGTCGGAACGCGCTCCCCCTACGGCGTTCCGCGCAACGCGCTCCGCGCGGATCTGATCCCCGGCGGATCGAGCTCCGGCTCCGCGGTCGCGGTCGGGGCGGGGCTTATCCCTTTTTCGCTTGGCACGGACACAGCCGGCTCTGGGCGCGTGCCCGCCGCGCTGAACGGAATCGTCGGGCTCAAGCCCTCGCTCGGCGCCCTCTCCGGCTCCGGAGTGGTCCCCGCTTGCCGGACGCTCGACACCATTTCCATCTTCGCGCTCGACGTCGCCGACGCGTTCAGGGTCTTCGAAACAGCCACAGCCTTCGATCCGGCGGACGCCTGGTCGCGGCCCTTTCCGGCGCCGGTGCGGTCATGCTGGCCCAAGGGGCTGCGGCTCGGCGCGCCACGCCAGGACCAGCTCGAATTCTTTGGCGACAACGAGGCGGAAGCCGCCTTCGCGCGCGACGTCGCCGCAGCGCAGGAGCTTGGCGCGAATGTGGTCGAATTCGATATCGAGCCCTTCGCCGAGGTGGCGCGCCTCCTCTACGAAGGGCCATGGGTCGCCGAGCGGTATGCCGCGACGAAGCCGCTGATCGAGAAGGATCCGGGCGCGCTCCATCCGATAACGCGCGCGATCATTGAGGGGGCGCGGAAATTCGACGCGGTCGCGGCCTTCGAGGCGTCCTATAAGCTCGCTAGTCTCAGACGCCGGGCGCAGGGCGCTTGGGCCGCCTTCGACGTGATGGGGGTTCCGACCATCCCGCGCCCCTATACGATCGCCGAAGTCGAGGCCGACCCGGTCCGCCTGAACTCGCGGCTCGGGACCTACACGAATTTCGTCAATCTGCTCGACCTTGCGGCCATCACTTGCCCGTCGGGCATGCGCGGCGACGGGCTGCCGTCAAGCCTGACGCTGATCGGTCCTTCGGGCGCTGACGGATACCTCGCCGGTTTGGCCGCCGAGATCCAGGCCCGCTCCGGCGTCTCGATGGGCGCGACCGGGCTCGCCGTTGCGCCGCCGGCGCCAGCGCCGGCATCTCCATGTTCCGGCCGCATCGCGCTCGCGGTGGTCGGCGCGCATCTCGCCGGGTTGCCGCTCAATCCCGAGGTCGTCGCGCTCGGCGGCGCATTCCTCCGCGAAGCTGAGACGACAGGCGACTACCGCCTTTACGCGCTGCCGGGCTCCAAGCCGCCGAAGCCTGGCCTCCTGCGGGTGACGGAAGGGGAGGGAGCCCCGATTCGGCTCGAGCTCTGGACGCTCGACAAGGCGGGCTTCGGCGCATTCGTCGCTGGGATTCCAGCCCCGCTCGGCGTTGGGACGATCCGGCTTTCCGACGGATCAAGCGCCAAGGGCTTTCTGGTCGAGGCGGAGGCGGTCAAGGGCGCCGAGGACATCACGAAGTTCGGCGGCTGGCGAGCCTACCTCAGCGCCCGCTGAGCGCGAATTGGTTCCCGCCGCGACACCTCGACGCCGGAGATCCGCAGGAGCGAGGTCGAGCCGGTAAGCCCCCGGCGCGCCCGCGCACAAGTTTACGCGCGCCAATGATTTCATGGGCTTAGCTGCTCCTTTGCGCAACTTTTTCCGGCCGCGGCTTTCAAGCGCCTGCGATCTGAGGCGCCCGACGAGCGAGACGGCCGGGAGCCGACCGGCCATTGCGTTTCGGGTGTCGACGGAGCCCAAAACAGCGAACGCGAAACGAATCTTTAGTCAGGCGAAACGAAACGTTTCGCTACGCCAGTCGTAAGTCCTTGAAATCATAAAGAGCGGCGAATCAGCGATTTCGCGAGATTGTTTGTTTTCAAGCACTTAACCGCCTTTTCGTTTCGCGATATTTGCTGCATGCGCTTCTCCCGACCCAAAAGGCCTGTTTCACCGTCGACATCGTCGCCGGATATCCGCGAAGGCGCACCCGTCTGGCCACGCTTTCCAAGGCGTGGATTCTAGGTCGCGCAAGAAGGACAGAACCGAACGCCCTCGACATTGACGATCTTCAGATCATAACCGCAGTTTCTGAAAATGTCAAGCTGCTTCTTCTTTACGATTTTCTCGCAACGCCCGGCAGCTTTAGTCGAGCATCCGCCGTTTCCGCTGGTCCCTCGAACACTTAAGAGCCCGATGCGGCGATCGTCCACCACGCTAAGACTGACAAGCGCGCGGGATAGCCCTGTCGGAACGCTGTCCGTCAGCGGCCCCGTCCGCCGACGGACCGGAGGCTGAGGCTACTCCGCTGGCGCCGCGACGGTGACGTTATGGGGATCGATGTCGTTCGGTTCGGCCGGCGCGACCTGGGCGAATTTGGCGAAGCTGTAAAGCATTGCAGCGACGCCCAGATAGCTCAGCGCCACCACAGGCGACTGCCCAATGCCGAGATCCTCGGCATGGATCAGGCCGAAGAACGTCAGAAGAGAGCCCGCGAGCGCGAACGCTGCGGCCTTTTCGAGCTGACGTTCGATGATGAACACGGTGACGGCGCCCAGAATGATGCCGGCGAGCGTGGCGCCGCCGCCGAGCGTCGCCAGGCCTTTATACAACACTCCCGTATTGCCGAGCTTGTCGAAGCCGACCGTGGCCGCGTTGGTGCCGGCGGCGCCCAGCGCGCCGTCGATCATGGTTTTGCCCCAGGCGGCGATTTGCGGGATCATCGCGAGGATGATCGCCGGCGCATGGCTCCGCGGCGTCTCCTGGAAGGCCTGCGAGCCGATCAGCATGCCGATGTAGAGCAGGATCGGCAGGATCGCGACGACAGGGATCAGGCTCGAGACCAGGGCCACGATTCCGAGCCACGTCAGCACCAGCACCATCACGCCAGTGGCGGCGGAATAGCCGATCCGCCCGCCCATCGCCTTCCAGCCCGGGTGGCCGATATAGACGGCGTTGATGAAGGGATTGCCGAGCAGGCACCCGATCAGGCTGATGACGCCGTCGGCGGTCAGCACCTGGGTCGTCGGAAACGAGTCGCCGGCCGCAGCGGCGCTCTCGACGTTGTCCATCGCCTCGACGAGGTCATAGATACCGAATGGAATCGCGGTGACCAAGATGATTCCGATGAACTTGAAGCCGGAAAAGACGTGGCCGACGGCCGGTACGGGGAACGAGAACCCGAAGTGCGAGAAGGCGTCGCCAACGCTGCTTAAGTTCAAGCCGCCGTAACCGAGACCGAAGAGGTCCGATCCCCAGGCGATGATCGTGCCGGCTGCAATGGCGATCAGGCCGCCCGGCACGTCTCGGAAGTAGCGCACGCCGCCGAACCAGTTCGCGAGGATGATGGCGAAGCACACCATGCCGATAAGCGGCGTCTCGAACACCAGGAGGCCGGGCCGCATCGAAATGAAGGTGATGGAAATGCCGGCGAGCGAGCCGAGCAGCGCCGCACGTGGCGTGATCCGGCGGATGATCGGCGCGATGAAGCCGCCCGCCATCAAGACGAAACTCTGGACGAACACCCAGGTGAGGCCCGCTTCCCAAGCCTGGATCGGATCGTTAGTCCGGAGCAGGATTGGCAGCATGACGACGAAGGTGACGACGAACATGTGCGGCACGCTGATGCCTGACGGCAAAGCGCAGACGTCGGTGCGGCCGGTCTTCTGCGCCAGCCGATAGGCGAGCCAGGCGTAATAGACCGTGCTGAGGAACAGCATCAGCCCGAGGGCGGGAAGGATTCTGCCGAACACCAGCGAATCCGGCATCTTCAGGACGAAGCGGAGGAGTCCGGTCAGAACCAGAACATTGACGAGAATATTG
>Ga0209624_10001443_pt1 | contig 18587 bp, 14 predicted proteins | sample JacPinW_OM2H0_O1_FD_188565 | JGI IMG/M metagenome (GOLD analysis project Ga0209624, IMG submission 188565) | Forest soil microbial communities from Algoma, Ontario, Canada - Jack Pine, Ontario site 1_JW_OM2H0_O1 (SPAdes) (version 2) | ecosystem: Environmental > Terrestrial > Soil > Boreal...
CGGCGATCGGTTTCAGGCGCAGCCGCGCGCCGGCCTCATCGACGACATCGATCGCCTTGTCGGGCAAGTGGCGCTCGCTGATGTGGCGTGCCGAAAGCTCCGCCGCCGCGCGCAGCGACTCGGGCGTATACAGGACGCTGTGATGCTCCTCGAAGCGGCTTTTCAAGCCCGTGAGGATCTCGACCGTCTCCTCGATAGAAGGCTCGACGACGTCGATCTTCTGAAAGCGTCGCGCCAGCGCATGATCCTTCTCGAAGATGCCGCGGTATTCCTGGTACGTGGTCGAGCCGATGCAGCGCAGCTCCCCATTGGTGAGCACCGGCTTGATGAGGTTCGATGCGTCCATGACGCCGCCTGAGGCGGCACCCGCACCGATCACGGTGTGGATCTCATCGATGAAAAGGATCGCGCCCGGCTGTTTCTTGAGCTCGGTGATCACGCCCTTCAGGCGCTTCTCAAAATCGCCGCGATATTTGGTGCCGGCGATGAGCGCACCCATATCGAGCGCATACACCGTGCAGTCGGAGAGCACATCGGGCACCTTGCCCTCGACGACCAGGCGCGCGAGTCCCTCGGCGATTGCGGTCTTGCCGACGCCAGCCTCGCCCACGTAGAGAGGATTGTTCTTGCGCCGCCGGCACAGGATCTCGACCGTTCGCTCGATCTCGAGCTTGCGGCCGATGAGCGGATCGATGCGCCCTTCCTGCGCGAGGCGATTCAGGTTTGTTGCGTATTTCTCGAGCGAGCTGCCGGCGCTTTCCGGATCGCGCTCGCCTTCGGGCTGCGCTTCTTCCTTGTCGGTGCGCTCGTCGGCAATCTTTGACAGGCCGTGGGAGATGTAGTTGACGACGTCGAGTCGCGCCACGTGCTGGCGATTCAGGAGAAACACCGAATGGCTCTGCTTCTCGCTGAAGATCGCGACGAGTACGTTCCCCACACCTACTTCTTTCTTACCGCTCGACTGCACGTGAAACACGGCACGCTGCAGGACTCTTTGGAAGCCGAGCGTCGGCTGCACCTCGCGCTCCTCGGTCTCCTCAAGATGCGGCGTCGACTGGTCGATGTGCTCCTTCAGATCCTGCTTAAGCTTGGTCAGGTCCGCGCCGCAGGCGCGTAGAATCTCGCGCACCTTGGGGGTGTCGAGAATCGCCAGTAGCAAATGTTCAACGGTCAGATATTCGTGGCGCGCCTCGCGCGCGCGGTGAAATGCGTCGTTGAGACAGTATTCAAGCTCGTTGGACAACACGATTGAACCTTCCGCCCTTTCAGGCCTCTTCCAATGTGCACATCAAAGGGTGCTGCTGATCACGGGCATAAGTCGTCACTTGCGCTACCTTAGTTTCCGCGATCTCAAATGTGAAGACTCCGCAAACACCCTTACCCTTGGTATGGACCTCCAGCATGATGCGCGTTGCCGTGACGCGGTTGAGGGCAAAGAACTTCTCCAGAACATCGACGACAAATTCCATGGGCGTGTAATCGTCATTGAGTAATACCACTTGGAACAGCGGGGGCTGCTTGACCTGCGGGCGGGCTTCTTCGACGACGACGCCAGTGTCAGGACGGGCGGGATCATGATCAGGCATGATGACTTTATATGGGTCGCCAAAAGGCAACACAAGTGCGTTCAGGGTGCCGTAAGTTTAGCGAATGAAAACAATTGCTTGAGAGCGCAAGCGACTGCCCCGTATGATGGCGCCCGCTTGGCGCCGCCTGTGCGTGCGCTGCGCCCGGGGAGCACCGCCTGTGCAACTGACCTTTGGAGCCTGATCCTGCCATGAACGCGGGCTCCTGGCTCAATCATCTACCGGCCTCGCCACACCAGTGGCGCGCGTTTGCGTTGACGCGCGGGCCGCGCATTGCCACCTGGGCATTGGCACTGGCGCTCGGCGTCCAAGCCGCGACGATCGTGACAGATCTCGCCGGGGGCGGCCAGTCCAAGCAACGCGAACTGGGGCCTCCGAGCCCGGCAACTGTCGCGCGTCGCGGCATAGATGTGGCGAGCATCACAAACGGACACCTGTTCGGAGATGCCGCCGACAGTGCCAAGCGCGCCAATTCCGCCGATGCCACGCAGACCACCATGCAGCTCGTGCTCACGGGCGTCATCGCCGGCGCGAATCCGCGCGTCGGCTTCGCGATCGTTGGGGAAAACGCCACGGCCGCCAAGGTGCACGCCGTGGGCGACGCCGTGCCGGGCGGGGCGAAACTGCACTCCGTCTATGCAGATCGAGTGCTGCTCGATCGCAACGGACACCTCGAATACCTGCTGCTGCCGCGTGAGAATTCGGGCGCGCTCGGCGCCAATCGCGTACCGGCGGCGATCCCCACGGCGATGAACCCCACTTTCGATCGCGTGCGCCGCCTCATCAACGAGGATCCGAGCGCTCTCAGTGACATTATGCGCAATCAGCCCGTGCTGATGCAGGGCAAGCTGCGCGGTTTTCGGGTGTACCCGGGACGCAACCGTGATGCCTTTAATCGCCTGGGGCTGCGCTCCGGAGATCTCGTGATCGCCATCAACGGCACGCCGCTCGATGATCCCGCCCGCGGCGATGAGATCTTCCGCACAATCGGTGCCGCGAGTGAGGCACACGTCACAGTCATGCGGAACGGGCAGCAGCAGGATTTGTCTCTAAACATGTCACAAGTGGCGCAGGAAGCGGAGGAGGCGGTCAACAACGAGCCTGCGGCCGTGCCGCCGGGCACACCGCCGTCCCCACCCGATATGCCAAGGCCGTCGCCCCAGATACCTATGCCGCAGAACCTGATGTCCCAGCCCGCCCAGGCGCCGCCCGCACCGGAGCCGCCGCCGCCGTCGCCCTCGCCCGACCCCGAGGGCAACCCATGAACCACGCACGGGGGGAGAAGCGCATGCCCGCACTCATCGCGAGCAGCGCCGCAGCCTGCACGCTTGGCCTCATCATCGGCACCGCCATCGCGGCGGATGACCCGCCGCCGCCGCCGGCAGCGGCGGCTCAGAGCGCAAACTCAACCCAGCGCATCACGCCCAACTTCAAGGACGCCGATATCACGCAGATCGCCGAAGCGGTGAGCGCCGCCACCGGCAAGAATTTCATCCTCGACCCGCGCGTGCGCGCCCAGGTGACGATGCTCTCCTCGACGCCCATGTCGCCGGATGCCTTCTACCAGGCGTTCCTGTCGATCCTGCAGGTGCACGGTTTTGTCGCCCTGCCCGCCGGCAAGGTCATCAAGATCGTTCCGGATGCGAATGCGCGTCAATACCCCTCGAATGATCTGCCCGACAAGGTAAGCCCGAGCTCCGATGAGATCGTGACGCAGGTGATCGCGGTTAAGAACGTGAACGCCGCACAGCTCGTGCCGATCCTGCGGCCGCTCATTCCGCAGTACGGCCACCTGGCGGCGTATCCCGCTTCCAACATCCTCATCATCTCGGATCGCGCCAACAACGTGAACCGCCTCATGCGCATCATTCAGCGCATCGATCAGGTCGGTGATTCGAACGTCGAGATCATCCCGCTGCAAAACGCCTCTGCGACCGAGATTGTCCGCGTCATCAATTCCCTGTATCAGCAGCAGACCGCAAACGAGGGCGCAGGAAGCGCCTTCAAACTCGTCGCCGATGAGCACTCCAACAGCGTGCTGCTCTCGGCCGAAAAGGACACGCGCCTTCGCATCGGAGTGCTGATCGCGCACCTCGACACCCCGATGCAGGCGGGCGGCGAGACGCAGGTGCGCTACCTGCAAAATGGCGACGCTGAGAAAATCGCTGCGAAATTGAAAGAACAAATTACCGGCGTCGCGAGCAGCGCAGCAAGCGGGCCGCCGGGTGCGCAAACTCCGCAGGCGCAAGCCGAACGCGGCACCATCATCTGGGCGGATCCGGCAACCAACGCGCTCGTGATCACGGCCACCCCGAAGGTCATGCGCAATCTCATGTCGGTGATCGACAAGCTCGACATCCGCCGCGCGCAGGTGCTCGTGGAGGCGATTATCGTCGACGTCGACTTGAGCAAGTCCGCCTCGCTCGGCGTGAACTGGGCCTTCTACGGCCAGGGCACCAATGTGCCCGCCGCAGCCTTCAACTCTCCGGTGAACGGCACCGACATCGCCGACATCGTCGAACTCATCGCAAGCCCCACGACCGCGCTTGCCAATGGCACGAGTGTGCCCACGGGCGGCCTCCTCGGCGTCGGGCGCGTCTCGCCGAACGGGCTTAATTTCGGCGCGCTCTTGAGCGCGATCCGCAGTGACACGAATTCCAATATCGTCGCGACGCCGTCGGCGGTGACGACCGACAATCAGGAGGCGACCTTGAAGGTCGCCACCGAGGTGCCATTCCTCACCGGCCAGTTCACGAGCACCGGCGCATCAAATAGCTCCGTCACACCCTTCCAGACCATTCAGCGCGAGGAAGTCGGCACGATCCTGAAGATCACGCCGCAGATCAACGAAGGCGGCGCCGCGGTCATGCTGAAGATTGATCTTGAGAGCTCCTCCGTTGTGCCCAAGGACGCCGGCCCCGAGGGCGCCGTCGACCTCACCACCAACAAGCGCACCGTCAGCACGCGTGTGCTCATCGAGGATGGCGGCATCGTGGTGCTCGGCGGTTTGACGAGCGCCGACTACTCACGCCAGGAAACGCGCGTGCCCGGCTTGGGAGCGATTCCCTTTATCGGGCAGCTCTTCAAGACCCGTTCGGGCAGCGCCGATCGCACCGACCTCATGGTGTTCATCCGGCCGAAGATTCTGCGCACCGATGAGCAGTCGGCCATCGAGACCAATACCAAGTACCAGTACATCCGCGAGGAACAGAAGAAGGTCACGAGCGAGCGCGAGTATCTGCCGATCCTGCCCTACGTGAAGCAGCCTGAGCTCGCGCCGCTTGCGCCGCAGGACTTCTCGAGGACGCCCGCGCCGACCTCCTCCCAGGAGAAGGAACAGGCGAGTGAGCAGGAACGCCGTTCGCGCCTGACGCCATCGCCGGCGCCGACAGCGCCGCCGACGCCGCCGACGCCGCCGCAGGAATCGCAGCCCTTCACGCCGACGCCCAATCCGCCCGACACGGATTCGCCGAAGCCATGAACGACGTCATCGAAGGCACCATCCTCAGAGCTCCGGAGCGGCGGCTCTCCTTCGCATTTGCCAAGCGTCACGGCGTGCTCGTGAAAAGCATCCAGGATGGGGTGGCGCAGTGCGCCTGCCGCGCGAACACCTCTCCCACCGCGCTCGCCGAGGCGCGGCGCTATCTGCGCTGTTCGATGAGGCTCGAGCGCGTCGCCGAGCCCATCTTTGATGAGCTCCTGCGCGAGACCTACGAGGGCGGCTCGGAGACCATGGATGCGGTCGAGGGACTCGATGAGACCTCGGACCTTGCGCACCTTGCGCAGGGTCTGCCGGAGCAGGCGGACCTGCTCGAGAGCGAGGATGACGCGCCCATCATCCGCCTCATCAATGCGATCTTTACCCAGGCGGTGAAGGAGAACGCCTCGGACATTCACGTCGAGCCGTTCGAAAACCGTCTCGTCATCCGCTTCCGCGTCGACGGCATCCTGCGCGAAGTCCTGCAGACCAAGCGCGCGGTCGCCCCGCTGGTGGTGTCGCGGCTCAAAGTCATGTCGAAGCTCGACATCGCCGAGAAGCGCCTGCCGCAGGACGGGCGCATCAGCCTGCGCATCGCGGGCCGCGCGGTCGATGTGCGTGTCTCGACGATACCTTCGGGGCACGGCGAGCGCGTGGTGCTACGACTCCTCGACAAGCAGGCCGGCCGCATCGATCTGACTGCGCTCGGCATGGCGCCCGACACCGAGCGGCTGATGGATGAGGTCATTCACAAGCCGCACGGCATCCTCCTCGTCACCGGGCCGACGGGCTCCGGCAAGACAACCACGCTCTACGCAGGTCTTGAGCGTCTCAACGACAACACCCGCAACATCATCACGGTCGAGGACCCGATCGAATACTTCATCGATGGCGTCGGCCAGACGCAGGTCAACACCAAGGTCGAGATGACCTTCGCGCGCGGATTGCGTGCGATCCTGCGCCAGGATCCCGATGTCGTCATGGTGGGCGAGATCCGCGACCTGGAAACCGCGCAAATCGCCGTCCAGGCGAGCTTGACGGGACACCTCGTGCTCTCAACGTTGCACACCAACACCGCCGTGGGCGCTGTCACACGCTTGCGAGACATGGGAATCGAGCCCTTCCTGCTCTCCTCGAGCCTGATCGGCGTGCTCGCGCAGCGCCTGGTGCGCGTTTTGAATCCCGAGACGCGCCAGGCCTTCACCGCCGGAGAATACGAGCGGCGCATCCTGAACCTGCCGGCCGACGGGACGGCAACGACGCTCTATAGGCCCGGCCGCGATGCCGGCAATGGGTACCGCGGGCGCACCGGTATCTACGAGCTCGTCGTCGTCGATGATCAGATGCGCACGATGATCCACGACGGTTCGGCCGAACATGAGCTCGAGCGCTATGCGCGTACCCTGACGCCGTCGATTCGCGATGATGGGCGCGCGAAGATTCTGCGTGGCGAGACCACCATGGAGGAAGTCCTGCGCGTCACGCGCGAGGACTAGGGCCTTCCCGCAATGGGCGCGTTTGAGTACACCGCCCTCGAGCCGAGCGGGCGGGAGCGCCGGGGGGTTCTCGAGGGTGACACTCCCCGCCACATTCGCCAATTGCTGCGCGAGCGGCAGCTCCTGCCGGTCAGCGTGTCCGAGGTGTCGCAGACCGAGGCCAAACAGCAGAGCGCCTTCGGCCGGCGCCGGCGCATCTCGGCCGCGGACCTCGCGCTCTTCACGCGTCAGCTCGCCACGCTCGTGCGCGCAGGGCTGCCACTCGAAGAGGCGCTGCTCGCGGTATCGCAGCAGACTGAAAGGCCGCGCGTGCAGAGCATCATCCTAGGAGTGCGTGCGCGCGTCATGGAGGGCCATACGCTCGCCGGCGGTCTTGCCGAGTTTCCGCGGGTTTTCCCTGAGATTTACCGCGCCACGATCTCAGCCGGCGAGCAGTCAGGCTACCTCGATGCGATTCTTGAGCGCCTCGCCGACTACACGGAAAACCGCGAGGCGCTGCGCCAGAGAGTGCTCGGCGCGATGCTCTACCCGATCGTGCTCTCGGTCATGTGCTTTGCGATCGTATCGGGCCTTATGGTGTTCGTGGTGCCCAAGGTCGTTGCGGTCTTTGAGGCGAGCCGCGCAAAGCTGCCGATCATGACGCGCGCGCTGATTTCCACCAGCGCGTTCCTTCGGGCCTATGGCATCTGGATTTTGATCGCCGCCGTGATCGTCGGCTTTCTCTTCATGCGCAGCTTGCGCGATCCGGCCGTGCGGCGCCGCTTTCATCACGTGCAGTTGCGGATGCCGCTGATCGGCAGGCTGGTGCGCGGCTTTAACACCGCGCGCTTCACGCGCACGCTGAGCATTCTTTCCGCCAGCTCGGTGCCGGTGCTCGATGCGCTGCGCATCGCGGGCGAGGTTGTGACGAATCTGCCCATGCGTGATGCCGTGGTCGAGGCGGCGCAGCGCGTGCGCGAGGGCGGGCCGATCGGCCGCTCGCTCGCCACCAGCCGCCTGTTTCCGCCGATGACCATTCATCTCATCTCGAGCGGGGAGTCGAGCGGCAAGCTCGAGGATATGCTTGACCGCGCCGCGCAGAGCCAGGACCGTGAGCTCGACGGACTGCTGACGGCGCTCGTCGGCCTCTTAGGGCCATTGCTCATTGTTGTGATGGGCCTCTTCGTCATGGGCATTGTTTTTGCAATGCTCCTGCCGATCTTCGAAATGAATCAGCTAATTCATTAGATCTGACGTTGCACGGCGCGGCGAATCGAATTAATTTCGCGCCATCCCATCCCCCAGGCTAGAAAGAATCTTTCGCAGTCATGAGCGAGAAGCCCGAGGCCGACGAATTCGAGGACGAAGAGCCAGCCGAGCCGGTACCCGGCACCGAAGATGTGGATCTTGACCAGGTCACGAAGGATCTGGACCTGGCCAAGCGCCGCGGACAAAAGCTCGGCGATCCGGCGTGGCGGCGACTCGAGAGGCTGCGCGAAGAAAAGCAGACTGCGGAACTCACCCTCGACGTCGAAGATTTCGACATCGGCGATGAGGGCGGGCCGCGGAAGAAAAAGCGCCTGCGCTTACCCGAGTGAAGAGCCGCGGCGCACGACGCCGACGACCACGCCCTCAATCAGGAGCGGCTCGCGCTTGAGGGCCACCCGGATTGGCTCGAAGTCAGCATTCTCGGGCATCAGCCACACCACCGAACCATCCTGCCGATAGCGCTTGACGGTGACCTCGTTCTCGAGGCGCGCCACGACGATCTGGCGGCTGCGCACCTCCGTGGTGCGATGTACGGCGACAAGATCGCCGTCGAAGATGCCCACGTTCTTCATGCTCATGCCGACGACCTTGAGAAGGTAGTCCGCCTGCGGCTGAAAGAGCGACGGATCGATCTGGTAGCGCGCCTCGATGTGCTCCTCGGCGAGGATCGGCGCACCGGCGGCCACGCGCCCAACGAGCGGCAGCCCCAGCTGCTCGCGCATGGTGTCCTTGAGCTGGATGCCGCGCGAGGTGCCGGGGACGAGCGAAATCACCCCTTTGCGCGCCAAGGCACGCAGATGCTCCTCCGCAGCGTTGGCTGAGCGAAATCCCAGCTCCCGGGCGATCTCCGCGCGCGTCGGCGGCATACCGTTGTCGGCGATGGATCTTTGGACGAGCCGCAGAATCTGCGTCTGCCGAGGCGTCAGATCGGACATGGCGGTTCCTGTTCGGGTGTACAGCTACTGTAATTATATCCATATTATGTTCCGCGGCAAGCCTCCCGGGAGGCCTTCGCGATGCGTTGTGCGTGCGCATCAAGTCGTCGATTTCGCGATGCGCAAACACCGTGAGCGAGGATCGCTAGAGTGAGTCTCGTGCGGCGTTTACTGTCGCGCCGCGGCGACGACACAATCTTTGCAGTTGCAATCCTGTTGTGGATTTGGTTCAGTTGCGCCGCTGCGAAAAGGCTGCAGGGGAACCGGCAAGCCCAAGTCGCATTTATCTTCCTAGTTTTAGGGATCTCACCAATCAATCACCCATAAGGGGACGTGTATGAAGAGCGCGATCGTTTTGAAGGTGGCTGCCGCTGCAGTCGTGGTTGGGCTTGTAGGCTGTACGGATCTTAAGCCCCTCCAAGCGGAAGTCGCGGACCTCAAGTCGCAGGTCGGCAAGCTGCAGTCTGACGTGTCTGCCGCCAAGCAATCAGCAGATCAGGCCAACAGCGCCGCACAGTCGGCAAGCCAAGCTGCCAGCGGTGCGCAGAGCACGGCGAACCAGGCATTGGCGGCCGCGCAGGCGAGCCAGTCCTGCTGCGATGCTACGAACGAGAAGATCGATCGCATGTTCAAGCGATCGGTTTCGAAGTAAACAGCGACTTGAAACGATGCTGAGAACGCCGCGCGCGAGCGCGCGGCGTTCTCTATTTTTGTTCTTTGCGGAGCGCTGCCTGTACTGCGACCGCTAATAGCGGATCAGCGCCGAGCCCCATGTAAATCCTCCGCCGAACGCCTCGAGGAGCAGCAGCTCCCCGCGTTTGATTCGTCCGTCGCGAACCCCCGTATCCAGTGCCAGCGGCACCGAGGCGGCTGAGGTGTTGCCGTGATCCTGCACGGTGACGATGATCCGCTCAATCGGCAATCCGAGCCGCCGCGCGGTTGCCTGAATGATGCGGATATTGGCCTGGTGCGGCACGAGCCAGTCGAGTTGAGATTTGTCGAGCCCTTGCGCCTGCAGGGCCTCTTCAACGGCTTTGCCGAGATTCACCACCGCGACTTTGAACACTTCACTGCCCACCATGGTGATCACCATGTAGGGCTTCGCATCGCCAAAACCCTTCGATACGCCGGTGCCGCAATAGAGCATGTCCTTAAACGCGCCATCGGCATGCAGGTGCGTGGAGAGGATTCCGGGTTTGGAGTCCGGCTGCAGTACGACGGCGCCCGCGCCATCGGCAAAGATGACCGCGGTCGAGCGGTCGCTCCAGTCAGTGATGCGCGAGAGTGTCTCTGCACCCACCACGAGCGCACAGCGCGCCTCGCCCGCCTTGACGAATTTGTCCGCAATCGCGAGCGCGTATACGAAGCCCGCGCATGCCGTCTCGACGCTGAATGCGGGGCCGCCGCGGCAGCCGAGCCGCTCCTGCAGCAGCACGCCGCAATTGGGGAACACCAGATCCGGCGTCGTCGTGCCAAAGGCAATGAAGTCGATGTCCTCGGGACGCACTCCGGCCGCTTCGATGGCGCGCCGCGCCGCCTGCTCGCCAAGGTCAACGGTCGTTTGTCCCGCGGCGGCAATGTGTCGCCGCTCGATTCCCGTGCGATCGCGGATCCACTCGTCGGTGGTGTCCATCATCCGCTCGAGCTCAAAGTTGGTGAGAATTCTTTCGGGCAGATATGAGCCGGTTCCCGCAATGCGCGAATACATCAGCGCCTCACCTCTTTGACAACGGTGCAATCAAGGCGCCCGGCGCACAGCGCGAATCGCAGCATGTGCGCCGCCGGCTTCCGCACCCACCGGCAGCCCAAGACTCTAAGTTACTTCGCTTCCTCGTCCGCGGCGCGCGTCTCAATGATGCGCTTGCCGCGATAGAAACCGTCGGGCGTGATGCAGTGGCGGCGGTGGGTCTCGCCGGTTTGCGGGTCCACCGACAGCGTCGGTTTGACCAGCGCATCGTGCGAGCGATGCATACCGCGTTTGGATGGGGTCTTCCGGCTTTTTTGTACGGCCATGGCTTGTGTGTCCTCCCGAGCGACGCTCGGCTATTTATCGCGCTTCAACAGCTCGCCCAGCTGTGCAAACGGTCTGTGTACGGCACTGTCATCCTCCTGTCCCGCCGCGGGCGCGCACGCACCCTCATCCGTGTGCAGCGCCACGATGGGCAGTGCCAGCAAGAGCTCCTCTTCAAACAAGTCGCGCAAACTGAGCTTGCCGCCGCTCGCCAGCACCGGCTCCAGGTGCTGCGGCACGCGACCCGCCTCCGATTCACGCGCAATCAACGCAACCCGCGCGCGGCTGCCAATCTTCCAGGGCATGAGCCGCAAGCAGCGCTGGCAGGTGAGCTGCACCGAGCCCGACAGCTCCAGTACCGCTACTGAAAACCCTGCCTCGCGCTCAAAGTGCACGTGCCCGCGAAGCGCGCCCGAGTACGTGCCCAGTTGCGGCCGCACGCGCGACAGCTCGGCAAGCGGAATCGCAAGCTCAAAGTCGGCTTGTTCATCGGCCAGCGCGCCGACATCCATCGGCTGCGACCAAGCCTCTGACATGGGCCGCGTATAATAGGTAGCGACCCCGTCCAAGTCAAAACGAGGCGCATCTAAGCCTTTGTTTCTGGTGATTGATTCCCGCCTATGCGCCCCTTGGTATTGGCCTCGGCATCCGCCTATCGACGCGAGCTCTTGACGCGCCTTGGTGTGCGCTTTGACGTCGTTGCGCCGGCCGTGAGCGAGGAGGACCTTGCGGGTGAGGTCCCGGCTGAGCGTGCGCAACGCCTCGCGCTGGCCAAGGCGCGAACCGTTGCGCAACAGTATCCCGAAGCCATCGTCGTCGGCTCCGATCAAGTGGCCGCGATGGGCGCGCGCGTGCTGCACAAGAGCGGCCACGCGGCAGGTGCGCGCGAACAGTTGATGGCCTTGAGCGGCAAGGCCGCCGACTTTTTTACCGCCTGCGCAATCATCGGCGCGCGCGCAGCGGTGCATGAAGCGCATCTCGACACGACTCACGTGGTATTTCGTGCGCTGTCGGCCGACGAGATCGCACGCTACATCGAGCACGAGCGGCCCTTCGACTGCGCCGGCAGCTTCAAAGTCGAAACCTTGGGCATCGCGCTGCTTGAGCGCATCGACATGACCGACCCGACCGCGCTCATCGGACTGCCGCTCATTTGGGTCGCGCAGACACTGCGCCGCTGCGGCTACCCCATGCCGTGAAGACGCCCCGCCGATCCTGCCGCGGCCAGCTTCTCGAGCACCTGCGCAAGATCCGCCGGCAGAGGCGCGCTGGCGCTGAATACGCCGCCCTCCGGCCATTCAAAGCTCACGCTGTGCGCGTGCAGGAACATGCGCGTAAGGCCGACGGCGGCGAGCTTCTGATTGAAATCGGCGTCGCCGTACTTCTCATCGCCCGCAAGCACATGGCCCGCGTGCGCGGCGTGCACGCGAATCTGATGGGTGCGGCCCGTGTAGAGGAGCACTTCCAGGAGCGTGGCGCGCTTGCCGAAGAATTGCACGGGGCGGAATTCCGAGAGCGCCGCTTTACCCGACGCGTGTGCCCGCACGGTGCGCTCGCCGCCAACCCGCAGGTCCGTCCTCAAGGGCACATCGATGCGCGCGCGCCCATGAGGCCAGTGTCCCTTGACGAGCGCGAGGTAGCGCTTCTCAAAGAGTCCCTCGCGTAGCAGTGCATGCAGCACGCGCAGCGTGCTTCTCTGACGCGCGACGAGCAGGCAGCCACTCGTGTCACGATCGAGGCGATGCACGAGCTCGAGCGTCTCCTGCGGCAGAAGCGCGCGCAATACTTCGATCACTCCGAAACTGACACCACTGCCGCCGTGCACGGCAATGCCGGGGGGCTTGTCGATCACGAGAAGACGCTTGTCCTCAACAATGATCGCGCGCCGCAGCGACTCGAGAAGCGCACGCGGAACCTTCGGCGGCGCATCCTTAGGCTCGATCCGTACCGGCGGCACGCGCACCTTGTCGTGCAGGGCGAGGCGCAGCGCCGGGTCGGCACGGCGACCGTTGACGCGCACTTCACCCTTGCGCACCAGGCGATAGACGCGACTGCGCGGCACGGTCCCGAAAAGCCTCAGCAGGAATTGGTCGAGCCGCCGACCTGCCTCGTCCGCGCCAATCTCGATGTAGCTTACGCCCTGTCGATTCGCCTCACTCAGGGCTCCCACCATCGCAATTTCACCGTAACATATTGTTTCTACAGCGCTCTTAGGGGTATACTGTCACGGCTGTCCGCAATCGGACAGCCAACGGTATGGCGGCGCTGCCGCCGCATGTTAGTTGGTCCTCGATAGCGAGGCCATCGCGTTTGGGCCGACAAGATCGCTGCGCCGGTAATTGAGTCTCGAGCGAGAAGACTCTCCTTGGCGCGCCGTCGGTTGAGTACCCCGAAGGATTCCGAAGCGCCGCCCCATCAGGGCGGGCACTCAAGTGAATAAGCACCTAAGAGCGCCTGTAACACCGAATTGGAACCTTCGCTGCCACGAGGGTGGCGCTGCATTGCGCCCGTGGCCTCCCGCCGTCGTCAGGTCGGCCCTTCATTGCACAGTAGGGCCCCATGAAAAGAATGCTTGTGAATGCAACTCAGCCGGAAGAGTTGCGAGTTGCGTTAGTTGATGGACAGAAACTCTATGACCTGAGTATCGAGCTGCGCTCGCGTGAACAGAAGAAAGCCAACGTTTACAAAGGCCGTATCTCCCGCGTCGAACCGTCGCTAGAAGCCTGCTTCGTCGACTACGGCGCTCAGCGCCACGGTTTCCTGCCTCTCAAAGAAGTCTCCAAGGAATTTTTCCGGCAATCTCCCCAGGGCGGCCGGCTCAATATCCGTGAACTGCTGAGCGAGGGCCAGGAGATTCTGGTCCAAGTTGAGAAGGAAGAACGCGGCACCAAGGGTGCCGCGCTCACGACCTTCATCAGCCTCGCCGGACGCTTCCTCGTGCTCATGCCCAACAATCCCCGCGCGGGCGGAGTGTCGCGGCGCATCGAGGGCGAAGATCGCGATCAGATGCGCGAGATCATGAGCCAGCTGCAGATCCCCGAAGGCATGGGCGCCATCGTGCGCACCGCCGGGGTCGGCCGCAGCGTCGAGGAGCTGCAGTGGGATCTTGATAACCTGCGCACGCAGTGGGAACAGATTGCAGCGGCAGCTCAGGAGCGCTCTGCCCCGTTTCTCGTGTACCGCGAGAGCGACGCCGTCACGCGCGCCATGCGCGACTATCTTTCGGACGACATCGGCGAGATCCAGGTCGACGAGGCGCTCGCCTTCCAGAAGGCGCAGGAGTACATGCAGCGCTTCATGCCGGCCGACATCCAAAAGAGGCTGAAGCTCTACAGCGACGATATCCCGCTCTTCACACGCTTTCAGATCGAAAGCCAGATCGAATCCGCCTACGGCCACAAGGTACAGCTGCCCTCCGGCGGCAGCATCGTCATCGATTACACCGAGGCGCTTGTTTCCATCGATATCAATTCGGCGCGCGCCACGCGCGGCGCGGACATCGAGACCACGGCCACCAACACCAATCTCGAGGCGGCGGAGGAGATTGCGCGGCAGCTGCGTATCCGCGACGTCGGCGGTCTCATCGTCATCGACTTCATAGACATGGAATCCCCCAAGAGTCAGCGCGACGTCGAGGATCGCCTGCGCGATGCAATGAAAATGGACCGTGCCCGCATTCAGATCGGCCGCCTGTCGCGCTTCGGCCTTCTCGAGATGTCGCGCCAGCGACTGCGTCCCTCGCTCAGCGAGACGAGCCACATCGTCTGCCCGCGCTGCGTCGGCATCGGCAGTATCCGCAGCGTCGAGTCGATGGCGCTTGCCATCCTGCGCTTGATCGGCGAGGAGATTCGCAAGGATCGCACCGCGCGCGTCGTCGTCCAGATGCCGGTAGAGGTGGCCACCTATATTTTCAATGAAAAGCGCGAATGGCTGCGCACGCTCGAGGATAAGAGCGAGGTGGAACTTGTCATTGTGCCGAACCCGCACATCGAAACGCCCGAATATTCGATCTCGCGTGTACGCGAGGATGAGACTGAGCTGCCGGAGAACAAGCAGGCAAGTTATCTGCTGCCGGCGGCTCCGACAGTCGCCGAGCCCGTGCTCGCACACGAGGGACCCCAGCCAGAGGCGGCGGCCGTGGCAACACTGCTGCCTGCGACCACCGCGCCGCAGAACCTCCAGGTGGTCGCGGCACCACCTGCGCCTAGTGGCGCCGAGGCCAGCTTCTGGGGCCGCTTAAAACGGCTCTTCACGGGAGATACACCGGCTGCTGCGGCAAGCTCCGACGCGCCGAGCGCACCGGCCGCATCCGCGCGCCGCGAACGCTCCGAGCGTGGATACTCGGACGGGCGGCGCGATCGCGGCCGTTCCGATCACCGCCGTCCACCGCGCCGCGCGGACGGGGCACGGCGCGATCACGAGGGACGCGACCGCCATCGTGATCGTGATCGTGATCGAAAGCCTCGCGAGCGCTCCCCCGAACGCACGAGCGAGACGCCTGTTGCACCGCGGCGCGATGAGGCAACGGCAAGCACCCCGCAGCGCCCCGCTACGTTTGCAAGCACCATGTTGCCCTCGGACCAGGCTGAGCGCAGCGAACCGCGGCGCGGCCGGCGCGGCCGGCGCCGCGGCCGCCGTGGCGGCACTGCACGCAGCCCCGAGGTCGCCGATGCCGGTGCCGCGGGTACGACTGGCGAGCGCGACGAAGGGCGGCCTTCGCAGGCGCCGCCCGACAATCATGGCGCGCAAGCCCCGGAAGCGCCGCCCGAAGCGCGTGAGAGTGCGACCCGTGAGCCCGTTGCACGCGAGACCCTTGCGCATTTTGAACCCTCGGTGCCACCGGCAAGCCCGGCCCCTTCGCAGGGCGCGCGGCCGTTTGTGGTGTGGTCATCCGGGCCAGCCGAGAAGCCGACCGCGGATGACCGCGGGCTCGAGGAATAGTGGTAGACAGGCCTAGCCTGAGGCAGGCGGATCAGTCGTTGAGTGCGAGATAGTCTAAAGCGCGCTTGGCGTCGATCTTGGCTTTGCAGCATCTCAAACAAGGTTCGCGCTCGCGAGGCATCAAGGCTCGCGGGCATGTCGTGCAATCAGAGTACCAAAGGATCTGAACGAGGCGAAGTCTCATCGCCACGATTCGACCGTCGCGCGAATTTTGCGGCAACAAAAAAGCTCTAACGCACCGCGAGCACTTCTAGAAGAGGATGTGTGCTGTGTGATCCACGCTATGAGCTGCGGACGCGAGTAAGGACGCTCCATGAAAGCTGTGGAGGTCAGCGGCTGCACCCGACTGCAGCGTGAGATCGCTGCCGCTGCCATTTGCGCTGAACACAAGAGGCTCGCCGGTAAAGACGCTGGTGAAACCGAGCTCATTTGTCGTTGCCCCGTGGGCGATGGCCAGGATCTCGGTGCTGGCGTTAAAGTTTGCGGTCGCGCCCCGCGCGGACAGGTCGGTGCGGGCAAGGTTGGCATTGAGTGCGAAGCCGTCAATGCTGCTCATGTGGGGAGTCAGGGCCGCGACGGTCGGGGCCATGCTTCCAGCAGCGCCGGGCGAGTTCTTGATCAGCGTGACGTCGGTGCCGCTGCCGTGGTCACTCGCGAAGACGAACGACTCACCGGCGAAGGCGCCACTGAAGGCGAGCGTGCCATCCGTGCCGGTGGTGAGCACATGGGTGGAAGAGTTGAAGTCTCCCTGCACTTGGGTCGGCGTCAAATTGGTGATATCGACGGTGTCGTTGAGGCCAAAGCCGCCAATCGCACCGTTGAATGCTGCACCCGAATCGACAACGAGCGTGCTAGCGGCCGTGCCGAAATTGACCGCGTTGCCGGATACACCGCTCGTTGGTCCCGAACCCCCCGCACCCCCCGAAATGGTGCCTGAAGTTGTGAGTGTACCGCCGCTGATCACCACGCCGATGCCGCCGGCGCCACCCGTTGTGCTGCCGGTGCCGCCGGCGCCGCCGGTGATGCTGCCAGTGTTCGTCAGGGTGTCGCCACTGCCGTGAAAAAGCGCGCCAGTCCCGCCGGTGCCGCCAGAACTGCCGCTGGTGCCGGTACCGCCGTTTATGGCGCCATTGTTCGTTAAGCTATTACCCGAAAGATTGCTCAGCACCCCGGTCGCCCCGGCCGTGCTGGGTGTCACGACGCCAGTCGTCGTAATGGTGAGCGGGCTCGGATAGGGCCTCTGACCCAGCGTGACCGCTGCACTGATCGTTGTGGAGATGATCGACCCGTTGATCAGCGTGATGTCGGTGCCACTGCCGCCATCGCTTGCGAAGGCAAACGACTCGCCGGTGAAGGCGCCACTGAAGGCGAGCGTGCCATCCGACCCGGTGGTGAGCACATTGGTGAGATCGTTGAAGTCCCCTTCCACTTGGCTCGGCGTCAAATTGGTGATATCGACCTTGTCATTGAGACCGAAGTCGCTAATTGCCCCGTTGAACACGGCACCCGAATCGACAACAAGCGTGCTCGCAGCCGTGCCGAAGCTCACAGCGTTGCCGGATGCGCCGCTCGTCGGTCCCGAACCCCCTGCACCCCCCGAAATGGTGCCCGAGGTGGTGAGGGTACTGCCGTCGAGCAACACGCCAGTGCCACCGCCGCCACCTGTGCTGCTGCCGGTGCCGCCGGTACCGCCGGTGATGCTGCCGATGTTCTTCAGGTTGCCGCCGCTGCCGCGAAAAATAGCGCCAGTTCCGCCGGTGCCGCCAACACTGCCGCTGGTGCCGGTACCGCCGTGTATGGCGCCGTTGTTCGTCATGCTGTTGCCCGAAGCATTGCTCAGCACCCCGGTCGCCCCAGCCGTGCTGGGTGCGACGACGCCGCTCGCGGTGATGGTGAGCGGGCTCGGATAGGGCTTAAGACCCAGCGTGACCGCCGCGCTGATCGTTGTGGAGATGATCGAGCCCTTGATCACGGTGACGTCGGTGCCACTGCCGCCATCGCTCGCGAAGACGAACGACTCGCCGGCGAAGGCGCCACTGAAGGCGAGCGTGCCATCCGTCCCGGTGGTGAGCACATTGGTGAGATCGTTGAAGTCCCCCTGCACTTGGGTCGGCGTCAAATTGGTGATATCGACCGTGTCATTGAGGCCGAAGCCGCTAATTGCTCCGTTGAACACGGCACCCGAATCGACAACGAGCGTGCTCGCAGCCGTGCCGAAGTTGACGGCGGCGCCGGACGCACCACTCGTCGCTCCCGAACCCCCTGCACCTCCTGAAATCGTGCCTGAGGTCGTGAGCGTAGCGCCGCTGATCGCTACGCCAACACCGCCGATGCCACCCGTCGTGCTGCCGGTGCCGCCGGTGCCGCCCGTGATGCTGCCGGTGTTGACCCCGCTACCACCACCGCTCAGATTGAGAGCGACCCCGCCGGTGCCGCCGCGGCTTGAGCTGCCCGTGCCGCCGGTGCCGCCCGTGATGCTGCCGGTGTTCGTCAGGCTGTCGCCGCTGCCGCGAAAAAGTGCGCCCACGCCGCCGCTGCCGCCAGTACCAGCGGCGGTGCCGGTACCGCCGTGTATCGCGCCATGGTTCGTCATGCTGTTGCCCGAAGCGTTGCTCAGCACTCCGGTCGCCCCGGCCGTGCTGGGTGCCACGACGCCGCTCGCGGTAATGGTGAGCGGGCTCGGATAGGGCTTAAGACCGAGCGTGACAGCCGCGCTGACCGTTGTGGAGATGTTCGAGCCCTTGACGAGTGTCATGTCGGTGCCGCTGCCGCCATCGCTCGCCAGCGCGAACGACTCGCCGGCAAATGCGCCACTGAAGGCGAGCGTGCCATCCGTCTGGGTGGTAAGCACATTAGTGAGAGCGTTGAAATCTGCCGCCACTTGGCTCGGCG
>Ga0209624_10001444_pt1 | contig 18585 bp, 13 predicted proteins | sample JacPinW_OM2H0_O1_FD_188565 | JGI IMG/M metagenome (GOLD analysis project Ga0209624, IMG submission 188565) | Forest soil microbial communities from Algoma, Ontario, Canada - Jack Pine, Ontario site 1_JW_OM2H0_O1 (SPAdes) (version 2) | ecosystem: Environmental > Terrestrial > Soil > Boreal...
CTCGCGAAACCCGGCGCCGATGATGCCAAGGCGCGTCTTGTCCGTGAAGCTCTCGCGCACCGCGACCAAGCTCTTGACCATGTCGCCGTCGATGCGACTGTCCTGATCGAGCAGCACTGCCCAGGAGAATCCGAGCGCGGCGGCATGCTCGATGCCAACATTAAGCGCACGTGCGAGGCCGAGATTCGCGCCGTTCAGTACCAGCGCTGCGCGGTGCTCCGCGGCGAGGTCGCGCAGCAGCTCAAGTTGCGCACTTGCCGAGCCGTTGTCGACCACGACGACAGTCGCTACCTGCTGCAGGATATCGCGCAAACGCTGGGGAAACCCGGAGTCAGGATGGTACGTGACCAGAACTGCGCACACGTCAGCTCTGGCGGCGTCGTCAGTTGCCACCGATGAGTCCGGCGGTGACATTGATCGCAAAGCCGAGCACCGCGGCGTTAAAGACAAACGAAATCACGGTCTGCGCGATGACCACCTTGCGGACGTCGATACCGTTCGTCGCCACGTCTGCGGTCTGGCACGCCGCGGCAATCGTGAACGAAAAATAGACGAAGTCCCAGAACAGCGGCTGCGCGGTTTTCGGAAAATGCAACGGACGCTCGCCCGGCGGAATGACGCTGTAGAACATGTCCGCGTAGTGCATCGTGAAAAGGGTCGGCACCAAAGTCCACGAGCTTGCAACCGTAAGCGCCGCGAGCACCAGGTGTGCCCCGCGCTCCGTCCCCGAGGTCTGCTTGATGGTTGAGAGAATCTCAACGATCGCCACGAGGCTGAGCAACGCCGCAAGCACCGCAAAGAAGAGAATGACCGGGGCCGTTTCGTCATCTTCGATGAAACGTGCGCACATCTCATCGGCGCTGAGGCGCGTCATTTTCGCATAGAGCAACACCAGAAACAGGGCCACGCCGACATTCCAGCACAGAAGAATTCGGCTTACGGCTGACCATTGATGTGGCCACGCGAAGAAAATAGCGATCGCGGCGACCACCGCAATCCACAACCGCACGTGATTTATTGCAAGAGTGGGCATGGCGTTACCTGCGGCGTTCCCGTTTCTCAGTTCTGCCGGGGGCCGACCGCTATTCAATCATCAGCACCGCAACCGATGCGCCCGCAAATGCCAGCGCGGCCATCACGAGCAGCACGAGGTGGATGGTTCCGGCCAGCGACGATCTTGAGATCTGCTCGAGACTCATCCGCTCCGCGGCGCTCATCTCCTGCGACCCGCGCGGCACGACAAAACCGCCGCGCGCCGCGTCGACCTCGCGACGCACCTCCGGGGTGGGCTGCGCCTGGCGCAAGTGCGCGTCGATCTCAAGATTGAGCACACGCAACGCTACCGTACCCATGATTGCAATGACGAGGAGTCCGGCCACCGACGCCGCCGCATTGTTGATGCCGGAGGCGACGCCGCTCTGGTCCTGTTGCACGGCGTTCAGCACCGTGGTCGTCAGGGGCGCAATGGTTATGGCCATGCCGAAGGCGAGGACCACCATCGGTACAATGAAGGAGAAGTAGCGACCGTCGGCGCTCAATATCGCAAAGAGCAGCAGTGCGATTCCCGCAATAGTCGGCCCAATGATGAGGGGCCAGCGGGCGCCGAAGCGGTCCATGAGCCGCCCTGACCACTTTGACAACGCGCCGAGGATCACGGCGAACGGCACGAAGATTGCGCCGGCCGCGGCAGCCGAATAACCGTGCACTTGAATGATGAGGAACGGCACGAAGAAAAACGAGCCCGCGAGCGCGCCGTAGAGAAGGAGCGTGAGGAGATTCACGCCGGAGAATTGCCGTGAGCCGAAAAGTCCGAGAGGTACCATCGGCGCATTACTCTTTCTCTCAATCCACAGAAAAACGAGCAAGAGCGCGGTGCCGGCTACGATGGTACCGCTTACCGTCGCATCGCCCCAGCCATGGGCGGCCGCCGCGATCAAACCGTAAACAATCGCTCCCAAGCCCAGAAACACACTGAGCGCGCCCGGCCAATCCAGGCTCGTGCGGTTCTCCGCCTCGCGGCTCTCGGCCAGATAGCGCACGGCAATCCAGAGCGTCGGCACGCTCAGTATCGGGTTAATCAGAAAAATTGCGCGCCACGACAGGTGATCAACGATCCAGCCGCCGATTATCGGCCCCGCGCCTGCGGCAATGGCCGACGCTCCCGACCACACGCCGATGGCTGCGCCGCGCTCGCTTTCGTCGTACACCGCGCTGATGAGCGCGAGACCGCAGGGAATCAGGAACGCCGCGCCAACCCCCTGCAGGGCACGCGCCGTGATGAGTGCGGCAGGGTTTGGCGCAAGCCCACACGCGATTGAGGCAAGCGTGAACACACTGACCCCGATCATGAAAATCCGGCGCCGCCCGAAACGATCGCCGGCCGCGCCGCCGATCAAGAGCAGCGCCGACATACACAGCGTGTAGGCATTGATGACCCACTGCATGGCCGACAGCGTCGTATCGAGGTCGGCCTCCATGCGCGGCAGGGCAATGTTGACCACGGACTCATCGACGAACGCCATCGTCGAGGCGAGCACCGCGCAGATTAGAACCCAGCGCTTCTGATGCCCGTCGGAAGCGGCAATGGAGGCATTCACCCGCACTATCGTACACAACTCGACGAGTCTGCGCGGACGGCGCTGCCGCAGCTTAGCGCTGCGTGAAGCTGCCGCGTCTCTTTTGCGCGGACAAGGTGCGAAAGGTGATCGAGTAGCGCAGTGCCTTGGTGGGCGAGACCGCGTGCTGCCATTGCCAACGCGCAGGACCCTGCAACGTGTAGATGGAGCGCGGCGCAAGATCGAACGCGAAGGCCCCCCGGCGCGCTGCGCCGCGCGGCGGATACGGCCGAAAACGCATGCGTGCGGCACCCGCGAGCGAGATGCCCACAACCGCTTCGAAGTTAGGGACGTCACGGTGCCAACCCAGCTGCGTGCCCGGCCGATATTCGGCGATCAGCGCATGATTGAACTTAAGCGCATCGAGGCCACACCACGCCGCCGCTCGCGCGCGCAGCTCGTAGAGCGACGGCGGGATCGGCTCCGCCGGTAGTAGCTCGTTGGCGGAAAAGTCGTACTTGCCACCGAAGCTCACGGTGCGCCGGATAGCCTGCCACTGCCGGTACTGTGCCTCCTTGAGCGCGAAGCTGCGAATGACGCCGAGAAGTGCAAGCTCTTCTGCCGCAGTGAGAAAGGTCGGCTCATACCTGAGGCCCGGTATATCCGGCACATGCGACTGCGCGAAGAGCTCCGTCTGGGCCGGTGAATTGCGCGCTGCAGATCTTGCCATCGCCGTGCCGCTCAAACGCCGTGCGGTGTCATGCGTTGCACCGCAAGCGCATTGCCGAGGGCGGCCTGCGCCGCGGTGTTATCGAATATGCACCAGGTCGCGCCCGCCTGCAGGCGACTCGCCGCGAGCTTGCGGCCCAACCACTCGAGCGTCTCAGTGCCGTAGTTGGAATAGTAGATCTGCGGAGCGCCGTGCAAGCGGTAGTAGGTCAGGCAACGCCAGGCGCCCGGTTCACAGCCCCCGGGTGAGCGCGGTGGATCGGCAGCGACGCGTGCAACCTGTCGAGCCTCGAGCAACCCTTCGGCTTGCACGGTGAACCAGCTGCGATGCCGCGGTTCGCATGCAATCCCGGTGTGCGGCTCGAAGCGCATGCGCAAATCATCGAAGAACGCAGCGGCGCAGTGCGCCTCGAAGGCGAGGCTCGGCGGCAGCTGCACGAGGAGCACGCCGAGACGCGCACCCAGTCCCGCGACTTCGCCCGCGAAGCGCTCGAGCGCTGCGGTGCATTCGAGCAGTGCACACTCGTGCGTGATCTGCCGCGGAACCTTTACGGCAAAGCGGAAATCATCCGGCACACTGTCTGCCCAGCGCTCGTACGTCGCTCGCTTGTGCGGTCGATAGAACGATGAGTTGATTTCGACCGCCTTCAGGCGGGTGGCATAGCGCTGCAGATGTGTGCCGGTGAGCGGAAAGTCATCCGCGTATCGCGAAGGAATCGCCCATCCGGCCGTGCCGATGTGCAGCTCGCATTGCGGTCTGCTCCGGGCCATACCTTCCGCCGCGATGCCTTTCGATAACGGGCCTGCCCTCTGCGCCAAAGGCTCTTTAATCAACGATTTAGACTGCATTGTGGTTTAAAAGTCACCGACTGTATGAATACACAGCTTTGGGTTCCGATGCAAGGCTTTTGGAGGTTCAGGTCGCAACCGACGGCAACCGACACGCGATGACACAACCATGCCGATGATGCCCGCATTTCGCTTGGATTAAGAATCGCGGTAAGTCAGTCGTGTTCCGCCCGATGGCTCGAAAACCGGCTGAGTCCGTTGCGGCGGCTGAACGCATGGCGCTTCGAGACCTACGCGTGTGAGAGATAAAAGATTGGGCGCGTCACGGTGCGATGGACGCACGTTCGAGCAAGCAAGGCCTCCTCTGAGAGGGCGGGTATTCGCAGGACTGATCTGCGGGAAATATCCGGTGCGACACGCGAACCGACTTGTGGCGCTTAAGAAACACATTGCTTATCTCGCGCTCGCCCGCTAATTTGTATGCACAGATAAAAAAGAGCGCTCCTTCGCGAGGGCCGGAGTCAGGGTCAGTTTCGGAGTAACTCATGATGTCATCCGAGAAATTAACGGGTCCTTCTCGCGTGCTCCTCATCGAAACACGCCACATTGCGCTGCTGGTATTCGCTCTCTTGGGTGCGGCAAGCGCGCCGGCGAGCCGTGCCGCCGATGCAGCAAGCGACGATGCGGCGGCGGCGAAGCCGAGTGCCGAAAATCCAAACAGCGCGGCGGGTCCCACTCAACTGGCCGAGATCACGGTCACCGCCACGAGGCGCGAGGAGTCTCTGAGCAAGGTGCCGATCAGCGTCAGCGCCTTCTCGCAGGAAACGATGGATCAAAGGGGCGTCAAGGACATCACCGATCTTGTCCGCTACACGCCCGGCGTCTCGATCGATCAGACCGGCACGAACGCCATTTCCATCCGCGGCATCTCCTCATCCGGCGGTGCAGGCACCACCGGCATCTACATCGATGACACGCCGATTCAGATGCGCTCGCTCGGCTTCAACCCCGACGACACGCTGCCGAAGACCTTTGATCTCGATCGCGTCGAGGTGCTGCGCGGGCCGCAGGGCACACTGTTCGGCGCAGGCTCGGAGGGTGGCACGGTTCGTTACATCCTGGCGCAGCCGAGCCTGACAACCGCGACCAGCTACGTAAAGAGCGAAGTCTCGGACACGGAATACGGGGAGCCGAGCTACGAGGCAGGCGTCGCACATGGCGGCCCGATCATCGACGGTGTGCTGGGGTACCGCGCGAGCATCTGGTACCGGAAGGACGGCGGCTGGATAGATCGCGTGGACCCAACGACCGGGGCGGTGGTCGATCACGATGCCAACACCGACGAGTCTTTCGTGGTGCGCCTGGCTTCCATCTGGCGGCCGATCGGCGCGCTTACCGTGACACCGAGCATTTTTTATCAGAATAAGCAGGAGCACGACGTCTCGACGTACTGGCCCGCGTATTCGGACCCATCCGCGGGCCGCTTCGACAATGCCAATCCTGATCGCCTTCCGGTTCCCGACAAGTTCTACCTGCCCGCACTGAAGATCGAGGCGGATCTGGGCAAGGTACGGCTCGTGTCCAACACATCCTATTACCACCGTGACGAGACGACGGGTTATGAAGGGACGGTCTATAACCTGAGCTACTACCAGACGCTCGGCTGGCCGGCTGCCGCATCGAGCCTCTTTGAGGGCGTCTCGTTCCTCAACCCGGCGGATTACCCGCTGATCGACACATCCGGCATCCATCTGCCGCCCGGCTTGCAGAATTACCGCTCGCCCGCCACGGTTGAGAACCAGCAGCGCAGTGAGACAGAGGAAATTCGCCTCGAGTCAAATGACCCCACGAGCCGGCTCACCTGGACCGTCGGGGCCTTCTGGCAGCTCAGTCGCGAATATAGTCTCGAGGAAATCCATGATCCGATGCTGAACGATCTGCTCGAAACGCTTTACGGCCAGAATGCGTTGCAGATTTTCGGTGAGGCGCTGCTGCCGAACGGGGACTCCTACTACAACCCCAACACGGCGCACGACCGGCAGATCGCCGGATTCGGTGAGGCGACTTACAGCCTCACGGATCGATTAAAGCTCACGCTCGGCGGCCGCGTGGCGAAGACGTCGTTCGACATCACTCACTTTACCGACGGGCCGCAGAATGAAGGCCCGAACGGTCCGGTGAGCGCATCGCAGAAAGAAACACCCTTTACCCCGAAGGCGGGCTTAAGTTTTCAAATGGACCCCAATAACCTCTTCTACTTCACCTACGCCAAGGGTTTCCGCGTCGGCGGCGCGAATGCGCCGTTGCCGTCGTATTGCATGGAGGGTCTCATTCAGGAAGGGTATGCGAGCGGTCAGGCGCCGGAGACCTACAAATCAGACTCGACGCAGAGTTACGAGATTGGCTCAAAGAACAACTTCGACAATATTCTCAAGATCGCATCGAGCGTCTACTACATCAAATGGAACGACATTCAACAGAACGTCTACGTCAACAACAACTGCGGACTGCAGTTCACGGACAACCTGGGTACCGCGGTCGCGAAGGGCTTTGATCTGCAGGCTGACGCCGCACTCGGCGCGATTTCGCTCGAGGCGGCCATTGGCTATACGAGTGCACGGTACGTGCGTACCTCCAAGAATGATCTTGCGATTGACGGTGATGCAATTTCAGGACAGGCCGCGATCAACGGCAGCCCGGGCACGAATCCGCCGTGGAACGTAACGCTCGGAGCTCAGTACGATTTTGCGCTGTTTGCGCACAAGAGCTTCGCGCGCCTCGACTACGAATTCGATAGCCGCAATCCATGGCTTGCGGCAATTCAGGATCCGCGTTCGTCGCAGTACGCGACAACCGAAAACGGCAGTGTCTATCCCACGCAGATTTCGCCGACGCTGCCCTCGACCACGTTCGTGCAGTTTCGCACCGGAATGGAGTTCAACAGCGGCTGGCAAGTATCGTTCTTCATCGACAATCTGCTAAATACGCACGTGACGACAAACTACGAACGCACGTTTATCGACGGGAACAATCCTCACTTTCCGCCGCCTGGTCCGCAGTACAACTATTACACTTTCAGGCCGCGTACCTTCGGCATCACCGGCACGTTGCACATGTAACGCCGCAGGACGCGTGCCGCGGCAGCGGCGCTGCTGCGGTTCCGCGTCTTAATTTACAGATAGAAGTCGTACTCGCGGCTGAAGAGCTCGTCGATGAACGCCGCGTACTCCTTGCGCTTGAGCTCCGAATAAAGCGCGAGATAGCGGGCCGGAATGTATTGCGCGAGGAGCTTCGACTGCTCGACTCGCTCGAGCGCCGCGAGGAGGCCGTTGGGCAAGGCGGGATCCGCAGCCGATAAGTTTCGGCCCTCGATGGGATTCGTCGGCTGCAGATGGTGCGTCATCCCGTGCAGCAGCGCGGCGAGTACCGCAGCGACGACCAGATGCGGACTTGCGTCAGCGCCTGCCACGCGATGCTCGATGCGGCGGCCCGGTCCGTGGGCTGCGGGAATCCGGAATGCCACGGCGCGATTGTTGTGACCCCAGTCCTTCGTCGTCGGCACGAAGGAGCCGAGATAGCGCCGATAGGAATTGAAGCTCGGTGCACAGAGGCCCAGGGAATCGAACATCAGCTCCTGCATACCGGCAATCGCTTCCTGTAGAATTTTCTCGCCACCCTCAAGTCCGAAGCGATTCACGCCCGCTGAGTCGGCGATACTGACGTGCACGTGCAGTCCGCTTCCCGTCTGCCGTGGAAAGGGCTTGGCCATGAAGGTCGCGACCATGCCCATCGACTGCGCAACACCCTTGATGATGCGTTTCAGAAGTACCGCGTGATCCGCGGCGAGCAACGGGTCGGATGCATGCCGCAGGTTGATCTCGTATTGGCCGATGCCGTATTCGGCGACCGCGCCCGACGCCGGCACGCCCTGCTCCCTCGCCGCGTCCGCAACGCCATTCAGAAACGCGGATGCCTCCTCGAGCGCGTCGACCGACAGATTCGCCGCACGCCTCGGCGGCCCCGACTTGCCCGGTAGCGTAGCGAGTGCGATGCCGCCATTCTCCGTGCGCCGCGGGTCCACGAGGTAAAACTCAAGCTCGCAGGCGACGACAGGAAAGATCCGCGCGGCGTGGCAGTGGGCAACCACACCCTCCAGCACTTCGCGCGGGTCGAACCACAGAGGCTGCCGCTCCGTGATGTGACGCATGCTGCAGAGAACCTGCGCAGTGCTGGCACGCGCCCACGGAACGGATCGCAGGGTTCCGGCGAGCGGCTGCGCCGTACCGTCGGGGTCGCCATCCGATCCGCCCATCCCCTGGACATTGTGTCCGAGCCCGCGAACATCCGCGAAGAGCGCGCAGGACGAGAACAGCACGCCATCCGTGAACGCCTTGTGCGCATCCTCGATCGCCAGGCGCTTGCCGAGGGTGTTGCCATTGACGTCGATGATGAATGCGTCGAGCGCACTCAGCTGCGGATGGGCGCGCGCAAACTCGTGCCATTCGTCGAGCGAAGCGGACTCACGATGGCCCGCCGTCATCTCTAAGTCGCCGGGCGGTGACAAACGCGAAGCGCTCACAGACGGTCGCGCAGTGCGTAGAGCAACATCGCCGCCACCAGGGTCGGCCAGCGCATCGCCGGGCCGCCGGGAAAGCGCGGCACGGGCACGCGGGAGAACGCCTCGAACGCGCGCCGCTCGCCCATGATTGCGTCGGCGACGATCTTGCCGGCGTAGGGCGCGAGCACCACACCGAGGCCCGAAAAGCCGCTCGCGTTGAAAAAACCGGGCGCGAGCTCACGAATGAACGGCATGCGCGTGGGCGTGATCGCGAGAGTGCCGCCCCACGCATACTCGAGGCGTACGCCCTGTAGCTGCGGAAACACCGTGAGCAGATGCGGCCGCACGAACTGCGCGATGTCGCTCGGAAAGCGGTAACTGTAGTTTTCGCCACCGCCGAAGAGCAATCGATGATCGACCGTCGTGCGGAAGTAATTCACGACGAAGCGTGAGTCGGCGACGGCATAGCCACGTTTCAGCAGAGCCGCCGCGCCCTCGGGCCCCAGCGGCTCGGTCACGGCGATGAAGTTGTTGATCGGCATCACGTGCGACTCCACTTCGCGCGCGATGCCACGCAGATAGCCGTTGCAGGCCAGGATCACCTGGCTTGCGTGCACTTCCCCATCGGCGGTTGCGACTACGAATCCGCTGCCGGTGGGCTCAACTCTCAGAACCTCGGCCTGCTCGTGCAGCTGCGCCCCGTGACTCTGCGCGGCACGCGCGATGCCGAGCACGAGATTGAGCGGATGCAGGTGCCCGCCGCGCATGTCGAGGGATGCGCCGTAATAGCCGTCTGTCGCTACGAGCGCGCGCAGCTCCTCGCGGTCAACGTAACGGATGTGGGAGTAGCCATACGTCTCTTGCAGATGGGCAACGTAGCGGCGTGTCGCCGCGGTGTAACGGGCCTTGTGGTCGGCGTGCAGCAGCCCCGGCCGGTAGTCACACGGGATGTCGTACTTCGCGATGAGCTCATCTAGATGGGCACGCGCTGCGAGCGCCAGCTCCCAAAGCTCGCGGGCAGCGCGCGCGCCGATCTTCCTTTCGAGGTAGCTCTGGTCGCGCCGCAGGCCTACGTGCGCCTGCCCGCCATTGCGGCCCGATGCGCCCCACCCGAGCCGGGATTGTTCGAGAAGTATCACTGCCTGGCCGCGTACTGCCAGCTGCAGAGCGGCCCCGCATCCTGAAAATCCACCACCGATCACGCACACATCGCAGGTATGGCGACCTGCGAGTGGCGTTGCCGTGATCGGGTGCGCCACGGTAGCCGCGTAGTAAGACGGCGCGTGCTGGGAGCTCGGAGCGAGCGCGTTGGCTTGAGATTTCAGCATGGGACAAATCCGCGCAAGCGCGGCACGGCTGGGCGGCGGCCGCCCAAAGTGTGATCACAGATTATTGATGCGAGGATACACTAAGAGGCGGATGGCCGCCAAGCTCGCTGCTACGGCATCTCGAAGCCGCTTGCGCCGATGAGCCCCATGCCATCCCGAATATCCGCAACCAGTGCTCGTTTGAGGCCGCGAGCATCGTGGTTGCGCAGCGCGCGAACCATGAGCTCGTGCTGATCGCGGAGATTGGACGTGCCGAAGCGAGCGTACACGACGCTCATGAAAGGACCGAACTGCAGCCACAACGTCTCGATGAGTTGCAGGAGTGTACGGCGCGGTTGTGCCGTGTAAATGAGGAAATGGAAGTTGAAATTACCCTGCATGTAGGCGTTGACGTCGCCACTCACAAGAGCTCTCTCGATGGACTCATCCGTAGCTGTGATCCTTTTGAGCCGTGCCTTGCCGATGAGCGGCAGCGCGGCAAGAGCCGCCTCGGGCTCCAGCAGCTCGCGACAACGCAGCAGATCCCGGAATCGCTCCGCCGTCATGGGCGGTACGACGATCTTGCGCTTCGAGCGGATCTGCAGCGCGCCCTCCGCGGCGAGTCTGCTTAGCGCTTCGCGTACCGGCGTCTGACTGACGCCGAGCTCCTGCGCAAGACCGCGGGTCGAGAGCGTGCTGCGAGGTGTGATCTTCCCGGTGATGAGGCGACGGCGCAGCTCCCGATGCACGTTCGCATGCAACAGCGAGCCGGCGGTCTTACGGTCCAATGGCAACGGTCTATGCGGCGGCGGCGTGCGTCGCGAGTGCGGCTTGGGCTTCGGTCAGCGAGCGTTCCAGGACATCGACCATGCGATCAATCTCCGCACGCGTGATGATGAGCGGCGGGCACATCACGATCGAATCGCGGATCGCGCGCACCATGAGCCCATTTCTGATGCAGGCGTCTCGCACGAGCGGTCCGGCCGTGCCTTCCTTGCCGCAGAATCGTTCGTTCGTGCCTTTGCGTGCGACGATTTCAACTGCGGCGATGAGTCCGAGGGAGCGCGTTTCACCGACGAGCGGATGAGTGTCCAGTTTTGAAAGAGCGCGCGCAAGATAGGGACCCACGTCGTGCGCAACGCGCTCGACGAGGCCCTCGCGCGCAATGATTTCGAGATTCTTCAGCGCAACCGCTGCGGCCGTCGGATGGCCCGAGTACGTGTAGCCATGCACGAAATCGCCGCCCGCGCGCTTGAACTCCGCGACGATGTGCGCCGAGAGCGCCGTGGCCGAGATCGGCAAATATCCCGATGACAGCCCTTTCGCCATCGACACGATGTCCGGCTTCATGCCGTAGTGCTGGAAGCCAAACCAGCGCCCCAGGCGCCCGAATCCGCAAATGACTTCATCGATGATGAGCAAGATCCCGTATTTACGGCAGATGGCCGCCACGCGCGGCCAGTAGCCTTCGGGTGGAATGATCACGCCGCCTGCGCCCTGCACCGGCTCGCCGATGAACGCAGCGACGTTTTCAGGGCCTATTTCGAGAATGCGCGCCTCGATGGCGCCGGCCGCGCGTGCGGCGAATTCAGCCGGCGCCTCGCCGAAACCTTCATTAAAGCTGTACGGCTGCATCACGTGCTCGATCCCTGCAATCGGCAGCTTGCCCTGCGCGTGCATGTGGCGCATGCCGCCTAGGCTCGCCGCCGCGACCGTTGAGCCGTGATAGGCGTTCCAGCGACTGATAAAAATCTGCCGCTGCGGTTCGCCGCGTAACGCCCAGTAGTGGCGCACGACGCGGAACGCGGTGTCATTGGCCTCCGAGCCCGAGTTGTTGAAAAAGATATGCGTAAGATCATGCCCGAGCCGTGCAGCAAGCTCGGCCGCCAGGCGTATGGTGGGCGCGGTCGCGGTCCTGAAGAATGTGTTGTAGAAGGGCAGCTGCAGCATCTGCTCGTAGGCCGCGCGCGCCAACTCCTCGCGGCCGTAGCCGACGTTGACGCACCAAAGTCCCGCCATGCCGTCGAGCAGAGCATGCCCCTCGGCATCGTGAATCATGCAGCCCTCGGCGCGCACGATGATACGGCTGCCGCCCTGCTCCGATTGCAGCTTGTAGTCGCTCTGCGCCGGCAGATGATGCGCTACATCCAGACGACGCAGTTCTGCAAGTTCGGCGCCTGATAGATGCGCTTGCATGAAGGCACGCTACCGGCACGCGCGCGGCGCGTCAAGAATCTGTGATCACACGGAGGCGCCCGGATAGGCACACGCTCATCCCCCTTTCACAGGCCCGATTTGCCCCTGCAGTTCGGCCAAACGACTGGACAGCGGGAAAAACGCCGCGCCCATCGCCGCAACGCGGCCACAGCTGCTGACGGCGCACGCTTGAGCTGACGGCAGAGTCCGAATACGGCACTCTGGACATTGCTTTCTCTTAATCGGCGCCGCGGTCAACGCCGGGTCAGCGGCGCCGTTTAACCTGTTGTAGACAGATTTTTCCGAGGAGTTTTCAGTCATGCGTAAGACAATCGCTCTCGTACTCGCAGCGGCCATCGGTGTGGCAGCCAGCGCGTATACGCCGAGCGCGAACGCTGCCGTCGTGGTTGGCGTCGGAATCCCCGCGCCCGTATACGCACCATGGGTTGCGCCCGCGCCGGTTGCACCACTGTACTGGGGACCGGGGTTCGCCTGGCGCGCCCCGTTCTACGGCGGCTACGGCGGCTGGGGCTACCGCCGTGGCTTCGGGGGCTACGGACATGCCGGTTACGGCTATCGGGGCTGGGGCTATCGCCGGCGCTGATCGCGGCTCAACCTCGTGGGTCGACGGCTCGGTGACATTCACCGCGCCGTCGATCGGCCTTCGGATCCTTCAGGTCTGACCCGCCAAAGTAACTGGAATCTTCAGTACTGCGGTGCCGCGCTTCACCACACTCCGCACATCCGCCGGAGAAAAAAATCAGCGCGTGGCGGCCTTTGCGCTCGTCTCGCTCCAGCCACCGCCGAGCGCCTTGAAGAGTGAGATTCGTGCCTGCGCCAGAGTCTGGCGGCTCTGCACGAGCGAATCACGAGCATCAAGCTCGGCGTCTGCAGCGGTGAGCACCGTCGTAAAGTCGACGATCCCGTTGCGATACTCGTCCTCCGCGATTTTCCTCGTGGAGCTTGCGGCGCTCACATAAGCCTGCAGCGACTCGAGCCGCCGCTCCTCCGTCGCACAGCGAATGATCGCCGTTTCCGCATCCCGCAAGGCGGCGAGTATTGAGATTTGATAGGCAATGTAAGCTGCATCGCGCGCAGCTTCGCTGGCGCGCACATTCGCCTGCAGCTTGCCGCCGGCAAAGACCGGCCACATGACATCGCCGATACCGAGCGCGGCAAAACTGCGCGTGTCGAGAAGGCCGTGCAGGGAACTGCTTGCGAGCGTGGCGGCTCCGATGAGGTCGAAGCTCGGGTAGAGTCTTGCAACCGCAACGCCCACATCGCCGGTAGCAGCGGCGAGGCGACGCTCGGCCGCCCGTACATCCGGGCGTTGCCGCAATAAGTCCGACGGTAAGCCCGCAGGCAACTCCACGCCTATTGCCGGCGCAGCTTCGATCGTCACCGGCGCTGGCGACAGCTTCTCCTGCATCGCCTCGGGCGCCTCGCCGAGCAGCACTGCGAGCGCGCTCGTGGTGGCGCCGGCTTGCGCGTCGAGTTGTGGAAGTTGCGCCTGGTCGCGTGCGAGCTGCGTACGCTCCTGATTCACGTCGAGTTCGCTGGCAAGCCCCGCGCGCAGACGCGACGTGGCCAGTTGCAGTAGCTCCTCCTCGTGCGCAATGGAGGCTACCAGCATCGCCTGGCGCGCCTGCAGCGCGCGCAAGGTCAGATAATCGTTGGCCACTTCGGCGGTCAGGCTGACTTCGCCGTCACGCACCTGCCATACCTGCGCCTCCGTACTCGCGCGCGCAGCTTCCACCGCACTGCGCACTCCTCCGAAAAGATCGATCTCCCAGGTCGCATCCAACGCGAGCGCATAAACGTGCAAATGCGTGCTCGAGTCAGAACTCGACCCGCCGCTACCGCCGCCGCCTGAGCCACCGTTCGCGCCACCGGATCCGCCGCTCATGAGGCCGGCGAGCGGATTTGATTTGGAATAGAGCCCCACGCCCGCTCCGGATGCTCCAACGGAGGGCAACCCTGCGGCGCCCGCGATCACTTCCTGTTCGCGTGCCTCGCGGACTCTTGCAATTGCACTCTGCAGATCAAGATTTGACTTCAACGCCTGCGCGACCAGTGCCTGCAGCTCGGGGTCCGCGAATCCCTGCCACCACTCATCGAGACTCGCTTCGTTGGCCGCGGGCTGAGCCAGATAATGATCGGGCACTGGCAAGTCGGGTTTCTTGTAGCTCGGAGCCACTGTGCAGCCACAGGCGCCTGAGCCGAGCACGGCCAGCAAGCCAAGCACGCGCAGCCAGCCAATGCAGGCCTTGGCACTCATGCCACCGCCCTCACTTGCTCAACTTTGGGATTACGCCGCAGCAGAAAAATCGTCGGCGTAATAAGGGCAATGAACACCATCAACACCCAGAAGCAATCGATGAAGGCGAGCATGGTCGCCTGCTTGAGAAGCGCCTGATAGAGTTGGCCAACGGCGATCTGACTCGCCGCGAGCTGCGATTGCCCGCGGCTGACGAGTTCGCGTGTTATCTGGTCGATTCCCGACGAATAAACCGGCCTCAAGGGATTGAGGGTTTCCGTGAAGCGGGCCTGATAGAACTGCTGGCGCGTAGCGAGGAGTGTCTGGACCGCGGAAATTCCGATGCTGCCACCAATGTTGCGCCCGATGTTGAGCAGCGCCGACGCCTGATTGGAAGCGGCGCGCGGCAACCCGACAAAGGCAATGGTCATAAGGGGGACGAACATGAACGGAATGCCCACCGCCTGCCACATCCGCGCGATGGCCGCGTCTCCAAACGACATCTGGGTATCCAGTTGCGTCCATTTCCATAGCGCGAACGCCTCAATGACGAGCGAGGCGCCGATCAAATAGCGCGGCTGCACGCGCGTCGAGAGTAGCCCGGCTATCGGCATTGCGAGCAGTGTGACCGCGCCTCCGGCAGTCATGGCCAGTCCGGCGGATGTCGCCGTGTAACCCATAACCTGCTGCAGCAGCTGAGGCATGAACTGCGTCGTGCCAAAAAGTATGACGCCGACAACCATGATGATGAACGTCGCAGCTGCAAAATTGGCGTTCTTGAAGAGCGTCAGATCGAGCAGTGGTTCGCGATCGGAAAGCTCCCAAATGACGAACGCCACGAGCCCCGCGGCTGCAACGGCGGCGGTGAACCAGATGAACGGGCTGCCAAACCAGTCCTCGCGCTCGCCGCGGTCCATCGTGACCTCGAGAAACCCCAGGCCAACGGCGATTAGCATGAATCCCACTGAATCGAGGCGGATGCCGCGCCGCCAGCGCGCTTCGCGCTCAGCGACCAGCACCGGCGGCTCATCAACGAACGCGTGCACCAGCACGAGCGACAGCATCCCGACAGGAACATTGATGAGAAATATCCAGTGCCAGGAGAAATGATCCGTGATGTAGCCGCCCAGCACGGGGCCGATCGTCGGCGCAAGAATTACTGTGAAGCCAAACATAGCCATTGCTTGTCCGCGCTTCTGCGGCGGAAAGGTGTCTACCAACATGGCCTGCGTCGAGGGCTGTAAGCCGCCGCCCGCGAGGCCCTGCAGAACGCGCGCCGAGATGAGAAAGGCAAGATTTGGCGCAAGGCCGCACATAAGCGACGCAAGGGAGAAGAGCCCGACGCTCGCCATGTAATAACGCTTGCGCCCGAAGGTGTTGGAGAACCAGCTGCTGAGCGGAATCACGATGGCGTTCGCGACGAGGTAACTCGTCAGCACCCAGGTTGCCTGGTCGTAGGTCGATGAAGTGGCGCCTGCGATGTGTGCGAGCGATACGTTCGCGATCGCGGTATCGAGCACTTCCATGAAAGCTGAGATCGAGATGATGCTGGCGATTAGCCATGGGCTGTGATCGCCCGCCGCCGACCGCTCTCCCGTCCAGCCTTGCTGGCGCACGCTGCCACGCTGCTCTTGCGGCACCGCAGATCCCTCAGCGCACCTGTACTCTCGGCTCCACGGACATGCCCGGGCCGAGGGGGCAGTCGCGCGGCACGCGCTCGAGAATGATCTTCACGGGTACGCGCTGCACGACCTTCACGTAGTTGCCGGTCGCGTTCTCAGGCGGAAGCAGCGCGAACGCCTGTCCCGCGCCGCGCTGAATGGAATCAACGTGCCCCGGCAATGTCACGCGCGGGCACGCATCCACGGAGACTTCCACGTGCTGCGAGGGACGCATCAGGGCGAGCTGCGTTTCTTTGAAGTTCGCCGTCACCCACAAGTCCAGCGGCACGAGTGCCATGAGTTCCTGGCCCGGCGCGACGTAGCTTCCGGCCGCGACCGATTTCTGCGTGACGTGTCCGGCAAAGGGCGCGACGATGCGCGTGTAGCCGAGATTGAGCTGCGCCTCCCCGATCTGCGCCTGCAGCGTCCGCAACCGCGCCTCGGCGCCGCTCACCTGTACACGCGCGACATCCATCTGCGCAGCGGCACCGCGCACCTGCTGCTCGGCTGCCTCGTGCTGCGCGCGTGCGCTGTCTGCGGTGACCACGATCTGATCGAGCTGCGTTTGCGAGACGGCTTTGGGATTTTCCTGGTGCAACGCCTGATAACGCTCCAGATCGCGTTGCGCCTTCGCGGCCTGCACCCGCGCGGCCGATGCATTCGCGAGCGCCTGCGCGTAGGCAGCCTCGCTCACCGGCAACTGCGCGCGAGCCTGCGAGAGTTGTGTCTGCGCCTCGACTCCCTGGGAGCTCACCTGTACCAAGCGCGACTGCGGATCGGCGCGATCAATTTCAACCAGGAGATCGCCCGCCGCGACGAGCTGGTTGTCATGCACCAGGACGCGTGCGACCTCACCTGAGATCCGCGGTGCAATGCGCACGACGTGTGCATCAATGAATGCATCGTCCGTGCTCTCGTAGTTGCGCGCATGCAGCCACCAGATGATCGCGACGAGCGCGAGTAGGCACGCAATCACCGCTCCAACGATGAGCGCCGCCTTGCGATTGAGCGGGGGCTTGCGTTGGGGTTTACTTTCGTTTGCCGCCCCGGACGTAGCATTGGCTTTCGTGTCCCTTGCCGGCGCGGCATCGGCTTGTATCTTCTCTTCTTCTGCCATTCATCATCAGCCAGAATGGGCTACGGGGCGCGACACCGGAGCGGCCTAGGCAGCAAAGATTGTGCCCAAGTCTTACGGTGCGCAATCGAACTATAGACGAAAAGCGGGGCCCACGAGGGGCCCCACAAGATGGGCTGTGGTCAGCACTCCTAATAAAGCGGCAAAGTGCCCGCGAAGTAGGCGAGCACATACGCCTTCAGGGACTGGTTCGTCTGCGGAATGCCGTAAACCTTTACCTTCGCTCCGGCCGCAAGTCCGGCAGCCAGCTCCGCCATCCCGCCGTTCGTGGTGATGTCGACCGGCGTGATCGTGAGCACGTTGCCGATGCGGTCGACCTCATAGACCAGCGTTGCCGAACCCGAAGTCGTGCTGACATCGACGGTGACTGGATTTGCACCACCGAAAACGGTCATCGCAAACGTGTTATTGGCATAAGCGGTCGAGACCGTGCCCAACGGTACCGGCGTCGGTAAGAGCACTGTCGACGGGATCGACCAGCCCGTGGGGTTCACGGAATCTGCCCAACGCGCATCTGATGCACCCCAAGCGGATACCGCGCCGGCGATACCGCCGAAATCGACAGCGCCACTGGCGATCGTCGAGAAGTCCGCGATCGCGCCGCTACCGCTTGTCACGAGAGTGGGGTACGCGAAATCCCAGAACTTGAATCCGCTGATCGGATTGCCCTCGGCGTTGGTGCCGTTGGCGGAGGCCGCGCTGATGTACCCGAGAGCGACGACGTAGTCGTCGGCTGCCGTGCGATAGTCGTGCGTGTAGGTAAATCCACCAGGGCTCGTGGCCGAGATCTGTCCGGAATACGCCGCCGCCTCAATATCGATGCTCTGCGCAATGAGCGGCGTCGCGAGCGGATCAACCACGCTCGCGTGCACCTTGAAGCCGCGAACGATATTGTTGTTTGCAAGGAAACCGGGTCCGGTAGCGATGGGCAGCGCATCTGCCGAAGCATTATCTGGCTGGCGGAAGAAGAATTTCGTATTGGCGTCGATAGACACAGCCACCCCCTGTCCGGACTCATTCAACACGGTGAGCACGTCATTCGCAGCGTCGACGTTCAGCACGTGGCCCTCGGGGCTCAGCCATACATCGTCGAACTCGCTGCTCGCCCAGATGCGCACCGCGATGAGCGTGCCGTTCTCCTGATAGCGCGCCGCGACACGCACGTATTTGGCCTCAAGGCTTGAGGCGACGCTCGAGAAGTTCATGATCGTAGTGCCAGTGCCCGCGTCGACGTCATAGAAGAGCGTTCCATTGGTGGCATCCGCGAGGATCTGCAGAGACACGTTCGTGGCAACGGGAGTTTCCGGATTGGCAATAGGCAACAGCGGTAGCTCTTTGGTGATCGTGATCGACGAATCGTCGGCGGCCACTGCGGTCACATTGCCGTACATGTGGCGC
>Ga0209624_10001446_pt1 | contig 18576 bp, 14 predicted proteins | sample JacPinW_OM2H0_O1_FD_188565 | JGI IMG/M metagenome (GOLD analysis project Ga0209624, IMG submission 188565) | Forest soil microbial communities from Algoma, Ontario, Canada - Jack Pine, Ontario site 1_JW_OM2H0_O1 (SPAdes) (version 2) | ecosystem: Environmental > Terrestrial > Soil > Boreal...
CTCCAATCCCTGCCTTAGGCGAAAAGGTAGGGATCAAGGGAGCGGGATGATCAGCAAACGCAATCAGGCGAGGCGTTCTCGAAATGCCTAGAGCGCAGACTAGGGCGAATCCCGCCACCAGCGAAACCGCCGGCTTCCAGGCGCGTGCGGTTACCGGGGCTCGATTTACGTCCAAAATCTGAGCCACTCGCAGCGAGGTCTGACGAATTCGACCGAGTGCTGACTGGGCTAAGGCAATGCTGCGGTGAAGCAGCGTTTTTTCGGCCAAATTGGCGAGGCACTCCGCGTAGGCACGTGGACTTGCGGTCTCTGCCAACACGGCATCGTCGCAAGCCATCTCACGCTCCAACGAAACTCGCTTCTCGATCCACCACACCGCGGGATGAAAGAAAAACAACGCCTTCACTATCTTCTGGGCGAGGTTCGTCCAATCGTCCCAACGACCGAAGTGCGCCAGTTCGTGCAGAAGGATTTGGTTCAGTTCATCCGGGGAGAGTTCCTGCATCACCCAGCGGGGGATGAGGATGATGGGCTTTACTAAGCCGACAGCCGTTGGAACCTGCACCCGATCCGACGTGCAAAAGTCCACCGACCGCTTTGATCGGGCACGCTCTAGAGTTCTTTGCAGCCGAGGATCTAGCGCAGCGGGCCTGAGCGGAACCGAGCTTTTGCGCAAAACATGCAGATGCCATAGACCTCGGACGATACCCATCAGAAGCCCAGCTGCGATCACGGCCCAAGTGCCGAACAAGTAAAGCGCCCAGGAACCGGGGAGGATGATCGTCGAAGGGCTCGCGCTTCCGGCTGGAATGCCGACATGCCGCCCCCATGAGCCGAACAAAGGCAGAGTTGCAATCGCCATAAGGGCGGAAAACCATACGGCAAACCGAGTGTCCGCATTCTGCCGGCGAGCCATGCCCAACATCAGAGCGAAGAAGATCGCGATCAGCGTGCCCTGAACCAGGCAGTCTACGATTTGAAGCGCTGAGATTTGGGCAATGGCATGGAGGTTGAAAGCCACTCTCACTCGGTCAATCATGGTTCGCTCCCTTGCTCCTTGCCAGCAACTGCCGCAAGCGGGCGAGTTCTTCGGCATCGATTGCGGTCTCTTCGAGAACGTTTAACACCAACAATTCATGGGAGTTACCGAAGAATCGGCTGACCAGATGCCGCACCTCGAAGCGGGTCGCATCCTTGCGGTCCACCTGCGCTGAATACACATGCGCCCGCTTGTCTTTCAGGTGCTTCACATACCCCTTTTTTTCGAGGATGCGCACAATGGTCAGAACAGAGTTGTAGGCCAGTGGCTGTGGCTTCTCGGGCATAGCCTGGAGCACTTCGTGGACGGTGGCCGAGCCCCGATCCCAGAGCACATTCATGATGCGCAACTCGGCTTCGGTCAGGGTTGCGGACTTACTGCGGGCCAAAGCGTCCTCCGGGGATGCAATTATGTCGCTATGAATTTGACGCGGTGAAACCAAAAACGTCAACTAATTAGTTAGTTGCAGGAAGAGGAGTGGGAGATGCCCGGAGCTGCCATGGAATTGCAAAGTACTGAGTAGCCGGGGGACGGCCGCGGAGTGACTTGACAATCGCGCGCCACCACGCAACATAAGTATTAGAATTTCTGGGATGCGCAAGCCGGCATTTGCTCCCTGCCTGCGCCGGTCAACTTATGCCCCAGGCATCCTCGACACCTGCTGGCTATCATAGCGCCACACCATACCTGATTTTCGACGGCACGGCAGCGGACGCGATTGGGTTTTATCGCGACGTTTTCGCGGCCACCGAGCTGCCGGGCAGGCTCACAGATCCTGCCGGAAGAATCCTAAACGCCACGATCCTGATTGGGGACTCGGTTATCCGTGTCGGCGATGAGGCGCCGTGGCGGATTGCGAAGAGCCCCCGGACACTGGGCGGCGCCTCGTCATTCGTTCACCTTTACGTCACCGATGCGGACGCGGTGATCGAGCGGGCTGTGGCTCTGGGCGCGAGAATCCTGTTGCCCCTCAAGGATCAATTCTACGGAGACCGCTCCGGAAGCATCGCCGATCCATTCGAGCAGCCCTGGACTATCGCCACACACAAGGAAGATCTGTCGCCGGAGGAGATCCGCCAGCGGTTCACCGATTCTCTTCGCGGTTCATGAGTGTGTATAAGGCAGCGAAATTGGGAGCTTCTCGATTTGCGCAAGGAGGCGTTTGCGATCGCTTTCCCGCGAGCGTGCTCACGATTCTATACCCATAGCGCCAACGGCATCGAGGCGGTTCAGGCCAATCCATTTTTAGCTCACCGGCGCCGCTTCCACGATTCCTTGCCCACTGCGTCCACTTGTAGCCGCGCCGCCCAGCTAACTAAAAGTGCTCTGCATAATAGGAAGGAAGGAGCGTTGGGCGCTCGGTTGGGTGGGCAGAAGGCCGCGTACTGTGCGCTGGCATTCAGAACGGAGAGCAATTTGCGCTATCTCGGTGCGGATCGCAGATCGTTGAGGGGGCGCTTTGGAATGAAAAACCTTTCCCATGTCCGAGCCAGGATAATGGGTATACCTGGTGTCGTTTTTAAAGCTAAAAAGGAGATTGTGGTTAGAATGCCTCGAGAGGGATTCGACGATGAAATGGTTCCTTCTGATTACTCTTGTTGCATCGGCAGCCTTTGCCGCCGATGAAACCTACATTGGATGGGTCTCCGATTCCCAATGTGCCTTCGGACGCGCCTCAGTTGGAACGTTCAGCGCGACCAACCCTGACTGTGCCCGCCGCTGCATCAAAGAAGGCAAACAAATCGTTCTCATCAGCGCCGCACACAAAACGGTTTTCGCCATTCAGAATCCTGAGGCTCTGAAGGCGGAAGTTGGAAATAAGGTGAGTGTATTGGCAAGTTCCGCCGGGAAGAATTTGCTGCATGTGAGCAAGGTCACGTCATCGGAACAGTCGAACCCCGAATGCGAGCGCCCGCGCTTGAAGGAATGACTTCGAGTTGCCGTGCAGGCTGAGCAGGGTCCTTTCCGACAGGCGGCACTCAGACCATCCGCAGCGAGTGATCTATTTTTCGTTTGGAAGGGCAGGCGGACTTTTTTGCTGTGGGCAGTCCTGCGTCATCATTCCATCAGTGGGGAAGCCGGGACGATACCGTGAGTCTGTAGCGGTTTTTGTTTTGCTTTCCATTACTCTGTATCGACCGCCGGCCAACTGGTGCACAATTTCAAAAGTTTGTGGGCTGAATGGGCTTCGATTGGCACATGTTGACCGTGTCGTCGGGCTGTCGCACCAATGAAGATGGTGCACCGGACGGACAACTTTGTGATCAGCCGCTACTCGTAGCGGAGGGCCTCCACCGGCTCCATGCGTGAGGCCTTCAGCGCGGGCCACATCCCGGCCGTGACCCCGACCAACGCCAGAATCACAAAGGCTGTCAGCATCACGCTGCTGGATGTTTTTAGGACGATATCTCCCTCGTGATTGGCCGTCTTATAGAGCTCGGAGTAGAGCGGCATGGGCGGGATTGCGTGCGCCAGCAGAACTGAGACCAGCATACCCACCAGGCCGGCGGCAAAGGTCAGGACCAGCGCCTCCACGAGAAATTGAAGCGCGATGTCGCGATTGCGCGCGCCCAGCGCCTTGCGCAGACCTACTTCTTTCGTGCGCTCGGTAACGCTGACCAGCATGATGTTCATCACCCCAACGCCGCCGACGCCAAGGGTCAGCACGCCGATGAATCCAAGGATCAGGCGCAGAGCGATTCCGAACTCTTCGATCTGCTTGGTGTCGTCCACGGTATCCCACTCGGGGCTGGACTTGTCGTCCTTGGGATTGAAATTGTGACGGCGGGCTAGTACCTCTCTCACCTGCCCCAGAGCCGCTTTGTGCTGGAGAGCGGTGACGGGTTGGAAGGCAATCATCTCGGGATCGCGCTCGTCGTTGATGTCGCTCAGGCTCTCGAAGGGCAGAAAGACGTTCTCATTGTCGGGACCGTTGTTGGAGGAATCCTGAATCTTCAACTTGAGTAGGCCGATCACGTCCCAAGTCTGCCCGTTAATGGTGACCTCTTCGCCGACCGGGTCGCGAGTGCCAAACACCTTTCTCGCCGCATTCGGACCAAAAATGAGCACATGACGATGCTCCGAGAAGTCGCTCTCCTCGAAGTAGCGGCCCTCGGCGATGTTCAGCTTGCGCATTTCCCCGTAGGGATATTGCACGGCCTTGGACGAGACCGTAATGATCTTGTCGCCATACTTGTAGGCAAGGCCGTCATCCCATTCGCCACTGAGCAAACGAACCAGCGGAGCCTCGTCGCGGATGGCCTGAAGATCTTCGTACTTGAAATGAATTCGTTTGCCGGCGCGCTGTCCTCCAGCCTGCATGCTGGTCTGGCCCTGCCAGACCATGATGACGTTGTTGCCGATGCCCAGAAACGCGGCGAGTACGCCTTCACTCACGCTCTGGCCGTAGCCGAGCAGAAGTACCACGGTCGTCAGTCCCCAGACGATGCCCATCATAGTCAGGATGGAGCGCAGGCGGTTGCGCGCCAGTGCGTCCCAGCTTTGCACGATGAGTTCCTTGATGCGCATAGGCGACGGCTCCCTACTCCTGACGCAAACATTCGATTGGACTGAGCGCGGCGGCACGTTGCGCCGGATACATTCCGGCGCCCACGGTGATCAACCCCAACGTCAACAAAGACGCGAAAATCGCCAGCGGAGAGATCACCGGATGCGGCACTATATCGGGCAAGTCCACACTGCTGACCAGCAGACAAATCCCAAGACCAATTCCGAGGCCGAGCGCTCCGCTGATCAGCATGAGGGTCGCCGACTCGGCAAAGAACTGATTGCGGATGTCGCGCGCCGTCGCGCCCAGCGACTTGCGCACCCCAATTTCGCGAGTCCGTTCGGTGACCGCGACCAGCATGATGTTCATCACGCCGATGCCGCCGAGCGACAAGGTCATCAAAGCAACCGCGCCGAAAAAGATGGTCATGATGTCGAAGATCCGCTCGACCAGCTTCGAACCGTCGAGCGTGTCCCAGATGAACAGAGCGTCTTTGTCGCGGGCATCGAAGTGGTGCTCGCGTCCCAGAATCTGATAAAGCTGGTGCATGGCCGCTTCGTGATGTTCAGGATCGGCCACTTCGACTACCAGGTTATTGATCCATCCCCGGGAGATGCCGGGACGCTCCGGCGGGGGATAATCGCGGGCCATGGAGGAGTAAGGCACGAAAAGCTGCGTATTATCGGGGCCACTGCCGTAACTGCCGTTCTGTTTTTTCTTTTCCAGCACGCCGATGACGGTGTAGGGCGAGCCGTTCATGGTGAGCGTCTCTCCGATAGCGGGCTTGCCGGGATATAACTGATCGCGCGACTCCACGCCTAGGACCACGACTCGCCGGCCCTCTTTTTCGTCATCCTCGCTCATCAGGCGGCCCTCCTGCACCTTCAGCGAGCGAAAGCGCTGGTAGTCGGGCCAGACGCCGCGTACGGGGCGCGAGGCCGCGTTGTAACGGCTGACTTCAGCGACGCTGCGCCGCAGTTCGGGGCTGACGGTCTTGATCAGGTACGCTTCGGATTTGATCGTGTATGCATCCTCGATCGACAGGCGAACCGAGCGGCCGGCTGCGTATCCTCCGGCCTGTTCGCTGGTGCGGCCGCCCCAGATTATGGCGAGATCGACGCCGATTGTCTTGAGATGTTCTTTTTGGTCGCGGCTGAATCCCTTGCCCAAACCAACCAAGAGAATGACAGAAGTGATGCCCCAGATAATGCCGAACATGGTCAGGAAGCTGCGCAATTTGTGCGCGGCGATGGAGGCGACGGTCTGACGCAAAACTTCCCGGATGTTCAAGAACCGCACCCTCCGCTAGTTGGACGTCATGGGCGGGATTATGGAAGCCGAGATTTTCGAGTGAACCACCGGGATGGAGCCATTTCTGCTTCCGATTCACCGGGTTGGCTTGGGCGCTTAAGGATCACGAAGGCTGAGACCGATTGATCTCGAGCAGATTCGCGAACCGGTGTTTCAGAAAGGTGGCGGATAGTAAAGATAACAGCGGCGGTCAAGACCCTGCCGGGACGCGGCAAAGTGGATGATAGGGACGCCGGTTGCCTCATCGGCAGAAGAAAATCGCGGCGAAAAACCCGGTCATGGGCAACGTCCGGATGCGGCGCGTTCCGAGTCCAAACGAACGATTTGCCCGTGCCGCCGCAGCCGGACGAAGCCTGACACGCACCCCGCCGTCGCTTCGTCCTACTTCGACGGGATCCAGTAAACCTCTTCCTTGACCGCTCCCTTGTCGGTGAACCCGCGGCGCTTCAGAATGGCCTTGCTGTGCTCGATCATCTCCGGATGACCGCACAGGTAAGCCATGGTGTTGCTCGCATCCAGTTCCCAATGGTCCGCGTACTTGCGCAGAATGTCGTCGGCGCGGCCAATCTCTCCCGACCAGTCGGCGTGATCCCAGGGACGACTGACCGTGGGCACGTATTTGAACCACGGTAATTCTTTATCGAAACGGTTCAGTTCATCGAGATATCCGAATTCCCAGGGGCGGCTGGCGCCATTCAGCAGGTACAGTTTGTGCGAGCCGTCGAAGCGGCCCTCTTTCCATTCTTGGGAAAGCGTGCGCACATAGCTTACGAAGGGAGCCACGCCGGTTACGGTCGAAATCAGCAGATGATTGGTCCGCCCGTTTTGCGTGTCCAGCGAAAATTTTCCCTTGGGGATTTTTCGCATCAGCAACTGGTCGCCGGGCTGCAACTTGTGCAACAGCGGCGTCAACGCGCCTGCGGGCACTAGTTCGAAGAAAAACTCCACTTCATCTTCCGCCGGGGAGGAGACAATGGAATACGGACGTTCGACGCGCTTTCCGTTGGGCTCGACTCCCAGGGTTGCGTATTGGCCCGGAACAAAATGGAACTCGCCTCCGCTGCGGATGCGGAACATCCACAGGTCGGGGGCGAAGTCGACGCGCTGGGTAACGTGCGCGTGGTAGAACTTGTCGTCGAGAATCGTCATTTCCTGGTCTTAAGCGGCAAAAACGCAGATTCAAACTCCCACAGCGTCCAGAGAACATCGCCTTATTCAGCGGGGGGATACGTTACCTGCTGATTCGTGAGGATTTACGCTCCAACCGAACGGTCGTACGGTAACCTGAGTTGCGTTATGGTAGCCGGAATTGGCGGTTTTGTGAAGGCCTGAAAGGCCCGCATCGGGTTATCTTCTGCGAACCGGATCGGTCCGCGGCAGTTCTCGCATTTATTTCCCTACCACGAGCACTACGAAGCTATCCGCAACAATCGGGGGTCGGGGACGCGGATTGTCGGCCGTGGGAGCCGGCCTGGGTCCGAACTGCGCCGTCACCACGAACACGTTGTGGGTTTTGGAATCGAGCGCCAGCGTGCGCGCACCTTTTTGTGTGGGCACGTTCTCGGCAACGGTGAATTTGTCCTTCGATTCCTCGTGGATGATGGTGAGCACGCCATCGGCGCCGCAAGAGGCGAAAGCCAGTTCAGTTTTCGGATCGAATGTGGTCGCGTCTACACCTTCGCCAATCGACGGTGTGGCAATAACTTTGCCGCTGTCTGCGTCGACCACTGCCATCATTTTGTTGTTGCAGCCGACGAACAGGCGGCGATTCTTGCGATCAATGGACAGCCCGCTCGGCTCCGTGCACGGGGCCAGCGGCCAAGTCGACTTTACTTCCAGCTTGTGGGAATCGATGGCCGTCAGTTCGCTCTTATCTTCGATGTTGACGAAGATCTCGCCTTTCGCGTCGCTGGCTGCGAACTCTGGCTTGCCATCGAGCGGAATCGTTCCCAGCACCTTTCCGCTCATGGCATCGATCGCCGTCGAATCGTGGCTGCGCCCGTTGAAGGTGAACACGCGCTTGGTGGCAGGATCGTAGAGAATGGCGTCGGGATTATCGCCCACTTTTACTTTGCTGCTGGTCGCCAGCGTTTTCATGTCAAAAATGCTGACCGTACCCTCCTGCCCGTTACTGACAAATCCGCGGCCGAGTTCTGCGGCCAGTGCAATGCCGTGAACGCCCGGAGTATCGGCGATGTCACCTACGCTTTTACCTGAATCGGCGTCGATCACCATGACGTGGGTGCCGCGCGAGATGTAGACGCGACGCGCCTCGGAGTCGGCGGTCAGGTAATCCCAGCCTCCATCACCGCCCACTTTGTAGGTTGTGATAACGTGGTCCCCGGGACCAGTTGCCGCCAAAGCCACCGCCGCCAGGAACACACCGATTACCGATACCAACCACTTGGACTTTGTAAGCATCAATTTCTCCTGAGTCATTGTTCGGGGGTCCACATTCCGGACCCCGTTCCCACATTCGTGGATCTGTCTTTTTGCAGCCAAGTTTCTTAGATCGTATCGAAGAGGATTTGAAACCGAAGTAACCTTACCTTATTTCGGTGCTAATCCTAGACTCTTCTTAATATGGATATATCGCAGTCACGTTTTTCGCGCCACGGCGCAACGCTGGAAGCTACGCCGACGGCCGATCCCCGCTTGCAGCCGACGCCTGATTACGGCACGCTTGGGCCTGGCTGCGACATCGGCCCTGGTTTCGCGATGAAGCGCGGCGGAACGGAATCGAATCCGGACTGGGTTCGGCAGTCGGCGAACCCGCGCCGCCTTGTCCTGATTCTGGCTGCTGGACTCGGGGTATTGGGGGCCGTTTTGGCCGGAAGCGCCAGCGCGCATCCCGCCTGGTCAAGCGTGGAGAATCTTTTTTCCGTGCATGAATCTTTACCCGCTTCCGCCCAGGATACTCGCCAACTCGATCGTATGAAACCGCAAAAGCAAGCCGAGGCCCTGCTTGAACTCGCGGTGGGCCGCAGCGACGGCGCCGCCGATCAGATTTCATCCCGACTCGATCGCTGGCAAGGGAAGATAAAGTGGAGTCCGCAGATTGCGACCTTGACCACCGCCGCGCTGAACTCCAGTGATATGCGTGTGCGCCAATCCGGAATAGAAGTCGAACTCGCGGCCTACGGGCTGGCCAAGAACCCTGCCAGTCTCGATTACCTGCTTCGGACCGCCGCATCTTCCGATCATGCGCGAAAGGTTTGGGCGTTATGGGCGCTCGGGCTGATGGCGAACCGCGGCGTCGGAACAGACCGAGTTGTAGAGGTTCTGACGGGCCATCTGAAAGATGCCGACGAAGACTCGCGACGCTGGGCCGTGGAAGGGTTGGCTCTGTCCGGCGCTACCGAAACCATCGAGCCGCTGCTGCAGACGATGCACGACGATGCCTCGCCCAATGTGCGCGAGAGAGCGGCGGGCAGTTTGGCGGAGTCTGGCATGTTCACGCTCGAGCAGCGCATGAGTGCCGTCCCGCGATTATTGAGCTATATCGACGACCCTTCGCTGGATGCCCGTACCCATGCCTGGGCCTCCCAAGCGCTGAGCGACATTACCCACCACCATTTTGGTAATGATGCCAGTGCGTGGAGGAATTGGTACAACTCCACCCAGGCTGACCGATCGAACTAGTAATTCACTAATTCCGTAATTGTGTTCGCTCTGAGCGTGTTCGTAAGTGCTCAGAGTCTTTGAGGAAATGCAGCTGTGAGGGAACTCCGAGTCGAGGCTCCATGGGAAAACTGAACGTGGTTGTTGCTCTCACCACCAGAGAGAACGATTACCAGGCAGAACAGGCAGCCGCCGTAGCCGACATGGCCGCACGACTCGGCATCAAGATTCGGATCATCTATGCCGACAACGACGCCGTCAACCAGACCCAGCAGCTGATCAAGATCATCCAGGATCCCGCCCAGAAGCCCTGTGCGATTTTGGTAGAGCCGGTTGGAACTGGGATGCCCCAGGTGGCGAAGGCGGCGGTCGCCGCTAGTATCGGCTGGGGAATCATCAATAGCGATCCCGAATACATCCCGGAACTCCGCCAAGATGCCGCCGCTCCAGTCTTCTCGGTTAGCACCGACCAAACCGAAGTGGGCAGAATCCAAGGCCAGCAACTGGAAGCTCTCGTCCCCGCCGGTAACGTACTGTACCTCGAGGGTCCATTCAACAGCACGGCGACTCAACTGCGGACGAAAGGGATGCTTGCCACCAAGCCGGCTGGGGTCCAGTTGAAAATGCTGAAGGGGGACTGGACCGAGCGCAGCGCGCACCATGCAGTACAGTCGTGGCTGTCGTTGGGGTCCTCGCGCCTGCTCCAAATTCTAGCCGTCCTTTGCCAGAACGATGCCATGGCCATGGGGGCCAGAAAAGCCTTGGGCGGCCTGACGGACAAGGACCGCGAGCAGTGGCTCAGGATTCCGTTTATGGGTTGCGATGGTGTCACCAGGACGGGGCAGGAGTGGGTGCGCCGCGGCTTCCTGAAGTCGACCGTCATCACTCCTCCGGCGGCGGGAATCGCTTTGGAAATCCTGGCGAAGGCGCTCCACGCCGGTTCCATGCCCCCCGACCGTACCTTGATTCCGCCACAGTCCTTTCCCGCGGTGGCGCAATTGCGTGGCCAGACCATGAAAGCAAGTAGCTCACGATCCTGATGAACGATTCGTGCCCGGTGAAGATACGCAACTCACTGCAAACCACGGTTCCTCGCACCTCTCACTCGGCCATCTTCGCCACATGCACATCGAACCCAGTCTTCGGCAATAAGGATGTCAGTGAGAACGCCTTGAATCCATCGCCGCTGACTTCCGTATGACGATAGATACCCGGCTCGCTCTCAATCATTTCGCGGCGTCCTTCCATGTCACCCAAGAAGGCCTGCGCCCGGCTCACGCTGATGTCGACTTCTTTCGCGCGTGTGACCACCGCCTCTGAAGCGTAGGAGCGCACCAGCTTAGGCCAGTATTTTTCCAGGAGATCCGTACTGGCGAACACATCGGCCCAAATGATGCGCCCGTTCACGGCTACCACCACACCCACGGCATTATGATCTCGCAGTTGCCGGATCAGACTCTGATAGTTTTGCTCGATCGGCTGGGCCACCGCGTCCACCTGCCGCTTGACTCCCTCGTTCTCATTTACCCTGGCGTACGAGGAGGTTCTCGCAATCTCGGCTGCCACCTGCGGAGCGGCGGCGGTTACTTCCACCGTCTCCATCGCCGCCTGCTGCTTGCGCACCTCCGCCCAAACCTGGCTCTGGTCCTTCTCGGCCATGGCCTTGGCGCGAACCGAAGGCTGTGCCATCATTGCCATGGGAAGTTGAGCAGCTTTTAGGGGGCCGCCGACGTTGCCGCCGTACATCGCTCCCGAGGCGCCAAAATGCTCGCTGGTCGCGACCCACCGCCCCGGCTCCACGCAGAACACGCTTAGGTCCACCGGATCGCTCTCCGCCGGAACGATGCGATCTTTGCCGATCACGCGATCCTGCTTGCCTCCGGTAACGATCTCTCCGGCCAGCAACAGCAACGGCCGCTTGGAATTGTTCACTAGAACGAGGCGATTCACTTGGGCTCCATCGTTCCCAATTGCCGGCACCGAATGCCGCCGAATCAGTCCTTGCACATGGCCGGCTTCGCTCACCTCTACTTCCCCGGATCGCAACCCTTCATCCAAGGTCAGGAACTCGCCAGTCGGATAGCTTTTCGTCGCGAGCACGGGAAATACGGTTAGATTGCCATGCCGGATCGGGTCCTGCACCTTGTAGCCCGGCGCCGCGGTAACGTCTCCGGCTCGCGCGTCTCGCTGGTTCAGGATCACGAATGCGGCCATTGTCAGCAACGGCAACGCCACGAAAATCTTAGGACTCAGCATCAGACTCAGCTTCGGAATCATGGAGGTTCCTCCCGAGCCGGAGAACGCATCCCTTGGCGGACAGGGTGTCCGCGCCAAACGCTCTAAGCCAGAGGCGCCGTTGGGACATCGTCCCTTTCGACTCGTGAGAAGAACGAAAGGGTCGAATCGGCTTGCGAATAAAATTCGTGGGGCGCAGGGTTCGGGTGTTCTGTTTCAGAGATCTGAGGCCGGGAATTGCAGCGCATCCCGTCCGCCGCTATTCCCCTGTAAAATTGAATCAGCGATTCTGGAGCCACGTCCGCAATTGTCCTTTCTCGAACAACTGAACCCGCAGCAGCGCGAAGCCGTCGAAACTACCGAAGGCCCGGTTCTGATCCTGGCCGGCGCCGGCAGCGGGAAAACGCGCGTCATCACCTACCGCATCGCCTACCTGATCGAGCACCAAGGCGTGATGCCCGAGTCCATCCTGGCGATGACCTTCACCAACAAGGCCGCCGCCGAGATGGGGGAGCGCGTCGAAAAGCTGGTGGATGGCCTGAGCATCGCCAAGCCCGTGATTTCCACCTTCCATTCGTTCTGCGTGCGGATGCTGCGGCGCGACATTGAGGCCATGCGTATTCGGTCGAGCGTTCCTGGCCAGTCGCCGATCGGTCACACCAAGAATTTTGTCATCTATGACGAGAGCGATCAGCAAGCCGTGGTCAAAGGAGTGATGAAGCGGCTCGGCCTCGACGACAAGCAACTCACGCCGCGCACCGTTCTCGGCCGTATTTCCTGGGCCAAGAGCCATATGCTCGACCCCCAGGAACTCTACCTGCAATCGGGGGATCCCAAGACTGAACGCATCGCGCACCTGTACGAGGAGTACCGCAAGGAGCTGCGCAAGGCCAACGCTCTCGACTTTGACGATCTGCTGCTCGAAGCAGTGCGACTGCTGAAGTCAGCGCCGCAGGTGCTCGATTACTACAATCGCCGGTTCCAGTATCTGCTCATCGACGAGTATCAGGACACCAACCGTCCGCAATACGAACTCATGCGCATGCTCGCCGGAGAACGCCGCAACGTTTGCGCCGTCGGTGATGAAGACCAGTCGATCTATTCTTGGCGGGGCGCCGACATCCGCAACATCCTCGAATTCGAACGGGATTTTCCCGCAGCAAAAATTATCCGCCTGGAACAGAATTACCGTTCGACGCAAAACATTCTGCAGGCGGCTTCGGCCGTGGTTGCGAACAACATTCGCCGCAAAGGCAAGAACCTGTGGACGTCGCGGCAGGGCGGCACCAAGATTGGCTACTACGAAGCCCCAGACGGCGAGAACGAGGCCCTGTTCGCCGCCGACTGGATCGCCCGCTACGCACGCCAGGCGAGCGATCGCGGGGAAACTCCGCGGGCGGCCGTGCTCTACCGCACCAACTCCCAGTCCCGTTTATTCGAAGAGGCCATGCGCCGTTACGGATTGAAATATCACGTGGTCGGCGGATTCTCGTTCTACGAACGCTCCGAGATCAAAGACCTGATCTCGTACTTGAAAGTCATCCATAATCCGGACGATTCGATTTCTCTGCTGCGGGTCATCAACACACCGACGCGCGGCATCGGCAAAGGCACCCTCGACACTCTGGAAGGGGTGGCTCTGGAAAGCGGATTATCGCTGTGGGGCGCGCTTGCAGAAGCGATCCGCCGCCAGTTGCTGCCGCCACGGGCCTTGTCGTCGCTCGAGAGCTTTCGGCAATTGATCGAAGACGGCCGTGCCATGCTGGCGGGAACCTTCAACGACCCGCTGGCCCAGAGTGTAGGCGCGGGCGACTCGCCTGCGCAGGGCGAAGCCCTGCCGACCGGGGGCGAAGATGCGACAGCATTCGATCCTGCAGAATTGGGAAACTTTTCTTTCGACTTCGGCGCGGCTGAGGACGAACTGGGCGGCACTCCAGTGGATTCCGCGGGGAAGGCGGGACGCCTCCACGACAGCCGGCGGGACGCCAGCGCTGCGGATGCCGACAGGCCGGCGGAACCACAGATTGGGGCGAGGCCGGATTCGTTTCCTGCCCCGACCATCAGTACCGCCGACATCCTGAAATTTCTCATCGACCGCACCGGCTACATTAAGCTGCTCGAGGAAGAAGACACGCCCGAAGCTTTTTCTCGTATCGAAAACCTGCGCGAACTGGTGAATGCCGCCATGGACTCGCGCGACCGCGCCGAGACTCTGGACCAGTTTCTGGACCACGCGGCGCTGGTCGCCGACGCTGACGATTACGACGCCCGCGCCCAGATCACGCTGATGAGCCTGCACGCCGCCAAGGGCCTGGAATTTCCCCTGATTTTTCTCAGTGGCCTGGAAGAAGGGCTCTTTCCGCATTCCCGCACCATGCTCGTCCCCGAAGAGATTGAAGAGGAGCGCCGCCTCTGCTATGTCGGCATGACCCGCGCCATGGACCAACTCATTTTGACGCGCGCCGTCTACCGCCGAAGATACGGAACGGATTTGCCCGAAGCCAGCGTCCCCTCGCGCTTTCTGGAGGAGGTCCCGGCGCCGCTGATCGAGGAACTGGGAAACAAACGAGGTCATGGGGGGAGGTCCGCCCCCGGCCGTCCGCCAGGGCGAAGCGCCACCGCTGCCGAGAGCCCACACTATTCCTACGAAGACGAAGACCAGAGCGCCGCTTGGCACGCGGGCGAAAGCGCCCGAGATAACACCCGCGCCCCGAAGGCAACAGCCCCGGCGCGCCCCTACAACTCCATTGAGAACATAGCCGAGTTCTTTGCCAGCCGCGGCAAGAAGTTCACGGTCCCGAAGCGTGTCATCGCAGAGCCCACCGGCAAGCGCGGATTCCGCCCCGGCCAGAAGGTTCGTCATCCGAAATATGGCGAAGGAACTGTCTACCAGCGCGAAGGAGAAGGCGAAGAAGCTAAGATTACGGTACAATTCCCTCGCTTCGGATTAAAGAAGCTGGTGGAGAAGTACGCGCAGCTGGAAGGTGCATAGCAGGTGGCAGGGACAGTGGTAAAGGACAGCCGCCTGGGGGTGTTCGGCCGCGCAAAGTGACGCGAATCTCAACCCTGATCCGACCGCGAGCTGGCGCAAGACTACAGCCCACGGCGCAAGCCGCGGGGCGAATTAAGGAATTTTAGCCCGAAGGGGGCTAAAGAAATACCCGAGGCGTACCCCGCCTCGGGCAATCCGTACTACGGAAGAGGACGTTCACCGCATTCATGGCAAATACAGCGAAGTTAACCAAAGAAGAACGCAAGAAAGCCAAACGCACCGCCCGCAAGAAGCGAAAGGCGGAAAAGCCGCTCCAGCCCCGTGATTACCCGCGCGGATCGAAAAAACCCAAGGTTAAGAAGCTGGCGCGGGGTCAGGCGAAGCGCTAGAGGGCAAGAGCCGAGCTAGGCTCGGAGGACAGCCGAGGGCCGAGGGCGGCTGTTCCCACCTGTGCGCTCGGTATTTCGCCGGCGATGTTTTTGGCGGCAGGACATTTGCTGGCTTCAGGCCAAGTCTTAGGGGTTAGATTTTCAGGAGACTACAACCGCTTGCCACAATTCCCGGAACCCGCTGCCGTCATCCGCACCTCCGACAACCAGCTGTTTTGCTGCAAGTCGATCGACAAGTTGATCTCCGAATCCGAATCTCCGGGCCAGCGCCTGCAAAAGACGCTGGGCCCGTGGTCGCTGACAGCACTGGGCATCGGCGCCATCATCGGCTCGGGCATTTTCGTTCTCACCGGCACCGCCGCGGCCGGAGAATATTTTCAGGCTCCATCCATCCTGCACGCGCAGGTGCTCGACATCATTGTGAATTTTCTTCGCGGCGGCGGAACCGGCGCCGTGCTCATGCACGGACGCCCGCCGGCCGGCCCTTCCATAGCGATTTCCTTTTTGTTGGTCGCCATTGCCTGCAGTTTCGCCGGCCTCTGCTACGCCGAACTGGCGTCGATGATCCCGATTGCGGGCAGCGCCTACACCTATTCCTACGCGACCCTCGGCGAAATCTTTGCCTGGATCATCGGCTGGGACCTCATCCTCGAATACGTTGTCAGCAATGTCGTCGTGGCCATCGGCTTCAGCGCCTACACGAAAGCACAACTCGCCTCGTTCGGCCTCAATCTGGCTGACCGCTGGTCGACGCCGGTTTGGGAATCCGGCCACTGGACGGGCGCTTATTTCAACATCCCTGCATTCGTCATCATTTTTGTTCTCACCGTTCTTCTGGTGCGCGGCATCCGCGAATCGGCGAAAGCCAACAACATCATGGTCGCGATCAAGATTGGCGCCATCCTGATTTTTCTTGTGGTGGGCGGCGCGCTGGTGCACACCAGCAACTGGAAGCCGTTCGCGCCTTCTGGATTCGGCGGCGTCGTCACCGGAGGCGCCATTGTCTTCTTTACCTATATCGGCTTCGATTCGGTTTCCACGGCGGCCGAGGAAGCGAAGAATCCTCAGCGGGACCTGCCCTTCGGCATCATCGCCTCCCTCATCGTTTGTACCGTGCTCTACATTGGCGTCTCCATCGTTCTGCTGGGGATGATGAAGTACACGACCTTTGTCTCTGGCGAAGCGGCCGACGCGCCCGTGGCTTACGCGCTGAAAGTGCTGGGCGCCAGCCGCTGGTCGCGCTCCATCATCGTGATCGGCGCGCTGACCGGCATGATCTCATCATTGCTGGTTTTTCAATATGGGCAAGCGCGCATCTGGTACGCCATGTCGCGCGACCGTCTGTTTCCAAAGATGTTTTCGCTCGTCCATCCCAAGTTCAAGACGCCGCACGTTTCCACCTGGATCGCGGGATTCGTGGTCGGCATCCCAGCGGGAATCTTCGCCATCAGCGACGCTGCGGACCTCTCGAACATCGGCACTCTGTTCGCATTCGTGCTGGTGTCGCTGGGCGTGATCATTCTGCGCCGCACCCAGCCCGACCGCCCGCGCGTCTTCAAGGTTCCACTTGTGCCGTGGTTTCCGCTGATCTCGATCATTCTGTGCGGCGGCCTCATGACCGGGCTCACCGTCATCACCTGGCTGCGGTTTGTGATTTGGCTTGGACTCGGGCTGCTGATCTATATTTTCTACAGCCGCCACCGCAGCGAATTTGCCAGGAAATAGGCGTCTGCTTTCGACTTTTGCCCATCGACAAAAACGCTCTGTCATCCTGAACGAAGCAGACCGAAGGGCGGCGCGAATCGGTCCGCGCGTTGCACGACCCCGGTACTCCCGTTCCTCAGCAATGTCTTCAACTGAAGTTCTGACTCGCCGGCTCCTTCCTACTTCGCCCAGGCGCCGGCCAGAAACAAATACCGCTCCCGCAGATCATCCTGGTGCGCCGAAGATTGCGCGTCCAGCAACATCACCGACCATCCGTCCGCTGCCGAATACACCGGCCACTTCGGCAATCCCGGCCCGTTCGGATCTCCGCTGCGCGCGAAGTTTGCCCAATATTTCTGCATCTCTCGGCTCAGCCGACGGTCCTCTGGTCTCCACGCCACTCCGGCTTTGGAGTCGAGTTGTCCAAATACATATTCAATTTCGGACGAGTGGTATGCGCCCAGCGGCGGTCCTTTCGGATCGGCAGGCGGGCCAAGGTCAAAACGATAGCGATAGACGGGTTGGTTGCCGGATTTGGCCTGCGATTCCATCCACTCCCACGTCGAGAACGCGATGAAGCGATCTCCCGCGAAATCTTCCGCAGACCGCAACCCATGCACCTCCGAGTCGGAGGGATAGAGCTTCAGAAATTCGTCCGCCCGGTCGCCGAATTCCTTTTGCGCCGCGGCCTTCAGGGTCTCCACCGTCGGCTTCTGGGGAGAGAAAGCGATTTCGAAGCTGCCTTCGTCGTGGTTCCAGCCCGCCAGCAGCGGCACGTCATTTTGTTTTCTTGCCGCAAAGATAGCCGGCACCGGCTCCGGGAAAAAATATCCGTCCACGTCCGGACTGAAATCAAAACCAGGAGACTGCGGGGGCGAAAAAGCATCCAGCAACTTCTGCGCCGGAAGGGCCCGCAATTCGGCCAGCGTGCTCACCCCCAGTTTCGAGCGCACCAGCTGCGCGTCCTTTTCTTCCCGCGCCGAGCGCGGCTCGAACGACAAATCTCCGCTGAAGAACGCTCCTCCACTTTCGCCAATCGCCTTCTGGAACAGGCCCTTGGCGAGCGGCGAGGCCATCTGCGCGCTCACCGAAAACGCTCCCGCACTTTCACCAAAAATAGTCACATTCCCCGGATCGCCGCCGAATGCCGCGATGTGGTCATGCACCCAATGCAGTGCCGCCACTTGATCGAGAAGGCCGTAGTTTCCGGCAGCCTCATGCGCCGATTCCCTGGTCAGTTCGGGATGGACAAAAAAACCGAAAATGCCCAGCCGATAATTCATGCTGACCACGATCACGCCCTGCTGCGCCAGTCTTGTGCCATCCTGGCGCGCCTCCGACGTTGTGCCCGCGACAAAGCCTCCGCCATAAATCCAAACCATCACCGGCAGCTTCTTAGCCGAAGCCTTCGCCGGCACCCAAACGTTCAGCGTCAGGCAATCTTCACTTTGCCCCGCGTCGCGAAAATTCATGTCGCCATACACTTTTCCTTGCATACAGTGCGCGCCGAATTCTGTGACTTTGCGGACTCCGCCCCCCCTCGTCAGGGGTACGGGTGGTTTCCAGCGCAGATCACCCACCGGCGGCGCGGCGTAGGGAATACCGAGAAAGGCGTGGACCGAGCCGACTCGCTTTCCCTCCAACACCCCGGCATCGGTTTTCACTTTCGGGGCCGACGCCCCCCACAGGACCGGCGGCGTGCCCAGCATTCCTCCCGCAATCAGCCACCCGCAAATAAACTTTGCGTTCATGAGATCTCCACCTCTTGACCTGAGAA
>Ga0209624_10001447_pt1 | contig 18572 bp, 17 predicted proteins | sample JacPinW_OM2H0_O1_FD_188565 | JGI IMG/M metagenome (GOLD analysis project Ga0209624, IMG submission 188565) | Forest soil microbial communities from Algoma, Ontario, Canada - Jack Pine, Ontario site 1_JW_OM2H0_O1 (SPAdes) (version 2) | ecosystem: Environmental > Terrestrial > Soil > Boreal...
ATGATTTTCTTTGTGGCCATGCCCATCTTGTTCGGATTTGCCAATTACCTGGTGCCCTTGATGATCGGTGCGCGCGATATGGCTTTTCCGCGCTTGAATGCCTTCAGTTTTTGGCTGTCGTTTCTGGGAGCGCTTCTTCTTTATTTCAGCTTTCTCGGAGGAAGCGGCTTGTACGGCGCCGGAAGCGCGCCGGACGTGGGTTGGTGGTCGTACGCCCCATTGGGCGCTCGAGCGTTCTCGCCTGGTCATAGTTCCGACTATTGGACTCTCGCGCTGCTCGTCTCCGGGTTTGGGAGCATTGGAACGGCCATCAATATCATTGCGACAATTCTGTGCTTGCGATGCCCGGGTATGAAGATCAATCGCATGCCGCTGCTAGTGTGGCTCAACCTTGTGATGGCGGGAATGGTTCTGATTGCGATTACTCCGTTATCGGCCGCCCAAATCATGTTGCTGATCGATCGATATTTGGGCGGCCATTTCTTCGATACCCAGGCCGGAGGATCGGCAGTCCTGTGGATGCACTTCTTTTGGATCTTTGGACATCCGGAAGTCTACGTTTTGATCATTCCTTGCTTTGCTTTCATGTCGGAGATCATTCCGGTCTTTTCGCGCAAACCGATTTTCGGGTATCCGGTGATGGTTGCCGCAACGGTGTGCATCGCATTCGTGAGCATGAGCGTCTGGGCGCACCATATGTTTACGATTGGGATGAACTCCTACGCCAACAGCTTTTTCACCCTGACCACGATGGCGGTGGGCGTCCCCACCGGAATTAAGATTTTCAACTGGATCGGCACGATGTGGGGCGGAAGGATTCAGTTCAAAACACCGATGCTGTTTAGCATCGGATTTCTATTCCAATTCCTCATTGCGGGCCTGACCGGCGTCATGATGGCGTGTTCGCCGTTCGACTGGCAGCTGAGCCTCTCCTATTTTGTGGTGGCGCATTTTCACTATGTGATCGTGGGCGGAATTCTGTTCGCGCTCTTCGCCGCGTTCTATTACTGGTACCCCAAAATGACTGGTCGGATGCTGAGTGAGCGTCTGGGCAAATGGCATTTCTGGCTATTCCTGATTGGCTTTCACCTGACGTTCGACGTAATGCACGTTCCGGGAGTGCTCGGGATGCCCCGTCGGATCTACACCTACGAGCCAGGGCGCGGTTGGGATACTTTGAACTTCATCATAACTATCGGCGCGTTCATTCAGGCACTTGCGATTGTCGTGTTTTTGGCGAACCTCGTAATTTCTTATTTCAAGGGAGCCAGAGCCGGTAACGATCCGTGGGACGCGTGGACACTGGAATGGTCCATCAGTTCGCCGCCGCCTGCGTATAACTTTGCGACCGTTCCGACGGTTGCGAGCCGACGCCCCTTGTGGGACCTGAAGCATCCGGAAGACCCCGATAGCCGCTATGAGTGAAGGCGAAATCATATGAGCGCAGTGACGACTTCATTTTCGAACACGGCGGCTGGGTGGCAGCTGCCATCTCGCGGGAAGGTCGCGATGGCCGGTCTCATCATCGCCGAATCCGCGATCTTCACGATATTCGTCGTTGCCTATCTCTTCTATCTGGGGAAGAGCATCACCGGACCGACACCCTCAGAATTGCTTGAGACGCCCATCTTGTACACGATCTGCCTGTTGTCGAGCAGCCTGACCATTCACCTGGCGGCGAAATCGTTGGAGCGGGACTACACACGATTATTCCTCGGCTTGTGGCTTCTGACCATTGCACTGGGAGCCTTGTTCCTGTATGGCACGGGCAGGGAATGGTACCGGCTGATTTACGAACACGGACTCACAATCTCGACCAACCTGTTTGGGACAACCTATTACTCACTGGTCGGCTTGCATGCCTTTCACGTCACCGCAGGTCTCGTCATGCTCTCGGTGGTCGCGCTATTCGGATTTAACGGCCGTATGGGAGTGAGCCAATCAGGTCGCATCGCGGTGCTCTCAATGTACTGGCATTTCGTCGATGCCGTATGGGTTGTGGTTTTCACGGTAGTTTACGTTCTTGGACGCTGAGGTCTATATGGCAACACTATCCGCGACAGAGGAATTGAGGGAGAGTCCACGTGCTCCACGCGAGATTGAGGTCCCGGCGCCGACTGCGTGGCCGTTCATTTTGGCGCTTGGGGCGGCACTACTGCTCGCGGGCCTGGTGACGAGCACGTCGGTAAGCTGTCTTGGCGCTCTGCTGTCGGTGGCAGGCTCTGTCGGCTGGTTCCGTGAAGTCTTTCCCCACGAACACGAAGAGGTTGTACCGGTCCTTCCCGAAGACATTCGCCTGACCACGCATCGCCGGGTCGTGGAACGGCTTCCGGTCCTTCCAGATCAGGTGCGAGCATGGCTCCCGGTTCACACCTATCCGATATCAGCCGGTGTGAAGGGCGGATTGGCTGGCAGCTTCGCAATGGCCGTATTGGCGTCCGCCTACGGGGCACTGAAAGTCGGCAGCATTTGGTACCCCATCAATCTGCTTGCCGCAGTAATTTATCGAGAATCCCTGATGCTCGGCCCTGCACAGCTGTATTCATTTCATGCTGATGCTTTCGCGATTGCCTTTCTTCTGCACGGCGTAGTGTCCATCTTTGTTGGTTTGCTCTACGGCGCGATGCTGCCCATGTTCCCACGCCGTCCGATTGTGCTTGGAGGACTCATTGCCCCGGTGCTCTGGTCGGGGCTACTGTACACAATCCTGGGACTGCTGAATCCACTGCTCGCGAGTCGCATTGATTGGCTCTGGTTCATAGCCTCGCAAGCGGCCTTCGGAATCGTCGCTGGACTTGTGGTCGTGCGCCAGCCGAGCTTTCCCACCCGCGAGAATGTTTCGTTTGTTCTACGGGCAGGAATCGAGGCTCCGGGAACGATTCCACCGCGAGAGAGCGGGGAGAACCACTGATGAAGATGAAGCGGATCCCAACTCTCTCTGCGCTGGCGGTCCTTGCCCTGGTGATGCTCGTTGCTTGCAGCACTCCAGATGGTGAACCGCAAACCAATTCGGAATCAGTTGCCCCGAACCAGGTTTTGGACTTCGGCACTCTCTACGCACAGAACTGTGCTGGCTGCCACGGCGCGGACGGCCGTGGAGGAGCGTCGATTGCCCTCGCCAATCCCGTGTATCTGGCCATCGTCGATGAAACCACAATGCGCAACATTGTCGCCAAAGGCGTCCGCGGAACATCGATGCCCGCGTTCGCGCAGTCCGCCGGGGGAATGCTGACTGAGCGGCAGATCGAGGTGATTACGAGTGAGATCTTTTCTCGCTGGGGGCGCAAAGAATTTCTCGATGGAGCCAATCCACCCTCATACGCGGCAAAAGCCGCCGGGAATGTCGATCGCGGCCAACTCGTGTTTGGAACGTATTGCGCATCCTGCCATGGTTCTGAAGGCGGAGGGACGCCCAAGGCAAGCGCCATCACGAATGATTCATTTCTGGCGCTGGTCAGCGATCAGGCACTGCGCACGATCGTGATCACTGGCAAGCCGGAGTTGGGCGCACCCGACTGGCGCGGCAATGTCCCCGGACGTTCAATGACCGATCAGGAAATCACAGATGTAGTTGCCTGGCTGGCATCTCGGCGTGCGCAGAATCCGGGGCAGCCTTATTCCGCTTCAAACTACGCGCAACACTCGGAGAAATAAGATGTCAACGAACACTGCGACCGCCCCGCCCGCTGGAGCTAGCCTTTCGCGACGCGGGTTCCTCATGAAACTGGGAATCCTGTTCAACGGATTCGCTGCGATCGTATTGGCTCTGCCGGTTGCACGTTTTCTTTTTTCCTCCATCACTCGTGGTCGCGGGAATGGCTATCTTTCGTGGGTGCGCCTAGGAGACGTCGGCAACTTTCCTGAGGGAGAGACGCGGATGGCTACGTTTCGCAATCCCTTGGTCATGCCAACCGATGGAAAGACTGTAGACACAGCATGCTGGGTGCGCCGCATCGCGGGCGATCAATTTCAGGTGTTTGCGATCAACTGTGCACATCTCGGCTGCCCCGTCCGCTGGTTTGCGCAATCTGGTCTTTTTATGTGTCCCTGTCACGGTGGCGCGTACTACCGCGATGGCTCACGGGCTTCTGGGCCACCAGAGCGTGGGCTTTTCGAATATACGTACAAAATCGAAAACGGAGTGCTCGCGATTGACGCCGGACAGCTGCCAACCCCCGGCGACCCGGTAGCAAGTCTGACCTCGGAGAAACCGCCATGCGCCTGATTTCACGGATCATGGAATGGTTCGATCATCGCCTTCAGCTGGCAGCGCCGATTCGCGAAGCGGCCGGCCATCCCGTGCCGCGCAACACGGCGAGCTGGTTCTACGTCTTTGGCAGCGCCGCGCTCACCGTATTTCTTCTACAACTGGTCACCGGAATTCTATTGGCGCTCATTTATGTGCCCTCGGCCGGCGAAGCATGGAGCAGCCTGCAGGCCCTGAATCATCAGGTTGCGCTTGGCTGGTTCATTCGCGCCCTGCACGGATGGGGCTCTAACTTCATGGTCGCCGTTGTCCTGATTCATATGGTGCAGGTGTTTCTCTTCGGAGCTCACAAATATCCCCGCGAACTGACCTGGATAATCGGCGTATTTCTGCTGCTGATGACTCTTGGCATGGCATTCAGCGGTCAAGTCTTGCGCTTCGATCAGGACGCCTATTGGGGGCTGGGAATCGGAGCCTCGATTGCCAGCCGCGTTCCCATCATCGGTCCTTTTGTCGTGAAGCTAATGCTGGGTGGCCCGATCATCGCAGGCGCAACCCTCTCCCGGTTTTTTGCTTTGCACGTATTCGTGATTCCCGGATTGCTGATCGGGTTCGTCGGCCTCCACGTCTTGATGGTGTTGAAGCTGGGCATCAACGAATGGCCGATGCCGGGACGCATCGTAAAGCGAGCGACCTATGAGGCCGAGTATCACGCTTTGACCAGGAAAGATGGCGCGCCCTTCGTTCCGTATGCGATATGGAAAGACATGTTTTTTGCCGCGTTCATCGTTCTCGCAGTCGCCGCATGCGCTTTCTATTTTGGTCCTTTTGGGCCCACAGGGCAGCCTGACCCGACAATCATCCAGACTGCGCCTAAGCCCGATTACTTTTTTCTGTGGCTCTATGCGCTACTTTCACTTCTTCCTCCATCGCTGGAGACGCCATTCCTTCTCATCGTCCCGCCTTTGGTAATTCTTGGCTTGATTCTTCTGCCATTTCTTTCGGGAGAAGGAGAAAAAAGCTGGAAGCGCCGGCCGATTGCGGTTGTTACTGTGCTGATAATCGCGATCACCCTCGGCACGTTTACTCGGCTCGCCCAGTTCACGCCCTGGAGTCCGCACATGAACGCCTGGAGCGGCGATCCAGTACCCGTCCGGTACATTCATGGCACGACCGCACTCCAGCGGCAGGGTGCGCTTGTATTTCAGGTCAAACAGTGCCGCAACTGCCACTCTCTCGGCAGCGCGGGTGGACAAAGGGGACCAGCCCTTGACGGCGTTGCCGTGCGGCTGACGCAGGACCAACTCATTCGGCAGGTGATTCAAGGCGGCGGCAACATGCCTGCATATGGGAACAACTTGAGTCCGGCAGAGACTACGGCGCTCGTAGCTTTCCTCGAGACCTTGCACCCAACAACACAAGGTCCGGCTCGTGATGCGGCACGGGATCTGGTACTCAGCAACGGCCAACTGCAAACGTCCGGGGCTCAACCATAGGCGCCGATGATTTCACACATTCATCACGGCGCGTCCGAGTCAGTCTGGGTCTCTAGCGCCTTGATGTTCGCCGCTTTTCTCTACTTACGTGGATGGCTCGGTCTTCGCCGCCAGGACCACGGCAATGTTGAGGGTTGGCGGGCCGGCAGTTTTGTATTCGGTCTGCTGTTCATCTGGATTGCAACGGCTTCACCTCTGGCTACACTCGACCATGACATGCTGACGGCGCACATGGTTCAACACCTTCTTCTCATGACGCTTGCGCCTCCCTTGATCTTGCTTGGCATGCCTCGAAAGCCCCTGGCGCATGGCTTGTCGCAGCGATTCTTACAAGCGGTCGATCGTCCATTGCGATCAGAACCGATGCAGCAATTCGCAAGCGTGGTAACTCACCCGGCACTTTGCTGGTTTGCAGCGGCAGGCACGCTAGTTGTGTGGCATATTCCTTCGGCCTTTATGCTCGGCCTGCGATCGCAAATGTGGCATGGGGCTGAACAAGCATCCTTCCTCGCAACCGGTCTTCTATTCTGGTCGCCGGTCGTGCGGCCATTGCGAAATAGTTTGAAATGGCCAGAATCGTCCTTACTCTTGTATCTGTTTCTGGCTACCTTGCCGTGCGATATTCTTTCGGGATTTCTGGTGTTCTGCGATCGGGTGGTTTACCCGGTGTTTTTGTCTTCCCCCCGCTCCTTTGGCCTCTCTGCTCTAGAAGATCAGCAATGCGCCGGTGCGTTGATGTGGACTTGCGTTACAGTCGTCTACTTAATCGCGGGGGCAGTCTTCACCGCGCGTTTACTGTCGCCTCATCGGCCGGAAGAACTCGCGATTCCGCAATTCGACGCGCGACGCATGGCGCTGCGGCACACGGATCCGCACAAGCTGGAGGCGGTCTGAAATGTCACACCGGTCCGCACTTGCCGAGTTTTCTTCCACTGTGGGGAAAGACCGCCATTCTGAGGGATCCACGCTGCTCTCAGACTATTGGGCACTCACCAAGCCAGAAGTGAACTTCCTGATCTTGATCACAACTCTTGTGGGGTTTTATCTGGCTTCCGCAAGTAATGGGCGGTTTTCATTCGTAGGGCTATTCAATACTTTGCTCGGAACGTTGCTGGTAGCAAGTGGGACTGGCGCGCTAAACCAATACCTCGAACGAAAGTTCGACGCGCAAATGCGCCGAACCGCCCGGCGGCCAGCCGCCGCCGGCCGTCTCACCCCGTCTGCAGTCTTGGCTTTAGGAACGGCATTGGCGGTGACTGGCAGCATCTATCTCGCGACAGCTGTCAACCTGCTCGCGAGTGTGCTCGCAACCTTGACGTTACTGACCTATCTGTTCGTGTACACCCCGCTGAAGCGAAAAACACCAATGTGCGTTCTCGTCGGAGCATTTCCGGGTGCGATGCCGCCGCTCATTGGTTGGGCCGCAGCCTCCGGCCGGTTGAATCTTGAGGCGGGGTTCCTCTACGCCATGCTCTTTTTGTGGCAGTTTCCACATTTCATGGCAATCGCGTGGATGTACCGCGAAGACTACGACCGAGCAGGTTATTTGGTTCTGCCCAAGGGTAATGTGAGAGTTCCTTTCGTGATTGCGGAAACACTATTGCCGCTCTTTGCTCTCGTCGCGATCAGCATCATGCAATCTCCGACACGGCACGCGGCCACTTTTCACTGTGCAGTGGCTCTTTTGGGAACAGGATTCTCGTACTTCGGATGGAAATTCGTGTTCGAGCGTTCGAGAGTTGCAGCACGCCGGCTGCTGACGGCCTCGATTGTCTATCTTCCACTGTTGTACGGACTGAGCGCGACGTTATGCAATCGAGCCAGATGATCCAATGCCCCGACCTAGGCCCCGGGTGGGCCGAGGCGTGGCTTATGTGTCACCAACTACTAGACGAGACGCATTCGCAGGAGTTAGGTGGACCGTCGGTCCGCCCAACTTGGCCCATTGCGCGCACTCGCCTGAAGGAACGCCGAAATAGGTACCTAAATGAAACTTACCTGGGCTTGTGCAATTGTTTTTTCGCTGGCGACGGTTCTGCAGGGGCAGGAGCCCACTCCTCCCTCTTCTACGCAACGCACAACTGCGACCGACCAATCACCGTTGACAGATGCTCCGAGGGCCGACTCGGTTGTCGCTAGCACGAGCTCATCGTCGTCAGAATCCTCAAGTACCGAACAGACCAAACGCATCCTCGGATTCATACCCAATTTCCGCTCAGTGAGCGCGGACGTGATTTTGCCGCCGCAAACCGCCAAGGACAAATTCAAAATCGGTCTGCAGGACACCTTCGACTACTCGAATTTCATCTTCGTGGGGGCCCAGGCCGGGCTCAGTGAGGCGACGGATTCTTATCCAGCATTTCATCAGGGTGCCCGTGGATACGGCCGGTATTACTGGCATACATTTGCAGATCAATCGGATGAGAATATTTGGGTCGAATCCATTCTGCCGGCCGCGTTTCATGAGGACAGCAGGTATTACACCTTAGGACATGGGGGATTCATCAAACGCACTGCCTATGCCGTAAGCCGCGTGATCATCACTCGGACGGACAGCGGGACTGAGAGCTTTAATGCACCCGAGATCATCGGAGCGGGTGGGGCGGCAGGAATCTCCTCTGCTTATTATCCGAAGCAATATTGCACGTGGACGAAGACCGGTCAGCGCTGGCTGACCAACGTTATCCTTGACGGAGCAAGCTTCGTCGTCAGGGAGTTCTGGCCAGACGTGCATTCTGCCTTCAGACACCACCGGGAGTAACAGTTCGCTAGTCTTTTTGATAAGCGCTGTGGACGATTCGCTTGTGCCGAAGCAACCGGATGCGCCACGAGGATCGCTCGCGATAGGTGTGGCTGCACGTTGCTAGACATCGGCAACGTTTCAGTATTTGGACATGGTTCTCTGTACGCGCAAGGTTTTCGTAAGTTATTGTTCGAGTGTGGTTTCTGAAAAAGTGAGTGGCAAGGCGTGCGCCGACTCTTAATCGATCTATTACCTGTGCACTAACGCTTGCCAAACGTTCCTTACAAGGCTTTTAGGTGGCCACCCGCGTTTTGTAAGTTGTTGAAAGTGCTAATCGTTTTGAGCTCATACGTCACGCTCCTTACTCCTTGGCGTTCCTTGGGCATCCTTATTATAGGAGCTTTTGCAAATTGGGCGTCCGGCGCAGCAATGCACCGCAAGATCACTCGTCAAGGTCGGTGGAAAGGTCCTCGCGATCTTTTAAGTTCTCCACTTCAATAGAGCTGGGAGAGTCCAAGCGTCTCTATTTCCGAAATTTGCGAGTGCTGTCCTTTATCGCAGGAGCCCAAAATCAATATCGCAAGAACTCACAAGTTTGCCCTGCTCCATCGCTTCAATTTCGACACAGACGCCTCCTCGCGCTCCTCCCACCGAGAGAAACTGCAGAGAATTACGCTCTGGTCGTTTGGATTTGCATTTCGCATGTCGATTCGTATTGCATGACAGCAAAATATACGTCGCCTGCCGTAAGACGGGTTGCTGCGTGCAGCACGCTTCAACGCGCACGGAACCATGTCCTCCAGTCTGAAAGGCGCTTCTCGGGCCTGGCAAAAATCGCGCCTTGTAGTTCAGAATCCTGTGCCAATAAAACTGACGCGTCATTGACACTGATAGGACTTTCATTGCTGGGGGATAAAGCCGTTGGCCAGTTGGTATTCCTGTTGTCTCAATCTTAATCACTTACGAATTGGTTCGGCGGATCACTGACTTGGCAGGATTCTTGCACATTCGTGGCAGTAAGAATGTTAGAGGAATCGGTTCGAAATAAGAAGGAGCGACTGTGCCGTACCGCAGCGTCAATCCAGCAACTTGCCTTTTGGAGTGAAGCGAATGCCGTTGCATCCCGCTATCCCTGAAGATGGATTTGTGTTTGACGAAGGCGAAGATCGCGAAGCCGTGGGCGTGACTGGTGACACGTCGGACAACGACGAGGGGACCGCATTCGCCGGCCTGGCGACTGCGAATCTGATCTAACCACGATCGGTGGCATCGGGCCATTAGCGGCCGCCTGTCTAATTGCAGAACTCGGTGTCATACGGCATCACGAATCGGAGAAGATCATGCACAAACTACTATCAGCAGATCCGACACGCATAGGTCGTCCGGATGTACCACCCTCCTCGGATGCTGTAGACGAAGGGCTTGCGGGGGGAACTCCGGAAGAGCTTAAGAGTGATCTGATCGAGATACTTGGCGAGGAGTTTGTGCGGCATCGTATCAGCGACTTGGTGCGCTATGCATCGGACGCCAGCCCGTACCGGTATATCCCGAACGTGATTGTACAACCAGAGAACATCGATCACGTAGTGGGAATTTTTCGATATTGCATTCGCAAAGGTCGCCGCGCAACCTTCCGGGCCGGCGGGACCAGCTTGAATGGCCAATCGCAAGGCGACGACATCTTGATCGATGTCAGACAGCACTGGAGCGGCTGGAAAGTCGAGGACAACGGGTCGCGAATTCGTTGCAATGTTGGCACTACACTTGGACGTATTAACGAAGTGTTGAAATCTTACGGCCGCCGCATGGGACCGGATCCTGCGAGCATGAACGCCGCAACAATCGGAGGCGTACTGGCCAATAATGCGGGTGGAATGCGATGCCGGCCAGCGATCGATTCGTACCATTCGATCGTCGCCATGAAAGTCGTTCTTACGACCGGCACGATTATCGATACCGAAGACCCGTACGTTGAGGAACGTTTTGCTGCATCCGAGCCAGAGATGGCGGCGGGACTGCTGAAGATCCGTGAGGAGATTCTTACAGACAAGGAACTCTCTGCCCGAATTGTTCGCAAGTATGGCATCCGTAACACCTGTGGGTATGCCATGCATGCGTTTCTTGACGGTGAAACGCCAGTAGAAATCCTGCGCCGCTTGATGGTTGGGTCAGAGGGCACGCTCGGCTTCGTGGCCGAAGCCGTCTACAAGACTTATCACCTCCCCGCAAAAACGACGGTGTCATGGCTACCATTCGACACCATCGACGCGGCGGTCGAGCAGGTCGGAATGCTGGTCGAACTGGGAGCGCAGGCAGTCGAACTCATGGTCGCTTCATCCCTGACCGCAGCCTCCAAATTGATGAAAGGCACGCCAAAGTATTGGAAAGACCTCGATTCGAAGAACGCGGCGCTACTGGTTGAATTCGGCTTTGATAGGGAGCAAGAACTTGCGGCGATCGAGAAGAGGGTTGGGGACGCTCTACGCGATGTGAAAATGTTGCAGCCGTTGGAATTCGTTCGCGACGCCGAAGCTATTGAGCTAGCGTGGCACATTCGTGATGGTCTCCTTGGCATCGTCGGTGAAATGCGTCCGCAAGGCACAAACCTCATCATCGAAGACGTTTGCTTTCCACCTGCACAACTTGCGAATGCGACTCGTGACTTGCTCGGTCTTCTTGCCAAACACGGATATGAACCTTCGGCCGCGGGGCATGCTGCGTACGGAAATCTGCATTTCGTGATGATTGCGCAACTGAGCGAAGACGCGAGTCGCCAGCAGTACGACGGTTTCATGCGTGATCTTGTTGAGATGGTGGTGGATAAGTATGACGGCTCTTTGAAGGCGGAGCATGGAACAGGAATCAACATGGCTCCCTTTGTCCGGCGGGAATGGGGCGACAAGCTCACTGACCTGATGTGGCGCGCAAAACACCTCCTTGATCCGCACGGAATCCTGGCTCCGAATATCTTGCTGAGCCACGATCCGCTGATCCACCTGAAGAATCTCAAGACTACTCCAGCGATCGAAGACGTTCATTCTGCTTCTCATTGCATTGAGTGCGGCTTCTGCGAACCGGTGTGCCCAAGCCGTAACGTGACCGTCACCCCCAGACAACGCATCGTTCTTCGTCGTGAGATGTCACGTCAGCCCGAATGGTCGAAGCTGCTGACCCAACTGCAGCATGAGTACGAATACGACGCCATCGAGACCTGCGCCGTCGACGGTACCTGCGCCGATGTCTGTCCGATCGGAATCAATACAGGCGCCCTGATCAAACACTTCAGGAAGATGGAACATTCCGCGGACGCCGAGGAACTTGCGCTCGATGTGGCCAGGAAGTGGGGCGAAGTGGAGAAGCTGGCGCGTCATGGGGTCAAGGCGGCCGACGTCGTGCAAACAATAACCAGCCCCGGTCTGCTTGAGGTGCTGACTGATATGGCCCGCAGCATTGTCAGCAAGGATCTGGTTCCCGCCGTAGCTGGCCTCATGCCGCACGCCGCTCCCGCCGACCTTCCCCAAACGAGACGCGAGGGTGCAGCAGCCGCGTATTTCCCGGCGTGCATCAATCGCATCTTCGGCAGAGACAACACCAAGCCCGCATCGCCGGCTCTTCCTGAGACTTTCGTGGCTCTTTCTGAACGCGCGGGCAAGCCCCTCTGGATTCCCGATGACGTGAGAGGTCTTTGCTGCTCGACGCCGTGGAGTTCCAAGGGCTACAAGCGCGGGCAGACGTGGATGTCCGAACAGATGAGCGATGCGCTGTGGCGCTGGAGTGACGGAGGAAAGTTGCCGGTAGTGGTGGACGCGGCTTCGTGCACGCTCGGTCTTAAAGACGACGTATTAGAGCATCTCGACGATGATCGTAAGAATCGGCTGAAACTTATCACCATCATTGATTCGATCGCTTGGTGCAAAGACCTTCTGCCCTCACTGCGAATTCACAAAACGATTCCCAAAATCCTGGTCCATCCCACCTGTTCGACGATGCACCTCGGCCTCAGTGAGACGCTCCTCGAAATCTCCAGCGCGCTAGCTCAAAGCGCTGAAATTCCTTTGGGAACGACCTGTTGCGGAACTGCTGGCGACCGCGGCCTGCTGCATCCCGAGTTGGTTCACTCCGCCACACGCGACACACTCGTGCAAATCCAGAGCTCCGGGGACGACACTTGTTTCGTTTCTGCAAATCGGACCTGCGAGTTGGGTATGCGCCAAACTACAGGCAAAGTGTATGAGTCATTCATTTACGCGCTGGAGGAGTTGTCACGACCTTAGAGGATGCCGCAGGTAAATCGTCCGGGCGGCCGTATGAATCGTTTATCTTCCTGCTCGAGGAACTGAGTCGTTTGCAGGCAGGCTAAAGGATCGTTTTATGCGCATCGTCAATTTTGAAACACGTGGAGTCCCCGGAATTGCCACGGAGGAAGGCTCGGGCTGGCATGGCCTCACGCAGCAGGACAGCAGATTTCCAGGCACTCTGCCCGAGTTGGTCGCACAAGGCGCGGACCTGTTGCGTATCGGCAGAGGCCTCGGACAATCGCCGGCAATCGACCTGAACGCTGTTCGGCTCCTGCCGCCGGTGCCCATACCGCCGAAAATTCTGTGCGTGGGCATCAACTACGATGATCACCTGCGGGAAAGCGGGCTGAAGAAGCCGGCCTATCCGGAAATCTTCGCCCGCTTCGCGACGAGTCTGATCGCTCATCAAGAGCCGATTCGGCGGCCCCGCGAGTCAATTGCGCTTGACTATGAAGCCGAGCTGGCCGTGGTGATCGGCAAGCCCGGGCGCCGCATTCCCCAGGAGCGGGCCCTCGATCACGTGGCGGGCTACTCCCTGTTCAACGATGCGACCGTGCGTGATTTTCAGCTCCGCACACCGCAATGGACGATGGGCAAGAATTTCGATGGCACCGGATCGTTCGGCCCGTGGCTGGTGACGCCCGATGCCGTGCCACCGGGTGCCCGCGGATTGCGCATCCAGGGCCGTTTAAATGGCCGCGTGATGCAGGATGCGCGCACAGACCTGCTCATCTTCGGTGTTCCAGAGCTGATTGAAATGATCAGTGTCGCGATGAGTCTGGAACGAGGTGATGTGATCATCACCGGCACGCCGGGTGGCGTCGGAGCGGCGCGTACACCACCCGTGTTCATGCAGCCCGGCGACATCTTCGAAGTGGATATCGAGGGCCTTGGAGTCCTGACCAACTCCGTGGAGGAGGGCTGAAAGAGCGTGCCGGGCAGGAACTGCAGTGTCAGTGCATTGCCGATTGCGGACCGCCGGCCTCACCCGCCGGCGCTAACGAGTTGCGATATCCCGGGCCATGAGTAGGAGAGCATAGATCAAGCCGAAATGGAGCTACTCCCTTGCAATATTCCGATTACAAATGTTTTCGGTTCGGGTTTGATTCCGGAGTCGCATTCGTCAGCATCGATTACCCGCCGATAAATCTTCTTGATGAAGTTCTGTCGCAGGAATTCGACAAACTCGGCAGGGAACTCGAGACCGATGAGAGCGTCCGGGTTGTGGTCTTGCAGAGCGCACTTCCTGATTTCTTTGTAGCCCACTCTGGCTTGGGCCGGGTTGCAGCCGCTTCCAAAATAGTGTCCCATACACGCAGCTTTCGTCTTACCCAGACGATCGGCGAGCGGTTCAGAAACATGCCTAAGGTAACCATTGCCAAAATCGAGGGACGGGCTCGGGGCGGAGGGAGTGAGATTGCGCTGGCCGTGGACATGTGTTTTGCTGCCATTGGCAAAGCGATATTCGGCCATCCAGAGGTGGCAGTTGGGCTTGTTCCGGGTGGGGGTGCTACGCAAAGATTGCCACGGCTCATTGGGCGGGGACGCGCCTTGGAGGTCCTCTTGGGTTGCAATGATCTCTCGGCGGAGCTGGCAGAACGTTACGGCTATATCAATCGAGCGTTGCCCGCGGAGGAGCTGACGCCTTTTGTCGAGAAACTGGCTCATCGCATCGCCTCGTTTCCTGCGCATGCCATTGCTCACGCCAAGGCGGCCGTGGATACTGGAGCATTTAGTTCCATGGCAGACGGGCTTCTGGTGGAAGCCCATGAGTCCGATATGAGTGTCGCTAGTGAGGTCACGCAAGCGCGCGTGACGGAAGCATTGAAGGTCGGCGCCGAAACTTATGAGGGCGAGCTGGCGATGGATTATTTATTGAGACTCTCCCCGATAAAATAGCCCCGCGACTGCGCATTGGCCACATGGCCCGCGATAATCGCGGCACGATTCCCCTTGCTTTCGAAAACGGGCGATGTTTTTCGACGCTTGTGACCTGAGACAGCGTACGAGGTCCGGGTCTCGCATCTATTTGATTGGCCGTGAACCTGCGATGAGGATGTCCACGAGTCTCCTAGCGCTTTGCTGCCAGTCAGGACCGGACGCCACGTGGGAGACGCCGATCAGTGCCCGAAGCAGATCGAATGGCTCCAGATCTCTACGAATGTCGCAGCTCTTGATTGCGCGCTTCACCAACGAATCAATCGCTCCCTGGATCTGACTGCGTGAACCTTCATATAGCTTCGAAGGCCCCCCGACGAGCGAGTTCAGTGCGGGGGCGATGATCTGCTTCGTTGCAATGTAATCCACGAACAAGAGCATCCAGGCTCGCAACGCTTCAACCGGGGCCATTGCGTCGGAGAATTTCCGCTCCGCTGCCGCTAGCTTTTCTACTTCAGTCCGATAGACCGCTTCGATCAATGCATCTCGTGTAGGAAAGTGGCGATACAGAGTTCCCGCTCCGACACCTGCTTCTTTGGCGATGTCGTCGAGGCTGGCGTTCGCGCCGGACCGAGTAAACGCCCCCTTCGCCACCTCCAGGATGCGCTCGCGGTTCCGCTGCGCGTCGGTGCGGGGTTTTCGCGGGGCAATTTTCTGATTTTTGGTCGGCATAAAAAAATCAACCGGAGACGATCTCCGGTTAGCTCGTGTGCTAATTCGGAGACACTCTCCGTTTTAGTCGGAACACGGCGGCCTGTCAACAGCGGTTCCCGTTTCTTCTGGCTACGAGAGGTGAGGAATATGAATCCACTCGCCGGTTACAAACGTCAACGAATTCCAACTCTCGTTGCGCCGACCTCATGACGATGACGGAGCGAGAGTTGTCAGCATACCTCAAGGCTGTGACCCAGTTGTTCGGGTCAGAACAGGCGGCCCCTCTCAGCAGAAAGCTGGCTGCAGGAGTTGATTGAGATCGATGGTCTGCCCGCTTCAGCCTGCGAATGGCGATTGATCACTGCGAAGGCTTCGACTCGGCTCGCAAGTCGAGTAAACGCTTCGTCGACTGAACCACAAGTTGCTTAGGAGGAACGAATATGCGTGTTTTTGTTACCGGCGCTACAGGCTTTATCGGTTCTGCCATTGTTCGCGAACTGATCGACGCTGGTCATCACGTGCTCGGACTTGCGCGCTCAGATGCGGGCGCCAAGTCGCTCATCGCCGCTGGAGCCGACGTGCATCGCGGTTCGCTCGAAGATCTCGAAAGCCTTCGCAGCGGCGCCGCGGCTGTCGACGGCGTGATCCACATTCACAGAGGGCTAAAAACGCCCCTCGCCATCAGAATTCAACTTGGCGTAATATCCCTTCCGGGAATATACACGAAGCCTGCGGCCGGACTTTTCCGCTTTCAGATCTATATTCCGGAAACTACCGTTGAGCTGCAGGTGAGCTGGTTTGTAAGAAACTAGGTAGCGACTCCGAATCACCTCTTGCAATTCAGTGAGACTCCGACCAAGGCTGCGGACGGACCCGGGAACGAAAGATGCCCCACCGGTCTGTTCCGCAAGTACCTTGAGTGCACGTTCGCCTATTGGCGAACCAAACTCCGTCGGGGAAGGGTCATAAGTGCTAATTGTGTACACAATCACCTGTCCGCTCTGAGCCGCCTGGATCGCCTGCGTGAGTGTTTCTGTACTGGAGTTGTCATCCCCGTCGCTGATGACGACCAAAACCCTCGCCACTGCTCCTCGCTCAACTCGACTGCCGAGCTTGCCAGAGGCGAAAGCAACTGCGTCCCATAGCGCGGTGCCCCCGCCGGGCGCCAAGTGTTGTATGCCCTCGGAGAGTTGTGCCTGGTTCGTAGTGAAATCCTGTACTAGCAATACAGAATTCGCAAAACCAACCAAGAATCCGATGTCCTCGTGATTTATGAGAACATTTTGGAGAAACTTAGAAGCAGCCCTCTGCTCAAAGACAAAACGGCTACTGATCGATTCACTGGTGTCGATAACAAGACCTAAGCGCAGAGGCAGCTCGGCTTCAGATCGGAAATCGACAACAGATGCAGGGGGCTCATCGTTATCACGGATTCGTACGTCCTGGGATGTGAGATCGATAACGGCCTTTCCATGATCCGTCGCCGCAAACAGCAGCGCCACCTCGTCGACGGTCTTGCGCAGAATCCAACCGGTGTTGGCATTTGAGCGAGGAAAGTCTCCAGCGGGTCGGGAGACCTTGGCGGCGTCGGCAGTGTCATGAGCAGGTCTGTCTGAACAGCTCTCGCACATCGCTTCCGCTTCCGCAACTTGTTTCTGTTCCGCGAGTTCGGCTGGGGTGGGCTCCCCCATTTGAATTGTGGAGGTCATGCCACGACGACTCTTAGCATCTTCGATGTCAGAAAGCAATTGTCGGGCCTTTTCTGCGACCGGGTTCTTCGGATCTTCCGCTAGGAACGTTTCCAACTCACGCCGCATCTCATTCGGATTTCCCTGATCATGCCAAGCCAGAGCGGCAAGGTAGTGAACGATCGCGGCACTTCCATGCTTGCGTTCGTGCACTTGACGAGCTGTAGATACAGCCTCCGGGTATTGGTGATTGAGAAGCTCGGTAAATATCAACGTAGTGAGAAATTCGAGATTCAGCGGTGCAAGAGATGATGCTCTCTCAATCGCCTGCTGCGCTGCCGAATAGTCTCCCATCGTTAATTCTGCGCTACACAGGTTCGCAAAGGAATCTGGCAGATGATTGTCAAGAGAAACAGCTACCCGAAATTCATCCCGCGCGTCTTGCGGCCGGCGGAGATCCATGTAAGCGATGCCGAGTGCCTCATGCGCGGCCACATACGACGGATAGATGCCGGTTGCGTTCGACAGATGCCCGACCGCACCATTGAAATTCTTCTTCGACAGAGCCCTTACACCCTTGCCATATTCTTTTTTCGATTTTTCGGGCGCTTTGAGATCGAACTTCGAAACTGAATCAGACCGTGACTCTTGCCCTTCGCCCTGATCGCGAGCTTGAAAAGCTTGCAAGTCCATGATCGAGAATTGGACGTGAGCCGAATCAATTCCAGTTTGCGACCCTCCACCAGCCGGGGCGCCGGTTCGCTGCGCTGCGGAGTAGACAGTTAGGACCGCGAGGAGCACCACAGATTTGGAGATGTGCATGGACATTGCGCTCCAACACTACAATGTGTGCGACCGAACCACAAACCTTGATGCCTTTAGCCCAAACCCACTCAGGATTCGAAATGGACAAGCCTAGCATTGGGAGTGTATACCCAACGAATTTCCGTTCCAACAAGAATGCGGAACGAAAGTGGAGAACTTCTCAAAAGCTAGGACTCGTCATCGCACTCGTGACCTCCGCTTTCAATTCTGGCTGTCTTCATTCTCGTCGAGCCCGTCAAGGTCTGGACTCAGCGATGGTTTCAGAAACGGGAATTGCGTCGATGCCTGTATCACGAAGTGGTTCATAACTACACTGGGTTGCAGATGCAAGTCGAACTGGCAAATCACGACCCAGAGATGAAGGAAGGCATCGGCCAACGGCTCGCCGATTGACCTGACCGGCGAAATTTGCACCAGAGGGAAGGAGAGAGAATCCACTTGGAGGAAACCGGGGCATGTCAATCAAGAGGTACAAGCCAAAGCAGATCGTGACACGGGCGGCCCTCGAAAAACCTTGTAAGCAGCGTTAGGGAATGGTTACTGGACAGCGAAAGGACAGGCACGACTTGGAACGAAATTCCTCATTAGAAAGCCTGAATGTCACTGATCCGCCAGGGCAGAGTTACTCAGTTGTCGGTTCCGCCGTTGTCTCCGAGCGATGCACAAAGTAAGACCCCTACGATCCAGTTGTCATCGCCTTCGAGACTAGTATAGTGTCCCAGT